>Ga0187779_10000019_pt1 | contig 119181 bp, 115 predicted proteins | sample 1015_Q2_SP10_10__FD_132435 | JGI IMG/M metagenome (GOLD analysis project Ga0187779, IMG submission 132435) | Tropical peat soil microbial communities from peatlands in Department of Meta, Colombia - 1015_Q2_SP10_10_MG | ecosystem: Environmental > Terrestrial > Soil > Wetlands > Peat | place...
CTTTGCCTCGCTCGGCATCCCCTGTTTAACTGCCTTGCGCTAAGCTAAACTCGCCGAACCGCCGTGTACGGACCCGTACGCACGGTGGTGATGCAGGGACAGCGGGTGACCGCTTACCTATGCCAATTGGGGCAAGAGTTGCGAAATCCCTGATAGTTAACCACCAGGAGCACGGGGGACCCACAGGCAAGTCGCTCAGGGACGGGCAGAGCAGGCAAACCGTTCTTCGATCCCGGGGCGGCTTGCTACTTTTTGTGTGTACGATTCATCATCATGGACATGATGCGATGCCGGGTGAAGGTTCTGTTGCAAGTTCTGTTGCCGGTTCTTCTGCTGGCCTTGTCGGCGCGTGCCGGCATCGTGGAGGATGTTCGCGGGGCGTTGGCGCTGAACAATTTTGCTGCTGCCCAATCCGAACTCAATGCGTACCAAATGCAAAAGGGGACCTCACCCGAATACCTCGAAGCGATGTCCTGGATGGCGCGGGCATTACTGGCCAACGCACACTACGACCAGGCGGAAGACTATGCCAAGCAGACGCAGAGACTCGCCGTGGAACAGTTAAAGACCCGCAAGCTCGACGCGGAGGAGCATCTACCCACTGCGCTGGGGGCAGCCGTCGAAGTCGAAGCGCAGGCGATGGCAGCCCAGGGGCACAAGCCGCAGGCAGTTTCCCTGCTGCGCGGCGCCTTGCGCAGCTATGCGAACACTTCCATCGAGCCGCGGCTGCAGAAAAATCTGAACATGCTGACCCTGACGGGACAGCCGGCACCTCCACTGAAGGCTCCGGAACACCTGGGTCCGGCTCCGGCGGCGCTGTCCGAGATGAAGGGATCGCCAGTACTGCTGTTTTTCTGGGCGCACTGGTGCGTGGACTGCAAAGGGGAATCGCCGATCCTGGCGCGGCTGCGAACCGAGTACGGGCCGCGCGGGCTCATGATAGTGGCGCCGACCCAACGCTACGGGTACGGGGCGCGCGGGGAAGAGGCGTCGCCGCAGGCGGAATTGCAGTACATCCAGAACGTGTGGCAGCAGTATTATCCCGGACTCGCGGGCGTGCCGGTGCCCGTCAGCCAGGCGAATTTCAAGGTGTATGGCGCGAGTACGACGCCCACGCTGGTACTGATCGATCGTCAGGGGAGGATCACGTTCTACCATCCCGGCGCTTTGCCCTACGCGGAGTTGCGGGCTGCCATCGATAAGGCGATCGAATGAGATGAAGAATTGGCCCTCCGGCGGCATGAGTTCTTCGCGGACGGGGGCGCCCGCGCTACACTCGATCAGAGTTCTGCTAATTTTCAGAGGGGGGAGAACGAAACCCCACGTGACAAGCCAGGACGCGACTGCGGCCAAGATTATCCACGTAACGCTGAGCGGGCTGCCGCTCAGCTTCGATCTGAAATGGCCGTTTCACCAGTCGATGGCCGGGGCGGATTTCCGGGTCCTGCATGTGGACATCCGGCTCGAAGGCAGCGACGGGCTGCATGCCCCGGTGGCGCTGAACCTCTCCGCGACGGTGCGAGAAGTATTTCCTTCGCTGGAGCCGAAGGACACCCAGGGGCCGCTGATCAATGCGCTGCGCAAGGAGGTGGACCGGCGGCAGCTGGAGTTTGTGAAGTCGGGGAAACTGGTCCCGGTACACTTCTCCAGCCGCTTCTGGGATTTCAAACGCAACCAGTGGTGTTTCGGGAAGGCGGATGACGCGGCCATGACCACCCTGCTCGAACGCAAGATGTACTGGCAGACGAAGTTGGCCGGAGGCGATGTCTGGATCGGCGACGCCACCGACGCGCAATACCTGCAGACGACCACCGATCACCTGACGGAACTGGCGAACCGGCTGGCGCGCCAAGGGCTGATCAGGCTGGAACGGCGATACGCGACGGCCGGCGGGGCGCTGATGGGGCAAGCCGAGAAGTACGAATCGGCGATGCGCGACGCGCTGGCCGACCTGGAAAAGAAACATGCGTTTGAACGAGGGTAGAGGGGGACGGCGCACCGAGCTGGAACCTGGGCACCGTGGTTCAGCGGAAATTGGTCGGGACCTTTGCAGGCGACTTGAAATTTCGTCACACGGTAACCGGCAGGCCCAAGGTACGCCGGTTTTCCCCCGTCTGTGAAAGCTGCGCCGCCGCTTCCAAGCATCTCGCCACGGATCCAGTGATTCCGGAAGAGCCAACTTGGAACCGCACCGGGTTGCCGAGGACAGGGTGCGGCGCTGCCCTGCGGGATCGAAAGCTGCGAGAGGGATAGCGTGGAAGGCCTGGCTAACTATTGTCCGCTGCTCGACTATCTGGCGGAGATCAACGCACCCCGGACATTCCTGTTGGTGGACGTGGGCTGTTCGGGAGGTATTGCCCGGCCATGGCGGAGGATGCGAGGCAGGTTGCGCGCGATCGGGTTCGATCCCGACGTGCGGGAGATCGAAAGGCTGAGGGCACGCGAAAAGAATCCGAATGTCAGTTACGAAAATGCGTTCGCCGGGCTGCCGCCGGACCATCCCTTTGCCCGCCAGAGACATGATCGCTTGGAACTGGAGCGTAATCCCTGGCTGCGCCTGAGCACCGCCCGCTATCTTGAGTTGGTTTACCCCTCGCAGCGGGAGGCAGCCGACAAGGAGAAACGGTCGGCCAATCTTTGGCAGGCAGCTCAGCTGGCAGACCGCGCATCGCCGGTCATCTTGCCCGAATACCTGCTGGGCAAGGGAATCGCGAGCCTCGATTTCCTGAAGATCGACGTGGACGGCGCTGATTTCGACATTCTCAATTCCTTCGACCACGCGCTGGCAGAGCTGCAGGTTCTGGGGGTAGGAATCGAAGTGCGGTTTTGGGGTTCGGAGGGTGGAACGGATGGTGCATTCCATAACGTAGACCGGTTCCTGAAAGCGCACGGTTTCGAATTGTTCAACCTCACGCTTCGCAGATATTCGACGACGGCGCTGCCCAGCCGGTTCCAAGGACGGGCGCCCGGAGCCACCGAGTTCGGCCGTGTCCACCAGGGGGATGCGATGTATGCACGCGACCTGGGCAGCGGCCTTTACCGAGAGTTTGCGAATTCGCTTTCGGCCGACAAGATCCTGAACCTGGCGGCGATTTTTGCGATTTTTGATCTCCCTGACTGCGCAGCCGAGTTGTTAGTCGAATTCCGAGATTTGCTTTCCTGCTGTTGCACCGTGGATCGGGCGCTGGATGCGCTGGCGACACAGGCCAGGGGCGGACCGGCCGGCTACCGGCGACACCTGCAGCGATTTGTGCAACACCCCCGCACATTTCTGGGGACGAAGAATCCGCTGCTTACGATCAGCCGAGCCTGGATGAAGGGATACCGCAAGTGGAGAGCCAGGATGGAGTTGTTGCGCCTGGAGCGAAGCTGATTCCGGGTGCGCCCCGGGCTAGGCCTGTTCGGCTTCCGTAACCGTCGGGAAGAAGCGAAAAAACTGGTCCACGTGGGTCGCCTTAAACAAGTTGCGGATGCGGTCGTTGACCCCGACCAGGGCGAGTGAGCGGCCGTTCTGGTTGTGGGTGACGTAGGCCCCCACCACAGCGCCCAAGCCGGCCGAATCCAGGTAGGGAACGGCTGTGAAGTCCAGGACCAAGTGGGGCCGGTCGTTGCTCCGGACCGCCCTCTGAAACGGAAACAGACTGGACATAAGCAGTGGGCCGGAAAGACGCAGGACGCGCCCTCCCGGTCTGGAGCCGGGCAGTTCCTCAAGATGGAAGGGTTGCGGAGACGGATCAGCCATAGGGCTGATGATAATGTCTAGCCTAGCCGCCCTTGTTACAGCAATGTTAATTTGGTCAAGCGGATCGCTCGACCGACCGATGGGGCGAGCTGCGAGGTGAGGCGATGGCGTTAGGAGTGGGAGACAAGGCCCCGGAGTTCGAGTTGCCCGCGGTGGAGGGAGAACGGCGGCTGACGTTCCGCTTGAGGGACTACCGGGGGAAAAAGAATGTGGTAGCCACGTTTCATCCGCTGGACTGGACGCCGACGTGCGAGTCCCAGGTGCCCAAACTCGATTCCATGCGAGAGAAGTTTGCCGAGGCTGAGGGGCAGCTGGTGGACATCAGTGTGGACTCGCTGGAGAGCCACGTTGCGTGGCAGCAGAAGGAGATCGGGATGATGCACTTTCCGCTGTGCTCGGATTTCTATCCGCACGCGGAGGTGACTGGAAAATTCGGCATCCTGCGACAGGAGCTGCCGGTGCCCGGCATCAGCGAGCGTGCGGCCTTCATCGTGGACAAACAGGGAGTGATCCGGTTTGCCAAGGTCTATCCCATCGACCAGATGCCGGATTTGCCGGGCTTGCTGGCGGAGCTGAGGAAGATCAGTGGTCAGGAGTCGGAGGTCTGACTCTACAATCTATCTCGCTTCGGGCCTCCATGTTCTTATCGCGGCCCGGGGAACGGAGACAAAGGTCCTCGGGATTAGCGGTCCCGGCGCCGGCTGCCGGGGTGCGGCGCTAAGCCTGGATTGCTTTCAATTCCCGCAGCAAGCAGGCGATATCATCGGGTGAATTATAGAAGTGGCAGGAGACGCGGACTCCGCCTACGTTTGAGGTGTAGCGGACCGAGACCAGGATCTTTTTCTCCAGGAGATGGTTCATCAGCTTGATGTTGGCTTCCGCCGAGCCAACGGAGAAAGTGACGATACCCGAGCGGTTTTCGGGCGCACGTGGGGTGATGACCTGGAGAGGTAGCGCATCGAGACCGGCGATGAGCTGATCGGTGAGGGCGTGAATGTGGCGGGCGATGCTGTCATGGCCCAGGGCGTGAATCAGGTTGAGCGAGGCAGCAAGGCCAATCGCTCCGGGATAATTCGCGGTGCCCCCATTCTCAAAGATGCGGGCTTCGCGAGTAAACTCGAAGTCTCCGACCGGAGCGATGGTGGGCGTCTGGAAATATCCGCCCCAGCCGCCGATGGGGGGTTCCACCGAGAGGTAGCCGGCGAGGGGCGGACGGAGGCGGGGCAGAATCTCACGGCGGATGTAGAGAAAGCCGCAACCGAAGGGCGCGTTAAGCCATTTGTGTCCGCCGCAGGCCAGGAAGTCGACCGGGGTGAAGCGGACGTCGAGCGGAATGGCGCCGAGTTGCTGAATGGCGTCCGCGACCAGCCAGATGCCGCGATCGCGGCAGAGTCGACTTAGGGCGGCGAGATCGATTCGGTAGCCGTTGCTCCACTGCACGGTGCTGACGGCGAGGACGCGGGTGCGGGGAGTGATGCGGGAGGCGAAGTCTTCGATCCTGACTTCGCCGTTATGGTTAGGGACGACATCGATCACCAGGCCGTCCTTCTTCTTTTGCAGCCAGGGGACGGCGACTTCGAGGAATTCCAGATCGGGGAGGAGGATGCGATCGCCGGGCTCGAGGGGGATTGCGCTGGCGGCCAGGGAGAGGCCATGGGTGGTGCTTTCGACCAGGGCGATCTCGTCCTCGCGGGCGTTGATCAGGCGGGCGATGGCAGGGCGGGCGGCGGCGCGCATCTGGTCCATGAAAATGTGGTGGTGGGTGGCGGAGTCGAGCGGGCAGACCATAGCCAGGTCGAGGAATTTCTCGATCGCCTCCACCGCGGGACGGGGCGTAAGCGAGCAGCAAGCGGCGTCGAGGAAGATCTTTCCGAATACTCCGGGGAAGTGCTGGCGGGCGGCGAGCATGGCGGGATAAATTTAAACACACCGCGGGAGGCTGAGTTTTCGCGGAAGGGGAGTTTGGCAAGGGCGCAAGAAGGTAGAAACCCCGGGCTGCGGCAAACAGCAAGGCGACCGGGATGCCCTCACAGGGCGGCGGCCGGCTCCTGGCGCCGGCGGGCCTGGATCTCGATGTAGACGTTGACCAGGGAGATGGCCGCGGGCGTGACGCCGGGGATGCGGGAAGCGTGGCCGAGAGTGCGAGGGCGGATCTTGATCAGCTTTTCCTGCATTTCGCGGGAAAGGCCGCTTACGGCACGGTAGTCAAACCACTCGGGAATGTTGCGTTGCTCGGCCTTCTTGAGCCGATCGATGGAGCGCTGCTGCTGCTGGAGATATCCGGCGTATTTGATTTCGGTTTCTACCGACTTGAGTTCGTTGCGGGCCAGGGCGGACAGGCGCTCGGCGTCAAAGAATTCGGGGGCAAAATTCCGCAGGATGGGCACGAGGTGCTCGATCGTGATCTCGGGGCGCTTGAGCAGTTGGGCGAGGGGCTGCCCGGAAAGGCGGTCGCTGTTCGCCGCCAGCTGGCCGAGACCGGGGGAAAGGTCGTCGGTCGTTGTCGGTCGTCGGTCATCGGCCGAGAGCGCAGTTACAATTCGGGTTGAAGGGCTGGGCAGCTTCTCCATCATGGCGGTGGTGAGCTTGGTTTGCTCCAGCAGCTGCTTCAGTTTGTGGTGGCGCTTGTGTTTGGCGAGGTAGTCGGCCCAGGCGGCATCGCTGATGAGGCCGACGCGGCGGCCGTAGGGGGTGAGGCGGCGGTCGGCGTTGTCGATGCGCAGGTGGAGGCGGAACTCAGCCCGCGAGGTGAACATGCGGTAAGGCTCGTTCGTGCCTTTGGAAATCAGGTCATCGATGAGAATCGCGGTATAGGCCTCGGTGCGGTCGAGGATGAGCGGCGATTGGTTCTTCACCTTTAAGGCCGCGTTGATGCCCGCCATCAGACCCTGGCAGGCGGCTTCTTCATAACCGCTGGTGCCGTTGATCTGGCCGGCGAGAAAGAGGCCGGCAATCTTCTTGGTTTCCAGCGTCCGCTCAAGCTCGGTGGGATCGATGGAATCGTATTCGATGGCATAGCCGGGGCGGAGCATTTCGGCAGTTTCCAGGCCGGGGATGGACTTCAGGATGGCCAGCTGGACGTCGATGGGCAGCGATGTGCTCATGCCGTTGACGTAGATCTCATGCGTGTTCAGGCCCTCGGGCTCGAGGAAGAGCTGGTGCTGAAGCTTGTCCGGGAACTTGACGATCTTGTCTTCGATGGACGGGCAATAGCGCGGACCGATGGACTGAATTTGCCCGCTGTACATCGGGGAACGATGGACGTTCTCGCGGATGATGCGGTGCGTCTCTTCCGTGGTGAAGGCGATGAAACAGGGGACTTGCCGGCCGTGATGGGCGACACGCTTGGTGCGGAAGCTGAAGGGCGTGGGATCTTCATCGCCGGGCTGCGCCCGGAAGCGAGACCAGTCAATCGTCCGCCCATCGAGCCGGGGCGGGGTGCCGGTCTTGAGGCGACACCCGCGCAGGCCGAGCCTTTTGAGGGCTTCCCCCAGCAGGACCGCGGGCGGCTCGCCGGAGCGCCCCGCGGGATATTGCTGTTCACCACAGTGGATGAGGCCGTTCAGAAACGTGCCGGTAGTGATGATCACGGCTGGGGCGCGGACAGTACGGCCGTCGCGCAGGCGAATGCCAAGGACGGTGCGCGCGGGCTCGAGTTCGTCGTTGGCGGTTCGACGTCGCTCGTCGGCAAAACCAGGTTCCTCGTCGCTGCGCCGCCCGGAATGACAAGCGGAAGCGCCGCTGGTTGCTGACGACCGACGAGGCATGACCGGCGACTGCTCCCGGACCGCCGACTCTTCCACGATCAGATCGGCCACTTCCGCTTGCTTGATCTTCAGGTTCGGCTGCGATTCCAGTACCTGGCGCATGTGGAGGCGATAGGCCTGCTTGTCGCATTGCGCACGCGGGGACCAGACGGCGGGGCCGCGCGAGGTGTTGAGCAGGCGGAACTGGATGCCGACGGCGTCGGTGACTTCACCCATAACGCCGCCAAGGGCGTCTACTTCGCGCACCAGATGCCCCTTGGCGATGCCGCCCACGGCCGGGTTGCAGGACATTTGCGCGATGAGATCGACGTTGAGGGTATAGAGGGCAGTCTTCAGGCCCATGCGCGCCGCGGCCATGGCCGCTTCACATCCGGCGTGGCCGGCACCTACCACCACGAGGTCGAATTGCTCGGTGAATGAGACAGTCATGCGTCTACCTGCCTGGGTCCTTCACCTCTCTCGGAATGTCGCCGACGGACTCCAGCACTTGCGGGTGCTCACGCCCGCGAACGGCTCAGGTTCGCACCCGGCGTCGAATTGCTCCGTGAAGGGCAGCCTCGATGGAAAAAGGCCCCACGTCCGCGGCGGGCGAATCGCTGCAGATTGCCAGTTCCATTGTAGCAACCGGGGACCTTCAGAAATACCGGGCGCCTCCGCGGCTGAAGCGGCTTCGGACGCCGTCCATCGCAGGGCTGACGCTGCCCAGATCCCGGCCCATTCGGGGCAGCCCGGGGGATGACAGCCGTTGACGGGGCGGCGCCTGCCTGGCGGGGGCGGGCCAACCGGCGGCGAACGAGGTTCCCCCCCGGAGGTCACAGCCAGGCGTGATCTGAAAACCAGATCCTGCAGTCTTGTCACCGCAATAGGCCACCCCTTATAGTAGCCTGCTCTGGAAGGGGGACCCATGACCGGCCGAGCCCTCACTGCCCAGGAATTTTTTCAGGAACTTGATGCCCGCATTGCCCAGTATGACCTGCTCTGCCATCCGTTTTACAAAGCGTGGAGCGCGGGGGAGTTAACGGCGGAAGACCTAGGGGAATACGCCCTGGATTACTACCCCCACGTGCGGGCGTTCCCTGCCTACCTGGCGGCCTTCGGGATCCGTCTGGAGGAGGGGGAACTGCGTCGGGCGGTTCTCGCTAACATGCGCGACGAGCAAGGTGGCGAGGATACTGGGAGGGAACAAGGGCGGGCTCACTCCGAGTTATGGCTGGATTTCGCGGAAGCTATGGGGGCGGCGCGCAGCTGTTTCGGACACCCACCGGTCCGGGAGGTGGGAAAGCTGGTAGACCACTTCACGGAGGTTGCCTCGAAAGGCAGGCCAGAAGAAGCTTTGGCGACGTTCTATGCCTACGAAGTCCAGGTGCCGCGAATTGTCAAGGAGAAGGATCGCAGGCTGCGGGAGAAATACGGGGCCAGCGAGCGGGCCTGTCGCTATTTTGTGCTCCACACCATCGCCGACCTTCACCACGCCGAAGTCTGGCGGCGACAGCTGACGAAGCTGGTGGAAAGCGACCCGGAAGCCGCCGCGCGGGCGTGGGCGGCGGGGGAGTCCGCCGCCAAGGCCTTGTGGACGGCGCTGGACGGCATTGCAGCGCGCCGCGTGTCGGCGGTCGCAGCCTAGCAGTTCGATCCTGGGACCGCGGAAGCTCGCGGATTCCGCCAAGACGTGAAACAATCGAGCCGGTGATTCCCTGCGGGATCATTGGCTCTTTGCCTCTTGAGGGTAGACAGATGGCCAGAGAGGTCCCCTTGGGAGCCCGGGGCGCTGCAGAAGAAACGGTTGAGTTCAAGCACACGCTCACGGCACACCACCCGGGTCTCCCCCCGGTGTATTCCACTCCGGACATGATCCGGCTGATGGAGATGGCGGCGTTTCAGGCGATCCAGCCCTACTGTGAAGGGGACGAGATCACGGTGGGGACTGCGATCAACATCGAGCACCGGGCCGCCAGCGGCATCGGGGCACGGGTGAAAGCAGAAGCCGTGGTTGAAGCCGTTGCCGGACGCTTCTATACCGTGCGGGTAACGGCCCGCGACGACTCCCAGGAGATCGGGCGGGGCACGGTGGGCAGAGCGCTGGTGAGCCTGGCGAAATTTGCGGCGCGCTTTCGGAAGGCGCAAGGCTAAAACCGTTTTCCAACACACTAGCCGACGCCAACTCCGACCTCCGGAGGCACCCGCAATGCCTCGATCGCAGGCGCGTTCTCAGCGGGATACGGTGCAACTGCTTCCCGCGAGCGGCGTGGCGAAATGGCCTTCACAGCGGATCAGAATACGAAAGCGATGGCCTTCCGGGCCATGCACCACGGGCCGCGGATCCTGGTTCTGCCGAACGCGTGGGATGTGGCCAGCGCCCGGGTTTTCGAAGAGGCGGGCTTTGGCGCGCTGGCGACGACCAGTGCTGGAGTGGCCTTCTCGCTGGGCTACCCCGATGGGCAGAAGATCTCGCGCGAGGAGATGCTGGCGCGGGTGACGAGGATTGCCAGGGCAGTGAGAGTGCCGGTGACAGCCGATGTGGAGGCGGGATACGGAACCCGTCCAGAAGATGCGGCCGAAACCGCCCGGGGCGCGATTGCGGCGGGTGCGGTCGGGATGAACTTGGAGGACGCGACCGACGATCGAGCGCATCCGCTCGTCGACCTGTCGCTGCAATTGGAGAAGATCCGGGCGGCGCGCGAGGCAGCGCTGAGAACCGGGGTTTTGCTGGTGGTGAATGCACGTACGGATATCTACTGGGCGCAAGTGGGCGCGCCCGAGACTCGCTATGACGAGACCGTTCGGCGTCTGGCGGCGTATCGCGATGCGGGAGCGGATTCGGTGTTTGTTCCGGGATTGCGGGACGTGGAGGGCATCGCGCGGATGGTGCAGGACCTGAAGTGCCCGCTGAACATCCTGGCTGGGCCGGGTTCTCCGCCCGTCCCGGAACTGGAGAAGCTGGGTGTCGCGCGGGTGAGCATCGGGTCGGCGGCGATGCGGGCGACGCTTGGCCTGCTGAAGCGGATTGCGCAGGAACTGAAGACATCCGGCAGGTACGCGGAACTCGAGGGCGGGATTGCGTATGCGGAGGCCAACCGCATGTTGGCGTAGGGAAGGCGTCAGGCGAATCATCCGCTGCTGGCGATGGCGGCTGGGTGGAAACGAGTTGTGCTCAGGCTGATGACTGGACCGGCTGATGACTGTAGTCGGGGTTATCTCGGACACGCATGGTCTGCTGCGGGCGCAGGCGGTTCGAGCGCTGCGTGGGTCCGACCACATCATTCATGCCGGTGACATCGGCGGACCGGAGATTCTGGATCGACTCCGGGCGATCGCCCCCGTCACCGCCGTGCGGGGGAACGTTGACGGCCAAGCTTGGGCGCGCAAGGTTCCCTGCGCCGACGTCATTGCGGTGAATCGCATTTCGATTTATGTCCTGCACATCCTCGCCGAGCTCGACCTGAAGCCCGAGGCGGCGGGCTTCGGCGTGGTTGTGTACGGACACAGTCATGTCCCGAAGCAAGAAGTGAGAAGCAGCGTGCTGTATTTCAATCCCGGAAGCGCTGGACCGCGACGCTTCAAGCTGCCGGTGACGGTGGGAAGGCTCAGGATCGAAGGCGGCTCGGTGAGCGGGGAAATCGTGGACTTGGCAGTGGACTGAAAACGTGGCGAACCAATTTCAATTGGAGGTCACCCGGGGCTCGGCCCGGGCGGGCAAATTGGTCACCGCGCACGGGGTGGTGGAAACTCCGGTTTTCATGCCGGTAGGCACCTTGGGCTCGGTCAAGGGTGTGGCGCCGGATGTGTTGGAAGAACTGGGAGTCGAGATTCTACTGGGCAACACCTACCATCTTTACCTGCGGCCGGGGGTGGAGACCGTGCGACGAATGGGCGGGCTGCACGGCTTTATGGGGTGGGAGCGAGCGATCCTTACCGACTCGGGCGGCTTCCAGGTGTTCAGCCTGAACCACCTGCGCAAGGTCAGCGAAGAAGGTGTCACCTTCCGCTCACACCTGGATGGATCGTCGCATTTCTTCAGTCCGGAAAGCGCGATAGCGGCGCAGATCGGGCTGGGCGCGGACATCATCATGGCGTTGGATGAGTGCACGGAGTATCCGGCGGGGCGGGAAAGGGCCCGGGCTTCGATGGAGCTGACGCTGCGCTGGGCAGAGCGCAGCAAGAAATACTTTCAGGCGCATAAGCAAGAAGTGCCATGGGGGAGTGGTCGAGTCCCCGGTTCGCCGGTTCCTCGTCGCGGCCCTCCTCCGACTGACCATGCCGGAGACGCGATATGTACCCAGAGGTTGTTCGGCATTGTGCAGGGGGGGATGGAACTGGATTTGCGGAAGGAGTCCGCGGAGCGAACGGTGGAAATCGGATTTCCCGGGTACGCCCTTGGTGGTTTGAGCGTGGGCGAGCCTCGAGAACGGACGCTTGAGGTGGTGAATGCAACCATCCCGCATCTCCCCACCGACAAGCCACGCTACCTGATGGGAGTGGGGACGCCGGAGGAGGTCGCAGCGTACGCGGGTCTGGGCATTGACATGATGGATTGCGTGCTGCCCACGCGTGCGGCGCGTCACGGGTTGTTATTCACCTCCGCGGGCAAGGTTTCGATCAAACAGGCGCGTTACGCCAACGACGAGAGCGCGCTGGACCCGAACTGCGGTTGCCGGGTTTGCCAGCGCTACTGCCGAGCTTACCTCCGGCACCTCTACGCCTCGGGGGAAGTGCTGGCGCAAGTGCTGAATACCGTCCACAACCTGAGTTTCTACCTTGACACCGTACGGAGGGTACGGCATTCTATTCGACTTGGGGAAGGGACGCGTTATTATCCTAGCGTCTGTTCGCGCCCGAAGTCGTAAGGTCCTCATCCCCCGGGTTCTGACCATAGGGTTGAAGGGACATCCGGCCGGAACACACGAGTCCTCCCGCGGTGACAATCGACGGCTCCAGGCGCCCTCCGGCGTCGACGTCAACCACTTAGGGTTCCATCTTTCGAGTCTCCATGAGGGTGACATACCTGTTGGCGGTGCAGTCGGGCGTGGGTTCGCTGGGGCCGCTGGCGACCTTTGCGCCGCTGGTGCTGATTTTTGCGGTCTTCTATTTCCTGCTGATCCTGCCGCAGCAGCGGCGGCAGAAGAAATGGCGTTCCATGCTGGAGGCGCTCAAGGCCGGGGACAAGGTCATCACCAGCGGAGGATTGAGGGGCACGATCTTTTCCCTAAAGGACGACACCATTACCCTGCGCGTTCCTCCCGACAATTTGAAGCTCGATGTGAGCCGGGGTTCCATTGTTTCGCTGGCGACGCCGGAGGAAGATAATAAGAAGTAAGCCAGGACAGGCGGCGGAAAGCCCGCCGGTCCTCTCTACGTCATGAACAAGAATGTGGGCTGGAAAGTCATCGTCATCAGCACAACCCTGTTGGTATTTCTGTTCGGGATTGTCGGGCTTCCGAAGAGCTGGTCGGGGCAAGGCCTGCTGGCGGCCATGACCGAGCGTATACATCTGGGGCTGGACCTGAAGGGTGGGACACACCTGATCCTGCAGGTGCAGGTGAATGACGCGGTCAACGCAGACTCCGACCGGGCGATTGAACGGCTGAAAGAGGACCTGCGGAATCGCAAGCTCAACTTTACCGACATCAGCAAGCCGGATGCGACCAACCATCCCGACCAAATCGTGATCAAAGGCGTGGGGCCGGAGGCCAGGTCTGATCTGCAGGACATTATCTCCGAGCGCCTGTCCGAGTATGACCTTGCGTCCGGAGCGCAGAACACCTGGATGCTGGCCATGAAACCGCAGGCCCTGGCCGATCTGAAGAACCGGACGGTGGCGCAGTCCATCGAAACCATCCGCAACCGCGTAGACAAACTGGGCGTGAGTGAGCCGGTGATCCAGGAACACGGGCTGGGACAGTACCAGATCCTGGTGCAGCTGCCCGGCGTGGATGATCCGGCGCGGGTGAAGGACATCATGCAGTCCACGGCGATGCTGGAGATCCGGCAGGCGCTGAATGGAGGGCAGCCGTACAAGGATCAGACGGAGGCCTTGGCGGCGAACAACGGAGTCCTGCCGGACAACGCCCTGCTGTTGCCGGGCAAGAGCATCGGGGTCAGCGGCGAGGAACAGTGGTGGCTGGTGTCGCGCTCGTCGGCGGTGGCCGGGCGCGACCTACGCGAAGCCAGCGTCGGAAGAGATCCCAATACCAGCCGTCCCGAAGTCAATTTTCTGTTGACCGGCGAGGGCGGTCGGCGGTTCAGCGCGTTCACCCGCACTCACGTCAACGATTATCTCGCCGTGGTGCTCGACAACAAGGTGATGGAGGTTGCCCGGATCGAATCCGAGATCAGCGATTCCGGACGGATCACCGGCAACTTCGACGAGCAATCGGCCAAGGATCTGGCGCTGGTGCTGAATTCCGGGGCGCTGCCGGCGGGGATCAAGTACCTGGAGGAGCGCACGGTGGGACCGTCGCTGGGAGCCGATTCCATCCGCTCCGGCGTGCGCGCCGCCATCATCGGCATGACTGCCGTGCTGATCTTCATGCTGGTGTACTACCGGGGAGCAGGCATCAACGCGGATGTGGCCTTGATCCTGAACCTGGTGATCTTGCTGGGATTCCTCGGCTTTAGTGGGGCCACCCTGACCTTGCCGGGGATCGCGGGAGTGATATTGACGGTGGGCATGGGCGTGGACTCGAATGTGCTAATCTTCGAGCGCATTCGCGAAGAACTGCGGAACGGCAAGACGCCGCCCTCGGCGGTGGACCAGGGATTCAGCCACGCCTGGATCACGATCGTGGATACGCACGTGACCACCATCGTGTCGGCAATCATCCTGTTCATCTTTGGCACCGGCCCGGTGCGGGGGTTCGCAGTGACCCTGTCCTTCGGATTGTTCGCCAACCTGTTCACGGCGGTGTTCGTGTCGCGGGTGATTTTTGATTACGTGCTGAGTCGCAAACAGCGCGGAGAAGCGTTGAGCATCTAGGTTGCCAAGTTTCACTGTTTCCCGGTTGTAAAGTCGGCAGGCTGAGGACTTGAGGGGCTGGGACCGTGCAAGCTTGAAACGTTGCAGGCTTGGCACTTAAAGGGGTTCGGAAGCGCGTGGAATTTTTTCGCAATCCAAACATAGATTTTCTCGGGAAAAAGTGGTATTTTCTCGCCTTTTCCTTGGTATTCAGCGTGGCGGGCATACTCTCCATGCTGTTCTGGCATGGGATCCCGCTGGGTGTAGACTTCCGGGGGGGCACGCTGGTCTATGTGAAGTACTCGCATGCACCAAACGTGGCCGCGATCCATGCCGCGCTCGATCGGGCGGGCTTGCACAATGCGCGGGTGCAGCCGTACGATGTGCCCTCGAACCATGAAGTGCTGATCGCGCTCGATATCCAGGAAACCAGCGAACAGGCCCTGGACCGGGGGAAGGCCAAGATCATTGAGGCGCTGGAGACCGAGGGCCCTGCGAATAGGCAGGACCTGAATAATGCCAGCTCTTTGACAATCAAGAATTACCTGCTGGAGAAGGATCCTCTGCACCCGGGTCTGGAGGCCGAGGCCAAGTACACGGCGGCGACCCAAGCCCTCCTAACCTATCGTGACAAGGTTCGCGGCGGGGTGCTGAACTCCATGGACGAGTTGAAAGCAGTGGTCGACCCAGCGGTGGTGACGTCCCTCGAGGAGGGCTTCTTCCTCTCCGATTTTGGCGTGCGTAACGTCGAGATTGTGGGCCCGCAAGTGGGCAAGCAACTACAGACCCAGGCCAAGCTGGCGGTTCTGTATTCGCTGGTGGGAATGCTGGTTTACCTGGCGGTCCGGTTCGAGTGGATCTACGGGGTTGCCGCCGTGGTGACGGTGTTTCACGACACTCTGATCACAGTGGGAGCGTTCTCCCTGACCAACAAGGAGATTTCGCTGACGGTGGTGGCCGCCATCCTGACCCTGGTCGGCTACTCCAACAACGATACCATCGTGGTATTCGACCGCATCCGGGAGAACATCAAGCTGATGCGGCGGGAGAAGCTGGCGGACATCGTCAACCGGAGCATCAACCAGACCCTAAGCCGGACCGTCCTCACCGCAGGTCTGACCTTCCTGACGGTGCTGGCGCTATACCTGTTCGGCGGAGAGGTGTTGCACGGTTTCTCGTTTGCGTTGGTCATTGGCATTCTGATCGGCACCTACTCGTCAATCGCGATTGCAGCCCCTATCCTGGTGGCGTACCAGGATTGGCGGTTAGGGCGGGGCCAGAAAAGGCAGGTTGTGCAGCCAGTCGACGCAGGCCGTCGGGACAAGGCGAGAGCCAAGGCAGGCAATTAGGAATCGGGTGTGGCTTGGGCACTGAATCCAAAAAGTTTGCAGTCGGAAGTGAATGTGAGCCCGCCTGAAGTTAGCCTGAGTTCTTATGCAAGTGATTGATTCTAAATATATTGACTTAAGCAAGACGAGTCAGGGACGGTGCGGCATCAGCGTTGCTCGGGAAAGCGGCGGTTCGGGAGCAAAGGGGAGAGGTACGGTGTCTAAGAAGAGGTAGGCTCGGTTTTCGGGGAGACGCCCATGTTCGAAGATAGCCTTATCGAATCCGGTGGCAGGTTAAGGACGAAACGGGGGATGACGACCACCCTGTCGTTTGTGCTGCAGGTGGCGCTGGTCGGCGTGCTGGTGCTCCTCCCGCTGATTTTCACAGAAGCGCTGCCCAAACAGCAGCTGATGACTTTCCTGGTGGCGCCTCCGCCGCCTCCGCCACCTCCACCCCCGCCCGCAGCGGCGCCGGTGAAGGTGGTCAAGCAGATCCAGAGCGACATCATCAATGGCCAACTCCGCACACCCACCAAGATTCCCGAGAAAGTCCAGATGATCAAGGAAGAGGAAGCGCCGCCGCCGGAGATGTCGTCGGCGGGTGTGGTCGGTGGAGTTCCGGGCGGCGTCCCAGGTGGTCAGATGGGTGGCGTAATTGGGGGCATCATCAGTTCGACGCCGGTCGCCGTTCCCAAGGTGGCCACTCCGCAGCGGGTGCGCGTATCCCTGGGCGTATCGCAAGGGCTGCTGATCAAGAAGGTTCAGCCGCAATATCCGCCACTGGCACGGCAGGCGCGTATCCAGGGTACGGTTCTGTTGCAGGCCGAGATCAGCAAGGATGGAACCATCGAAAACCTGCGCCTGATCAGCGGACACCCGATGCTGGCGCCGGCGGCGATTGACGCGGTAAAACAGTGGCGCTACAAGCCCTACCTGCTGAACGGCGAGCCCGTGGCGGTGGAAACACAGGTCCAGGTAGTCTTCTCGCTGTCCGGGGGCTAAGAAGCAAGCGGTCGAGTTGCGGTTACCTCCCCGATCCCACCCCATCCGGTGGCCGGGCGGGCACGAGTGGCAAGCCCGGAAGAGGCCACCGCGTCTCAGAAGGGATTGTGTTCATCCCGTTGGCGGAATTCGCGTAGCCTGGATGGCGAAAACCGGCGTGTCCGGCGACGCCCGATGCAATTGACCAGTTCCTGAGGAGGAAAAAGCAACTCATGTTTGCAGCCAATCTAGCAAGTGTGGCAATGCACCAAGTGCCCGCGATGGCGGCCTGGATCATCCAGGAAGGCACCGTGGGGTGGGACCCGATCTCGCTATGGAAGTCGATGGGCATCCTGGCGAAACTCGTGGTTATCATTCTGTTCATCATGTCAGGGTGGTCGATTGGCGTGATGATCGATCGCTGGATGGCGTTCAGCGCGGCGCGCAAGCAATCGCGCGCGTTTGCTCCAGCGGTCGCCGGCGCCCTGCGGGATGGCAAGATCGACGAAGCCATCAAGGTGGCCGAGCGCAACAAGAAGAGTCACCTGGCCAAAGTCGTGACTGCCGGGCTGATGGAATTCAAGGCACACCAGGACAGCCCGGGCGAGATCCCGGGCGAGACCATCGAGGCCTCCAAGCGTGCTCTGGAGCGCACGGAGGCGATCGTTCACGCCGAGCTGAAGCGCGGCCTGGGCGGCTTGGCTACCATTGGCTCCACCGCCCCCTTCGTCGGGCTGTTCGGAACCGTGGTCGGCATTCTGAACGCGTTTAAGGGCATCTCCCAGGAGAAAGCCACGGGACTGGCCGCGGTCGCCGGCGGCATCGCGGAAGCGCTGGTGACCACCGCGGTCGGCCTGTTCGTGGCAATCCCAGCCGTGATGATGTTCAACTATCTAACCGGCCGCGTGGAAGCGTTCGACGTGGAGATGGACAACTCCTCGAGCGAACTGATCGACTACTTCCTGAAGCGGCGCAGCCTGCGGCGTTCCTAGCCCGGACCCGGGCGGTACGGTCATGAGTTGCTAGTCCGGCGGCGGGGCCAGGCTCCGCTGCCGGGCTCTCAGGCTTAAGACCCGGCGCCCGAAGCGGAACTGGGAAGGCGCCGCCGAACGCAGAGCGGAGAGTTTTATCCTATGGCACTGGCGAAACGCAACGAAGGCGCCAAGGTCAACTCGGACATCAACGTCACACCCATGGTGGACGTGATGCTGGTGTTGCTGATCATCTTTATGGTGGTCACGCCCATGTTGCAGAAGGGCGTGAGCGTGGACCTGGCGAAAGTCAACAACCCCGAGCAGATGCCGGACGCGGATCACGAAGACGCGCTGGTGGTCGCGGTCATGCGAGACGGACGGGTTTTCTTCGGGAATGACCGGATCGACCCTGACCAGCTCACCAACAAAATCAAGGACCGCATCGCGAACCGCGCCGACAAGCGGGTATATATCCGCGCCGACGCGCGCGCCAAGTACGGCAGCGTCGTGGAAGTAGTGGACAATGTCCGGGCAGCGGGAGTCGATCAACTCGGACTGCTGACCGAGCAACGCAAGGAAAAGGGCGCCGCCACTGCGCCACCGCCCGCGCCGAGCGGTCAATAGAGGAGGGACCAGTCATGGGAATGGCCGTTGGCCCGAGCGGAGGCCCGAGTGCGAACATTAACGTCACACCGCTCATTGACGTACTTCTGGTGCTGCTGATCATCTTCATGGTAATCACACCCCTGACGCCAAAAGGTCTGGATGCGCTCGTACCGCAGCCGCCTCCGCCAAATCAGAAACCGCAAGCCACGCCCGACCGCACCATCGTGGTGCAACTGCTGGACCGCGGCATCGGGCAGGAGCCCGGTTTGAAGATCAACCAGGAAGACACGACCTGGGCGGATCTGCAGGGGCGCCTCACCGACATCTTCAAGACGCGCGCCGAGAAAGTCATGTTTGTGAAGGGGGACAACAATATCCCTTTCGCCGACGTGGCCAATGTGATCGACATCGCGCACGCAAGTGGCGTGGATAAGGTCGGACTGATCACAGCCAAGATCGAAGCCGGCCAGTAGTAAACGGTAAGGTCGACGAAGCTGAGGATCGCCGGCGGAAAACTGCCCCGGCGAACGGCGGATGGTTTATGATTCCCGGGTTCTGTTGGCAGTCATGCCCGGGCTGCGTGCGTCTGCCAACCCGAGAGTCCCGACCGAGGGCATCCGGATTCCTGGCAAGGGAGACTTAGAGCGCAATGAAAACAAGCGTGCGAGTGCTGGCACTGGTGGCAGCGACGCTGCTGTTGTTCTCCGCCACAGGCTGCAACAAACTGCGGGCGCGCGATCAGCTCAACAAGGGCGTGCAAGCTTATAAGAACGCCAAGTATGAAGAGGCCATCGATCATTTTCAGCAGGCTGTGGGCTTGGATCCGACCCTGCTCAATGCCCGGCTGTACCTGGCGACGGCGTTTGCCCAGCAGTACATCCCGGGCGTGGACAACGCGGACAACAACAAGTACGCCGACCAGGCGATCGACCAGTACAAGGCGGTGCTCGAACGCGACCCGAGGAGCGTCAACAGTGTAAAAGGCATCGCCTACCTTTACCTGCAGATGAAACAGTTCGACAAAGCCAAGGAATACTACCGGAAAGCCACGGAAATGGATCCCAATGATCCCGAGCCGTACTATTCGATCGCGGTCATCGATTGGACGCAAACTTATCAACCGCGCATGGAGGCGCGGGCCAAACTGGGTCTGAAGCCGGACGAGCCGTTGAATGCCAAGGACAAAGATCAGAAAAAAGCCTGCGAGGAACTGAAAGAGAAGAACTCAGCCAACATTCAGGAAGGCATTGATAACCTGACGCAGGCTCTGAAGCTGCGACCGGACTATGACGACGCCATGGCCTATATGAACCTGATGTACCGGGAGCGGGCGGACGTGGAATGCGAAGATCCGGCGGTGCGGGCTGCGGACCTGAAAACCGCCGACGACTGGGTGGACAAGACCATGGCCACCAAGAAGGCCAAGGCGGAAAAGCAGCCGGGTTCGCAGGGCATCACCATGGACCAGTCCAAGTAGCAGGGCTTCAAGCTTACACTTTCCCAGGCCTCTTCCGCGACTGCGGACGAGGCCTTTTTCGTCGATCTCGCGGGGGCTCATCAATGGCAACCGGAAGGGCATGCCGTTAACTGGATCCCGGTGAGATTCAGCGCACACCGGGTCGCGAAGAGGGCTCAGCAACCCGTTCTGCTGGCTGTGCGTAGAATGGAGGATCTGGCCCGGCTTCAGGCGGCTCTGACCATGTTCAAGAAGATCCTGATCGCCAACCGAGGAGAGATCGCGGTGCGGGTGATCCGCGCCTGCCGCGAGATGGGCATTGCCGCCGTGGCCGTCTATTCCGACGTGGACCGGGCGGCACTGCACGTCCGCAAAGCGGATGAGGCGTACCCGATTGGGCCGGCGGCGGCGATCGAATCCTACCTCAACATCGACCGGATCATCGACGTAGCCAAGCACAGCCGGGTGGACGCGATTCATCCGGGCTATGGCTTTCTCTCCGAGAATCCGAGGTTTGCCCGGGCATGTGCGGATGCGGGGGTCAAGTTCATAGGGCCGCCGGCCGCTGCCATGGAGAGGATGGGATCCAAAACTCGGGCCCGGCAGCAGATGGAACAGGCGGGTGTTCCCTTTGTGCCCGGGACGGCGCGGGCTTTGGAGTCGGCGGCGGAGGCGACACGGGTTGCGGCCAGCATCGGCTATCCGGTGATGCTCAAGGCGGCAGCCGGGGGTGGCGGCAAAGGGATGCGCCTGGTGCGTACCTCGGGCGAGATGCGCTCCGCCCTCGAAGCGGCGCAGAGTGAGGCGCAGCGGTCTTTTGGTGACGCCGAGGTCTACCTGGAAAAGGCGATTGTCAATCCCCGACACATCGAGGTGCAAGTGCTGGCCGACGAACACGGCCACACCGTCTTCCTGGGAGAGCGCGAGTGCTCCATTCAGCGGCGCCATCAGAAAGTCCTGGAGGAGGCACCGTCCCCGATGGTGGATGCCCTGATGCGTCGCCGGATGGGGGAGGTGGCAGTGCGGGTCGCGCAGGCTGCCGGGTACAGCAACGCGGGAACCGTCGAATTCCTGGTGGACGAGCAGAGGAACTTCTACTTCCTGGAGATGAATACCCGGCTGCAGGTGGAACATCCGGTGACGGAGTTCACCACCGGGCTGGACCTGGTCCAGCTGCAGATCCGGATCGCCGCCGGCGAACGGCTACCCTTCCAGCAGGAGGATATCAGCATCCGAGGTCATGCCATCGAGTGCCGCATCTACGCTGAGGATCCGGACAACAACTTCTTCCCTTCCCCGGGAAAGATCACGCTGCTGCTGGCTCCCTCCGGGCCGGGCATTCGCCGGGATAGCGGAATGTACGAAGGGTGGAACGTGCCCGTAGAGTATGACCCATTGCTGGCCAAGCTGATCAGCTACGGCACAGATCGGGCGCAGGCCATTTCGCGGCTGCTTCGGGCTTTGCACGAATATTTCGTGGGCGGAATTAAAACCAATATTTCGCTCTTCCGCCGGATCCTCAACGACCCGAGCTTCCAAGAGGGGAAGCTGGATACGGGTTACCTGGACCGCTTGCTCAACCTCGCCCAGCCGACCCCTGATGCGGATCCCCAGGCGGCGGAGGTCGCGGCGGTTGCAGCCGGGGTATTTGCCATGCTGGATCCGGAGGCGCCAGTCCGGGGCAGTTCGGCAGACGGCGCCGGCAGAATTTCCCCCTCCGCCTGGAAGCGGAAGGGGCGCGAGGAAGTGCTGCAGTAGAAGGGCTCGGATTAGCAGGAAGCTGCGCGCATGACATATGACATCCTCATCGATGACAGAAGCTACCTGCTGGAGCTCCGTCGCGCCGAGCATGGCTGGGAGTGCCGGCTGAACGGGCAGGCGATCAAGCTCGACGCGGTGCTGGCGCGGCGGGACGTGCTCAGCGTGATTATTGAAGGGCGAGCCTATGAGATCAAGCGTGAGCGCACAGCGACAGACCTGCATCTCTGGGTCGGGAGCGCACGCTATGCGGTACAGGTGAGAGACCCGAGGTCTCTGCGCAGCCGCCGGCGGGGAGGCGACGACTTGGGCCCGAGAAAGCTGGTGGCGCCCATGCCCGGGAAGGTGGTGCGGGTTTTAGCGAGGCAAGACACAGAGGTCGAGGCCGGGCAGGGACTGCTGGTGGTCGAAGCCATGAAAATGCAGAACGAGATCAAGTCTCCGAAGAAGGGTGTAGTGCGCAAGATGATCGCGGTGCAAGGCGCCAATGTAAACGCTGGCGACGTACTCGCAATCGTCGAGTAAAGAGAAGCCTTCGCGCTGGCGCGCCCGGCTACTTCCCGGTATCCTTGAGCACGTCCTCGGCGTAGTAATTCTCCACCTTGGCAGAATCCCGCAACACCTCGTAGTAGGCGCTCTTCAAAAGCTGCTCACGCCGGTCGCGCAGTTGCGAGCGGATCATTTGCTGGACCCGGGGGTCGTTCAGGTCACGCTGACCGGCGGGTTCCTTGCTCTCGAGCTTCACGATCCGGAAGCCCACCGGCCTGGTGGTGTTGGGGTTCACGGTGCTGATGATGGGGCTGTACTGGCCGGGCTTGAGCTTGAGTACGGCGTCTCGGGTGGCGGGATCGGTGTTGTGCAAACCGGACTCGGGAACCGGTCCGAGATCACCGCCATTGGCCGAGGTCTGCGGGTCTTCGGAAAAATTCATGGCCAGTTTGGCGAAGTCCTCACCGCTATCCAGGCGGTTCAGGATAAGCTGGATCTTCTTGCGTGCCTCAGCCTCGTTCTGAGCTTTGCTGTTCTGCAGATTGTGGACGCGATCGTCGGGCTGCACTGAGACATAAATCTGAGCGAGGCGATACTGAGGTTCGATCAGGTTGAACTCAGCCTTGTGAGCGTTGTAATAGTCGGTGATGTCCTGGTCGGAGATGTTGATCTTGGAAGTGACTTCCTTGATCATCAGCTTGTCGATGGTCACCGAGCGACGGAGGTCGCGTTTCACGTCGTCCAGGGTGATCTTCTTTTCCTGCAGCTGGCGGTTGAATTCATCCTGGGTGTAAGGGGATTTGAGCTCACCCAGCTTGCGCTCGACTTCCTCGTCGGTGGCCAGCAGGCCAAGCTTCTCGGCGCGGCGCATCAGGATCTCCTCGTCAATCAGTTCGTGGAGGATACTGAGGCGGAGGCTGGTGGTTTGTTCGCCCGAAGGTTGCTGCCCGGCAGCGGCCGCCTGGGCGGGGTAATACTTATCGACGTCGGCGCGCAGGATTTTGCGGCCATCCACCACGGCCATCACCTCACCCCCTCCCGGCCGCGATGGGCAGGAAGTGAACGAACAGACGAGACAGGCGGCGAACAGGGTCCACACCGACCGGGGCAGGATCATGTTAGGTGTCAAGCAAACCACCCCCTCGCAAGAAAGTTCTGCAGGTTGGCGGCCGAGACAACCGCTTCACCGAGCCGGCGGATTGGCTGCCGCGGGTGCAACTGCCGGGGCAGGATGCACGGGTGCAGGCACGCCGGCCTGGGCGAGCGCGCGATCCAGCACCGCCCGCAATTCGCCGATGGGCAGCGCTCCGTTAACCTCTTCGCCATTGACGAACATGGTCGGGGTGGCATCCACGCCGAGCACCTCGCCCTCGCGCAGGGAAGCCTTGATCGCGTCGTCTTTCTGAGCCTTCACGCAAGCCTGAAGCCGGGGCAGGTCGAGCCGGGAACCCTGTCCCAGCTCGAGCGTAATCCTGTCGAGCGCCGCGAACTGGGCATCCCGGCCGTTCTGGCGGTTCACTTCCTGTGGGTTGGCATGAATGCGGTCCGCGAAGAACCAGTAGGCGTCTTCATTCTGCTCGGCCAGGCAGTTGGCGTTTATGGCGGCGTGGGACGCCCACGGATGGATCTCGTCAAGCGGATAGTCTTTGTAAACGAACAGGACCCGATCCCCGTACTCGCGCAGGAGCTCCGGGAACAGAGTCTGGTGCATGCGCGAACAGAAGGGGCACTGGAAGTCATCGAAGTTGACAGCGATCACCTTGGCGCCCTTGTTGCCGCGGGTCGGACGGCCCTTGAGATCGATCTTCCTCATCACCTCTGCGTAGGGATCCTTGGTCAAGTCGAACTTGTTCAGACGAACCAGGGTCCTGCCATCCTTGGACAGCAGGAAGTCATATTCATCTTTTCGACCGGCCCGGACCATGGTGATTTTTAAGGCGTTGTAATCGGGAAAATCGCTCGGCTGGAGCGGACCGACCACAATCTGTACTTCGGGTGGAAGATGGTAGTAATGGCGCACCTGGCGCTGGATGCTCCGAACCGTGTCGGGGGGGGCCGACTGGGCGGAACAGCCCAGGCAGATGAGCAAGAAAACGAAAACCGACCGTCGCCCCAACGTCACTAGGAACCGCCTCGGCATTCCAGCGCAGAAGTCAGACAGGACTCTCGCCGGCCTCGCCGTAGGGCGCGGTGGAAAAAGCCCGTGTGATACTGCCAGATTATCTCACACGGAACCAGAGAGCTGGGGCGGTTGCGGCCTCACTCGAGCAGGGGGGGAACCGCGGGACCTCGGCGCGAAGGTCAGGGTTGTCGGATGAGGACTGCGGCGGGCAGGAGCGTATTCAGGGAGCCGGAACGGAAGCCCTCCAGATCCAGGGTTACGAACTTGAACCCCAGGGCTTTGAAGATGCGCGTGAACTCCGCCGCCATTTGGGGGTCGAGGGCGCGAGGCAGTTCGTCACGGTCGATCTCCAGCCGCACTATCTCGCCGTGGTGCCGCACCCGGAATTGGCGGAAACCGAGCGTTCGCAGGGCATCCTCCCCCTGCTCCACGACGTTCAAGGCTTCCTGCGTCACCGGCCGCCCGTATTCGATGCGAGAAGAGAGACACGCCGAGGCGGGCTTGTTCCACACACGCAGACCGGCTTCCCGGGCAAGGTCTCGGACATCCCGCTTGCCGAGACCGACTTCCAGGAGGGGGGCGGCAACCCGGTGCTGGCGGGCTGCCTCCTGGCCAGGGCGGAAGTCTCCCTGATCGTCCACATTTACGCCGTAGGCAATGGCATCAAAACCGCGCTCCCGAGCGCAGACTTCCATCACCGCGAAGAGTTCGTCCTTGCAGTGGAAACAGCGCATAGCGTCGTTGCGGGCGTAGGCGGGACGGTCGAGCTCGCTGGTGTGGAGGATATCGAGCGGGATCTGCTGCTCGCGGGCAAAGGCAATGGCATCGGCCAGTTGGGTACGGGCCAGGCTGGGAGAATCGGCAATTACCGCCAGCATCTTTGCTCCCAAGACCTGGTACGCCGCCCAGGCGAGAAAGGCGGAATCCACCCCCCCCGAATAGGCGACGAGTGTACGCCCCAGGCTGCGGAGATGTGCATCCAGCCTGACACGCCGAGAGGCGAGATCGGCAGCTACGGGCATCGCGCTTATGGTAATACACCCGGGAGGAGGGGGGGTATACCGGGAGCCGCCAGTTCGACCGCTTGTCCACCTTCCTGCAGGCCCCCGCAGGACACCCTCAGGCACCAGCCGACCCCCAGCCATTCAATACAGCCGCTCTTGCTTGCGCATGTTGCCCAGGGAGCCGATGTTAGCCAAGCTGAAGCTGAGCCGGTATTCGTTTTCATTGCGCACGGATCCCAGGGCGAACCTACGGTACTCAAAGCTGAGGCCGCAGCAATCCCAGTTGTAGGTGGTCTGGGCGGTGGCGTATTGCAAGAAGTCGAGTTTGGCATCGACGCCGACGCTGGCGGCTCCGCTGAAGCCGCGCTTGTTGAGATGGCCATAGCCGAGCAGCACCCGGAACTGGTGAAACTCTTGCGGCAAACCCTGCGTGGGGATCGGGGCCCCGGCCGCACGCACGTAGGCGTCGCCACCCCCTAGGGTGAAGGGGCCGACATAGAAGTTGGCCAATGCCATGCTGGAATTGATCCCCAGGCGCTGAAAGTCGTAATCCAAGTCCCACTCAGCGTCGCTGCGCGAGCTGGTCTGCACGCGCAAGCGGGAGATGAGCGGGGAGAGATGACGCGGCTCATTGAGGAAGGCAATGCCGGTCAAGTCAGCGGTCGTGGTCAGCACATTGGCGTGGCCCGGCATCAGCGCTCCTCCGAAACTGGGATCGAAGAAGTATTTCTGGGTGAGTTGCCAGGTGACGATCTCCCGCACCTGAGCACCCGCGGAGCAGGCAGGCTGTTCAGGGGAATAGAGCCGTTCCCACGGCGAGGTTTGCACGGCGGGTGCTCCCACGCGCAAGGAGCTCATACCCGTGGTCGCGCAATCCTCGGAGGAGGCAGAGGAACGCTTGGCATAAAGGCGGTTGATGACTCCGTATTCCACTTCGTTGGTGTTGCTGAGGATGTCGCGCGCGTCAAAGCGCAGAATGTTGGCGAAGTTATCCACGCCGGTCACGTAGCGATATACCGTACGCGGCTCGATGACATGCTTCCATTTACGACCGAACCTCTCTCGGTCAAAGACGCGGCTCAAGGCCGGAGGGCGTAATTCGACCGACCCTTCCACCGACTTTCGGTTGATCGGGTTGGTGACGGCCGTTCTGCTGACCTCGTTGGACATGAGTTGCTGGGTGTAGATGGTGTCCCGCAGGGACAACTCCGGTCGCAAGGACCAGCCGCGGAGCAGCAGCGGCATGGCCAGGCCGGGACTGAGATCAAAGCGGCCAACCAGGTCGCCGGCGGTGTGGAATCCGGGTTCGCTGCGGGAGAGTCCTTCGCCCGCGGCATCAAAGAACCAGTAAAAAGGACTGTGACCGAGTTGCCGGTCCACCGAGGAAGCTTCGAAGCTGGGAGCGTGCAGGATGGTGATGACGTCGCCGGGCTGGGTGCTCTGGAAGTTCTGGTAGCGCTGTGCCTGGGCGTTGTAAGAAAAGCCGTTGATTGTATTCGAGAGAAAAGCTTGCGACTTCACTTCCGAGTTGGCGGCCTGGGTGAATGTGTCGGTGAAGGCCAAGCGGAATACGAAGGAGCTGAGGTAGTCGATGTTGGCCACGGCGCGGAAGTTGCCGCGGAAGCGACCTTCTCCATCAAGGCGGACCTCCTGGCCGCCCTGATTTTTCCGGTCAATGACGCCGAAGTAGGAGAAGTCGACGAAAGAGGTGTCACTCGGACGGGCACGGAACGCCCCCCGCTGGGACCATCCCCGCTGGGAAAAGTATTCCAGATCGAGCAGGGCGTCCATGCTGCGGTTGATCGCCCAGTAGTATGCGTCTCCAACGATCGTGCCCTTGACGGAGGACCGACCGAGATTGGGGATGAGGAACCCGGATTTGCGTGCCATTCGCTCCGCGGGAAATGCGGCATAAGGAAAATAGAAAACCGGGACACCCTTGACCTGGAAGCTGCTGCGATAGACCTGGGCGTTGCCCCCCACGTCGACCACGACCTTATGAGCGTTGAAAGCCCACTTGGGGCGGGGAAGTTCGCAGGTCGTGACCGAACCGTCGCGGACGACGAAATGATCGGGCCCGGTCTTTTCGACTACCTTCCCGAAGAAAGCGAAGGGATTGGAGGAGGTGAGCACGGTCTGGCCGCCGCGCGCCTTGACGCCGATGGTGCCAACCACGTCGTAGAACTGGCCGCTCTCGGTGCGAAGGTTGTAAGTGCCGCGGCTGGCCTCGATGTGTTCGTCGTTGGGGCCGCCTTCGAGCACGACATGCCCTTCGGCGGTTGCTTCTCCAGTGTCGTCGTTGTAGCTGATCTCATCGGCGTACAGGGTAAAGGCTCCGTACCGTATTTCTGCGGCGCCGCGCAGGGTGTAGAAAGAACCGTTCTTTTCCTGCTGAATCGACTTGATAGTGATTTCCTCCCGCTGTGCCACCGAAGCCGCGTTAAAGGGAGGTGAGGAAGCATTGTCAGCCGCGACCTGGGAAGCGAGCAACTGGCTGGTAACTAAGCGCGGGTTGAGAAGCAAGTGACAAACGAACGCCGCCGTGATAAGCAATCGAGTGCGGGAGATCATCGGAAGCGCACGGACACCCAATGCCTGTGGCAAGTTTCGGGGACACCTGAACTTAGCACGATGCCGACACGCGAAGCAAAGCCCCCGGCTCCGGGCGCGTTTCCGATTGCTGGTACTGCCGTTTTGTCTGGCCCTGGCGTTTGTGAAGACGGTCGAATGACGTGTTCTCGCTGCGGTAATGTCTGCGGCTGTAAAACGGATTTTGGTTCACCCAGGGGCGGGCTCCGCGAGGACCCGGGTAACGGATCAGACGCCTCGGGTGAGGCAAGGCTGGATCCGGGTATCAGCCTCGCCCCCGCTCAGGAAGAGACCCGGAAACCTTTGCGACCGAGATTTGTGGTGGATCCGCAGCTCGGGTTCGGGGACGCTTCGGCGCGAACCAATGATCCAGGTCAGGAGCATTCTCGAGAAGCGCGCTCGGATCAGGACAGAGCGCAGTCGGTAGAACTCGCAGAAGCAGTGCTCCCCGAGCCTTCAGGTCAGTGCAGCTTGACAGCAGCGCCGGCTGGGGATGCCTGGCGCCGGGAAGTCAGCGCTCGACTTCACCGCTACCGAGCCCGTCGGGGTCCTCGCGGTCCGAGATACCCCTCTTTGCGACTGAGGTTTGAAAGCCCTGCGGCAAAGTGGACGGCGGGGGCGGAGCGAGGTGAAACGGCGAGTTGTTCGGTCGCCGGCGTGGTGCCAGTGGCCGGCCGGCAGGCGGTCGCCGTCGAAAAGCCGGCGTTTCCGGAGTGCGTGGCGGGCGGAGCGGTGGAACCAGAGCCCGCCGGCAGCGGCAAGATCATCGCCTTTCCCCGTTCGAGCTTCGACCCGCCTTCCCCGTTGAGCGAACTGGCAGAAGCGGTGATCGACAGACCCCGCATCCTGGAAGCTCCGGAGGTGGTGCCCCCTCCTCCCGCGCTGGGAGGGATCATCATCGAGCCGGCCGCGGAAAAATTGCAGGAACGGCGGCCGGGAATCGACATGCCGCTGCAATCGGCGCCGCCCGGGCGGCGTTTGTTGGCAGCGGCGGTTGATGCTGCCATCGTGCTGCTGGCGGGAGCCGTGTTTGCCGCGATTGTCTCTCGAATCGTGGGGACCCTTCCGGCCAGAAAGGAAGTTGCCGGATTCGCCGGCGGGCTGTGCTGGTCGCTCTGGGCCTTCTACGAGTACCTGCTGATCGTGTACACGGGAACGACGCCAGGGCTGCGGTTGGCGAAACTGCGGCTGTGCCGTTTTGACCGGCGCCCGGCGGACCGGCGTCTTCGTCGCTGGCGTGTGCTGGCCGGCTTGCTGTCCGGCGTTGCCCTGGGTCTCGGCTATGCCTGGCATTTTTTCGACGAGGACGCCCTGTGTTGGCATGACCGCGTGACGCGGACCTATCTCGCTCCCTGACCTCCGTCTCGAATCCCGCTGCTTCTGTCAGCGGCCTGCCGTGTTCGCGAGCTTTCCGCTGTGCTATCTTTCTAAGGTTTCGCTGAGTTTAACCAGCCGGCCAATTCTGCATGTCGACTTCGATCGAGAGCTCCCAACGACCTGCCATCAAGGTCTTCGTCGCCACCACGGTGATGCTGACCTTCATTTCGTTCTGGCGGGCAGCCGCCGTCGTGCTCTCCGACCTGGCTTCTTCCGCTTACTATGCGGGCGGCGACGCGGAGAAGGTCATCGGCAAGAGCGCGCCTTGGTTCATTCTTGCCGTTATGCTGTTCAGCTACTGCGTGCGGGCGCTGTACATCGAGTCCAGCAGCATGTTCGTGCGTGGTGGGGTGTACCGGGTGGTCAAGGAGGCCATGGGCAGCACCCTGGCGAAGTTCTCGGTCTCGGCGTTGCTTTTCGATTATGTGCTCACCGGCCCCATCAGCGCGGTATCGGCGGGGCAGTACCTGGCGGGGTTCATCAAGGACATGGGGCAGTACCTCCACCGTCCACTGAGCTTTAATGACAACTACTTCGCCGCCGGGTTTGGGGTACTGATCGTCGGGTACTTCTGGTGGAAGAACGTGCAGGGCATTCACGAGTCCAGCGAAAAAGCGATGCAGATCATGATCATCACGACGGTGATGGTCGTCATTCTGATCCTGTGGTGCACCATCACGGTGTTCAAGGTGCCCATCCAGGTGCCGCCCAACCCGCTGAAGCCGGGGATCATCACCCTGAACCGGGAGTCCCTGGGCTGGCTGAATGGTACGTTGTTCAGCCAGCTGACCCTGATCATTTTGTTTGTCGGGTTCGGGCACTCCGTCCTGGCCATGAGCGGCGAGGAAACGCTCGCGCAGGTGAACCGCGAGATCGAACATCCCAAACTGAAGAACCTGGAAAAAACCGGGCTGGTGATTTTTATCTACAGCCTGCTCTTTACCTCGCTGGTGTCGTTCTTCGCGGTGATGATCATTCCCGACAAGGTGCGGCCCGACTTCTTCGCCAATCTGATCGGCGGCATCGCCATGTACCTGGTGGGACCCTTGCCCCTGCGCTTGCTGTTTCACGGGTTTGTGGTGCTGGTGGGAGTGCTGATTCTGGCCGGGGCTCAGAACACCTCCATCGTGGGGGCCAACGGCGTTCTAAACCGGGTGGCCGAAGACGGCGTGTTGACGGCGTGGTTCCAAAAGCCACATCACACCTATGGCACCAGCCACCGGATCATCAACCTGATCGTGGGCATGCAATTGTTTACCATCATCGCCAGCCGGGGCGACGTGTACAAGCTGGCTGGCCTGTATGCCTTCGGAGTGATCTGGAGCTTCGCCATGAAGTCACTGGCGGTGCTGGTGTTGCGCTTCACCGAGCCTGAGGGACGCGAATGGAAGGTGCCGGGAAACTTGCACATCGGCGAGACCGAGATTCCGCTTGGACTAATTGCGATCTCGGCCACGCTGTTCATGACCGCCATCGTGAACCTGTTCACAAAATCCGAGGCCACGATTGCCGGCGTCACCTTCAGCGCGGTGTTTTTCGCCATTTTCACCTTGTCCGAACGTCACGTCATCAAGGAGCGTCACGGCAAGCCCGAACAGTTGGATCAATTCCGGGTTTACGGCAACCAGGAATTGGGCAGCGGCGCGATGGGGGTGCGTCCGGGCAACATCCTGGTAGCGGTGCGCGATCCGCGTAACCTGCATTACCTGCGGTCGGTGCTGGCGCGGACCATCACGGCCAAGCAGGACGTGGTGGTGATGAGCGCCAGGCTGTATCACCGGGAGCACACTTTCAGCGGGAGCAACGTTTTCGATGCGGAGCAGATCTTTGACCACTACGAACAAGAGCTGTTCACCTCCGTCGTGGCCGTAGCCGAAAAGGAAGGTAAACCCGTGTCGTTGCTGGTGGTGCCGGGCACGGACGTTTTCGAGGCGATTGTGGTGACGGCGCAGCGCCTGGACTCCAGCGTCATTGTTTGCGGCCGCTCCAACAAGTTAACCTCCGACGTGCAAGCCAAGCTGACGGGCGACGCCTGGGAACGACTTCCCGAACCCCGGCCGCGGCTGACGCTGGAGATTTTCGAGAGGGATGGCACATCGCTGGAATACCGTCTGGGTCCGCACACGCCGCGCATGCGTCCCCAGGATATCGGTCTGATGCACAAGGTGTGGCTGGACGTGACCTCCGATCCGAGACTCTCGCGGGCCCATCACTACCACGTGGTGGCGCTTGCCCTGGAGGAACTGGAGCGCGAGTTGCAGAGCGACAAGCGAGCGGAACTCCTGGAGCGACTGGAACGAGAGGTCCGCCAGGAGGACGACAACTCACCGCCGAGCACGCCCAACTACAACTGAGAGTCCGGTTCTGGCGGATGCCAGACGGCAGCCTCGCCTCAGGCGAGCCTTAGATTGCCTAAGAGGAGCCGGCCTCGAGCAAGGATTCGAGCGCTCTGCGCAGGTCGGAGTATTGGAAAACGAAACCGCCCGCCATCAGCTTTGCCGGTTCCACGCGCTGGCTGGCCAGCAGAACCTCGTCCGCCATCTGGCCAAACAAGAGCCGGACGGCGAACCCGGGTACGGGACCGAGGGCAGGCCGGGAAAGGACGGAGGCCAAGGTGCGGGTGAAGTCGGCATTCCTCACCGGTTCGCGCCCAACCAGGTTGATGGGGCCGCGCAGCGCGTCATTGCCGAGAATCTGTAAGACCGCGGCGACCAGGTCCTGAATGTGGATCCAGCTCATCCACTGCTGTCCCGAACCGAGCTTTCCCCCCAAGCCCAGGCGAAACGGCGGCAGCATTTTCGGCAAGGCGCCGCCCGACGAACTGAGCACCACCCCAATGCGGATTTGCGCCGTGCGAATGCCAGAATCGGAAGCCGGTGCGGAGGCCGCCTCCCAATCGCGACAGACTTCCGCCAGGAAGCCCCGGCCGGGGAGGCTTTCTTCCCGCAGGATTTCGTCGGCGCGGTCGCCGTAGTAGCCGATGGCGGAGGCGCTGATCAGCACGCGAGGACGGCGGGTCGCCTGCGCCAGCGCCAGTGCCAGCTGGCGCGTGCCCTGAACACGGCTATTGCGGATGGCCGCTTTCTTTCCCTCCGTCCACCGGCCGACCACACTTTCCCCGGCGAGGTGAATGATGCAGTCGATTCCGGAGAGGGTCGCTGGCGAGACCGGTTGCGTAGGATCCCAGCGGATCTGGTCGTCCCCGGACGGAGTGCCGCGGACGAGGCGGGTGACCTCGAATCCCTGGGCCTTCAGGGCGGGCACGAGGGCGCGGCCGATCAGACCCGACGCGCCGCTCAGCAAAACTCGCGCCGAACTGGACGGTGTCATCGGGTTTACTCTAGCAGAGGAGCAACCCGGGATCGACGCGGATGGGGGTTGCCCCCAGGACCAATGCGGATGCCGGTCGTGGGAGAGCAGGACGGCCCGTCCTCGCCCCGGCAGGGATAGGGACACCAGCTATAATAAAAGCCACGGGAAACGAGCCTCGGGATAGCGCTGGGGTAGACCTTCCTTGCCTTTTCCCGCAGGCTATAATCCGGCATGGCGACCCTCCGCCAACAGATCGCGACCAACGTTCTGACGGTCACGAAGTTCCGTGACCTGATGAAGAAAATGCAGGCCAACCGGCCGGCCGACGATCTGGAAATCGTCAAGACAGCCTACGACTATTCGATGAGGCACCACGCCGGGCAGAGCCGCGCCTCCGGCGAACCCTATCTTGTTCATCCCCTGGAAGTTGCGCTCGTGCTGGCGGAAATGAAGATGGATCCGATCGCGGTGGCGGCCGGACTGCTGCACGACTCGGTTGAAGACACCTCGGTCACGGTGGCGGACATCCGCCAGGAGTTCGGCGAGCAGGTGGCGCACATCGTTGAGGGCGTAACCAAGATCAGCAAAATCGACTTCGCCACGCGGGAAGAGCAGCAAGCGGAAAATTTGCGCAAGATGATGCTGGCGATGGTGGATGACATCCGGGTGGTGCTGATCAAGCTGGCGGACCGCCTGCACAACATGCGCACCCTCGAGCACCTCCCTCCCGAGCGCCAGCAGAAGATCGCCAAGGAGACGCTGGAGATCTATGCCCCCATCGCGCACCGGCTGGGGATGGGGAAGATCCGCGGAGAATTGGAGGATCTCGGCTTCCGTTACCTCGATCCGATCGCCTACCAACAGGTGAGAGAGGGCGTCGAATCCCATCGCAAGGCGGGCGAGGCCTTCCTGGCCAGGGTGGAAGGGGTGGTACGCGATAAGTTGAAGGAAGCCGGTATCACGGCCAAGGTCGAAAGCCGTATCAAACGGCTGTTCAGCATCCACAAGAAGCTGGTGCGGCAGCGCATCAACGTCGACCAGGTATATGACCTGTACGCCATGCGCATCATCACGCGCTCGGTGCAGGATTGTTATGCCGTGCTGGGCATCATCCACAACGTATGGCGACCGGTGCCGGGACGGATCAAGGATTTCATCGCCATGCCGCGACCGAACTTCTACCAGTCGCTGCACACTTCGGTGATCACCGAGGAGGGTACTCCGTTCGAGGTGCAGATCCGCACCGAGGAAATGCACAAGATGGCGGAAGAAGGCATTGCGGCACACTGGAAATATAAGGACGGCCCGGTCTCAGCCCAGGATGAACAGCGCCTGGCGTGGCTGCGGCAGGTGGTGGAGTGGCAACGCGATATCTCCGATCCCAACGAATTTCTCTCTACCCTCAAGGTCGATCTCTATCCCGAGGAGGTCTACACCTTCACGCCCAAGGGAAAAGTGGTGGTGCTGCCCCGGGAATCGACGCCCATCGATTTTGCCTATGCCATTCACACCGAAGTCGGCCACGCCTGCGTGGGGGCCAAGGTGAACGGGCGCATGGTGCCGTTGCGGCACCGGCTACACTCGGGTGACATCGTGGAGATCCTGACCCAGCCGGGACACAAGCCCAGCCGGGACTGGCTGGCGGTGGTGAAATCCTCCCGCTCCCGTAACAAGATCAAGCACTGGCTGAACATCCACCAGAGAGAACGAGCGATCGAGATCGGCCGCAAGCTGATCGAAAAGGAAGCCCGCAAGTACCGCATCGCGCTCAAAGAACTCACCGACGAGCGATTGCTGAAGATCGCGTCGGACTATGGCCTGGGACGTCCGGACGATCTCATGGCCGCCATCGGTTACGGCAAATTCTCTGCCCGGCAAGTGCTGGGCAAGCTGGCGCCCGCGGGAAGCCAGCCGGTGGCCGAGGGCGAAGACTCCAAAGAGGCCGGCCTGTCCAGCGTGGTGCGGCGCGTTTTCGGCGGGGACAGCAACGCGCTCACCGTGAAGGGCCAGGGTGATCTGCTGGTTTACCGGGCGCGCTGTTGCAATCCCATTCGTGGCGAAGCCATCGTCGGCTACATCACACGGGGCAAGGGGGTTGCCGTGCACGCCCTCAGTTGTCCCAATGTGGTCAACCTCATGTACGAACCGGAGCGGCGCATCGAGGTGGCTTGGGCGCGGGACGAAGCTGCCCCCAATGACTATCCCGTCAAGCTCACCGTATTCTGCGACGACCGCTACGGCATGCTGAAGCAGATCACGGGCGTCATCGGCGACGCCAAGTCCAACATCCGCAACATTGAGGCCCGCACCGCCAACAGCCAGGCCGTGGTCGAGATCGTGCTCGACATCACTGATCTGAAGCATCTGGAGAGTATCGTGAACGGGCTGCGCAAGATTCCGGGCGTGCGGGATGTGCAGAGGCTGCAGAAGATCTAGTCGTCAGTCGTTGGCCAATCCCGCTCGTGTGTGAGGTAGAAGTGCAGCCAGGGCTTTCCGACAGCAGGCGACAAACGGCGGTCGATGATGCCACGAATTGACTTGTGCCGGCTCAATCTGCGTTAATCGGAGGCGCGTTTGCCGACGACCAACCACCAGCAACTGCTCGGGGAGACCTCATGCGCGACGTCATCGCTACCCAAGACGGCCCGGCGGCCGTCGGACCTTATTCCCAAGCCATCCGGGCCAACGGCTTCGTGTTCGTCTCCGGACAGGTGGCCATCGATCCCGTGACCAACACGCTGGTCAGCGGCGATGTTTCGCTTCAGACCGAGCGGGTTCTGACGAACCTGAGCGGCATCCTGAAGGCGGCAGGCAGCGGCTTGGAGAAGGTAGTGCGCACAACTGTATTCCTGAAGAACATGGGAGACTTCTCCGCCATGAACGAGGCGTACGGGAACTACTTTCCCTCGGCACCGCCGGCGCGCTCAACCGTGGAAGTTGCGCGGCTGCCGAAGGATATGCTCGTCGAGATCGACGTGATTGCTCTGGCATAGGAGGAGATGACCCATGAAGCAGGCACTGCTCACGGTCGCAATTATCACCCTGATGGCGTCGGTCGGCCTGCCGCAGGGGGGCAACTCACAAGCCGGCGCAGGCAACAAGCCCGCCTCCGAGGGGCCGACCAAGGTGGAAGGTCCGGGAAAGAAAACCCCCGACGGCCTGCAGTACTGGGACATCAAGCTGGGCACCGGCCCCGAAGCGCACAACGGGCAGAAGGTAAAGGTGAACTACACCGGCTGGCTGACGAACGGCAAGAAATTCGACAGTTCCGTGGGGAGGGCCCCGTTTACCTTCCGTATCGGCTCAGGCGATGTCATCAAGGGCTGGGATGAGGGTGTGGCCGGAATGAAGGTCGGGGGGAAACGCCAACTGCGGGTGCCCTACGAACTGGGGTACGGCACCAAGGGCTACCCGGGCGTTATCCCTCCGTTTGCGACTCTGATCTTCGATGTGGAGTTGCTGGAGGTTCAGTGAGGAGCGGACCATCGAGGTGCGTGACCGGGCCTTAGGCCTTGACCACTTTTCCGCTGCGCAGGCAGGAGGTGCAGACGCGGATGCGCTTGGTTGCTCCCCCCACTTTCGCGTGAACCGGTCGCAGGTTGACATTCCAGCGGCGCTTACTCACGTTGTGGGCGTGGCTAATGATATTGCCCGACAGCGGCTTCTTGCCGCAAATCTCACAGACTTGTGCCATTCGACAGCTCTCCGGAAGGTTTCAGAACTTGACGTACAAGATCTAGATTTTAGCGGATTTACCCTGATTTAGCCAAGGGCGAGTGCAGCAGGATCGCGGCAAAACGCAACCGTCCAGATGCTTCGGCGGCAAACCAGTCTAGGCGCACGGGCTGATCACCCGGGCTCGGGAGGGGAACTGACGCCTGTGCGATACTGAAACCATGCCGCCGCCCCTCAAAGCCCCCAGTGCGAGCCCCGATCCGGCTACGGTCAAGGTCAATCTCAGCGCCGGCACAGGCATGGAGATCGTGTGGAAGGACGGGCATAAATCCGACTATACCTTCAAGTTTCTACGCGATGCGTGCCCCTGCGCCATGTGCAACGAGGAACGGCAGAAAAGCGGCCGTGTGGCGGGAGAGCCGTCGAAACCGGCGCCCGGCGCTTTGCCGATGTTCAAAGCGGCCGCCAAGCCGCTCTCCGCCGAGGGCGTGGGAAAGTACGCCATCAGATTCAGCTGGAACGACGGCCACGAACTGGGCATTTACTCGTGGGCGTTTCTGCGGGAAGTGTGCCCGTGCCAGGAGTGCCAGGAGGCAAGGGGTCGCGGCTGACTGGGTGGATTTTCCATTGCCGATTGCCAATTTCGTTGCGAGAGCGAAGCCTCGGCCAAGAGCAGTTCCGAACTTCGCTCGCGGGTTTTCCAATCGACAATTTGCCATCGACAATCGAAAATGAATCAGGCAGTGCGAACCTTGTCCTTTCTTAGCCAACTGAACCCTCAGCAGCGCGAGGCCGTCGAGACCACCGAGGGTCCAGTCCTCATCCTGGCTGGTGCAGGCAGCGGGAAGACGCGCGTCATCACCTACCGGATCGCCTACCTGATCGAGCGGAAGGGGGTGATGCCGGAATCGATCCTCGCCGTCACCTTCACCAACAAGGCGGCGGCGGAGATGGTCGAACGTGTAAGTCGTCTGGTCGGTGGACTCTCTGTCGTCCGACCTGTCATCTCCACCTTTCATTCCTTCTGCGTGCGGGTGCTTCGGCGCGACATCGAGGCCCTGCGGATTCCTGCGGCGACGCCCGGGCTGCCTCCCATCGGGCACACCAACAAGTTCCTGATCTACGACGAGAACGACCAGCAGACCGTCGTCAAGTCGGTCATGAGGCGGTTGGGCCTGGATGACAAGCAGCTCACCCCGCGCACGGTGCTGGGCCGCATCTCCTGGGCCAAGAACCACATGCTTGATCCGCAGGAGGTCTACTTGAGATCAGGCGATCCCAAGAGCGAGCGTGTGGCGCACATCTACGAGGAATATCGCAAGGAATTGCGCAAGGCCAACGCCCTGGATTTCGATGACCTGCTGCTCGAAGCCCTGCGGCTGTTGAAGTCGGCAGCGGGGGTACGAGACGACTACAACCGGCGCTTTCAGTATCTGCTGGTCGACGAATATCAGGACACCAACCGACCGCAGTACGAACTCATGCGGCTGCTAGCCGGCGCCCGCCACAATCTGTGCGCCGTGGGCGACGAAGACCAGTCCATCTATTCGTGGCGCGGCGCGGACATCCGTAACATCCTGGAGTTCGAGGAAGACTTTCCCGAAGCCAAAATCATCCGGCTGGAGCAGAACTACCGCTCCACCCAGAGCATTCTCGAAGCCGCGTCGGCCGTGGTCGCACACAACGTCCGGCGCAAAGGCAAGACCCTGTGGACCGCGCGGCCGGGAGGCGCGAAAGTCAGATACTACGAAGCGCCGGACGGGGAAAATGAAGCGCTGTTCGTAGCCGATCAAATCGCCCGCTACCTGCGCGATGCCGGACCGAGCGAGACTCGGCGCGCCGCTGTGCTCTACCGCACCAACTCCCAGTCGCGTCTGTTTGAAGAGGCGATGCGGCGTTACCAGCTGCCCTACAGCGTCGTCGGCGGCTTTTCCTTCTACCAGCGGGCCGAGATCAAGGACCTGATCTCGTATTTGAAGGTGGTCGAGAACCCGGACGATTCAGTTTCCCTGCTGCGTGTCCTCAACACGCCGGCGCGGGGAATCGGCAAAACGACCATCGAAACCTTAGAGCGGCTCGCGCTTGAAACCGAGCTGTCGCTCTGGGGGGCAATCGGCCAAGCCGTGACCGGGCAACTGCTGCCGCCCCGGGCTCTACAGGCGCTGAAGAATTTCCGCGACCTCATCGAGGATGCGCGGGCGATCGAAGCGGGCACCGCCAGGGAGCGGTTCGAGGAGGATGCGGCGCGGCCGCCCTCCCCCCCGCCCCAGCCGCCAGCCGGGGGTGCTCCGCCCGGCTGCGAAGCTCGCGAGGAAGAAGCCACCGACTTCGATCCGCTGGCATTCGATTTCGGCGTCGAAGCCTTGACGGGCGAGGACCCTTTGACAAGCTCCGAACCGGCTGCCGGTTCCTCCGCCGGTGCGCTGAGCGAGGGAGGTACTGCGACGGTGGGCGACGCCGGCGCCTTCCGGACCCCGGGCGAAGGCGCCACGACTGCAGAACTCGTCAAGTTCCTGCTCGACCGCACCGGCTACATCAAGCAGCTTGAGGAGGCAGACACACCCGAGGCCTATTCCCGGATCGAAAACCTGCGGGAACTGGTGAATGCGGCCATGGACTCGCGGGACCGGGGCGAGGGGCTCGACGAGTTCCTCGATCACGCCGCCCTGGTCAGCGACGCCGACGCCTACGATGAGCGTGCCCCAGTGACGCTGATGACGCTGCACTCGGCCAAAGGACTGGAGTTTCCCCTGGTCTTCCTGTGCGGCCTGGAGGAGGGCCTGTTCCCGCACTCGCGGACGCTGCTCGAGCCTGACGACATCGAAGAGGAGCGCCGGTTGTGCTATGTGGGCATGACGCGCGCCATGGATACCCTGGTTCTCACCCGCGCCGTGTACCGCCGGCGCTATGGAACGGACTTGCCCGAGGTCAGCGTGCCCTCGCGTTTTCTGGACGAGGTTCCACCACAGTTGATCGAGGATATGGGGAGCGCCCGGTGGCGGTCAGCACCGGGTTCGTATGCCAAGGGGGGGGCGGCGCGGAGCGGAGTGTCCGAGCCCCAGCCGGCCGATTCTCACTACGCGTACGAGGATGAAGACCAGAGCGCGGCCTGGGCTTCCACCCAGCGGGCCACGCGGCCGGCCAAGCCGGCGTCGGGCAAGAGCTACAACTCCATCGAGAACATCGCCGAGTTCTTTGCCTCGCGGGGCAAAAAGGTCAGCCTGGTCAAGTCGGTTGCCGAGCCGCCCACCGGCAAGCGCGGCTTCCGGCCCGGGCAGAAGGTCCGCCACCCCAAGTACGGGGAGGGAACGGTCTACCAGCGCGAAGGGGATGGGGAAGATGCCCGGATTACTGTACAATTCCCACGGTTCGGGCTAAAGAAGCTGGTGGAGAAGTATGCGCAGCTGGAGCGGGCGTGAGGCTTCCAGCAAGCTCCGGGGTGAAAGCGATGATTGTGCTGGTTCCGGAATCGGGTTGCACTTTGAGCCCGTGCGCACCTGGAAATCACATGAATTAGCCGAGGGCCCAATTCCAAAATCCGGTTAAGAAAGCATTGCATGGCTAATACATCGACACTGAGCAGGGACGAACGCAAGCAAGCCAAGCGCGCCGCCCGCAAGAAGATCAAGCTGGAAAAACCCAAGAAGCCCCGCGACTATGCCCGCGGGTCGAAGAAGCGCAAGGTGAAAAAGATGGCGCGCGGGCAGTCGAAGCGCTAAGCGGAAGCGCACGGGTTGGGGCCGGTCGCGGACCGGCCGCCACGGTCGTGGCACAACTGGCTGGTCGCCACGCAATTCCATTCCGCGAAAGAGGGTTATTGTCGCAAACCACCACGCCACCGGTCGCGAACCAAGAGCCGGCTCAGTCCGGCAGCCAGCTCTTGTGTTGCAAGTCGATTGACAAGCTGATCGCCGACTCGCAGGTTCCAGGCCACCGGCTGGAGAAAAAGCTGGGTCCGTGGTCGCTGACAGCTCTGGGCATCGGCGCCATTATCGGTTCTGGAATCTTCGTCCTTACGGGCACGGCCGCCGCCGGTGAGCACTTCGAGGCTCCGTCCATCCTGCATGCCCAGGTTCTCGATCTGGTGGTCAACTTCCTGAGAACCGGGAGTACGGCGGGCGTACTCATGCACGGGCGGCCACCGGCTGGACCTTCCATCGCCATCTCGTTTTTCCTGGTGGCGATTGCCTGCAGTTTCGCCGGCCTTTGCTACGCCGAGCTGGCTTCGATGATTCCCATCGCAGGCAGCGCCTACACCTATTCCTACGCCACGCTGGGTGAAATATTCGCCTGGATCATCGGCTGGGACCTGATCCTGGAATACGTGGTGAGCAACGTGGCGGTGGCGGTCGGGTTTAGTGGTTACAGCAAGGCTCAGCTCGCGGCCTTCGGCATCATTGTCCCCGACAAATGGGCAAGTCCGGTGTGGGCTTCCGGACACTGGACCGGCGCCTATTTCAACCTGCCCGGGTTCCTGATCGTGTTCGTCCTCACCCTGCTGCTGGTGCGGGGCGTGCGCGAATCGGCCGAGGCGAACAACCTCATGGTTGCCATCAAGATCGGCGCCATTCTCACCTTCCTGGTGGTCGGCGGCATGCTGGTCCATCCCGCGAACTGGAAGCCGTTCGCCCCTTCCGGTTTCGGCGGCATCGTCACCGGCGGGGCGATCGTGTTCTTCACCTACATTGGCTTCGATTCGGTCTCCACTGCGGCGGAAGAATGCCGCAGCCCGCAACGGGATCTACCCTTCGGCATCATTGCCTCCCTGATCATCTGCACCGTGCTGTATGTGGGGGTCGCGGTGGTTTTGCTGGGAATGATGAAATACACGAGGTTCGCCTCCGGGCAGGCGGCGGAAGCGCCGGTAGCCTATGCTCTGAAGGAGTTGGGCGCACGTCCCCTCTTCCGCTCCGTCATCGTGGTGGGGGCACTGATGGGCATGATCTCTTCCCTGCTGGTCTTTCAGTACGGACAAGCCCGCATCTGGTACGCCATGTCGCGCGACGGTCTGCTGCCCAAGCTTTTCTCCGCCGTGCACCAGCGGTTCAAGACGCCACACTGGTCCACCTGGATCGCCTGTTTCGCCGTGGGCATCCCCGCCGGGTTCGTGGACATCGGCGATGCCGCGGATCTGACCAACATCGGTACCCTGTTTGCCTTTGTGCTGGTGTCGACGGGCGTGATCCTTCTGCGCCGGCGCCAGCCGGAGCGCCCGCGCGCTTTCCGCGTGCCTTGCGTGCCCTGGTTTCCGCTGATTTCGGTGGTGCTGTGTGGTGGGCTCATGACAGGTCTTACGGTGATTACCTGGATTCGCTTCATCGTATGGCTGGCGATCGGCCTGTGCATCTACATTTTGTACAGCCGCCATCACAGTGAGTTCGCCCGGACTCGTAACCCGGCCTGAGATCGCCTGCGGCGCGACAATCGGCACCAGAAAATCTACAATCAGGAGCGATGCGTTCCGCTCCCGTGATACAGCGCGCTGCGTTCGTGCAGTCCCTGCCCAAGGCGGAGTTGCATCTTCACCTGGAAGGCGCCATCGAGCCGGCCACCCTGCTTGAAATTCAGCACAGTCACGGGATGAAGACAGCGAAATTGGCAGATGTGGCCAAGCTCTACCAGTACTCGGACTTCGAGAGTTTCCTGCTGGCCTTCCGCGACATCACCGCGCACTTAGAGGAGCCCCACGACTACGAACTCATCGTCTACCGCCTGATGGAGCGGCTCAAAGCGGAGAATGTACTCCATGCCGAAGTCTATGTCTCGGTCGGTGTATGCCTCTACCGCCAGCAGGATTTCGAGGTCATCTTCGAGGCACTGGAGCAGGGCCGGCGGCGAGGTGAGCGCGACTTCGGCATTTCCTTGCTGTGGATCTTTGATGCGGTACGCCAGTTTGGTGCTGATCAGGCGAGAAGCGTGGCCGAACTGGCCGTGCATTATCGTGATCGCAACGTTGCGGGTTTCGGCATCGGTGGGGACGAGCGTCGCGCGCCGCCCGAGCTGTTTCGCGAGGTGTATGCCTTCTGTGCGGATCATGGTCTGCGTCTGACCGCCCACGCGGGTGAGACGGCGGGACCGGAGTCCATCTGGGGTGCGCTCAATTTGCGGGCAGAACGCATCGGTCATGGCCTCACCGCCGCGCAGGATCCCGACCTGGTCGAGGAGCTTTCCGAACGCCAGATCCCAGTTGAGATTTGCCTCACCAGCAATCTGAGAACCGGCGTCTGTGCCCAGGTTGGCGAGCACCCGCTGCGGCGTTATTTCGATCAGGGACTGATGCTTACGCTGAGCAGCGACGACCCCGCGATCTTTGGCACCTCGCTGGCCCGGGAGTACGAGTTGGCGCAGCAGCAATTCGGCTTCACCGACGAACACCTACGCGAGCTGGCGCGGAACTCCTTCGAAGCGTCGTTTCTGCCGGCAGGAAAGAAGCTCCAGTTGCTGAACCTCCTGGATGCCGCTGTCCGGTGAGGCAAGATGGAAGATCGCAGATGGCCGGATTTCAGAGCCTACCAGGAGGCCTGACTTGAGAATCCGCGACCTCCGAAATCTGCAATTTGTCCTCTGCCGGTTGCAGTCGGAAATCTGACCCCATGCCCCAGCACATCGGAATTGTCGCCTGCAGCGCGGAAGGGGCCGCGCTCTGTTACCGCACGATTTGCTTGGAGGGGCAGCAGCTTCTCGGCGAGCACAACCATCCAGAGGTGTCCATGCACACCCACCCGCTGGCTCAATATATGAAGTTCGCCGGAACCGGAGATTGGGCGGGCGTGGCGGAGCTGATGCTGTCCTCAGCAGAAAAACTGGCCCGTGGCGGAGCCGACTTTCTCATCTGTCCCGACAACACCATCCACCAGGCCTTCGATCTGGTCGAGCACCGCGCTCCCCGCCCCTGGCTGCACATCGCCCGGGAAGTGGCCCGTGCGGCCAGACATAGCCACTTCAAGCGGCTGGCCATCCTGGGCACCCGCTATCTCATGGCAGGCCCGGTTTATCCGGAGAAGCTGGAAGAGGCCGGTTTGGAGTACCGCATTCCGGCTCCCCTGGCGCGCGAAGAGATCAACCGCATCATCTTCGACGAACTGGTGCAGGGTCAGTTCCTGGCGCCATCAAGGGCATACTTGGCCGAGGTCATCCGTGGTATGAAGGACGAAGGCTGTGATGCCGTCGTCCTCGGTTGCACCGAGATCCCGTTGATCGTCACGCCGGAATCCTCTGCCCTGCCCGTGCTCGATTCCACGCGCCTGCTGGCGCGGGCAGCATTGAGGAAGGCGGTCAACGGCTAGCTTGAAGCCGGGGCCTACCCCGGGAGGGCGGAAAACGAGGTGATCGCGTTCCGGTGAATCGGCACAAGCTGAGGTTTTCGCGTGTCCCCGGCTGTTTCGCCATCTGTCGGCTGGCTGCCGATAGCCCCGTCCCTGACTGGGCTCTGCGCGGCGCGTTCTTCTCGGTCACCGGAAGTCCTGACGAAGTCTCGATCGTCTGCCCCGTCGACCGGGTGCCGGCGGAAATCCGTCACGAAACCCGGTGGGCCTGTTTCAAACTGGAGGGACCGTTCCCTTTCTCCGAGACCGGCATCCTGCTCTCGTTCGTGCAGCCGCTTTCCGACCGTGCCGTTCCGATTTTCGCGGTCTCGACCTTCGACACCGACTACGTGCTGGTCGAGGAGGCCTGGGTCGAAAGAGCCCTGGCAGCGCTCCGGGATGCCGGGCACGTTGCCCTTGGCTGAGCCCAGACAGAGGCGTACCCGTCACCGTTCAGGTACGAATTTCCGCCAGCCGCTGCTTCCCTGGCCGCCCTGCCGGTAGTGGTGTGTTTTAATATGTTTTCTCCACCATGGGGTCGAGCCGTCCATCCTGGAAGCGCCGTCTGCTGGCGGTCGAGCGCAATCTGCGCGGAGCGCGGATGGCTGCGCGTGCCTTGGCTTCCACCGAACACCCGATCCTGGCTCATGTCATTCCCATCCGACGCTGCAATCTTGCCTGCGAGTACTGCAACGAGTTCGACGATTTCTCCCAACCCGTTCCCACTGCAACAATGTTTCGCCGGCTGGACAAGCTGGCCGAACTGGGCACGTCCGTGATCACCATCAGCGGGGGGGAACCCCTGCTCCATCCCCAACTCGACGACATCATCCGCCGCGTCCGTGCGCACGGCATGATCGCCGGCATGATCACCAACGGCTATTTGCTCGTCGGCGAACGGATCGAACGTCTGAACCGCGCCGGCCTGGAATGGCTGCAGATTTCCATCGACAATGTGACGCCGGACGTGGTCTCCAAGAAAAGCCTGAAAGTCCTTGATAAGAAGCTGGTGTTGCTGGCCGAGCACGCCACTTTTCATGTGAACATCAATTCGGTGGTGGGTGGTGGGGTGAAGAATCCTCAGGATGCGCTGGTCATCGGCAAGCGGGCTCTGGAGTTGGGCTTTACCTCAACCATCGGCATCATTCATGACGGGGATGGCCAGTTACAGCCGCTCACCGACCACGAGCGCGCGGTTTACCAGGCCATGAAGTCCACGGAGAAGCGCAGTTTCACGCGCATCAACGCCTTTCAGGACAATATCGCGCAGGGACGCCCCAACCAGTGGCGCTGCCGTGCCGGGGCACGCTACCTCTACATCTGCGAGGATGGCCTGGTGCACTACTGCTCCCAGCAGCGCGGATATCCCGGCGTTCCCTTGGAGAACTACACCTTGGCGGACGTCCGCCGCGAATATTTAGCCGAAAAAACCTGCGCGCCGCACTGCACGGTATCCTGTGTGCATCAAGTGTCGGTCTTCGACTCCTGGCGCGCCCCGCAGTGTCCGATGGCTTCGCCCGCATCTGCCGGAGTGGGAGACCTGGTACAAATCGGGCAATCGGTGGCCGCGGACTAAAGCCTTCGATTACGCCGAGAAACATCCTTTACTTCTTTTTCTGCGCAGTGGGCGGGAGCAGCCCGTTCAGCCGCAAGTACATGGCCGCGGCCCCGTAGTGGTCGGCCCAGTCGTTGGTGAGTGCGATCAAGGCCCAGGCGCGGGGGGCTTCGCGGCCACCGTAGGCCTGGATTGTGTCCCCAAGTTTTGTGTCATCGACCTTGGCAAGGGCGGCCGTGCAGAAGTCAAACGACGCCTTCAGCGCCGCTACCAACGTTTCCTTGCTGTCGCTTTCCTTCACTTCCTCGACCTTGGGCTGCGCCATATCGCTCGCCTTGGCGCACAGGTAGTAGTTGGAACTGACGATGTGCGCCACCAGATGGCCGAAGCTGATCTGCTGCTCGGTGGGTTTGTAGGAGAACTTGTCGGCCGGCATCATCTCCACCGCGGCCTCCAGGTTCCTGGCCTGGCGGGGAAGGATCTCCTGTACGACCGAGGTGACCGGGTTCTTAGTTTGCGCCCAAGCGGCCGCCGCCGAGACTACCAGCACCGCGGGAATGAATCGCATGGAATGCCTCCGGGAAAGCTCCCTTAGCATAAACCCACGGCCACGGCTCCGCCATCAGCCGACAGCTGAACCCATTCACACGGCAATCTGCGGCGTGGCGTCGAGCAGGCTGCGGGTGTACGGGTGAAGGGGCCTTTGGGTAATCTGCTCGGTGGGTCCGGTTTCGACAATTTTCCCGCGGCGCATGACCGCCATGCGGCTGGAGAGGTAGCGCACGACCGGCATCGAGTGCGATATGAACAGGTAGGTCAGCCCGTACTGGCGCTGCAGGTCGGCCAGCAACTGGACAATCTGGGCACCCACGCTCACGTCGAGAGCCGACACCGGCTCATCAGCCACGATGAATTTGGGCTGCAACGCCAGGGCACGCGCGATTCCGATGCGCTGCCGCTGGCCGCCGCTGAACTCATGCGGGAAACGCCCGCCCGCGGACTCGTCCATCCCGACGGCACGCAGGAGGTGGGATACCCGCTCCCGGCGGGCGGCAGCGCTCAGGCGCTGATGGATGACGAGCGGTTCGGCGATGATCTGCTGCACCCGAAACCGGGGATCCAGCGAGCCAAACGGATCCTGAAAAATGATCTGCATGTCACGGCGCAGGCGACGAAGCTCGCTGCCGCCGGCACTGAGCAGGTCCCTGCCTTCGAAACGGATGCTCCCCGAGTCCGGCTCGAGGAGCCGCAGCACCAGCCTCCCCAGAGTCGTCTTCCCCGATCCCGATTCCCCCACCAGCCCCAAAGTCTCACCGGCGGAAATGTCGAGAGAAACGTCGTCTACGGCGCGAAGCGATCCGGTGCCATCGCCCCCGGACGGGGACTGGCCGGTTACGTAGGTCTTGGTCAAGTTGCGCACTTCGAGCAGTGCCACTCGGCGATGGTAGCAGCCTCGACCATGGGATCGCCAGGATGCCACGAGCGGCTCCCCATCGCGGCGGCCCGTCGAGCCTCGTTGGCTGGCGCGACTGTACGTTACCCTGCCAGCCAGGTCGACGCCGGGTCGCCGCGCCCCATGGCCGCCCGAAGGTCGCTGAGCCGCCGGGGAAAAATGGCGTTCAACTCGTCGACCGCAATAGCTTAAACGGCGACGGTCAAGATGCCTCCCGGACAGAGCGCCCGCGAGAGACGCATGCAGGGGGGGGCGAGCCGTCGGTTGGGAGTCCATTCGGGGGAAAATCGCTGGCCTGCGGGAGCAGCGTGTTAAAATTTAGGGCAGAACTGTTCTGCGCGAGACCCGGGTTGATCGAACTGGCACCCTCGATATTGTCGGCCGACTTCGCCCACCTGGCGGATCAGGTCCGGGGTGCGGCCGCCGGCGGCGCGGCCGTCATTCACGTCGATATCATGGACGGGCATTTCGTGCCCAACCTGACCATCGGCCCGCCGGTCGTGAAGTCCCTGCGCAAGTCTACCCGGCTCCCCCTGGACTGCCACCTGATGATCGAGAACCCGGACGAGTTCATTCCCGAATTCGCAGAAGCCGGGGCGGACTGGATCTCAGTTCACCAGGAGGCGTGCCGTCATTTGAACCGGTCGCTGCACCTGATCCGTAGCCACGGTCTGCTGGCGGGAGTGGTGATCAATCCGGCGACTCCGGTGGAGACGCTCAGCGAGGTCCTCGACCTTGTGGACTACGTGCTGGTGATGTCGGTCAACCCGGGGTTCGGAGCACAGAAATTTCTTCCGGGTTCGCTGCACAAGCTCCGTCGTCTGGCCGAAATTCGGACCGAGCGCGGCCTGAATTACCGCATCGAGGTCGATGGCGGGGTTGCGCTGGACACCGTTGCGGACGTGGTCCGGGCGGGGGCAGAGATCCTGGTCGCAGGCAACGCGGTCTTCGGCGAAGGTGATCCAACAAGCAACGCCCAAAGACTGCTGAAGGCCGCCACGGAAGCAACGCTACTGAAGGTTTAGTCGCGAGAATGGGCCTCTCATCCTTCTCCGTGCTCCTTCCAGCGGGCAACCAGGCCCGCACAAGACAGGTTTTCCCGAGGTTCTTATGATCCGACGCTCGCTGGTTCTGCTCGTGTTTGTTATCCTCGTCCTGTTCACGGCTTGCACCAACAAGAAGGTCAACAATCCCCTGGCTGACGTCGGCTCCAAGCAGCCCGACAAAGTATTGTTCGACCGTGCCATGGACGCTATGAAGCACAACCGCTTCGACGTCGCCCGCATGACCCTGCAGACCCTCATCAACACCTATCCGGACTCGGAATACGTGGCCCGGGCCAAGCTGGCCGTGGGCGATTCCTGGTATGCCGAAGGCGGCTCGGCGGCGTTGGCCCAGGCCGAGATTGAATACAAGGACTTCCAGACCTTTTTCCCCAACATGCCGGAGGCAGCCGAAGCTCAGCTTAAGATCGCCAACATCCACTACCAGCAGATGGAGAAGCCGGATCGCGATTACACTCACGCCATGCGGGCGGAAGAGGAGTATCGCAACCTGATCCTGCAGTATCCGGACAACAAGCTGGTTCCTGAGGCCAAGCAGCGACTGCGGGAGGTGCAGGAGGTACTGGCGGAGCGCGAGTTCGAGATCGGGCGGTTCTACTACATGCGCCAGTCCTATCCAGCCGCTATCGCCCGCCTGCAATCGGTGGTTGACCGCTACCCTCTCTACAGCGGCGCCGACGAGGCCCTCTACCTTCTGGGTCAGGCCTACGAGGGGCAGATCGCTCTAGTTCGTGGCCGCCAGATTCAGGAAGCCGCGAAGTCTCGTCTCATCGAGAGCCTTACCAAAAGCGCTGCCGATGCCTATGACAAGATCCTGACCCGCTATCCGCTCACGGACCGGGTCGAGGACGCGACTGCGCGCCTCCAGGCGCTTCACCAACCCGTACCCAAGCCCACATCGGAGGCGATCGCCCGGAATAAGGCTGAGGAGGACAGCCGTCATGCCTCCGGCATGATGAGCCACGTGCTCGGTGGCTTCAAGAAGCACCCGGATGTCGCCCTGGCCACCAAGGTGGGCGAACCTCCGCTCACCGATCCGCAGCCCGTCAGCGCCCGGGATATCGTCCAGCAAGCCTCCGAAGCCATGATAGGGAAGTCTTCCAGCGGGGGAAAAGAGTCGGTCGCGGCTGAGGTCATCAAGGAGGGCACTCCACCGGCCAACGCGTCCGTTCCCCATTCCGACAACAGCGCCATTACGTCCGCGCCGGACACAGCGTCGCGGGCCGACCCTAACGAACTCAAGCCGAACGTCCCCGCCGACCCGAACGAGCTTAAGGTGGACACCAGTGGCGACAACCAAACCGCTCCGGCTCCGCCGCAGGTTAACGAAATCGGTAACGATGCCGCTGGGAACACCGCGTCAAGCTCGTCGAGCGACTCGGGTACACCTGGCACCTCCACCAGTAAGCACAAGAAGAAAAAAGGAATCCACAAGGTTATCCCCTTCTGATGGCAGAACCGGGCCGTTCTGGCTGGCGTGCCGGCGCTTGAGAGGGAGTGGACTTTCTCCCCAATCCGTGCAGCCATGTCCCCTAGTAACGTGACTTGCCTTCGTGGTTACATTGACTTGCAGACGCGGGCGGGTTAATTTCGCGGTATCTCCCCCTAACCAAAGGACATCGCTTGGCTCGCAAGATACTGCTCGCTGACGATAGTGTGACCGCCCAGAACATGGGGCGGAAGATCCTCACCGACGCGGGTTACGAGGTCATTACCGTCAATAACGGTTCCGCCGCCCTGAAAAGGATCGCCGAGCAGAAGCCGGATCTGATCGTATTGGACGTCTACATGCCCGGCTACAGCGGCCTTGAGGTATGCCAGCGCATCAAGGAGAACCGCGAAACCGCACGAATCCCAGTGCTGCTGACTGTGGGCAAGCTGGAGCCCTTCAAGCCCGAAGAGGCTCGCCGGGCGCAGGCCGATGCTTTTGTGGTAAAGCCCTTCGAGGCCAGCGAGCTGCTCACGACGCTGACCCGCCTCGAAGACAAGATCGTTCCCCAACCCGAGCCCTATAAGCCGGGTCGCTTCGCCAAAGCCTTCGCGGCCGTGGAGCAGAGTGAGGGCAACGAAGCTGAGGAAAAATTCGGCGATAAAGATTCTGGCTGGAAGAACCGTTTGCGCTTCCCCTCAGGCAAGCCCAAGCGAGTTGAGCCGGAGGCCGACCCGGAGTTTGTTTCCGGCGGCAGGGGAATTCGGGATAGCGAGCCCGCGGCACCGCCCCCGGTGGCCCCGCCGGCAGCGATGCGGCAGGAAAGGGAATTCGAGCGTCCCCTGCCCGCGGGCATTCCTCACGACATCACGCCCGAGGAAATCGCCGCGATCACGGCGGCCGCGGCGAAAATGGCGGGCAACAGCGACGCGCCTGCGCCAGCATCTGCAGCCCCTGCTCAGGCGGAACTGCCCTCAGCGAACACCGAAGAAGCGCTGCCGCCAGCGCCGATCCCTGCGAGTTCTGCCCCACCCCCGGACATTTCGGCTGTGGATACTATTTCCGAACCCGCCCCGGTGGTCGCGGAGTCGGCATCCGAAGTCTCCACCGACTCCTCCGACCCGGTCACGTTCGCAAGTGCCTCCGTGCTGCAAGCCGAAGTAACCGAACCCACGGTGTCGGAGCCGGCGTCGCCAAGTCTCGAGCCTGCCTCCATAGCAGTGGAACCGACAGCATCCTCGCAACCGGCAGAGGCGGCTGTTCCTGAGACACCGGGTGCGCTGCCTGAGGAGATACCCGAGACATTGGTTCCTGAAGCCATCCCAGCGACGCCGAGTGTCGAAAGGGAGCCGGAAGTAGCGGAACTGCAGCCACACGAGCCCGCGCCCCAACCCGAGCAACCGGCGGTCGCGAAGGAAGAGGAGAGAACCCCGGTTGCTGAGCCCATCGCGGCCTCACCGGCGAATGCGCCCTTGGCTGCAAGTGAGGCCTGGTTTGAACCCCAGCCTCAGATCCATACCGAAGCGGAGGTGATGGCTGCGCTGCAGGCTCTGATTCCTCCTGGGCGCCACGGGCCGGCCACTGTCGCGACCGATGTGATCGAGCTGCAGGGCCTGGATCCCGCGCCGACGCCGGCTGCTGAACCCGTTCTGGCCGCCGCAGCGGAGTCAAGACAGGCGAGCCCGGGGAATACGCGCTGGATAGCTGAAGCAGCGCCGGTCAGCCCGGATGAAGCGTCACTCTCGCTGGAGAAGGAGATGGAAAAAGCTTATGCGGCGTTCGCGGCCTGTGAAGCAGCTCAAGTGGTGGCTGCGTCGGCTGTGGCCGTCGAAGATCGGGTCGCGCCGGTAGAACAGGAAGCGGGGGAGGTCCCCAACACGGATCCGTTTCGCGAAACGGTTGCCGAGCCGGTTAAGCTCCTGGCCTCGCTGACAACGAGCTCGGTGGCTTCTGAAGGGAGCGAAGCAGCATCCGTAACCCAGCCGGTGATCGCCCAGGCGGCAGAAGCCCCTCCGGCCGCACAAGAAGAGAAGGTTTCCCAGCCGGAATCGCAAGTCCCGGCCGCCGAGCCGGGTTTATCCTTCGGATCTGCGCCAGCGGTGATAGCAGAATCCATCGCCCCGCCGGGCCAAGCCTTTGCCGCGCCCGTGGAACCAGAAATCGATATTGCTGGAGGTATAGACGATATGGGGAAGAAAGACTGGGCCGATTTTCGTTCCATTAAGGGAACTGGTCCCAAGCCTGCCAAGGCAGCTTCCAAAGAGAGAGAGAGCGAAGAATCGCCTCGGCCGGAACCCGAGCCGGCCGCTATGGCGGCTGCGGCATCGGCGGGTGGCACCTCCTCAACCACGCCTCCCGCTGACCCTCGAGCCATCGCCGACATCGTGGATAGCGTGCTGGCCGAACTGCGGCCCAAGATCGTTGAAGAAATCGCCAAGAAGCTGGCGGACCCGAGAAAGGAGTAGCCACCATCGCGGGCCGCCTGGTCGTCAGGTAGTTGCCTTCGTCACCTCAGGTATCGGCTCCTGCCGAACGTCGTCGCCTCACGCAGCGTCAGAATGCGCCGGTGTGCGATGATAGAACCCCGGGAAAACTGGGAAGATTGGCGCTGCGGCAGAGCCCGAGGCTGCTTGGTCCCTGATCAGCGATGCACACGAGGTTCATGTTGCGTGGGAGTGCATGTATGACTTCCAGAAGAGGCTTCCTGAAGGCTGTGTCCGGGGCAACCGTGGCTGGCCGCCAATGCTGGTTACCCTTTATGGGCGCAGGCCGCAAACGGTCAGAACTTCAGTGTAGACAAGCCACCCTATGCTGCAGACCGGCTGGCGGACCCGGGCGAGAAACAGAAGTAGCTGGGATGGAATCGCGGGAGAGCAATAAACACCGATCACACCCGAAGAATCATCACTTCGGTGGCTTTGATCAGAGCTGCCGCCGTCTGCCCCGGCTTGAGGTTCATCTCGCGAGCAGAATTGGCAGTGATGATGGCGGTGATCTGCTGCTCGCCGATCGAGATCTTAACTTCCGCCATGAGCCCACTGATGCGGACGCGATCAATGCGTCCCACGAGCTGGTTCCTTCCGCTCACGCGGCGCATTCCCAGAATCCGCTCCGAGGCGGTCTTGCCGCTGGTCCGAAACAGGAAGCGGTCCACCTCACTCTGTGGAATGCGGTGATGTCCTCCCGCGGTCTTGATGCTGCGGATCTTGCGCTTGTAGATCCACTGCTTGATTGTGGGAAAGCTGATGTTCAGCTCGAGGGCAGCCTCGCGTGGTTTCAGCAACGGAGGCTCACTGTCTTTCAGGGAGCGTGTCTTGGAGTTCCTGGCCATTTCGAACCGAATCCTATCGTTCCACCCGGTCTCCGTCAATAAAGAGCGGGGTCGAAACCGCCCGCCAAGCCCGAGGTTCACCCGGCTGCAGAATCACATATAACCGCATATAACTATCCGCACCAATCGACGTTTATATACATTTCAAGGCCCCTCATTTTCTCTGGAGAATGAGGTCCTGCATGATGCCGCCGCGTCAGTCGGGCGCTAGCGGGGGCGATCTCCAGCACTCGACCGCCTCGTTTTTCGCCGGCTAGAGTGGCCCCGACTCACATTTGGGATTGCTCGTTCGCCCTCGAAATCCCTGCGCCTCGGGGCGCAGCCCGGTACGGAGGAGGATGTCCCGGCATGCCTCGCTCAAGGGCGGACTTCGCAGCGAGGCCGAGCCGGGAAGGGCAGCGGTGGATCTCGACCGAAGCGGGAAGTTGCCCGGTGCGCACGAATATCTGCTGGACCCGCAGTGGCGGTCCGCGTTGTCAGCGTGTACTATGGAGATGGGTCTCCCCAACCATAGATCGAGTTGTTCAAAAATGCGGTCCTCGTGTCGTAAAATACCAAGCACATTGCCTGGGATGGCCTTGTAAGGGAAAACACAAGCCTTTGCCTGCAAAGCTTGGGAACGCGAAGCAGAACCCAAGACTTTGAGGGGTTGCGAAGCCAGGTCTAGTGAAAGGATTTAATAATTGCCCGAACTCAGGAAAGATCCGATTGTTGGGCGCTGGGTGATCATTTCTACGGATCGCGCCAAGCGACCCACCGATTTTGTTCGTGAAGGGCTGAAGATTAAGGGCGGTTTCTGCCCTTTCTGCCCCGGCAACGAGAGCAAGACCCCGCCGGAGATCCAGGCCTACCGGCCCAATCCGAATGGCGGCCCGCCGCCACAGCGCGACACGCCCGGCTGGACGGTGCGGGTTGTGCCCAACAAGTTCCCGGCGCTGGGGATTGAAGGCAACCTGAACCGCCAGGCCGAGGGTATGTTCGACAAGATGAACGGGATCGGGGCCCACGAAGTCATCATCGAGACCCCCGAGCACGGCCAGACCCTGGCCTCGATGCCGCCGAAACGCATTGAGGACATGCTGTGGACTTTCCGTGACCGTATTCTCGACCTGAAGAAGGACCGACGGTTCAAGTACATCCTGATCTTCAAGAATCACGGCGAGCCGGCGGGCGCTTCGCTCGAGCACGGGCACTGCCAGCTGATTGCGCTGCCCATCCTGCCGATTTACGTGGTCGAGGAACTCGAGGGCGCTAAACAGTATTACATCTACAAGGAGCGGTGCGTTTTCTGTGACCTGATCCGGCAGGAGGGGGAGACCGGAACCCGCGTGGTGGCGGAGAACGAAGACTTTATCACGCTGGCGCCGTACGCACCGCGCTTTCCGTTTGAGACCTGGATCTTGCCTAAGCAGCACGAATCGGCGTTTGAAAATTCGTCGTCACACATGTTCGAAAACCTGGCCAAAGCCCTAAAAACGCTGCTGATCAAGGCGGACCGTGTGCTGGACAATCCTCCCTACAACCTGGTGATTCACAGCTCGCCGGTGCAGGATCCGACCAACGACCATTATCACTGGCACATCGAGTTCATGCCCAAGCTGACCAAGACGGCTGGATTCGAGTGGGGGACGGGCTTTTATATCAACCCTACACCGCCCGAGGAAGCGGCGCGGTTCTTGCGCGAAGCGAGCGTGGAAGAGCCGACGGTGGCGACGGTCGGGTGAGGAGGCCGTGCCGGAAGCGGGCTCCTAGAGTCGGGCATTCAGTTGCCCTTCGGATGCCACCGATGCTGCGTCCGGCCTGCCAAGAGAGGCGCTTTCGAGTTGCCGGGACAGGCAGGAAAAGGTTTCGTATCCGTTCCCGCAACCGCAAAACGCTAGTCCTGCGTGCGCTCGAGAAATTCCTCCTGCCAGGCCATTTGGATGGCTTCCAGCTTGCCTTCGTTCGACTTGGAGGGGTCATCCTTGAAGTCGGGCAACTGAAGAACGTAGCGGTGCAGGTCGGTGAACCGCACCGTTAGGGGGTCGACTTCGGGGTGGACTTGGGAGAGAAGAATGCCGAGGTCTTCGGCGTCGTCCCAGGTGAGTTGTTTCGGCATAAAAGCTCCTGAACCAGTTCTTAGCTCTTGCTCTCGACGCAAGGACCAATCGCCAGCGTCAGTGTTCCTCCGAGACGTAGTTGCGATTCCAGGCAGGGATCTCGACCACGACCTTGCCGGGCTTGGTGATCACGGCCTGGCAACCGAGACGAGAGTCTAACTGGAGATCGGCGGCCATGTCGAGGCGGTCGGCCTCGTCGTCTTCCATGTCGGAGAGATTCTCGGCCCCTTCCTTGACCCAGATGTGGCAGGTGGTGCAGGCGCAGTTGCCGCCGCAGGCGTGGTCGAGCCGGATGCCGTTGTTAAGGGCGACGTCGAGCAGAGATTGCTCCTTGCCGTGGTCCTTGTAGGGCAGTTTGCCGTGCTCGAAGGTGACGGTCTTGCCCTCGGGGAGGAAAGTGACTTCGACGGTGTTTTCACCGGGATGCTCGACGGTGGCGGTGCCGGCGTTTTGAGTTTTCTCGTCTGTCATAACTGCTCCAGAACCGGTTTCAACTTTTGCCAAGCTTCCAGCGTGCCAGCGCGCCTAAGATGGAGGTCTCAACGCGCTTGGCGAAACTCTGCAAGAACTTCCTATTCAAACTCTGCTTTGGCGACGGGATGGGGCGCAACCGGGCCTTCGCCCAGGTCGGCCTGGTCCATCGTTTTGCCTTTCAAGACACTGGCCACGGCGCTATCCATCATCAACTCGGCCAGGCGCATCGTACCCTGGTTGAGGGCTTCAATGGCCTGGCGGATGGCCTGGTAGTCATCGCCTGGCTTGACCTTGTTTAGTTCCTTTTCCAACTGCGCGATCTCTTTCCTCTGGGCGGAGGTGAGTTGTCCCCAGGCCGGACTCTGGCGGCCTTTGTCGAGGGCGATCAGGATGGTTTCTGCCTCGTGGCGGGCTTCGATGATCTGGCGGCGGCGGAAGTCTTCCTCGGCGTTGTCGAACGACTCCAGGATCATGCTTTCGACCTGCTCGTCGGTGAGGCCGTAGCTGGGCTGTACCTCGACTTCGGCTTCCTTGCCGCTGCGCTGTTCGCGGGCAGAAACGTGCAGGATGCCGTTGGCGTCGATGAGGAAGCGGACTTCGATGCGCGGTATGCCGGCGGCCATGGGCGGGATGCCCTTGAGGTCGAACCGCGCCAGGGAACGGCAGTCGCCGGCCAGTTCGCGTTCCCCCTGCAGGACGTGGATGGCGACATTGCTCTGGCCGTCCACCTGCGTGGTATAGAACTGCGTGGCTGACGCCGGGATGGTCGAGTTGCGCAGAATGATCTTGTCGGTGACGCCCCCGGCGACCTCGATGCCGAGCGAGAGCGGAGTCACGTCGAGCAGAAGCATCTGTTCGGTTGCTTCCGAACCTCCAGCCAGGATGTTGGCCTGCACCGCGGCGCCGAGAGCCACGACCTCATCCGGATTCAGGTCGGTGTGAGGCACGCGGTGGAACAGCTCCTCGACCAGGGCGCGGACCTTGGGAATGCGTGTGGAGCCACCCACGAGCACTACCTCGTCGATCTCCTCGGGTTGGCGGGCGGCGTCTTTCAGCGCCTGCTTGCAGGGACCGATGGTGCGGTCGAGGATGGGCTGCATGAGTTGTTCGAACTGCGCTCGCGTGATCGCGCGCTGGTAACGTGCGCCGCCCCGAAATGCGATGTCAAGCGTCGTGGAACCCTGGGTGGAGAGGGAAATCTTGGCATCGATGACCGCCTTGCGGATGGTCTGCACGGCCTCCCCGCTCCGGCGGAGGTCCAGACCCATGTCGCCGCGAATGTCGTCGAGCGCGATGGAGATCAGCAAGTTGTCGATGTCGTCACCACCGAGGTGGGTGTCGCCGTTGGTGGAAATGACTTCGAAGATGCCGTCGTGCAGCTTGAGAATGGAGATGTCGAAGGTGCCGCCGCCCAGGTCGTAGACGGCGACGATGCCATTTTTCTTCTTGTCGAGGCCATAGGCGAGAGACGCTGCGGTTGGTTCATTGACCAGACGCAGGACGTCGAGGCCGGCGATGCGGCCGGCATCCTTGGTGGCCTGGCGCTGGGTATCGTTGAAGTAGGCAGGTACGGTGATCACGGCCTGGGTGACCGGACCGCCGAAATGGCGCTCAGCGTTGCGCTTGAGCTGGCGCAATATGAAGGCGGAGATTTCGGGAGGGGTGAACGTCTTATCGCCCAGCTTGATGCGCAGCACCTCGCCGGGCTGGAGATCGTCGGCGAGGCGGAAGGGGAAAAGCCGCAGTTCTTCCTGGATATCTTCGACGCCGCGGCCCATGAGGCGCTTGATGGAGTAGACAGCACGCTCGGGCGTTTCGATGAGATACCTGCGCGCCGCGTTGCCGACGACGATCTGGCCGTCTTCGTCGAGCGCGACGACCGACGGCAAGAGATTGGAGCCGTCCGCCCCGGGAATCACGACAGGGGTGTCGCCCGGCATGAAGGCCACCAGGGAGTTGGTGGTGCCGAGATCGATTCCGACTACGCGTTCGGTGGACATGTTTCGGCTGCTAAGCTTCTGGCCTTTCGCATTCGCCTGTCAGCGCTCAGCCTTCACTCCTCATGCGGGAATCAGCCTCGAAGGGCTGATGCTGCCGGCGAAGCTCTGAATGCTAGCTCTCGAGCACTTCGTTCACGTCGCGCACCAGGTTCCGGATGTAGGACCGGCGGTTGAGCAGGTCGACCATCTGGTCGCGGACCCTGATGCGCTCTTCTTCGGTGCCGTGGTCAACGGCCCGGTCCCAATGATCCCACAGGCCTCTGAGCTCGCCGGACAGAGCCTCGAGCTTTTCCTCGAACTCCAGTTTCTGCCGCCCCATTTCTTCGATCAGGGCAGGATCGTCCTCGCCCATTTTCTTCTGCGCGCGCAACTGTTCAAGCTGCAGGTTGAGGTCGAACACTTCTTCCAGCATGTCGGCCGGGACAACCTGCTTTTTTACCTGGCCGGTTTCGCGGGCCTTGTCGCTGGCGGACTTGGACTGTTCTTCCAGTTCCACGCCCTCCAAGTGCAGCAGATACTCGGTACGCTTGATCGGATCTTTCAGCGTGCGATAGGCGTCGTTGAGCAGGGAACTCTGCTGCACGCTCCACTGCTGCTCGCGCACCTCGGCGCGGGCATAGAGATCGGGGTGCAATTTGCGGCTCAGATCGTAGAACTCCTTTTCCAGCGCGGCCGCATCGAGGTTGAGTTTTCGGGGCAGCCCGAAGTAGGTGAAGTAATCCACCGGAACGGGCGGTTGGACCTTGCCGCAGGCGCTGCAGAAATGCTCGGCCCGCATGGTGCCACAGGACCAGCAGGTGGCGGTGGCGTCTCCGGACACAATTAAGGACGATCTGGATGGTTGTTCTGCCACAGAAACCTCGGGGCGGGCGCGGCGCCCGCCCCTGTCTGAAACGTACAGAGTCCGTCGCAGCGCGCTGCTCCCTCGCACTACGCCGAGAACGACGTCCCACAGCCGCAGGACTTCTTCGAATTCGGATTCACGAACACGAAGCCCTGCTGCATCAGCGTCTCCTGATAATCCAAGGTCATGCCGTGCAGGTAGATGAACGACTTCGGATCCACGAAGATGCGAACGTCGCCGAACTCGAAGATGCGGTCGCGTTCACGGGGCTGCCTGTCAAAACGGATGCTGTAGCTTAGGCCCGAGCAGCCGCCGCCCTGCACGCCTAGCCGCAGTCCGCCCTGTTCCAGCGAGACCCCTTCCTTGGCCATGGCCGAGCGGATCTTCGCGATCGCCTTTGCCGTGACCTGGATGCCCCTGCTCGGGGCTGCCGCAGGAGCTAACGTGTTGAGTGTGTTTTCAGCCATGACGCGAAGCTCGTGCGTTCCCTCGAGGCGGCGAGCGAGATGCCCGCCACACAGCTGGCCAGACCCGGTGCTACCGTCCGCACAGCTGTGGCTTGGTCAAGATCAGCCACCAGACCGTCTCCTAGTGGCTCGCCTGGGCATCCACCGGGGCTGAGCCCTTGGCGGTTTCCTGGCCGTTCTTCTTCTTCCAGTCGTGGATCGCGGCACGGATGGCGTCTTCTGCCAGCACCGAACAGTGAATCTTCACTGGAGGCAGAGACAGTTCCTTTACAATCTCGGTGTTCTTGATCTGGAGCGCCTCTTCCACGGTCTTGCCCTTCACCCACTCGGTGGCGAGCGAGGACGAAGCAATGGCGGAGCCGCAGCCAAAGGTCTTGAACTTGGCGTCCTCGATCACCTGGGTGCCAGGGTTCACCTTGATCTGCAGCTTCATGACGTCGCCACATTCGGGCGCACCTACCAGGCCCGTGCCCACGTCGGAACTATTCTTGTCGAGCGAGCCGACGTTGCGCGGGTTGGAATAATGGTCGAGAACCTTGTCGCTGTATGCCATTTTCTTTCTCCTTGAAACCCCTTTTCACCCACCGCCGCAGGATGCGGCTATTGGCGTCGCGTTCACTCGGTTGCCCATTGCACCTTCTTCAGGTCGACGCCTTCCTTGGCCATTTCATAGAGCGGCGAGAGTTCGCGCAGGCGCTCCACGGTTTCGCAGACTCGGTCGGCTACATAATCGACCTCGGCTTCGGTGTTAAAGCGGCCGATGCCGAAGCGGATGGAGCTGTGGGCGAGATCGTCGCCGGTACCCAGAGCTTTCAAGACGTACGACGGCTCGAGCGTGGCAGACGTGCAGGCGGACCCGCTCGAAACCGCGACGTCGTTGATGCCCATCAGCAACGATTCCCCTTCCACGTAGGCAAAGCTGATGTTCAGGTTGGCGGGCAGTCGGTGCTCCATGGACCCGTTGATGTAGACCTCGTCCAGGCGGCCCGTGATTCGGTCGCGAAGGCGGTTGCGCAGCCCGGCCAGGCGGCAGGATTCCTGCGGCATCTCCTCCTTGCAGATGGCGCAAGCCTTACCCAGACCCACGATGCCGGGGACGTTCAGCGTGCCCGAGCGCATGCCGCGCTCGTGGCCGCCGCCGTCGATGATGGCAGAGATCTGCACCCGCGGGTTCTTGCGGCGTACGTAGAGGGCGCCTACGCCCTTGGGGCCGTAGATCTTGTGCCCGCTGATGGAAAGTAGATCGATGTTGTCCTTGTTCACGTCGACGGGGACCTTGCCCACGGCCTGCACGGCGTCGGTATGGAACAGGACGCCGCGCTCGCGGCAAAGCTTGCCGATCGCGGCCCAGGGCTGCAGTATGCCGATCTCGTTGTTGGCCGCCATGATGGTGACCAGGATCGTCTTGTCGTCGATCGCGCGCTGGAGATCATCGAGGTCAACCAGGCCATCCTTCTGCACCGGCAGATACGTAACGCGGTAGCCGTACTTCTCCAGCCGCTTGCAGGTGTCGAGCACGGCCTTGTGCTCGGTCACCGCGGTGATGAGGTGGTTGCCCTTCTCGCGATACATCTCGGCGACGCCCTTGATGGCGAGGTTGTCGCTTTCGGTCGCGCCGGAGGTGAAGATGATCTCTTTTGGCGTGGCGCCCACCAGTTTGGCGATCTGCTCGCGGGCTTCCTCGACTGCTTCCTCGGCGACCCAGCCGAAGGAATGGTTGCGGCTGGCGGCGTTACCGAATTTTTCCCGGAAGTAAGGCAGCATGGCTTCGAGCACCCGCGGATCCATGGGGGTGGTGGCATGATTATCCATATAAATGGGCAGCCTCACGCCGGTGGGAGCGGCAGCGTGCTGCTCCGGTGAGATGGTCTTCACGTCACGGGTGCTCATCAGGGCTTCTCCTACTCTTTTCAGTTGTCTCTCAGGGCCGGGTTTAGGTCAGGGTGACCAGGTCAGCCAGGTTCTTTCTGGCTTCGCCAACGGTCACCTCCGTCTCTTTCATTTCTGCAATCTTGATGCGTCGAAGAACCCCTTCGATGCTCTCATTGACTTTGCGCAGTGGTTCGCGAATGGTGCAGCGATCGCTCTGACCGCACTCGCCCCGCACGGTAATGCAAGACGTGATGAAGAGCGGACCGTCGATGGCCCGGATCACCTCATAGGCAGAAATCTCCCGGGCGCTGCGCGCCAGGGTGTAGCCGCCATTTGTGCCATGCTGGGAGTGCAACAGGCCGGCCTTGACCAGGCGCTGGAGAATCTTGGCCAGCACCTCGATCGGGATCCCATAGGCCTCAGCCACGTCCTTGGCACTGCACGCACGCTGGTGCGCATGCTCGGCCAGATGTTTCATAGCCATCAACCCGTAATCGGCTCTCTTCGTCAGCTTGAGCACGGTGTCTTGGGATATCCGGTAATCTCAGTCGGATATATATCCGACATTTTCGGTCGGATATTATTTTAGTACCCAACTGCCGTCGGACGCAACTCCTCGCAGGGAAGGGCAGCCCTTGGCACTTGGACGGTAACCTACCACTGCTGAATGGCTTAATGCCCCCGGGCCTTCTTTGGTCGGATCAGGTCGAGGGGCGGGGGCAGGCGCCGTGGTTCAAAGTCCCCAGAGGCATCGGGAGATGACGTCCGGGCACTTGACAAGTACTACGACGGGGCTACAATACCCGCAATTTCCGGAGAAATCAGGTGCCAGCCCTGCTCGGATGGGACCGCCACCCGGATTTATGAAGCCAACCTCCGCCGCAACTCCCCAAGCAGAGAAGGACCATGAATCAGTGTAAGCACCCGCGCGTGCAGATCGTAAGCCGCGACGAGGACTCCGAGTATGTGGAGTGTCTCGAATGTGGTGAGGTCTTTGAGTCCAGTGAATTCAAGGACATGGCGATCGAGGATCGAAACACCACGGAAGAGACCTAATTCCCCCAGGGTGAATCGGCGGGGCCAATGCCAGACGAGGCTGGGCCATGACGGAAGTAACGAGGGGTGATTGCTTCCGCCTTGTTTCCCCTTTGAAGGCTCTGTTAGCGTCGGCACGGGGACTTTTGTCCGCCGAGGGGCCCGATGCCTTTTGTGGCGCTGGTTGTTGACGATTCGATGCTGGTCCGGCATACCGTGGGCCGATACCTTGAGGAAAGGGGATTCCGGGTGGAATCCGCCGCCAACGGCGTGGAAGGGCTGGAGGTGCTGGCGCGTATGCGGCCAGACGTTATCATCACCGACATACAGATGCCCGGGATGGGCGGCAGCGAATTCATCAGCGCGCTGAAGAGTCAAGGCGCCACTGCGAACATTCCCATCGTGATCCTGGCCGGCCGCACCAGTGGCTTCGACGAAAAAGAGAAAAGAGCCGACTTCGCGATCTACAAGGACATCGACATCATCGAACAACTGGAAAAGGCCCTGGCGGCGACCGTGCCCGGGACGGCGCGCGGGCATGCTTCCGGGAAGTAGCCTCATATCAGCGGCAATCCTGCCTCCGCTGAAAAACTCATTTCCGCAAAACTCCCGCTGAGCCATTTAGGATAGGCCGCGGCCGCTATCATGGCGGCATTGTCGGTGGAGAGAGGACGCGACGGAAAGTAGACAGGCAGACCTTCGTGGGCGGCGTCGTGCTCGAACCGCCGGCGCAGCTCGTTGTTGGCGGCTACACCCCCGGTGACCAAGACAGTGGCGACCTCGTAGGCGCGAGCCGCCGCCAGCGTCTTTCCTACGAGATCATTCACCACGGCCCGCTGGAAGGATGCCACCAGGTTCAGCGTCTCGCGATCACAGAGGGCGAGGTAGTCCTCGAGGGTCGGGTTAGCTATCGAAGTGAGAGCCTGCTGGCGCCTCCGCACCCCGGGCTGCATGGCGTGGGCTTCGACGTAACGGAGGGCGGCGGTCTTGATCCCGCTATAGGAGAAGTCGAACCTCGGGAGCTCGGCGGCTAGGTGACCCCGAGCATTGCGGTCGGGATGCTTGATCTGGGAGGTGACAAACCTTATCGCTGCCGGATCGCCGTGGAGCGAGAGCCGGTCAATGACCGGTCCGCCCGGGTATCCCAAGCCGAGGAGCTTGGCGACCTTGTCGAACGCTTCGCCGGCGGCGTCGTCGCGGGTGTGGCCGATGTTCTGGTAGGACCAGCTGTCACCTCTCTGCTCGGCCAAGTAGAGATGGGTGTGTCCGCCGGAAACAACCAGCGCCAGGACGGGGAAGTTCAGCTGGTGGTTTCCCTTCTGGTGTTCCTCTAAAAGGACAGCATGGATGTGGCCTTCGAGGTGATTGACGGGGATGAGCGGTTTGTCCAGAGCGAAGGCCAAGGCCTTGGCAAAACTGATCCCGACCAGCAGGGCTCCGGCGAGTCCAGGTCCCTGGGTGACGGCCAGAGCGTCGAGGGAGTTGTAGGTCTGATCGGCGTCGGCCAAGGCCTTTCGCACCACGGGAACAATAGCGCGCAGATGCTCGCGGGAGGCAAGCTCGGGAACCACGCCGCCATAGGGCTGGTGGGTAGCGATCTGGGAGAAGACGACGTTGGAGAGAACTCTTTCTCCGGAACGAACCACGGCGGCGGCGGTTTCATCGCAGGAGCTCTCGATGCCGAGGATGTGCACGTCTGGCATAATCGCTGACAGAATCAGTGTAAATGGCGGCCGCGAAACCGGCCATGGCGCCGCATAGTATGCTCGGTCGGGCCGGGCGCCGCCCGTTGCGACAAGTCGGTGTCTTCGAGAAAACAATTCGCGATCTCGGTGGTGCGTACGCTGCGCGATAAGGGATTTGCCGCTTATCTGGTGGGCGGGTGCGTCCGCGATCTTCTGCTCGGGCGCGAGCCGGCGGACTATGACGTGGCCACCTCGGCGACGCCGTGGGAGGTAATGCGCATTTTTCCGGAGACCTATGCCGTGGGCGCACAATTCGGAGTTGTCCTGGTGCCCATTCCGGGGGTGGAGGGCGGAACGGGAACGGGCGAAGACGCAACCGTCTCAGCCAAAGCCGGTGTGGTGGAAGTTGCGACCTTCCGGTCGGACGTGGGGTATTCCGACGGGCGCCATCCGGACCAGGTGCGCTTCAGCAAGGATCCACGCGAAGATGTGGCGCGGCGGGACTTCACCATCAACGGGGTGCTGCTCGACCCCATTGCGAACGAAGTGCTGGATTTTGTCGGTGGGCGCAAAGATCTGCAAGCGCACAGAATACGTACCATCGGCGAGGCGCGGCTGCGGTTTTCCGAAGACAAGTTGCGCATGCTCCGGGCGGTGCGCTTTGCGGCCCGACTTGAGTACGCGATCGAGCCGGAGACGTTGGTTGCGATCGGGGAACTCGCCTCTCAGATCCACCAGGTGAGTCCGGAGCGGGTGCGCGACGAGCTGACGAAGATGCTGACCGAGGGGCGTGCCCGGCAAGCATTTCTTCTGCTCGACCAATCCCGCCTGTTGCGCCCCATACTCCCGGAGATTTCAGCAATGAAAGGGGTGGCGCAGCCGCCGCAGTTCCATCCTGAGGGGGATGTTTTCGTCCACACCCTTCTGATGTTGGAGAAGCTGCCGCATCCTTGCTCGCGCACCCTGGCGTGGGGCGCGCTGCTGCACGACGTCGGCAAGCCGCCCACGTTCCGCGTGGCGCCAGACCGCATCCGGTTTGATGGGCACGTCGAGGTCGGAGTAAAGATGGCGGAGGCAATCTGCCGGCGGCTGCGTTTCTCGAACGACGACACGGAACAGATCCTGGCCCTGATTGACAATCACATGCGGTTTGCGCAGGTCACGCGCATGAAGGCGTCCACCCTGAAGAAGTTCCTGCGCATGCCTCGATTCGACGAACACCTTGCCCTGCACCGTGCGGACTGCGAGTCGAGTCATGGAGACCTGACGTCGTATCGTTTCGTCACGGATCAATTGGCGACTATTCCCCCGGAGATAATGCGACCGACAGCGCTGGTGACCGGGGACGACCTGATCTCGGCCGGCTACCAGCCGGGGCCGCGCTTCAAAGAGATCCTCGATGCAGTAGAGGATGCCCAACTGGAAGGTCGCCTGCAATCCAAAGCCGATGCCCTGGAATTCGTGGGGCGCGAATTTCCACAGAACTGAGACGGCGTTTGCCGGGTTTTGCACCGCACACGCGGTGCTAGAATCGAAATCTGGGCTTGGAGGCACGCCGACCGTGAATTATTCCATGCAGCGTCCGGGGGCGGATCTGGAGAAAGTCGTGGTTCGCAGCCTGCGAAAACTTCCCGCTGGGCAGGCGCCGCTTCTGGCATGGCCGTTGGCGTGCGGGAGCGCGGTGGGGGTGCGGACACGAGCGCTGGAATTCGCACAAGGCATCTTACGAGTTGAAGTCCCCGATGACGGCTGGCGGAAGGAATTGCAGGCTTTGGCGCCGCGGTACCTGGCAGCTCTCAATCGCTATGTTGCCGAGACGGTGACGCAAGTTGAGTTTGTGGTTGGGCGCCGAAAAACTGGAGTGGGACAGCGGCCGGAATAAAAGGCTCTTAACCACGGAGATGCAGTGAACGCGGGGATGCGCAGGACAACTGGGTTCAGCGCCCAAAGAACCGTCGCATGAAAGTCAGAGAAGAAGACGTCACCTACGTGGCCGACCTGGCCAACCTCGAGTTGACCCAAGAAGAACGCTGCCGCTTGGTCCGGGATCTAAATTCAATCCTGTCTTATATCGACCGGCTGAATGAGCTGGACACGGGGAAGGTTGCTCCCATGGCGCAGGTGTCGGACCGATACGGGGTCGACCAGTCGAAGCAGGGGAGCGAACGATTTGCCTACGCCAGTCGCGACGACATTCCTCTGGGACTCAGGCCCTCGTTGTCGCGCGGGGAGGCGCTGGCGAACGCGCCGCAGTCGGACGGCACGTTCTTCGAGGTTCCGAAGGTGATCGAGCGCTGAGGGCGGGACAGCCAACCACTCCTCGAATGCGCCTGGGCGATTCTCCTCGCCGTCTCTACATCCCGCCGGGAAGCACTCGAGAAGCATTGTCACCATGAATATTGAGGGACTCACGATCGAGGCGGCACGATCCGCGGTCGTAGAGCGCCGTACTACGGCCTTGGAACTGGCCGAAGCCTGCTATGAGCGCATCCACAAGAACGATCCCCAGATCGGCGCATTTCTCACACTGAGCAAAGAACGGGCTCTCGAGCAGGCCGAGCGCATGGATCGGCTGGCGGAGGCAGGCAAGCCGGTGCCGCCACTGGGCGGCGTGCCGGTGGGAATCAAAGATGTGTTCTGCACCCGGGGAGTGCGCACCACGGCGGGCTCCAAGATCCTGGAGAACTTTATTCCTCCGTATGACGCGACCGCAGTGGCGCGGCTGGAGGCCGCGGGTGCGGTGGTGCTGGGGAAGCTGAATTGCGACGAATTCGCGATGGGCTCGTCCAACGAGAACTCGGCGTTTCATCCAGTGGGTAATCCCCGTGACCTCAGTCGGGTCCCCGGCGGCTCCTCCGGTGGAGCGGCGGCAGCGGTAGCGGCGGACATGGCTGTAGTCACTCTAGGGTCCGATACCGGCGGGTCGATCCGGCAGCCGGCTTCGTTCTGCGGAGTGGTGGGAATGATGCCCACTTACGGACGCGTCTCACGCTACGGTCTGATCGCCTTTGCGTCGTCGCTGGATCACGTGGGCCCCCTGGCCAGAACGGTGAAGGACGCGGCTACCGTCCTGCACACGATCGCGGGGCGGGATCCGATGGATCCGACTTCAGCCGAAGTGCCGGTTCCGGATTACCTGGCTGAACTGGAGGAACCCATCCGCGGACTGAAGATCGGGGTGGCCAAGGAGTACTTCGGCGAGGGTCTGGATGCGGAGGTGCAGAAGGGGGTCGAAGCGGCGATTGAGGAACTGGCAGGACTGGGTTGTGAGATCGTTAAGATGTCGTTGCCGCATACCGAGTACGCCATCCCGACCTATTACCTAGTCGCCACCGCCGAGGCCTCCGCGAACCTGGCGCGTTTCGATGGAGTGCGCTACGGGTATCGGGCCAGGAATGCGCGCACGCTCTCCGAGATGTATCGGCGCAGCCGGGATGAAGGCTTCGGCCCGGAGGTGAAGCGGCGCATCATTCTGGGCACGTATGCGTTAAGCGCGGGTTACTACGACGCCTACTACCGCAAAGCGCAACAGGTACGAACGCTTCTCACCCGCGATTTCGACGAGGCTTTCAAGAAGGTTGACGTAATCGTGACCCCTACCAGCCCAACCGCGGCGTTCCGCCTGGGCGAGAAAGTAAACGACCCCCTGGCAATGTACCTGGCCGACATCTACACGGTTACCGCGGATCTGGCAGGCATCCCGGGGATCTCGGTTCCCTGCGGCGAGACCAGCGAGATGCTGCCTGTCGGCCTGCAGATCTTGGGGCCTCATTTCGACGAGGCTACCGTGCTGCGAGTGGCACACGCCTACGAACAGGCGCGCGGCAAATAGCTCTCATTTGCGCTCAGCCAGGCAGTACTCGCCGATCTTGTCGGCCTTCGCCGGATCCGCCGACTTGGGATAAACGTCGGCATTCTGGCAATCGTACAACCCGAAGTTCTTGGGAAGCCGCACCATCAGGTAGTCGCCCGCCGCCAGCACGGTGCAAAAAGCCGCCCCCTTGTTGCACTGCAGTTCCACGGGCGTCTTGCCTGCGACCGCGGATACAATCACCACCCCACTGCTAACTTCAGAATTCTTGACCGTAATCGGGGATTTATCGGAAGGTGCGATCTGCGCTGCTAGGAGAGCAACGAGGATGAGTACCTTGCTCATAGAACCCTCCTCTTATTCATGTTGCGATGTCCCGGACCTGGCTGTCTGTGATGCGGCGCACCTCGGTCGAGTGCGTCCAACCTATTGCGAACGAAGCCCGTGCGTGGCCCCAGCGCGCGTCACAGGCCAGGGTGTTGGCTGCACTTTCTGCGGAGGTCCAAGAGTAGAAGATAGATAATGTAGTCCCGGTGAGTTCCGGTCTTCAAAGGGATGATGACGGGCGGACAATCCGCACGAGAGAGTTAAGGAGGTCTTCCATGCCACTCAATCGGTTACGAGAATATCTCGATAGTCACAACATCCGGTACGTGGTCATTTCACACTCGGTTGCCTACACAGCGCAGGGGATCGCTGCCCTCGCCCATATACCTGGAAAGCAGCTTGCCAAGACCGTGGTTGTGAAGCTCGATGGCACGCTTGCTCTGGCCGTCGTTCCCGCCTCTCACCAAGTTGACTTGGCACTTCTGCAAGCCGCAGCCGGAGCGAAAACGGTGGAGCTGGCCTCAGAGCTGGAATTCAAGAGCAAGTTCCCGGACTGCGAAACGGGCGCGATGCCGCCTTTCGGAAATCTCTACGATCTGCCGGTGTTCGCAGACGAAAGCCTGTCCCAGGACAAGGAGATCGCCTTCAACGCGGGATCGCACAGGGAACTAATCCGGCTGGGTTGGGAGGACTTTGAACGCCTTGTGCAGCCGACAGTGATCCGGCTGCTGCGAGTCGCCCAACCCGCGGCCTAGCGGGCACACGCCAGCGCCTCTGGAGAAAGATAGATCAGACGAGCCCGTCATGCCGCACTGGCCGTCTTGGATCTGAAGAATCGATAGATGGCCAACAGGAGGACGGCTCCCAGCACAGACATGATGAAGCCGGCCGACTGACCCTCCTTGTACCAACCGACCGCCTGGCCCAGGAAGCCGGCGACAAAGGAACCTGCCAGACCGAGAAGCATGGTGACGATGATCCCGCCCGGATCCTTCCCGGGCATGATTAATTTCGCCAAGGCGCCGACGATGAGACCGATGAGAGCTTGCCAAAGGTAGTACATGGACGCTCCTCCTCAACTCCTGGAGACATGATCTCGTTGACTTTTCACCCGGGTTCGCAACTGCTTGAGGTTGACAACTCACGGCCGGCAAGACCTGCCGACCACCTGGGGCCCCTATATTAGGTTCCAACCCGGTTATAGTCAATCGAGAAGCTCGAACGACCGCAAGCGAACAACGGCTCTCCAAAGCGTGAGAGCGCAACCATTCCCAAACTCTCGGGAGTTTCCTCCGAAACCTCGCCCTCGCCATTCTTGCAGGTCTAGCAATTCACACCGTTGCAAAGACAAGCGGACAGCGAGTACAAGCCGTGTTCTGTTGCTCCGACGCGGGGCACTTGCTGTTCCAATTACGCGCAACAGCTAAACCTGAAGGGTAGTCTCAAGGTTCCGCAGTGCGCTTGCGATGTTGGTGGACCGGGCGGGCCACGCGTTCCTACCCCGGGCCGCTTGGGGCCGGTGATCAATACCCTCACGCAAGCCCCCCTTGGGAAAGCCGCCGCCCGGGGAGGTTCTCGGCCAGGCCCAATTCGCGGACGAATCCAGAGGTTCAAAACTCCTGCACCGTTCCAGGGCTGGCCACAGTTAGGCCCTGTAACCCTCGGCGCCCAGCGCAGCGCGCAACTCGTTGAGCAGGAATTGCACATTCTCCTCGGTGGCCAAGGGGCCCATGATGCCGATGCGAAATACCTTTCCGGCCAGCGGGCCAAAGCCGCCGAGGATCTCGATGCCGTGCTCGTCGAGCAGACGCTTGCGAACCTGTGCGTCATCGATGCCCGGCGGCACGCTCACCGTGTTCAAGGTCCAAATGCGCCGTCCCTCTGCCACATGCATCTGCAACCCCATGCTCTTGATGCTCCGGACAAACAATTCGTGGCAACGCCGATGGCGCTCCCAGCGGTTTTCAATTCCTTCTTGCGCGATGACCAGGAGCGCCTCTCGCAAAGCATAAAACATCGAAATCGGAGCCGTGTGGTGGTAGCGGTGCGAAACGGCAGCGTAGTCGTGAATCAGTTTGAGGTCGAAATACCAGCTGCGGGGCGTTGTCGGCCTCGAACCGAGCCATTCCATAGCACGAGGCGACAGGCAGAGGGGGGAAAGCCCGGGGGGACAGCTCAGACCCTTTTGCGTGCAACTGTATGCGATGTCAATGCCGGTTTGCTCAAAATTCACGGGCATGCCACCAAGCGAAGTTACACAATCGGCGATCACCAAAGCCCCCGCCTCATGCGCGGCGGTGCAGATCGCGTTGCCCGGCTGGAATGCGCCGGTTGAGGTTTCTGCCTGCACGTAGGCCACGATCTGGGGCCGTTCACGGCGAATGAACTCGATGGCTTCCTCGTCGTTGAACGTCGCGCCCCAAGCCTTTTCCAGGCGGACCACCTGGGCGCCTTCGCGCTTGCCCATCTCGCTGATGCGGTCGCAGAAGTATCCGTTGGCCAGGATGGCCAATTTTGATCCTGGTTCTACAAAGTTTACGACTGCAGCTTCCATGCCCGCGCTGCCTGTCCCGGAGATCACCAGGGTTGCGCCCTGGGTTGTACCAAACACCGGGCCCAGCAATTGCCCGATGTCCTTCATCACTTGAAAGAAGTAGGCATCGAGGTGCCCTACGATCGGCTGCGAAAGAGCCGCGTACACGCGGGGATGGACCATGCTGGGGCCGGGTCCGAACAGGTAGCGCCGAGGCGGCGCGAGGGAAGGAAATGCGGATTCCAAGGTTTGATCTTGTGTCGTAGCCGTGATGGTCAACCTCCTGGCTGCCGCACGATGCGACCGTTGTCGTCGCGGCCAGCAGCCTATTCGAACTGGCGGCGAAAATCGCTTAGAAGTTGTCTCAACTCCGCCGTCTCGTTCTTGAGATGTTGCACCTCGGTTTCCAGGCGGGAGAGACGATCGGCGTCCAAAGCGGCCTGCTCCCAGGCCGCGGAGGCGGGCGTTTCCCCCCGAGCCGGCAGATCCCCGGCAAGCACGTGCATGTAGCGGTGCTCTTTGCTGCCCGGCTGTCGGGGCAGCATCGTGACCAGAGGGGGTTGCCGCTCGGCGAGCCGTTGCAAAGTGGATTGGACCTCGGCCAGGCCGTCGAAGGGATGAGCGCGTTCAGTTCTCCCGCGCAGTTCTCCCGGTGTTTGCGCTCCCCGCAGCAGCAGCACGCAAAGCACCGCGGTCTCACCCCGAGTTAAATTGAAGACCTCCTGGAGATGATGCTCATATTTGGTGACGCGACCGTTGGCGGCCTCGGTCGGACCCGTCAGCCTCTTTTCCTGAAGGCTTGCCAGGGCCTGGCGGACGGTGTTCTCGTCGAGATTCATGACCGGGTCGCGGCTCGACTTCTGATTGCACGCGTAAACCAGAGCATTCAGAGAAAGGGGATAGTAATCAGGCGTAGTGATGTCCTTTTCCACCAGCGCCCCCAAGACTCTGCATTCGATATCCGTAAGCAGGTTCACACAGGCGGCCGAACTCTGCCAAATCTTAACATCCCGCGTATCCTGCCGTCCCCCTAGCAGCTGCGCCATCAACCACTTCCAGCGCTCAATGTTGGGGACGGGTCGACGACCGCATCCGCCGACCCGCCCGCCGGACATTACCTGACGGGCATCAACAGAAGTGATGCGCCTCATAAGCCCTTTTTATTGGCTGCCCTAAGCAGCTCCACAGTAACCTGAATGCTTATCGCCCGGACCGGCGAGGCTCCCCCCAAGGGATCCACTTTCATTGTAAGGAGATGCATGTCGAACGAACTGCGTAACTTTCTTGCTTTGACGTACGAGGAGCTGGAAGAGCTGAACCTGAGGGCCAAAGAAGAGCGCCAGAAGCGCGTCGCACCGCAGAAGATCCAGGAAGAACGGCTCAAGTACCTCACCGATGAAAAACGCATCAAGGCTGTAACCGTGCTGTTCAGTGACCTGGAAGGCCGCCTCCACATGCTGGATTACGACAAGAAGTTCCTGCTCAAGAGCTGGGACAACTTGACTTTTGATGGTTCTTCGATCCGCGGCTTCACCGCACAGCGGGAAAGCGATCTCCGTCTGGGCATCGACTGGGCATCTTTCTATTGGGCTCCGGCGGATGTGTTCGGGCCTGGCAAAATCCTAGTGTTCGGCGACGTGATCGACAAAGCCGGGACGCCCTACAGCGCTGACATCCGCGGGCTTCTAAAAGGATTTGCCAGCAAGTTGTATGAAGAGCACGACTACACTCTCAACGCAGCGAACGAGATCGAGGGGTTCCTGTTCCAGGGCACAGATGCCGAGCGGCGCTATTACGAGACCCAAAAGTTCGAGTACGTCAACACCGGCGGTTACTATCATTCGCTGCCCGGGGATGCGCTGCGCACCTTTATTGACACGACTGCCGAGGTGCAGCGCGCCATGGGCTTCCAGAACGAGAAAGATCATCCGGAAGTGGCGCCCTCGCAGTTCGAGATCAATTACAACTACTCTGAAGTTGTCGGGGCCGCCGACCAGATCCAGCTTTACAAGCTGATCTGTCGTCAGGTGGCCACCAGGATGGGGCTGACCGCTTCGTTCCTGCCCAAGCCGGTCGTGGGCGTGAACGGCAACGGCATGCACACCAACGTCTCCGTCAGCAAGCGCGGCCGGAATCTGTTTTGGGATGCCAAGGGGGAGGAGAAGCTGAGCAAGTGCGGCTGGGAATTCCTGGACCGCATCCTGACCCACGGGAATGACATCTGCCTGCTGCTGAATTCCAGCGTCAACGCATACCGCCGGCTCGACCCGCACTTTGAAGCGCCCAACCAGCTCAAGGCCTCGGCGGTGGACCGTGGTTCGATGATCCGCATCCCGATCGGCAACGAACGCAGCATGCGCGTGGAAGTGCGCTCGGTGGCCCCGGATGCCAACCCCTACCTGGTCATGTACTCGATTTTCAGAACCGGGCTGGAAGGGGAGACGGCCAAGATCGACAACCTTCGCCAGGCACAGCGCTACCTGCCCGACAACATTTACGACGCGTTGGAGAATTTCCGCAACGCGGAATGGACCACGCAGTTGCTGGGCGAGGATGTGAAGGGCCGATACGCCGATCTGAAGCAGGCTGCGGCTGATCGCTGTCCGCGCCAGCTCGGCACGTTCGTGAAGGCGCCCGAGGTGCAGTACCACCACGAGGTCTACAACCAGTTCCTGTGGAACCTGTTCTAGCCGCATCCGCGTGGGTTGGCTCGAAAACGCCCCGGACGACGGCGCCGGGGCGTTCCTCTGACCGCGCTTCGGCTTCAGGATCGGCATGGCGCGGCCCGCCGCCCGCGGGTTGCAATCCGTCGCTGCCATGGAGACAATCGCTAACGTGGAGCAAGTCTGCAACCTGAACCCCTTCCAGCCAGGGACCATGGTCGTCGTCACCCTGGCCGAACCCAGGGAGAAATTTTGGGGCGCGATCCTGGCCTTGAGCGTAGAGGGCGTGAGTTTGCGCGGCATCGAACTGGCGTCCTTTGAAGACCTAGTTGCCCTGGTCAAGGATGGCGAACCTTACTCTCTCAGCGTGGTGTTTTTCCCCATGCACCGGGTGGAGCGCATGGAACTCGACCTGCCGGACGGTAGCATTCCCTCCCTCTCGCAGCGGTTCACGGCGAAGACGGGCCTCGATCCGGCGAGCATGACGACGCCGCTTCCGGCAACCCCCGGTGCGAAGCCGGAGACGGCATGAAGATCTCGCAGCTGTTGACCGCGCCCAATCAGTTGACCCTGCTGCGCATGCTGTTCCTGCCCTTTATTGTGGACAGCTTGACCGACGGCAACTGCAAGCGGGCATTGGTCCTGGTCGTTCTGGCGGGACTCAGCGACGGGCTGGACGGACTGCTGGCGCGCCGGCTTCACCAGCAGACCCTGCTCGGACAGTATCTCGACCCTATTGCCGATAAGCTGCTGCTCAGCACCCTGTTCCTGGTGTTGTCCGTGCTGCACCAGATTCCCTGGCGTTACACCATCATGGTCTTCAGCCGTGACGTGTCGATCCTGGCTGCCAGCGCCGTGTTGTACGCGATCGCGGGCTTGCGAGATTTCAGCCCCAGCATCTTCGGCAAGGCCAACACCTTCTCTCAGGTCTCCGCCATCTTCTTTGTCCTTCTGTTCGAGGTGGAACCGCTGTGGTGGATCTGGATCGCGCGCACGGTTTGCCTCTGGGCGACTATGGCTTTCACCGTGATTTCCGGGGTGCACTATGTCTTCCTGGTGCAGCATCGTCTACGCGCTCACGGGCAGGCACATAGCCCGCAGGCTGGCAGCCGCAAACAGGTCGCCTAGCCGACCGGGTCTAACAACACCAGCGGCGATGAGGACGCCCGATTGACCCTTTTTCCACCGTCCCCCTAGAATGAGTGGTTCTGTGCCCAAAGTCCGTTCTTTCCTATGGCTCTGCGCCTTTACAACACCATGTCCGGCGCGGTGGAGGAGTTCCGCCCTCTGGTGGACAACCAGGTAAGGATGTACGCCTGCGGGCCCACGGTGTACGACTACGGCCACATCGGCAATTTCCGCACCTTCGTGGCGGTGGATTTGCTCTACCGCTTTCTTCTCCAGAGCGGTTACCAACTACGCTACGTGATGAATATCACGGATGTGGATGACAAGATCATTCGCAACGCTTCGCAGGCAGGCGTCTCCGTGAAGGAGTACACGGCGAAGTTCGAAAAGGCTTTTCTAGAGGATTGCGCGACCTTGAACCTCCGGCTGCCGATCCTGGTCCGGGCCACCGACCACATTTCGGAGATGGCCGCCTTTATCGCGAAGCTCGAACGAAAGGGAATCGCCTATCGCGCCGAGGACGGTTCCTACTATTTCCGCATTGCCCGCTTCCCTGCCTACGGCAAGCTGTCCAAGAAAGACTTCGCCGGCATGGAAGATGGAGCGCGCGTCGATGTCGATGAGTATGAGAAAGACAACGCCCGCGACTTCGCGCTGTGGAAGGCTCCCAAGCCGGGCGAAGCCTCATGGGAGACGGGCATTGGCCCGGGCCGTCCGGGTTGGCACATCGAGTGCTCGGTCATGTCCATGGAGGAACTGGGCGAGAGCTTCGATTTGCACGCCGGCGGCGAGGACTTGATCTTTCCCCATCATGAAAATGAGATTGCGCAATCCGAGTCGTTGACCGGCAAGCCATTGGCCCATTTCTGGTTCCACGCGCGCTTTCTGCTGGTGGAAGGCGAGAAGATGTCCAAGAGCCTGGGGAACTTTTTTACTCTCCGGGAACTGGTGCTCAAAGGCCACAAGCCGTCCTCCATCCGCTACTTGCTTGCGTCCGTTCCCTATCGCAACCAGCTCAACTTCACCTTTGACGGGCTGAGACAAGCGGCCACCTCCGTGGACCGCCTGCGCAACTTCCGCCTACGGCTTTCGAGCGGCCAGTTCCCTGCGGGAGCAAATGAAGTCATGTCGAGGTTGGCGCGGGAGACCAGGGAGAAGATGCGAGCGGCGCTCGAAGACGACCTGAACACCGCGCAGGCCCAGGCCGCCATCTTCGAGATGGTGAGGGCGGCGAACGCGGCCTTCGACGGGGGAGAGATCCGCCAGGAGGATGTGGCCCCTCTACTGGCAGCGCTAACGAAGTTCGACGAGATCTTCGCCGCGCTGGCCGAAGATGACCTGCTCAAGATGCAAGCCGTCCTAGACTGGGCTCGGGGCGAGGGCCGCGAGAAAGAGGTCAGCCAGGAGTTGCTCGATCTGCTGGGCTCTGCGCGATTGTCCGACGCCGACATCGACAAAAAAGTGGCGGAGATGGAACAGGCACGCCGCGCCCGCGCTTTCAAGGTCTCCGACGCGATCCGTGCCGAACTCATCGCCGCCGGCATCATTGTGGAGAACACCAAGGACGGGGTGCGCTGGCGGCGGAAGTGAGGCGGCGCAGATTCGGGAGGACCACCGAACCCGGGCTGCCGGGGCCGCCGTTCGTGCTACGTTTTCACATAATGTGTTACGCTATCTGGAGATGGCGGATCTCAGTCGCATTGGCGTGTCTCTGGACGCTGAACTGCTTCACCGCTTTGACCGGTTCATTGCCGGCAAAGGGTATGAAAACCGCTCGGAGGCGTTCCGCGATCTAATTCGTGACTGCCTGGTTGGATTGGCCGTGGTAGCTCCGAACGCCATGGTGGTCGGCACGGTGACCCTGATCTACGATCACCACACTCGCCTGTTGCCGGAGAAGCTCACCGATCTCCAGCATGAGCATCATGAGGTCATTATTTCTACGCTTCACGCACACCTGGATCACGATACCTGCCTGGAGGTCATTGTCCTGCGTGGAAGGTCGCAGAAGGTGCGGGCGCTGGCGGACCGGCTCATCAGCACGAAAGGTGTACAACACGGGCAACTGGTCATGAGCTCGCCCGAGGCGGTGTCGCGCCGCGCGCACCGACACTAGCTCGAACGCGCTCTAGGCGGTGTTCCCCCGTGCACCGGCACGGCAGTTAAGGAAACGCGCGGCGGTCGTTCGAGCTTTCCTCAATGGAGGCGTGGACCTCGGGATCAATAATGTTGTTAGCGGGCTACACGGGACAAACGACGGAGAACTTCTCCTCCCGCGACCTCAAGCAGGTCGTCGGGCCGTCCTACGCCAGCGTTCGTTGCCATACAGGCTCGGCAGGTCTGGCCGCTCTCTCCCCGCGCAGCGAAAGGGAAAAGGCTCCGTGAATGCCGGCAAGTAGAACACGTTTTGAGCCTGAGTCGGTTGGGACCGGACGCGACCATGCACATTCCTGACGGCTATCTGAGCCCATCCACTTGCGCAACGCTCTATGCCTTTGCCGCCGCGGGCTGGTATTCGGCTCTGAGGCGGATCAAACGCGTGTGGGCCACACGCACGATACCGCTGCTCTCGGTGTTCGCCGCATTTTCCTTCGTAATCATGATGTTTAATATCCCCCTTCCGGGAGGAACCTCTGGGCATCCGGTCGGCATTGGGGTCGCCGCCGTCGTGCTGGGTCCTTGGGGCTCCATTTTGGCCATCTCCATCGCGCTGGCTATCCAGGCGCTGTTCTTTGGGGACGGTGGCATCACCACCCTGGGCGCCAACTGCTTCAATATGGCCATTATCGGTTCTTTGACGGCCTGGGGTGTCTATCAGCTGGTTGCCGCTAACTCAAAACTGGGATCTCGCCGCCGGGCTGCGGCGGCGGCAGTGGCGGGATACATCTCTATCAATGCAGCGGCTTTGGCCACAGCATTTGAATTCGGGATTCAGCCAATACTCTTCCGCGATGCCACCGGAGCGCCGCTCTATGCTCCTTATCCCTTGCACATCGCGATTCCCGCCATGATGATCGGGCATCTGACCATCGCCGGACTGGCGGAAGCGGCGATTTCGGCAGGTCTGGTTTCGTATCTCCAGCGCACCGATGTCGGCTTGCTCCGGGGTGGGACGAGTCTTATTCCGGAGCCGCTGCCGAACGTCATACAGGCGGAAAGGTGGGCAGGGCGGCTGTGGCTGGCGACCGTCCTGCTGATGCTGCTGACTCCTTTGGGCATCCTGGCCGCGGGGACCGCCTGGGGAGAATGGTCGGCGCAGGAACTGCAGCAAGGACAAGGCAGTGTGCAGATCTCGGGCGTTTCTCCGCAGCAGGCGCCGCCTTCCCGCGTTCCGGCAGGCCTGCAAAAACTTTCGACCGTATGGACAGCTCCCTTTCCCGGGTATGCGCCGCGATTTGTGAAACATCCGGCGCTCGGCTATTTGCTGTCCGCCATGTTTGTGGTCGGATTGTTCCTGCTTGCTTCGCGACTGACCATGAGCATCCGCAAACGCTGGCGGGGACGGGAACTGCGCGCATGAGCCAAGGGTTCATCGAGGCAACGCTTCGGGGCTTCACGGCAGCGATCTCCAAGGCTTTGGTGTCGGAGACCGCGGCGTCCCAACCCGGCCTTCTCCAGACCCTGGATCCGCGCGTCCGTGTTCTGGGTCTGTTCACTCTGGTGGCGGCCGTGGTCCTCAGCCGGCGGATCAGCGTGATTGCCGGCCTGTTTGCGATTGCGGTCCTCATGGCCACTGCTTCTCGCGTGCGGGTGGTCGTGCTGGCGAAGCGGGTCTGGCTGATCGTTTTGGGATTTAGCGGGCTCATCGCTCTGCCGGCCGTCTTCGTTACTCCGGGACAGCCGATTTTCAGGATGCCCTGGTTGCCGCTTGCGGTCACGGCCCAGGGCCTGCGAGGCGCAACCCGGCTGGTTCTGCGAGCGGAGACCGCCGCCACCCTGACCACGGTACTGGCGCTTTCGACCCCCTGGGCCCATCTCCTCAAGGCGCTTCGGTCCCTTCACCTGCCGGCGGAAGTCGTCACCATGCTCGCCATGACGCATCGTTACGTTTTCCTGCTGGTCGAAACCGCCGGCCAGATGTTCGAGTCGAGGCAAAGCCGGACCGTGGGCGCTTTGCCGGGTAGGGAGCAGCGCCGGATGGCGGCGCGAACCGCCGGAGTTCTCCTGACCAAGAGCATCGAACTCAGCCACCAGGTCTTCCTGGCCATGCGATCGCGTGGATTTCGCGGAGAGGTCCCGCTGTTGCAAGACCTCCGCATGAAGGCCCATGACTACCTGGGCCTCATGGTCTTGGTTCTTATAGCCGGTGTGGCCGTTTGGATCGGGAGATAATCAAGCCTTTGACAATTGCTTTCGAGGTACAGAACGTCAGCTTCGATTACGAGGGCATTCCGGCTCTGCGCGGACTCTCTCTCCAGATTGAGCAGGGCCAGCGCATCGCCCTGCTGGGAGCCAACGGCTCTGGCAAGTCCACCCTGTTGCGGATTCTTGACGGTCTGTGTTTCCCTTCGTCCGGCTCGGTGAATTTCCAAGGCGAACCCCTCACACCGGATAAGCTGCAGCAGGACGGCTTTTCCCTCGCGTTTCGCCGTCGGGTGGGCCTGGTCTTCCAAAACCCTGATGCGCAACTGTTCAACCCGTCCGTGTTCGACGAAGTCGCTTACGGCCCGCTGCAACTGGCCTGGCCGAAGCATGAACTCCTTCGTCGCGTGGATGCGACGCTCAGCTTCATGGGCATTGCCCATCTGAGAGAACGTCCGCCCCACCGGCTTTCGGGAGGAGAAAAGAAACGCGTCGCCCTAGCTTCCATCATCGTTCTGGATCCCGAGGTCTTGCTGCTCGATGAGCCCACATCCATGCTTGATCCCCGCAGCCAGAGCCAGCTCGTGGATCTCATCCAACAATGGAAGGGAACCTCGAAAACCGTGATCACCGCAACCCACCAACTCGACATCGTCGAAGACATCGCGGACTGGGTGTTTGTGCTGGAGGCGGGCGCGGTGATAGCAGCCGGTACTCCTGGTGAGATTCACTCGAATGCTGCCCTGCTGCTGCGGGCCAACCTGGTGCATTCACATCGTCATTCGCATGACGGCATGGTTCACGCTCATCCTCACGTGCACCGGCACCATGATCACTGCCAAGAACCCTGAGCTCACAGCCCCGCGGTTAGGGAAGCAGGACCGCCGGGCTATCCTCCTCGACTCACAGCGGGTGTAGTTCGATTGCCATCCAGACACAGTCTGTGTCGGCGTAGTAGCGGTGCCACGGGTACCGGAAGCTCCGGTCGTCGGCTAGGGTGAAGAACGGATCATGAGTGAATCCAGGGGGCATCACGACATCTTCGTACAGCGTGTCGGCGCTGTTCTCGCGGAACTTCTGCATGCGGCCCGTGCCTAGGACTTGGGTATGCACTTCAAGGAACTGATGTCCGGTGTGGATGCCGCAATCGGTCTCCTCCGGCGTGTACCACAGATTCAATTTGAGGCGGTACCGCCTTGGTGACGGACGGACTGCACGCCCGGGTGCAAACGTTGTGAGCGGATCGAGTTCGACGTCTGCAATGTCATCCTGCGACGAAGTATAGAGAGGAGTTCCGCGGGGGAACTGGGGATAGCGGCGGCCATACCAGTCCCAGCCCAAGGCGACACCGCCCAGATTCGTGCGCTGGCGGATGTGAAGCAAGGCGACGGCGTCGGCTTGCTCGAGGGTGCAGCGTCGCAGGCTGGCCGACTTCCAGGGAGGGATCATGCCGTGATCGCTTCCGCACCGAAGGCCCAAGGCGGAACTGGACAGGTTCACTACAATTGCATCCTCGACCGAGAGGTCGTGTGCCGAAATCACGAGCACGCTTTCAATCCAGTCGTTCGAAAACGAGAGAGGTCGACGCTGGTTATATTCCGACATAAGGCTCCCGCTGAACATCCTTGGATTGAAGCCCGCCAGCAGACATAGTTCACCAGAACGCGACAAGAATTTTCGCCGGTTCATGTCTTAAGCCATCGCTTAGCGCGCGCCGGATTATACAACGGTGCACGCCATGCTGCTTCGCCGGCACATTCACTTCCCGCCTTGTCCCGGAGTAGAATGAGCGGCGCTGCGGAAATCGAGCCAGGAGGGTGCATATGCAGCTCACGGTTGGACAGATCATCGGCAAAGCGCTCAAGGCCTATGGCGTCCCCTATGTCACCGGTCTGCCGGGGCACGGCAACTGGAGCCTGATCGATGCCTTCCACGACCCGGTGTCGAAGCTGCCCTTCATCCAGGTCATGCACGAGCAGAGCGCGGTGCACATTGCTGACGCGCACTACCGCGTGACCGGCCAGCCGATCGCCGCCTGCACTTCCATTGGCCCGGGAGCCACCAATACCATCATTGGGCTTGCCACTGCCTACTGCGATTCCACCGCAGTCCTGCTGATTACCGGCAGTGCCGCCACCCACATGCGGGGCCACGGGGTCATGCAGGAGCTCGACCGTTTTGCCTCTCCTGATTTCCCCCATATCGTTGCGCCGGTTACCAAGCGCACCTTCGATGTCATCCGCGCCGACCAGGTACCGTTCGTGCTCCACCGAGCATGGAACGCAATGGTCACCGGCCGGCCAGGTCCAGCGCACATGGAGGTGCCACTGGACATCCAGGTCGAAACCACTGATGTCGATGTTGCCGATCTGTCCAAGCGCCTGCCGGTGGGGAGAGCCAGGGCGGACTCCCCAGCGATCGAGGCAGCGATCCGACTGCTTCTTGCCGCCAAGCGCCCCTGCCTGGTCGTGGGTGGCGGAGCGATCGCCGCCGATGCGACGCCGGAGTTGACCACTCTGGCTGAGAAGCTGGGCATTCCGGTGGCCTTCACCTGGAATGGCAAAGGCGCCATTGCCGAGGACAACCCTCTTTGCGCCGGCACGGCGGGCTGGCCGGGTTCGCTGCCCGGCAATCACGCTGCCGCCCACGCCGACGTCGTCATGTCGCTGGGTTGTCGATTTACCGATTGGTCGGCTTCGTCCTACCGCAAGGGCGTGACCTTTTCCATCCCCGACGCCAAGCTGGTCCAGGTCGACATCGACCCGCGCGAGATTGGCAAGAATTATCCAGCGGAAGTCGGCATCGCAGCGGACTGCAAGCTGGTCCTTGCGGATATCCTCGCCGGCATCTCCGGGGAGCAGGCGCGCCGAGCACGCGAGTCCCGAGCTTCCTATCTTGCCGACCTCGCGGTGCTCAAGCAAGAATGGGAAGAGAAGCTGGAGCGGCGCCGGTCCTACAACGGCATGCCCACGACGATGCTGCGCACGCTGCGGGAGCTGCGCAAGGTTCTACCCCGGCACGGCATCGTCACCGTGGGTTCGGGGCACCCGCAGAGCACGACCAAGCAGGCGTTCCCCGTCTATGAACCGCGCACCCACATCACCTCTGGTTCGTTCTCGTCGATGGGCTTCGCCCTTCCCGCAGCCATCGGGGCCAAGCTGGCCAAGCCCGACACGCCGGTAGTCTGCATCATCGGGGATGGCGATTTCCTCATGTGTGTGCAGGAGTTGGCCATCTGCGCCATGTATGACATTCCGGTCGTGTTCCTGATTCTTAACAATTCGGGATATATCTCCATCCGCGACGGCCAGCACCACCTCATGGGCCGGCAGATCGGATCGGAGTTCAACTCGGACGATGGCCATCCTTACTCGGTCGACTTTGCCGCGCTGGCCAAGTCGTTCGGCTTTGAGGTGGCAAGCAAGGTGCAAGCGACCGACGACATCGGCCCCACCATTCAGCGAGCCTTGAATTCGAACTCCCCTGCCTTGATCGAGGTTCCCATAACCCGCGACGTCTCGGTTGCCGCTGCCGAAGTGGTGGGATGGTGGGATTTCCCCGTGCTTCCGAGCGCATCGGATGCGGTGAAAGCAGACTACAAGGCGGGCTATGCAGCCGAACAGCACATGAGGTCCGCGAGCGATATAGCCCTTGAGGAACCGGTTTCTGCGACTGGCTAATTTTCCCGAGATGGTCCGGGTTAAGAAGGAGGTCCGCGTGGCACGCTATCTGAAGACAGGACAGACGCCGGAGCAGACCAAAGCCGAAGCGGTGAAGGTTCGCGAGATCGTTACCGGCATCATTGACGACATCGAACGCCGAGGGGAGGCGGCTTTGCGCGAGATCTCGGAGAAGTTCGACAAATGGAATCCGTCCGCATTCCGTCTCTCGCCGCCGGACATCGAAGGCTGTCTTTCGCAACTCTCCTCCCGGACCCTTGAGGACATCAAGTTCGCCCAGACACAGATCCGGAACTTCGCTCAAGTGCAACGCTCCGCAATCAAGGACGTCGAGGCCGAAACCCTGCCCGGGGTGATTCTGGGACACAGGAACATGCCCGTCGACTCGGTTGGCTGCTACGTTCCGGGCGGGAAGTATCCGCTCGTCGCCTCCGCCCACATGAGCGTGGTGACGGCCAAGGTCGCGGGCGTGCCACGCGTGATCGCATCCTCGCCTCCCTATCAGGGAAAACCGAATCCGGCCGTGGTTGCCGCCATGCATCTGGGCGGAGCTGACGAAATTTATTGCATGGGCGGGGTGCAGGCTGTCGCCGCGATGGCGCTGGGCACGGAGACCATCCCTCCGGTCTCGATGATTGTGGGGCCGGGCAACGCGTATGTCGCGGAAGCGAAGCGGCAGCTTTTCGGTCGTGTCGGCATCGACCTGATCGCCGGGCCGACGGAGACGCTGGTGATTGCCGACGAAACGGTCGACGCTGAGATCTGTGCTACCGATCTGCTCGGCCAAGCCGAGCACGGATTCAACACGCCGGCCATTCTGCTCACCACCTCCGAGAGGCTTGCTCGGGATACCATTAAAGAGGTAGAACGCTTATTGTCGATCTTGCCCACCTCTCGGCTAGCCGCGGTTTCCTGGCGCGACTACGGCGAGGTCATTCTCTGCGACGGGGAGGAGGAGATGGTGCGGGAGGCCGACCGCATTGCGTCCGAGCATGTCCAGGTCATGACCCGCGATCCCGAGTACTTCCTGAAAAACATGAAGAACTATGGTGCGCTTTTCCTCGGCTCACGCACCAATGTGGCGTATGGAGATAAAGTGATCGGCACCAACCACACACTCCCCACCGGGAAAGCAGCGCGTTATACAGGCGGTCTCTGGGTCGGGAAGTTCCTCAAAACCTGCACTTACCAAAAGGTGCTGACGGATGAAGCCTCAACCATGATCGGCGAGTACTGCTCGCGTTTATGCGTGTTGGAGGGCTTTCTGGCGCATGCCGAGCAGGCCAACATCCGCGTACGCCGTTATGGTAGGCGCGAGGTTGCCTACGCAGGGGCGGTGGAAACGCTTGCCAGCGGCCGGTAGGTCGCGCCGCCGGGAGTGGAAACGACCGGCTGGGCGCTATCGTGCCGGTACGCTCGAACCGGGTTCGTCAGATCTTCTTACGTTCTTGCGGAGACTCCGCTCCCCGCCGCGCATGCGTCATGTGCTGATCTTCCAGGATCTCCGCCAGGAGGCTGTTGACGCCACCCGGCAGCATAAGCATGTCGGCGTATTGGTCCCCTTGGGTCACCGAGCAACACAGAAGCGGTAATCTGTTCCCCCAGGGGGCTTGATTCGGAAAGGCAGTCTCCGCTTTGCTTTGGAGATCTGTCGTTCTGCCGCTCGTTAGCCGGGTGCAGGGATACTTTACCATTGACATATACCATAGGGGGATATTATATACGATGGGGGTGGCTCTGACCTGTCTCTTGCCTGCGCTGCTTCCTGCCCCGAAGCACGACTGAGCAACTGCCAAATCGTAGGGCGTTCTCCTGATAAATGTTGACTGACAATCGCAAATTCGTGAGCTGGGTGGGAACCGATGTGGGAAGGCCAGGGATCAGGCTCATCGTCCTCGCTACCGTCCTCTGTGCTCTGGCGGTGGGGCAAGATTCCCCTTCTCCACCGCAGGTTTTACTCCTGGAGCAGGACACGGAAGCCGGCAGCAACCAGCCGGCAGAGGACGCGGCCAATCCGATCCCCCATGCCTCCGACGATCCCGTGCCGGCGATGTTCCCGCATTTCAAGAATACGAAGTATTGGCTCACGGGCCAAGCCAATTTCATTTTCCAGACCCACCCCCCATTTCACGCCGCCTACAGTGGTACGAACAGCTTGGATCCCAACTACGAGAAGGCGACCTCGCGGGTGTTGACCCTGTACACCGGGATACGGTTCAACGATTCCACCGAACTGCTGGTCGACGTCGAGGAAGCGGGGGGAGCGGCCCTAAGTACGGGTTTGGGCCTAGCTGGGTTTACCAATTTGGACATCGTACGCAACCCGTTGCTCAGCAAGGCTCCATACCTGGCCCGGGGCATGATTCACAAAGTGTTTGCCCTTAGTAGAGACAAGGTCGAAAACGAGCGAAGCTTTCTTTCGCTGTTTGACGAACTGCCGCGGCGACGGCTGGAAATCCGCTTCGGCAAGTTCAGCCTGGTGGATTTTTTCGACCAGAATGCGGCGGGCTCGGATACCCACTTTCAGTTTACCAATTGGACCATCGACAACAATGGAGCATATGACTACGCAGCCGACACCCGCGGGTACACAGTGGGTCTCGCGGCCGAGTACGAAGACCGCAACTGGGGGGTTCATTTCGCCGAGGCGTTGATGCCCCAGGTGGCCAACGGAATTGACCTCGTATGGCGGCCCTGGCAGGTGCACTCCGAAAGCTACCAATTCGAGTTGCGCCAGAGCCTCATTCCGAATCAGAGCGGTGCGGTCCGTCTGCTGGCCTTCACGAACTACGCGAATATGGGTATTTATCGCGAGGCGGTGGCTCAGTATGAACAGGGCCTGGTTATGAAGCCTGACATCACGAATCATCCCTGGCACATTACGCGCAAGTACGGCTTCGGTGTAAACCTGGAGCAGAATCTTACACGCAGTCTCACAGCATTTGGGCGTTTCGGCTGGAACAACGGCAAAACGGAGTCGTTCGCCTACACCGAGGTAGATCAGACCTTCGCGGGCGGCATCGGAGCCTACGGTGCCCTATGGCGGCGGCGTCATGACCGTGCCGGCTTCGCCGTGGTCACCAACGCAATCTGCAAGGACCACCAGATGTATCTGGCCGACGGAGGGCTCGGGTTCCTGCTCGGTGATGGCGCCCTCCGTTACGGGCGGGAAACTATCCTGGAGACCTATTACACCGCTCACCTTTGGCGGGGCATTTATGTGGCGCCGGGACTGCAACACATCGTGAATCCCGGCTACAATCGCGACCGCGGTCCGGTCCTAGTCCCAGCCTTCCGGCTTCACCTGGAGTTTTAGCATTCAGCCGGTGCGTGATGTCAGAGACTCGGTCGCAGATGCGCGAAAGTTTGAAGCGCCGCCGCCGACTTGCCCGATTGCAAGGCGAAGAATTACAGGTGAAGTTTCTGCCCGATAGCGGAGAAATCTCTCGAAAGTATTGAAAAGGATGGTAGGCCCGTGCGGGCTCGAACCGCAGACCTCCACCGCATGAACGTACCACCGTTCCGAAAGATAACAACTGAGACCGTATCGAACATGCTCTCTACAAGCTTTTCACCCGGGAACGCGGCTACACAGGTAGCAATCACAGGTTTCATTTCAGTTGCGAATCGCATTCTGCGCTGCCAGCTTGTTCGGTGCAATCTACACCTTCCACGATGCGGTAATCGGGTTCCGCGCTGGAGCTGAGTGCCTGAAGGGCCTTTTGATAAGCCTCGCTTATGTGAGCCGCTGCGCGACAGACCGAAAGTTCGGCATGGGGTGAGGTAGAGGATCAGCGACTGCTCCAGCAGATCAATGAACCAAATTCTCGGGGCCGTATCACCTTCTCAGACATAAGTCTCCATTACATCAAAAACGAACTGCCACAGCGAGCGCCCTCAACGGCGTACTTACATCGGCACATCATTCACGATTTCCTCATCCCGCGATGGGGTAAGAACGTTGCACTCAGCATCAAACCTCTCGACGTAGAGAGTTGGCTGAAGGCTCTCCACGGGAAATTGGGCTACGCCAATCCTAGTTGCGCCAAGATTCGTCAAGTCATGGTTTGCGTTTACAAGCACGCTCAGCGCCACGGTTTAATTCCGCGCAGTGAAGATGCGCATCCGATGAAATGGGTTCGATGCAAGACGACCAGCGAGTATGAGGCAATCATCCTCACCCCCGAGCAGGCCTTTCACTTGGTCAGTGGCTTCCCTCCGTTGGAGCGAACGTTGACCCTGCTGGCGGCGGCAACCGGACTTCGCATCAGCGAGTGCTTAGGTCTTCAGTGGCAGGACTTGGATTTTGAGCATGAGCAGATTCACGTCAGGCGTACGTGGCTTGGCGGTCAGACTGGTGAACCTAAGACTAAGGCGAGCAAACAGCCCGTAGCTATGGGCGCATCGTTGGCCGACATCATGCGAGAGTGGCAAAACGAAACGCCCCACCCCGAACCTCGAGACTGGGTTTTCCCCTCGTCTCGGCTGCATGGCCGGAAGCCGCGCACGGGTTCCGTCATGGCGCAGCATTACCTTCGTCCGGCGGCGGTGCGGCTGGGAATCCTCGGGGCAGAAGATCGCCGTCGTTTCGGGTTCCACAACCTGCGCCATTCATTGGCATCCTGCTTGGTCACCCAGACCAAGACGGACGTGAAGACGGTTCAATCAATCTAGGGCATGCCGATGTGGGCACGACTCTGGGCCTTTACACACACGCGATCAACAAGGACAAGTTGGTCGCGCAGAATCAGGTGATGGAGGTCATGAGGAAACCGGGGCTGGTGAACTGAGGACGTGCGGACGTTGCCCTAATCACGCGCCGCCCGGTAAAATTGAAATGACAGACGTTCGCATGTAGGCCCGTAGCTCAGACTGGTTAGAGCGCATCCTTGACACGGATGAGGTCGATGGTTCGAGTCCATTCGGGCCTACCATTCCAAACAATGTCCGTTCCGGAGACATAGGTAACAGAACGTTCCGGAGACATAGGTTACACTTTTGGCCCGAAGGGGTTCTCCAGGGGCTGCAAAGTTTTTTCCTCCAGATCAATGTAGCCGAGATCGTAATCCATAAAACTGACGAGCCAGATGCCGTGGTCGACTTCCTTAACGCCGACGGCCCGGCCGGCGAGCGAAGTGCTGAGGTTGATCTTCTTGTTATACAGGCAAAGACGTCCGCAGCTGGTGACCACGAGCGTGCGGTCGTGGAACGGGTAGTGAGGGTCGGGGATGCCTCGATAGCGGCGACAGGAAGCGGAGTAAACCTCGGCCGGGCATTTCATGGCGAGGGCTTCATGGGGCCGTTCGTGATTAAACTCCTCCAGGAAGGCGTCGAACTTGGCTTGCTGCTGCAGGATGTTGGCGCCTGCCGGGCGAGTGGCTTCTTTCTTCAGGGTCAGATGCATGCGTTCATGGCGGCCATTCTGCTGGGGATGGCCGGGGCGGATCCGCTCCATGGAGATTCCTAGCCGCAGCCACCATAACCGAGAGCTTCGAGAGCTGAAACAGCCCCTGAGGAGAGGCGAAGGGGACCCCGTTGTCGGAGCGGATGGCCTGGGGCAGGCCGCGTTCGTGGAACAAGCGCTCAAAGGCCGGAAAGGCGAGTTCTTCCCCAAGAGTTGGCTGGTAATTACCGACAATTCTGGAGTTGATGGGGACAAGCGCGTTTACGAGGACCTACGCCATTGTCCTTTGCAAACCACCCTCGATCAGCGCAGTGGCGGGCCACTGAATTGGGGAAGCCCGAGCGCAGTTGTGTCGAGCCATTCCGTTTGCTAGTTTGGCGTAGATGCCGCCGCCTGTGCCCGAACAACTCAGCAGGACCATTGAGGTCCTTTACAGGTCGGAATCGGCCAGGATTCTGGCTACGCTGCGCCTGCTCGGAGACCTCGATCTCGCCGAAGAGGCAATGCACGAGGCTTTCGCCGCCGCCTTGAACACATGGCCACAGACTGGCGTTCCGGACAAGCCGCGCCCGTGGCTGATTTCAACGGCACGCTTCAAGGCCATAGACGTGATCCGCCGACGCGCGCGCTTCGATGGAGCGTAGAGAGATCTTGTTGCCCACATGGAATCGCGCGTCAACGACGCTTCCAGCGGGGATGATGAGATCGGGGACGATCGCCTCCGTCTGATCTTCACCTGCGGCCATCCCGCTCTGCCTCCGGAAGCGCAGGTTGCGCTCACTTTGCGCGAAGTCTGCGGCTTGACCACCGAGGAGATTGCCCGGGCATTTCTCGTTACGCCGGCGACGCTCGCGCAGCGCATCGTGCGCGCCAAAGCAAAGATTCGAGAGACGCCGATTCCACACGAGGTGCCGACGCCCGAGGAATTGCCGGAGCGGCTGGACGCGGTGCTTCAGGTCGTCTATCTCGTCTTTAACGAGGGCTATTCGGCTGCGGCGGGAGCGGAGCTAACGCGGGCCGAGCTAACCGGCGAGGCGATTCGATTGGGACGGCTGCTTACCGAGCTCCAGCCGGAGGCGGAAGTCATTGGGCTGCTTGCTCTGATGCAGCTGCAGGAATCCCGCCGCGCGGCGAGGACCTCGGCGGCCGGAGAACTGATTTTGCTGGAGAATCAAGACCGCGCGCTTTGGAACCGAGAGCAGATCGCGGAGGGAGTGGCATTGCTGGAGGAAAGCCCTGAAGTCCCACCGCTTCGGTGCTTACACACTGCAGGCTGCGATTGCGGCCGTTCATGCGCAGGCGGAATCGGCCGCTGTGACCGACTGGCGGCAGATTGTTGCGCTTTACAACCAGTTGGTGCGAATGCAGCCTTCGCCGGTTGTTCATCTCAACCGTGCCGTGGCAATTGCCATGCGCGATGGTCCAGAGGCCGGTCTGGCGCATATCGAGGCGGTGTTGGAGCATGGCGGATTGGCGAATTACTACCTGGCGCATTCCGCCCGTGCCGATATGTACCGCAGGCTCGGCAGGACGGCTGAGGCCCGGTCCTCTTATGAGAAAGCTCTGGCGCTGACCCCAACAGGAACCGGAGCGGCAATTCCTGCAAGCGCGGATTCGCCAGCTGAAATAAAAATTGGAGTGGCTGTCGATTTTCCGTCTCCCCAACGACGACAGGACAAAAGAACGATGAGCTACGTTCCTGAGTGAACAGGAAACGAGTCATCGGAAACAAACCACAGAAAACAAGGAGAAGTCATGCCACAGTATCTAGTTGCTGTCTACCACCCCGACGACTACGACCCGTCCGTCGAAACCGAAGCGACTATCGAGGCGATACACGCGCTCAACCGCGAATTGATTGCTGCCGGCGCGAGGAAGTTCGCCTGCGGCCTTTCCCCGGCTGGCAACGCCAAGTCGCTGCGGGCCCAGCCCGACGGCAAAGTGCTCGTCACCGACGGGCCGTACACCGAGACCAAGGAGCACATAGGCGGTTTCTGGATACTTGAAGCCGCTGATATGGACGAGGCGCTGGCGTGGGCGCGCAAGGGTGCCGTCGCCTGCAGGGCGTCGGGCGAGGTGCGCGAGATTCTTTTCCGCCCGGCTCCGACACAAGGACCCGGCGGAAGCAAGTAAACAACCTGGCCATTGCGGCCTCGGAACACGCGCCGTAGTGACGAGATGAACGAGCCGGCGCAACGCTCTGCTGCCGGCTCCGCCAATCCGCTATGAGGAGAAGAACGATGAAATACATCCACGGCCAGAATGGATCGCTGCGGCGCGTGCGAACTGTTCGGGATGGGATTGTTGCACGGGCTCGTGCCGATTCTCACCTCAGAGACCTTCCCGACAAAGTTCCGATACTCGGGCACAGTTCTTATGGTTTGTCGGGCATTCTGGCTGGAATGATCGCACCGCCTCTTTTAGCAACATTGATCGGTCAGGACGTTGCTCATCACTGGCACTATCTACCCTTCACTTACGCGGTTTACGGAGCCGCTGCTATGCTGGCTCTGCTATTCATACGAGAGACACGCAATATCAGATTGGAAGATCTCGACCACGGCGGAACTTGATGTCAGCGCACCGAGGGGCACATGAGATTCCTGTTGCTGTTTGTGCTTTTCATCACGAACGGCGTGACGGTCGCGCAGGACTACCCGACTAGGCCCGTGCGCATCATCGAGCCGTTCGGGGCTGGCGGCGGGCCTGACTTGGTAGCCCGCGCAATCAGCCCGAAGCTCTCGGAATTGTGGGGTCAGCCGGTGACTGTCGAGAATCACCCCGGCAAAGGAAGTACCGAAGCTCCTGCCCTCGTTGCGAAGTCGCCACCCGACGGTTATACGTTGCTTGTGAGCACCAGCGCTCAGGCTTACAGCGCTGCGCTCGTGAAGACTCTACCCTATGATCCACTGAAGGATTTCATTCCAGTCGCTCCGCTCACTAACCAACCTTACGTACTGGTCGCAGGAAAGTCGTCTGGCATTACCTCTGTTGGCGAGCTCATTGTAGCGGCAAAGGCGAAGCCCGGTGAGCTGAAGTTTGGCTCGACAGGTGTGGGCACTGGCACGCACTTGGGGCTTGTGAAATTCAATTTACAGGCTGGTATTGAGGCGGTACACATGCCTCCGCGACCGGGCGATGCGATCACTGATGTGATTGCCAACGCGGTCGCAGGGCGTACGACTTACATGATGGCGCCCATCCAGCTCGCTTTGGCCGATATCCGCGCAGGCAGGCTCCGTGCGCTAGGCGTGACCACGAAGAAGCGCTCATCCTTGTTACCGGGCGTGCCGACTATCGCGGAAGCTGGCGTCCCCAGCTTCGATTATCCGATTTGGTATGGAGTCTGGGTGCCCGCCGGCACTCCTGCTGGAGTAGTGGACAAACTAGCGAAGGACATCGCGCGTGCGTTAGCAACGCCAGATATGCGCGATTGGCTTGTGACGCATGGAGGCGATCCCATGAGCATGACGCAGCCTGAGTTCGCTCGCTTTGTGGTGAGCGAGAGCGAAAGCGCAGCGCGTATCGCCAAAGCCGCTGGGATCAAATCTCAATAGCATGACGCTGAATTTGCGGGTCGGGGGGGCAACTTTCGGAGAGTTTACCGGGTGTCTTTAGGGAAGGCACTCGGTACGAGAATGGCTGCGAGCAGGACGAGAGAGCCGTCTCGAGGGCGATCTGTACTGCCCCCAGCCCTTACCGCCAGAAAAAGGAGAGAGTCCGTCTCCGGGAGAGAGGAAGCGCTCTGAAGGAATGTAGGCCCGGCGAGCACATCTCCACAGTGTCAACCTACCACGGTACGGAAAGATAGCTTAGACGGTATCGAGCATCCTCTGCACGTCTTCTACACGTTTCACAGGTAGAGATCACAGGTAGGAATCACAGGTTCTGGCGAATTGTTGTGGACTCTGAGAACCGACGCGTCTTGATGTCGCGCATCGGTGGTTGACCAAAGAAGCGTTTGTATTCGCGGTTGAACTGACTGGGGCTTTCATATCCAACTTCAAAAGCTGCACTCGCTGCATCCAGCCCCTCAATCAGCATCCGTTCTCGCGCTGCTACCAAACGAAGCTGTTTTTGATATTGAAGTGGACTCATGGCCGTCAGCGCGCGGAAATGATGATGCAGGGTTGACATACCCATCCGTGCCAATTCCGCAAGTTCCTCTACACGCAGAGGCTTCGCGTAGTTGGCCCTGAGCCAAGCAATCGCCTTCGCAGTTCTGTGGCTCTGGTCGCCGAGCGTAGCAATGGCGTGGAGACGTGCTCCTTTCGGACCTCGAAGCAACCGATACACGATCTCGCGTTGTATCAAACTGCATAGGAACGGAATATCCTCGGGAGCATCAAGCAGATCCAGAAGGCGAGAACAAGGCTTCAGCAGATCGACCGACGTCGTCCCGATTGCGATGCCCCGATCCTCGGATGAACCGTTCCGTGTTTGAAATTCGCCGTGACTCAGAAGCTCCCTGACCACCGCCATATCAATTTTAAGCAGCATGGAGAGCAACGGCGCTTTCGTGCTTGCTTCTACGATCTGACTCACGACGGGAAGATCGAGGGAACTCAGCAGGAACGTCGATCCGTCACAAAGATACGTCGTTCCTCCGAGAGTTATACGCTTTCGGCCTTGCACGAAGATGTTCAAACTGGGTTCGTAGGTGGCGGGATAGCAAGGAGTCGTGCTCGTTCGCCGATAGAGCGTCAGGCCCGGTATCGAGGTTGCATGTTCGCCTGCGGTTGGAGCGTGAGCGGCAATTTTCTCAGCCACTTCGGCGCGCAATTCGGCGACCCCCGAAATTCCATTCGCGATTGCACTTGGACGCCTTGTCGCGGATTGCGGCATGACGGAATCTTACCGCTTCATTGTCATTTTCTAAACACAAAATCCCGTGTGGCGACAGGATTAGGCAATCAATCGGCAGGATTGTGATACCCGGCTTACGGGTGCCGGGTCTCTAATGTTCAGGTGAGAATAACTGAAATAAAATCTCTGCTCTTGTTGAGCGTCTTGCTGTTCAGCACAGCCCTGCCAGCACAGTTTTCAACCGAGGCTCCGCACCGTAACGAGGAAAGCCAGAACCGTCTGGTTGGCGCATGGAAACTGGCTTCGCTTGAAGAAGCGAGCGCAGATGGACAAGTTCACAAAGCGGACTGCAACGGCATGTTCGTCTTCACGAGTGACGGAAAGGCATCTGTGCAGGTTATGTACCGAAACGCGCAGACTGGCAGTGCCTATGCGCAGGGTGGCTACGAGGCTTCCTACGGAGGCTACCACATCGACGACTCTTCCACTTTCACGTTTCACATCGATGGCGCGCTAGTACGAACACTGATCGGCAAAGACCTGAAACGCGCCTACGCAATCTCTGGCAATCGGTTAATTGTGAGATCGACGAACCCAAACGAACACTGGAGAGTTGTTTGGGAACGCTACTAAACCAATATGGAGATCGGAACCATGAAAAAACGCGAGCTCGGACAAGGCGGTCTTGAAGTTTCAGCTCTCGGCCTTGGCTGCATGGGCATGAGCTGGTCCTACGGGCCGCCAAAAGAGAGGCAGGCGATGATCTCGCTGCTCCGCGCTGCGGTCGAACGAGGTGTCACGTTTTTTGACAGCGCCGAAGTCTATGGGCCATTGACGAACGAAGAGCTTGTGGGTGAGGCCCTCGCTCCCTTCCGCGGGCAAGTGGTGATCGCAACGAAGTTCGGCTGGGCACCTGCTCGCGGTGATCGGGAACGATGGAGCGCCTTGAACAGTCGGCCCGAGCACATCAAAGAGGCCGTCGAAGGCTCACTCAAGCGCCTGAAGCTCGATGCCATTGATCTCTACTACCAGCATCGTGTCGATCCGAACGTCCCGATTGAAGATGTAGCGGGAGCGCTGAAAGACCTCATCCATGAAGGTAAGGTAAAGCACTTCGGCCTGTCGGAGGCAAGCGCAGAAACGATTCGCCGTGCCCACGCGGTTCAACCCGTGACCGCACTGCAGAGCGAGTACTCGCTGTGGTTCAGGCGACCAGAGCAGGAGATTTTTCCGACTCTCGAAGAACTGGGCATCGGCTTTGTTCCATACAGCCCGCTTGGCAAAGGATTTCTCACTGGAAAGATCGCTTCAGATACAAAGTTCGACAGTGCTGACTTCCGCAGTACGCTTCCGCGCTTCCGTCCGGAGAACATGGATGCGAATCAAGCGATGGTGGCTCTACTCGACAGATTTGCGACGGAGAAGAAAGCGACGCCCGCGCAAATCGCGCTTGCATGGTTGCTGGCGAAGAAACCGTGGATCGTTCCAATTCCGGGCACAACCAAGCTGGGTCGTCTGGAAGAAAACATTGGAGCCGCCGAGGTTCAACTAACGGCAGACGAACTGCGCGAAATGGAACGCGCCGCTTCAAACATAGATGTGCAAGGGGCGCGGTATCCCGAGCACATCGAGAACATGAGCTATCGCTGAGCAGGAGTAACGAGAATGCCGACACGATCAGATGGAGCCAAGAAACTGATTGGGGACTTTTCTCCCAAGCTGGTTGAACTCACGGATGGAGTGCTGTTTGACGATGTGTGGGAGCGCAAGGAATTATCCAAGCGTGATCGCAGCCTTATCACTGTGGCCGCGCTGATTGCTTTGAATCGTCCTGACCAACTACGATTTCATCTCGGCAAAGCCGTCGAGAACGGAGTCAAGAAGGAAGAGTTGATCGAGGCTATCACTCATCTGGCGTTTTACTCCGGTTGGCCGAATGCAATGACCGCCGTCCTGCTTGCAAAAGAGCTCTTCGAAAAAACCAAAAACACATGACCCTGTGCACGCAAGACTCCGAATAACATCACTTCTGGACACATGTCCAAAACTTGGGGCGATTGGCGACCACGTCTCCACAGTGTCAACCTAGCACGGTTCCGCAATCGGCCCACTCACGCGGCGTCAAGATGTATCGTTTCGCGATTTGTTTTCGGTAGCTTCTCTCTAGAGATCACGTATGGTTTCTCGAACTCACCAGTCGTGACAGGAGGGAAGCGATGAAGAAGACCAAAAAGACTGGGACGGTAGGCAAGACCCAGAAAGCAAAAGCGACGAAGAAGTCTGCACCGCAGCAAAACTCCGCTGGAAAGCCCGCGCCGAAGGTATGCGACTCTTCCGGTTGGCTGGAAGACCGACACGGGAACAGTTCCAGTTGGTCTATGGTGAGCGAGGACACCTGATGACGTGGGAGGAGCGGGCCAAGGCAGGAGTTCCGCCGTCGAAGTTTCAAACAGCGCTAAAAGCGAAACAGTCGGCGGTGAGTGACAGTCCGCAGCGAATACTGCAGAGTCCCTGCGTGGACGGAAAAAGCCAGAAACCGAGACGGAGTTGATAGACGGCAATTTCGGCGCGTGCGACGATAAAAGCGTGCCTTGGACTCTTGCTGACTGAATCTCAGACATTGGGGCTTTCATGGTCGGCTGTAATCCATGACGCGCTCTCGACACCAACACAGGTAGGGAATCACAGGTAGAAAATTTGGCGGGACGAAAAATGGTAGGCCCGGGAGGACTCGAACCTCTGACCTCTTCCGTGTCAAGGAAGCGCTCTAACCAACTGAGCTACGGGCCTATAGCCTATGGGGTCACATCAGCAACTCAAACGATTAGACCCCAAATCTCTAATCGCTCGCAAGGCCCACAGCGCTACGGTGTCAAACTAGTGTTCTATCACTTGTGCACAGTCCCAAAATCCATATCAAACCGTACCCAATGTTTACGAGCCCGCCAGCCGCCGTCAGCAACCAATAGATCGCATCGAGCGTCTGCATTCACGCCGCCTCGATTACTTGCAGGTGGAAGTTCACCGTGTGATCAGCATACTGTGGCCCCTAAACTTGTCCGCCTTTTACACCTTGGTTTGGGCTAGCGTCGCAAGCGTGCGCCGTAGCACTAGGAGATACAACTTCGACAGCCCTCGCTTCTCGGTTATGCTCATACGTGCGCTTGTTTGTCCATGCGGATGAAGCCGTTTCCCTTTGCCCCATTGCGCTTGCGTTCATTGGGGAAGATGAACGCTTCAAGCGCATGATCGGAACCATCCCACAGCCGTAGTTCATCCGCGAGAGTTCGGGGGAGCTGCACCGTCCGCTGCGACTTCGCGGCTGACTCGGCTGCTGAGCGGACGGATCCAACGGCCGGCTTGTTCCAGTAGTGCTCCAGTTTCAAATCGAGGGGCGAAATTCACAGGCACCTAAGACATCTGTTGGTACAATTCGGGGACGGCTCGCCTCTTCGTCCCACCACTCTTAGAGCGATGTCCCGATGTGTGTGTCGCGCTTTGTACGAGTATTGACTCCTCCGCCGAGGCGTGCGCTTGCCGCCTTTGTATTAGGGGGCTTGCTGTTCTTCACCTATCAGTCATACATCTGGCTGCAAGAGACGCGTGCCACGACCCTCGGAATCAATCACGGTTCGACTAGCTCCTATGATGATCCAGAACTGCTGATGTCGACGGCTGATCATTTCTACTGGCTGAACAATGGACCCCAGGCTGCCCCGCTTTACGCGAGGGCAGAGCGTCTATTTGCCGAGGATGGCGACATCCGAAATCAAGTTCGTGCAAAGATCGGCCGTCTGCGATCAGAGGGCGAGACCATGTCGTTCATCGAGCTGTCCCGTCTTCTCAACGACCAGCTGCAGGAGCCAATGGTGCGAAACGACGCGCAGTTGCGGCTCTGGTGTCTTATCGCGAAGGCATACACCGACATCGAGATCGATTATCGTGCGGCCAAATGGGACTGGCTGGAAGTCCTGCACATCGCGAAGAGCTTGGGGGAGAGCGGGTGGGCCAACCGAGCGGAAGGTGAACTGGGTCTGATTGCTTTTCTGGAGGGCAATCCCAGGCGGGCTGCGCGCCTGCTTGGCGGTGCGCTGCTGGCAACCATGACCAGCGGAGACACCGGCGGTCAGATCAGATTTCTCGAACTGATTGGCAATGGCTTCGAAGAAGTAAACCGTCACGCCGAGGCTCTAAGGTTCTTTGAAAGAGCTATCAAGCTTGCCGAGACTGAGAAGGACTCCGGACTGCCATTTATGGCATACGAAGGGAAAGCGCAGGCTCTGGTCGCCCTGGGTAGGCAGGATGAGGCGAGGAAAGTGCTCGAAGACGCTCTGACAAGAGCTCGATCGCAGCACAAGAAGGGGCACCAGGCACAGCTATTGATTCTTCTGGGCAGGCTGGCTGCGCAGACTGGAGACACGCAGCGAGGGATTGCGTATTTGGAGGAAGCTGGACAATTAGCAACACGAGTGCAGTTTTTCCGAATGGTAGCGGACGGGATGTTCGAGCTGGCGAAGCTGTATCGACAGACCGGCGACATCTCGTCCGCGGAAGCACGGGCGACTGAAGGTCTGGCCGCTAGCCAGCGCATAGGTGATCTCTATTACGTGCCCCGGAATTTGACGATTCTCGCCGATCTGAAAGGGCGTCGCGGTGACCTGCGCGAAGCCAATGCCCTGTACACCCAAGCGGAAGATGTCATCGAGGGCATGCTAATAAGTGTGGGGGAGCCTTACTGGAACAGCTCGGTCGCTGGCGCGATGAGCCAAACGTATTTGCAGCATTTCGAACTTCTCGTGGCGAGCGGGAATGTTGCGGATGCTTTCAGAGTCCTGGAACGTGTTCGGGGACGGACCCTCGCATGGGCCCTGCTAGATCGGAAGGCGATCCAGACTCCGGAATCGGAACAAACCGCAGCGCTTGAGGCCGAGGTGGCAACTTTGCAGCTTCGGCTCATGCAGAACAACGACCCGGCTGAGCGGCAACGACTACTCGATGAACTCGCCGAATTCGAGCGTAGGCTCGGATTGTCGTGGACAAGAAAGGATGCGCCTGACGAGCGGTTACCCATCCAACCCGCGCCCTTGAACCAAGTGAAGGAAGACCTGGATCCGCACGAGGCACTGCTGGAGTACGTGCTCGATGACCCCAACGCCTATTGCCTCTCAGTGTCGCGTGAGGGGGCACACATCCATACCCTGCCGGACGGCCGTAAGCGAATTGAGTCGCTGATTCAGGAATACATTGCCGAGATCCGCGCGAAACGAGACGCGGTCGGACCGGCAAAGCAGCTGTGGGAACTTCTGGTTAAGCCCGTGCCGGAAGCCGCGAAGGCGACACGACTGCTCATCGCGCCAGACGGCATGTTGAACTTGCTCCCGTTTGAATCCCTCCGCGACGGTAGCGGCCGATTTCTGTTGGAGTCCCGCGTTATCAGCTACACTCCCTCAGCCACGATTCTCGATATGCTTCGTGGCGCCAAAGAACTGACGCCAGCGCCCCTCCCGCTGCTAGCAGTGGGCGATGTCATGTACGACAATCAGGGAAGCGCGGGTCGGAAACTCCCCCCAGCAGCGACCGTTCGAGGAAGGATCGAGCGCGGCATTGCAGATTTATCGGGCATCGCCCTTCACGATCTGCCACAGACCCGAGAGGAAGTCCAGCAGATCGGTAAAGTCGTAGGAGCCGATGCCATCCTCTTGCTAGGCCAGGCCGCCACCGAGACGGCATTCAAGAAAGAACCGTTGGATCAGTTTCGCATCCTGCATTTAGCAGTACACGGTTTCGCGGATACGCAGTATCCGGAGCGATCGGCCCTCGTACTCGGCGCAGACCCTAAATCCGGCGATGATGGGCTGCTCCAGGTGCGTGAGATCTTAAGGCTGCGGCTGAATGCGGAGCTGACCACACTTTCCGCGTGTGATAGCGGCGTGGGCAAGTTGCAGGGACAGGAAGGAGTTAGCAATCTCGTCGAGGCATTTCTGGCAGCGGGCTCGAAATCGGTCGTTGCAAGCCTTTGGAATGTCGATGATGCCTCCACCAGCGCGCTTATGGAGGACCTTTACAAACGATTGGCCCAAGGGGAAGCGACGAGTACGGCCCTTCGGGATGCGAAATTGGACTTGCTCTCCAGATTCGGCAACCAAGTGAGTCCATATTATTGGGCTGCCTTTATCAGCGTGGGAGACACCTTGGCCCCGATCCAAATCAGGCACCCATGATGCTAAGCCTTCACGATCGTACCAAGATTTTCGACAAGGTCTGCAGGTTGGTAGAAACCAAGCACTTCAATCCTGGCCTGCATGGAGTGGACTGGAACGTGCTGGCTCGCACTCGGAGGGACCAGATCCTGGCTTGTTCTGAACCGGAGGCCTTCGAAAAGGAAGTCCACCGCTTAGTGACAGAGCTGAGAACCAGCCACACCGGATTTCGACATGCCCGACTGCGAAGCATCCCAGCACGCCATGCGATAAATGCAACCCTTCAGCAAGTTGGGGTCAAGGGTGCCGAACGCTGGATGTTTCAGGATGTGCATCAAGGCGGCCCCGCGTATGCGGCTGGTATTCGACCTGGAGATTTGCTGCTCGAATATGGTGGAGGGGAAATTCGGCCGCCCACTGATCTGACGTTCTCCGGCGGCGAATCGGCGGACCTGCTCGTTGAAAAGTTGCATGGGGAACAGCAGCAGGTGACGGTGCAGCTGCCCATGCCCAAATCCCGGAAGCATCCGGTTACGGCGCCCGAAGCTGTGCGGGCGGAGCGACTGAACCACGAAACCGGACTGCTGAAGGTGGCCATGTTTCCGGGCGCCATTGGGATCGATGTGGCGAAGGATATCGATCGCGGCATCGCACGGCTCGACGGATGTAGCCGACTCATCGTGGATCTACGGGGCAATAGCGGCGGAGGAATCGGGGGGCTGCGCCTGATGAGCTATCTGACGCCTGGGAAATTGGAGGTGGGCTACAGCCTGACGCGCCAACGTCGTGAGCGCGGTTATCGCCGCGAGGAACTGACGCGGTTTGGAAGAATTCCGTCCCACAAAGCGTCTCTCCTATGGTTAGCGGTCCGATATGCTCTCCGTGAAAAATCTATCCTGGTGGTCACCGAGGGGCTTGGCAAGCGCCCGTTCCATGGTCGCGTGGTGGTGTTGGTAAACGAACACACGGCGAGCGCGGGAGAGATGGTTTCAGCGTTCGCAGGGGAGAATAATCTGGCGACTATTGTGGGGACAAAAACGCCTGGCCGGTTGCTAAGCGGTAGCGCATACAAGGTTGGCCACGGATACATTCTCGGCTTGCCGGTTGCCGCCTATCTTACGTGGCAAGGTCGGATGCTGGAAAGCAACGGAATCGTTCCCGCGTTCCGGGTCGAGCTCTCGCGAGACGCCTTGAGGGAAGGAAGAGACACACAACTCGAGACCGCCATCGAAGTTGCGAAGGCTCTGTAATTGCTTCGCCGGTCAATGACCTCTTCTCGCATTGCCTGCGGCGTCATGGCCAAATTCCCTTAGTACACGCGGACCGGGAAACGCGTCCACTCTAAGCCCGCTTGTCGCAGAGCAAGAAAGTAGGATCCGGGCGGCAAGGTGGCAAGGTTGACTTCAACTCTTAGGACCACAACCTGGGTCTCCAGCTGCGCTAAGCCGGCGACATGCAGTCGTTCACTGCCCGCGTCGTTCAACAAGGCAAGGTCGTAGCCGCCTTCCTTGCTCCCGATGGGCAGATCGACGACAAGGTGCTTCGTTCCGCGTTCGAGCTGCAGCGAAGTCGAACCTGATGTGCTCGGCTCGCCGCGCGAGACTGAATAAGGCCTCAGGTCGAGCACCGCCGTCTCATTTGGCAGGCGGTGCGGACGGAGACCGAGGAACAGAGCAAGCACTGCCAGCAGGATGGCAAGACCGCCTCCCCATCGGAAACGCCGCTGGGTCCGGAGCTTGCTCCGGATGGCGGTGAACTCCTGAAAGCATGGACTGCAGGACCCGAGGTGATCGAGCCACTTGTCGGCTTCGGACAGGGGCACCCGGTGCGAAGCCATCGCTTGCAGAGTCGCGGAGCCTGGGCAGCCCACGCGCTCCGGATTGGGGAACTCAGTGGATAGCCCCTTCGACAGAACCTCGAGTATTCGTTGTTCCTTCTTTCCGGACTGTTCTTGATCTGTCAGATATCGCTCGCTTGCTTTCTCGCAAAGCAAAATTCTTAGTCACGAGCCGAAAGCTAGAGGCGACACGCTTCACTTGCTGAGCCGACCGCGAAGGATGCCAAGCTTGTACCTGAACTTCATTTTAGTGCTTTGTTCTCCGGTACCCAGATACTCGGCGATTTCCTTCCATGAATAACCATACTGCCTGGCAGTCCACACTCTTCTCAGCCACACGTCCATACGAGCAAGAACCTCTTTTGCGAGAATCTCACGTTCGAGATCGACGCATGCACGCAGTCCGCGCTTCGCGGCAAGGACATCCAGTTCGTTCGCTGAGGCGACTAATTGAATCAGCCGCTCACGCCTTTGCTGGCGACGGCGTATGCGAGCAAAGCGGTGCCGAAAAGCACCGATCAAATAGGAATCCAGGTTTGCGATTTCCGCATACGATGTCCGCAGGCGGTGCAAGCTCCGCGCAATCGACTGCAGCATCCCTTCCCAAATCTCAGCGGCTAAGGTGACATTCTCGGGATCGTTTTGCCGACTGCCCAGTTCGCGATTGACATGCGCGCGAAGATGAGGCCAAACGCGGCGAGCCGATTGTATGAGTTCCTCTTGGTTGGTTTTGTCGGTCGGAGTCGTCGGCAAGCAGGTGGAGATGATCCATTCCGGTCCGGGGTCGCTACTAGGCATGGGTATGCCTCACAAATGCCGCCCGTGGCGGGCAGAACTGAGTTCCGACAGAGTGCCATCGCGACGCAAAAGGTGTCAACCCAAGAGCGCATTTTTATCGGTCTACCCGAAAAGCTTGAATTGGACGAATTCTTTCTTACCTTTTTCTTTCAGCGGTTCCTCTACTAGGTGAGGGCAATTCCCGATCGGGGGTGCCCTGGAAATTGCTATGCCCGAACCAAGCCACTCTGTGTCGGGTTCAGCGGGTGAGTTGTGTCATGTCCTATGCCTGGGCACGAAAAGACGATTACACCAAAATTGCTTCCCAGCGCTTGGCAGTGATCGACCGTCTGCTGACCGAGGGAATCAGAATCGGGTCAGCCTCCAAGCGTCGCGCCATCAATAGGGTGTTGCGGGATTTCCCCGAGTTCACACGCGGGGACTGTTGGCAGCGCATCCGCTATTTGCGGACGAAAAGCGAGGTTGCTGATTTTGAAGTACGCCAACGGCAGGAGGAATCCCTTCCCGCGAAGGCCGAGGCGGGCCAGCGTCCCGCCGCTCGGCCCTGGACCGAGTCCGAGGACGACAAGCTGCTGAATTTGGCGGGATATGAACCGGTCGACAAGATTGCACAACGGCTCAGCCGTTCCGTGCGCGCCGTGCGGTTCCGATTGTGCGCGTTGGGCATGAGTGCCAAGGTAACCGACGGTTGGTCGCTGCGGGCGCTGCGGAAACTGCTGCGAGTTAGCCCTGACCGGCTCAGACAATTTATCGGCAGCGGCAGGCTGCGCGTGCGCGATCCGCGCATCACTGCGTCTTCCCTGGCGGAGTTCTGCCGGAGACATTCCACAGCTATCACACCGATGGCCCGAGAGCGAGTCGAAGCAGCAACCGCAAACACGCGCCAGGCGTATCCCTGGAGTCGGGCAGCAGATCTTCTGGGCGCGGACCTAAGGCAAGTGCAAAGCTGGATTGCGGCAGGTCAACTGAAGGTGATGGACACTTTTATCACCGACCGTTCCTTCGAGGAATTCTGCAAAAAGCATGGATCGGAAATCAACCTTGCGCTGATGGATGCAGCTACCGCCAAGTGGCTTATAGAAGAATACGAAGTGCCCGCCCCGGCCTCGGGCAGGCAGGTCGTCACGCGCGCTCAAAAACACGCGTTGAAGGTCAGAACCTGCGCGTGCGGAAGGAAGATAGCTGGTAATGTCTATTTCAGGCACGCCAAGACCTGCAAAGTTGTGGAGAATCAAGCCATGCGGCGGGCGGTTGAGGAATCCAGCGCCGAGAGTCAACATCTTGTGTTTCGACCCACGAATGCGCGCCGCTCCGCCATTCTCAAACGGAGCAAAAGGAATTGAGCGAACCAGCCTTTGGTGAAATCGGCCGCTATCTGCTACACAAGTCCACCCGTCCGCCGACTGGCTAGACCGCCGGGGTGTCAACGCGGCTATGATTCTGTCTGCCAGGACCAAGCCTCTTGTCCGACGGTGCGGGCGTTATGCTCCCGGCGCCGGAATCGGAGAGTAGCGTGAATCAACCTGAGGTCAGTCATCGGAAGGACACGCGGTTAGTGGCGTGAAGCCAACGCCGCACGGCTGCGGTCATGCCATCAGCGACTGAGTCCCGGGAATTAGTCTGGAATCTCGGGCAGAATGTCGAGCCGGTCGATGGCCGCCGCAACTCCGAAGCGCGCGCCGTCCTCCTCGACCCGGATGACCGAGGCCTGACAGCAGGCCCACTGCTTTTCGCCCAGCCCCAATTCTTCCGGCAGAATCAGGATGACCTCCAGCTTCGTGCCTTGCGTGATTGGCTCATCCACATACAGAAACACGCCGCTCATGCTTAGGTCCCGCGTGACTGCAGTCCGGCTGAGCCCAGTATTGGCGCACTTCAGCGCAGCCGGGACGGAGGCCGCTACCCGTAAATGGGTCCGTCGATCTTTCCGGGGCGTGTCCATGCAGTATGGTGCGGCATTTTACACGTTCGCCGTGCGGTCTTCAGCTCTGGCCCAACTGATGCATTTCCGCCTGGCGACGCAGAACCAAGCCCGCGAGGCCATCCGGAGGATGAAGACCCGGCTTCGGTCCAGGTTGTGACCTTTGCACCTTACTAAGGGTCCTTGCTGGGGATCTTCTTTATTATAATTGCCTTACAGCCGGTTGATAAGCGACGCCACATAGCCAGCGCCGAAGCCGTTGTCGATGTTCACCACGCTGACATTTGAGGCGCACGAATTCATCATGCCCAGCAGAGCTGTAAGGCCCTTAAACGCTGCCCCATAACCGGAACTAGTGGGTACGGCAATTACCGGTACGCCGACCATGCCCCCTACAACGCTAGGCAGTGCACCTTCCATGCCGGCGCACACGACCAGAACCCGCGACTCGAAGAGCACGCCTCGATTCGCTAGCAGGCGATGAATTCCCGCCACGCCGACGTCATACAGATGGCGAACTTCGTTGCCCATTATCTCGGCGGTGACCACTGCTTCCTCGGCGACCGGAATGTCGCTGGTTCCTGCTGATACTACTGTGATCGTGCCTTTGCCGTACTTTTTCCGGTCCTTGGCCAACACAATGGCCCGAGCCGTAGGCCGGAACTCTGCTTTGTGCACCCGCCTGCGCACTGCCGCAAACTGTTCGCGAGTGGTGCGTGTGGCAAGGACGTTCCCGCCATGCCTGGCCAGGCGGGCAAAGATACCCGCCATCTGCGCTGGCGTTTTGCCCTCCCCGAAGATTACCTCCGGCATGCCAACACGAAGGGCGCGGTGGTGATCAACCTTGGCAAAACCGAGATCCTCAAACGGCAGATGCCGTAAACGCGCGACCGCTTCGTCAGGCGCCAGCCGGTGTTTGCGCACATCTTCCAACAACTTGCGCATGGATTCGGAGTTCATAAAAAGCCGCTGTCCGCCTAGACGTCGGGCCAGGCGGTTCCTTAAGGGTAGCACCCGCCCACCCGATTGCCGGCTCTCAGCACCGATGCAGACAAGAACATCTCTGCAAGGCGGGATCAGATTAGGAGAGCGGGAACGCAACCGGCGCCCAGGCTTTCCTGCTGCACCGGCTTGGTGGCGTCTCTGCGATCAGCCTCCACCATATCTCCCGCGCCACCCCGGGTTTTTGCAGGTGGGCCAGGAAAAGGCGGCGCAACTGGCCCCGGTTGACATGGCCGTGAAGATAGGCGTCATAGAGGTGGCTACCCATCATGTATCCCAAGACCTCGGTGGCGGCGGAAAAATTGCTCTGGGTACGCGCCACGTTTTCCAGTTGCTTCTCGCAGCCGGCGCGGGACCATGCGCCTCCCTCGTCGCTCCGCACGGCTGGCCGTGCAGGGTTCAATACACGCGAGCCGAAGTACGCCAGCGCATGTTCCAGAGCCCGGATATAGAAGAGGTTTGCACCCGCCCGAGGCAGCAGTGGCCGGGCCAGGGTGTCTTCGGGCAACCCGCGGCACGCATGATGCAGGAACCGGGTCGCCTCTTCCGCCGCGTACACCACCTGGAATTCTCTGATGCAGAACGCATTCACCGCCGGCAGGTAGAGACATCCCCGCTCTTCGATCCGCAGCTGAATGGCCTCGGCATCCGCATCGCAAATTCCACTGCGGGCCATCAGCTTCCGCAAGGTGGCGTCCGACGGCCGACAGTGGACCTCCGGCAACAGGTCGATCAGGAACCGGGGCTGAGAGCTGTTGTGGGATGAATAATGGCGGAACCCGAGAAAGCGCACAAGGCTGTCGATCAGATTGTAGATAGTCGGCGCCAGGTCAGGGGCATCCTCGCGCGCCCAAGCGTCCAGACACAAGCGGTACTGCTCGTATTTCTCCAGCGGCGTGGCGTTGAAGACACAAATCACGTCTTCTGACACGCGTACCGCCTCCACCCGTTCTCGCTCTTCCCCAGCTGCCTGCCAATAGAGGGCGTCCACGTTCTGCAACACCGTCAGCATGCGGCTCAGCGGCAGACGCTGGCGCACAGCGTGCGGAAGATGTTGTGGCGCAAGGTGCGATTCACCGAACAGTACCAGCACCGCCGCCTGCGGATGGCGTTCCCGGATCTCCACCAGTTTCTCGGCGGCATGACGGTCACGCACCGCGATTTTGCGCAAGTCTTCCCGCGGCATGCAGTCCAAACCGTAGATGGCTTCGCCGTGTTCGCGGGCCGTCCTCAGCAGGTCGTAGAACGGTTCCCACTGGTAGCCCCAGTCGGATTGGAAGCGCATGCGCTCCCGCAATTCCTCCCCGTCGATCTCGCGCCGCCACCATTCGTCCAGAATGTGCTGATCCCGTGAAAATACCGTCTCCACTCCCAGCACGACTGGGCGGTCGCCGGCCAAGGCCCGTTGCTCCAGCAGACTCCCCGCGAACCTTTGTGAGGACGGCAGGGCGTGGTAGTCGGCGATGAGAACTAGATCTGCGTCTCGCACTAATTCCCACACCCGGTGTGCATCGAGAACTGATTCGTAAGACAGGAAGGCCTGGCAGAATTCCCGCAGATACTTTCGCCGTCCGTTGTGGTCGCTGGCGCGGATTTCCCGCTCCACCATGGTCAGGGCTTGTCGTTGCGCTGCACTGCGCCGTGTCCGCAAGCTGGCTAGCGTGGCCATAGACCGGTTTCGCAGCCTCCTTCTTGACTAGAACAGACGGGTCTCCCTATTCTCGAAGCTTCGACGTGGCAGCGACCGCCTTCAGGAGCTACTTTTTTGCCTCCCCACGAACCGCAGAATCTGATCGTGGCCACCACCGGGGCCAGCGGTTCCCTCTTCCTGCGGCAGTTTCTGCTTGCCGTGGAACGCGATGCCCGCATACGGAACGTGAATTTCATCGCCTCAGACGGCTCTCTTCGCGTTCTTGCCGAGGAGCTTAGTCTCAAGGGTCGCAGCAATCTTGTCGGCCGGATCCTCGGCCGGTCCTCCCGCAAGATCCAGCAGCAAGCCAATACAGACATCGGAGCTAACGTCGCCAGCGGTTCCTACCCCGCCGACGCCATGGTAGTGATCCCCTGCAGCGTCGGAACCCTGGCCCGCATAGCCAACGGCATTGCCGCCCGGTTGATCGAGCGGGCGGCTGACGTCACCCTGAAGGAGCGCCGGCCCCTGCTGCTCTGTGTCCGCGAAACCCCGCTGAATAAAATCCATATCCGCAATATGTACCGGGCCGCCGACGCCGGGGCCACTGTCTTCCCCTTAATCCCAACCTTCTATAACCGTCCTGCCACCTTGGATGTCATGGCCCGTGAATTCGCTTATCGCGTGCTCGCACACCTTGGCCTTCCTCAACCCGACGCTTACCGCTGGAAAGGATGAAAAATCATCAACTTACGGCGAAATCGGGCTTCCTCCGGAGGTACCTCAGTCTAGAGAGAAAGGCAGGTATCGGCCAGATAGCCAGGGGACATGTCCTGCAGAATCGGGTTTACATTTAGGCACAAGGGCATACCCCCGGGCCACATCGCCCTTGCGGTCATCGAGCAGGGCCTGCGGTCCCCTGAGGCGACTAGGGTGCTTCCTAACTTACGTAAGAACGCGTGTTTCTGCCCGCTCCCAAGCTGTCCCCGTTTGGCCAGATTGAGTTTGCTCCTAGAAGACGATGGCCTACCGACAGCGCCCGACGGCGGTGCTGGAATTGCCGAAACAGGCCTGGTCGATGAGCGGCATACTTTCGCCCGGCTCACTGGAGCGCTGTATGAATACGATGAGTGAGTTTGCCTTAGTGCCGGGTACATGATCATGAGCGAAGCGAGCCCGCTCTCCCGCCACTTCTCTTGTGTTGACTTCCCCGCCTACACACTTTCGTGCTGGTTGACGTCGCGCACCCTTCCGTACTATGGTGCAGCTACACCGGAAAGGAGGTGGTCTGATGACAAGTTCAGAAGGCAGTAGTAGCAAAAGACCAGGTGAGGTGGCTGCGACTTAGAGACGGTCGCTCCAAGCGGGCTACCCATGCGTGCCTGCGGGCGCGCTGGGCGGCACAGCCCGCACACTACCGGTGAGTTAGGGTTTTGATCCGCCCGGCGTCAGGTCACGCTGGGACCCGGAGTTGCCACAGAGGCCACGTAGAGTGACCACCTCTTGGTCAATCCCAACAGTACCACCGGCGGCCCGCGTGCTTGAACCGTGCGCGGGCCGTTTTGTTGTCCGCGGACAGGATCGAGTATCCCTTCAAATCACCATCATCGCCAGCGCGCTGCCTTCTCAAATCCTTTGCGGATGACCGCCTCCGTGTCCGCTGCCAGCTTCAGGTCAGCCAGCTGAGCGGCAGCGAACCAACCCGCTTCTGTCGCGTCATCCGCCGCGCTCAGTTCTCCTGCCAGCTTCCGGCACAGGAAATCGATCAGCACATAGTGATATTGCACCCGTTCCTGTTCTCCCAGCACTACCCGTTCAAACACTCCCAGCAACTCGCCCGCCTCGACCTCCAGTCCGGTTTCCTCCTGCGCCTCGCGCGTCACGGCAGCACGAAGAGTCTCCCCCACCTCCAAGAGTCCGCCCGGGATCGACCAATTCCCTTCCAGTGGCGCGTGGCCCCGCTTGACCAGCACGACCTGCTCGTCTTCGATGATGATCGCTCCCACACCCACGAGCGGCGTCTCGGGATATTCACGTTTCATTTCTCTTGACTTACCCTGCTGTTCCCACCCTGGCTCACTGAAACAAGTTTCGCGGCGCGAGATCCACGATCTTCCACTGCTTGCCGTCCCAGGCGGTGATCAGGCGCACGGGCACACTGCGGCGCACGTTCGGGGACCCTGCGTTGGGCGGCGCCGCTTCCAGAACAAAGTCCGCCAAGACGGCGCCGAATTCTCCGTCCATCCGCACTTGTTTCAGCTGATACTGGACCTGGAAGGAATCGTACTTGTCGAAAAACGCCACGACCCCGTCCCGAAACTCAGCGTAGTTCGGCATCCGGCGGGCATCGAATAGCCGTAGCAGATGGTTTCGCCGGTTAGCTTCCAGCGCCGTGCGCATTTCGTTCAAAATCCGCGCCGCATCGGCTTCAGCGAACAACGGCCTCGGGCTCGGAGCGGTCGTCGCCTGCGGTTGGTCGGCAGGCAGGGGTGTGCTCGTCGTCGCCAGCACTCCGGCCAGAGCGAGCGTTGCCATCGCCTTCCCGGCATTCCGCTTCTTTGCAGTAGGAATCTCGCGCACCGCGACTTACCCTTCAAGCAGTTGTAAAGAAGCCCACAGTTGGGCGCGCCCTTCCTTCACCTAACTCGCCTCTCGACATTACTCGTTCCCCTGGGCTCGTAACAACCCTTTGCGATCGGAAAATCTCAAGTTGCCTGGGCATAAGCGTGCGGGCTTGTTAGAATCGAAATCTGCTTAGAGAGGGACGGATGCCTAACTATGCCCAGATTCTTTCCGACCTGCAAAGGCAACGCAAGCACATCCTGAATGAACTTCACCGCATCGAAACTGCGATGCAAGCTCTGAAGAGCTTGAATGGTGCGGCACCGGCCCGAACTTCATCCCCACGTGGGTCCAGGATTTCCGCCGCCGGCCGGCGCAGGATCGCGGCTGCTCAGCGGGCACGCTGGGCGAAGGTCAGGGCCGGAAAATCCGGCAAATGACGGTACGTTCGCAGGCCTCTCGCCGTGGGGTCGAAATCAGCGGTTAGTACGGCACCGCCCGACCCGTGTATCCCCCGGAGTAGAATTGCAGGGCTTATCATCGCACGCCTATGACGCTGGACGAATACAAGCGCAAGCGCCGCTTTGACGCAACGCCCGAGCCGCCACCCGAAGTGCAGGAGAAATCGGGACACCGTTTTGTCGTGCAGATGCACCGGGCCACCCAATTGCACTACGATTTCCGCTTGGAACTGGATGGCGTGTTGAAATCCTGGGCCGTCCCACGGGGGCCCTCGCTTGATCCTGCCGACAAACGCCTCGCCATGCAGGTCGAAGATCATCCCGTTTCTTATTTTGATTTTGAGGGCATCATTCCCGAAGGCAACTACGGCGCGGGAACGGTTCTCGTCTGGGACCTGGGTACGTGGCGCCCTCTTTCGCCGGTCCCCGTAAACGGCCAGTACCTCCCGGGCACGGACGCCGAGGCCAAGGCCATGCTGAGCAAGGGGGACTTGAAGTTCCGCCTCGATGGCAGGCGGCTCAAGGGGGATTTTGCGCTCGTGCGCATGCGCACTCGCCGGCCGGGCAGCAAGGGCAACGAATGGCTCCTCATCAAGAAGCACGATGCCCACGAAGTCGAAGACTACGACATAGATCACTATGACACCTCAGTTCTGACCGACCGCACTTTGGACGGGATCGCCGGGGACGATGGCTCTCGAGAATGGCGTAGTCGGCCCACATCGCGGGGCAAGCTCAAAGCTGCCTGGCTCGCCGACGCAGTTGCCAAGCTCGATCAGAAGAAGGCGGAAAGCGCCGGAAAAAAAGGACCCTCGTCTACACGCCGCTCTGCAAAAAAAAAACAAAACAAACGGGGAAAGCAATCCGCCTAGCCCGGCCGGAGCCGGCTGGCAAGACGAAAATCGATACGCTGGCTGAGGCCTCTGGGGAGAGCTTTGCCGATGGCTCTGTTCCCCCGGTCGTCACCAACCGGTTTCCGGACCTATCCGGGGCGGTGCGCGCCCCCATGCCAAGCGTGATTCATCCCATGCTTGCCGCCGCCGTAGATGATCCCTTTGACAGTCCCGATTGGCTGTTCGAGATCAAGTGGGACGGGTACCGCGCGATCGCATTCCTGTCGAATGGCGCCGTCCGCTTCGTATCTCGCAATCAAAATGACCTGACTCCGCAGTACCCGGAACTGTGCGAGCTGCCCAAGCTGCTCCGCGCCGACACCGCGATTCTCGACGGCGAGATCGTTGCCTTGGACGAGCAGGGACGCTCCAGCTTCAGCCTAATGCAGCAGCGCACCGGCTTCGGCGACCGTCTACGCCGTGCGACGCCGCAGCCCGAGATCCCGATTCTCTTGTACGTTTTCGATTTGCTCTATCTCGACGGTTACGACCTGCGCCGCGTGGAACTCGCCGAACGCAAGGCGGTTCTTGCTTCCCTGCTGAAAGGCGAGAATGACATGGTTCGCTTCTCAGATCACTTTCCGGACGGAAAAGCCTTGTTTGAGATTGCCCGCCGCAAGGGACTCGAAGGCATCCTCGCCAAGAAGCGCGCCAGCTACTACGAGGAACGCCGCAGCCGCGAATGGCTCAAGATCAAAATCAGGCGTCGGCTGGAATGCGTAATTGGTGGCTATACCGATCCCGAGGGCAGCCGTGCGTATTTTGGTTCCGTCGTGCTCGGGCTGTACGATTCAGAAGGGCGCCTCATCCATGTTGGCCAAGCCGGCAGCGGTTTTGATCAGAGAACGCTCGAGGCGGTCTGGAACCAGCTTCAGAGTCTGAAGACCAAGAAAAGCTTCTTTTATGGCGAGGTGGAGACCCTGCGTTCCGTGCACTGGGTAAAACCGCGCCTGGTCGCGGACATCCAGTTCTCCGAGTGGACGCATTCGACTGAGGAAGGCGGTCCGAAGCTCCGCGCTCCGGTTTTTCTGGGATTGCGCGAAGATAAAGACCCGAGGGAGTGTCGGTTGCAGCAAGAATAAGCAGGCTGAAACGCAGCTCGCTGAAACCCGCCGCGCCCCGCGGCCTGGGCGGGATCCTCTATTTGATGTCCTCCATCTTCAGCAGAGTTCCGAAATCCTTGCCCGAAGGATCCACGGCCCGGGCGATGATCGCGGCGAAGCCATCCCGGAACTCCGGGTGCTTTGCCACCAGCGTCTTGATCAGCGAGACATTGTCCTGATAAACCCTGTTGCTGTTGGATATATCGGGCGTCTGGTACTTGACCACCAGGTCCACGTCGCTGTCGGCTCCCACCGCGAACACGCTGGTCAGCCGATATGTCCTGCCGTCGGCGGCTAGATCCACCGAGTTTCCGTTGGAAGGCAAGTTCTGCGGTCGGAGCGGTTCCGCCTCGTCATAGATTTCGTCTGTGGCCAGGCTGCTCATGAATGGCACGGGGGCGAGCAGATCGCGCGCCTGGTTGTAATAGAACCATGCATTTCTTGTCTGGCCTCGCGCCTTGAACTGGCGGGCGCGCTCCCAAAACCACTTTCCGTCGTGACCGGCCGCCCACACCGGTTTGGCGTAGAAGCCAGCCAGTTTCCACTCGTTACCCGCTTTCTGCAGGACGAGAGATAAGGTGTGGGGAACCTTGCCGGTTGCGTCCATGATCACTACCGCATAGTTTCCTGGCGGAAGGTTGGAAATGACGAAGACGGCGCTATCTTGGGTTTGCCCGCTCTTCCCGAATACCCCGCACAGAAACTCCGCTCGCGCCAGCGGTTCCTCGCCATGTGCCTCCAGCAGAAACGGAGGCCGTACGGTCACTTGCGAGCCTGCTAACGCTTCCCGGTTGTCTCTTACCGCCGCCTGAATACCCGCGAAATCAGCAGCTACACTCGGGATGGCCATCTGCTTCAGCGTTTCCGTGTCCCCCTTGGCCGCCAGCTCGGAATATCTCCGGCCGGCATTCTCCAGCGCTGTCCGGGTAGCAGCGTCTAGATCATTCCCAGTCAGGCACGTTTGCCCGATCGCCAGCGCCGTCGAAAACCAGAGTATGGCCACCACTCCCAACGCCCCCCAACATCGCGCGCCGGAAAGGATGATCCCCATAACGACCATCGCGACCTGCTTCCTGCCGGTCCAGGGTGAGTAGGAAACTCCCTTGCTGCCAACCCGGGCATTGTACGCTGGCTTTCCCCGGTCAGGACGCACCTTCCGACCGCCGTGTCGCGGCAGGGTGGCGGTCTGAAATGGTGCTACAATGAGCCAACAGTTACCGTCGGCATTGGGAATGGTCCCCGATTCCCTACAAGGGGATTTATGTCACGTCTGGAGTCGAGACTTCCACTGCTGCTCGCGGTCCTCTTAGGCTTTCCCGGTTTGGCCGCGGCTCAGGGTGTCGGGGCGTCGCAGGCCTCTGCGGCTTCCGAAAAGCCGCCCAGCCATAAGTACCACTCCAAGAAGAGCGCCAAACCGGAAGAGCCGCCACTGCCGCCCTACGTCGCCGCCCCGCTTTCTCCGTTGCCTCTGGAGGACATGCCGGCCATCCCGCCTCAGGTTTTGTTCCGGGACGGGCAATTGACCATCGTGTCGGAGAACTCGACCCTGGTTGACATTCTCCGCGAGGTTCGCAAACAGACCGGCGCCGAGTTCGAGATGCCCCCGGGCGCCACGGAAAGGGTTGTGACGGCCATCGGCCCCGGCCCGGCACGCGATGTGCTCGCGACCTTGTTGAATGGTACGCACTTCAACTATGTGATGGTGGGGTCAACCTCGGATCCGACCGTACTGGAGCGAGTGGTGCTGACCCCCAAACCCACCCCAGGAACGGAAGTGGCAGCAGCCAATGGGCTTAGCCCGCGGCCTGCAGGCTTCAATCCGGGGGCTGCTCGCCGCCTTGGAGTTACCCAGTCGACCGCGTCTGCCGATGACGCGGATGCGGATTCCGATATGGCCGATCAGGCTGACGACACAGACTCTCAGCCTGCAGAGCAACCGCCTGCCGCCGCCCAGGGGGCCGCTGAGCCAACCACGCCTTCGTCCTCCAACGTGGTCAATACCCCGCAAGGACCGAAGACTCCTGAGCAATTGCTGCAGGAGCTTCAGCAGCGCATTGAAACGCGCCGGCAACTGCAAGATCAGCAGAATAAGAGTGCGCAGCCCGCGGTTCCGTCGCTTCCTCCCACTACTTCCCCGCCCGACCAATAGACGTGGATTCAGAAAATGGATTGGTCTTATCGCCCCCATGCCGCAGTTGTGGAAATTCTTCTGTTGGGCGGAGAGGGATTACAAGTGGTTCTGACCGAAAACGTAGAGTAGCTCGGCGGCAGCGTGGTGAGATGCGGTTCGCCGGACTCAGTCACCCTGGGCGTGGGTTTCGCTGGCCCGGAGAACAGGAGCAGTCGACCGCTGCGACCGGTCTCCTAATGCGTACAGGACGCCGCTGACCACCCAACTGGCAGCCAGCACGCCTAAGCCCACCGAGGCGCATACGGTCAATGACAGAACGAGAGTTGCCAACCACGCGTTCAAGCTCGGTCCACCTTACTTGTTCACTCGAATTGAGGTAACTTGCGGTCGCAACCCTCAGCTTGCAGACGTCCAATGTAACCGCGTTGACGGTGCTCGCTGTTGACCGATAAGATACCTGTGTCGAACTGCGCTCTCTCACTTTCCACCAATTCTGAGCACCCGTCCACGTTACGGAAGGACATTACGTCGGTTTTCCATGGCCATCACCAAGATCTCGGTACGCGGCGCGCGACAGCATAACCTTAAGAACATTGACGTTGAGATTCCCCGCAACAGTCTGACGGTGATCACCGGCCTGAGCGGATCGGGCAAATCCTCCCTGGCTTTTGACACCATCTACGCCGAGGGCCAGCGCCGCTATGTCGAGACCCTTTCCGCCTATGCCCGGCAGTTCCTGGACCAGATGGAGCGGCCCGACGTGGACGCAATCGACGGACTGAGTCCCTCGATTTCCATCGAGCAGAAGACGACGAGCCGCAGCCCGCGCTCCACGGTGGGGACCATTACCGAAATCTACGATTACCTTCGCCTTTTGTACGCCTCCATCGGAGTTCCCCACTGTCCGCGTTGCGGGCACTCCATCACCCGTCAGTCGGCCGAGCAGATCGTTCAGCGCGTGATGTCGCTTACCCCCGAGGACCGGGTGATGGTGATGGCTCCCATTGTTCGCGGGCGCAAGGGCGAGTTCAAGAAGGAGATGGAGAAGCTGGTGCAGCACGGCTTCACGCGCGCCCGGGTTGACGGGGAGCTGGTGAACCTCGATGACGAAATCGATCTGGACAAGCGCAAGAATCACACCATCGAGGTGGTGATCGACCGGCTGCTGGTGAAGCCCGGAATCGAGCATCGCCTGGAGATGTCGGTGGGCCTGGCCATGAAGCTGGCCGGCGGCCTCGTGCAGGTGGCGGTAGTGGGCGGCGAGGAGACGCTCTACTCCTCGCGCCTAGCTTGTCCCGACTGCGGCATCGACGTGCCCCAACTCGAACCCCGTTCTTTCTCGTTCAACAGCGCCTACGGTGCCTGTCCTGAATGTCACGGTTTGGGCAGCAAGTTTGACTTCGACCCGGCGAAGGTCATGGTGGACTGGTCGAAGCCCCTGCTCGACGGTGGTCTCGGCCCCGGCTCCGGCTCGCAGAACCTGCAGCACATGCTGCAGATGGTGGCTGCCGCGCACGGCTTCGAGCTCAGCACGCCGTTTGAGAAATTCCCGGAGAAAATTCAGAATCTCTTGCTCTACGGAGAAGCCGGCCGTAACGGCAGAACCGGATTCACCGGCATTCTTGGCTATCTGAAACAGTGCCTGGAAGAGTCCACCTCGGACGGTTACCGGGAGTGGCTGCTGGACTACATGTCCGCGACGGAGTGTCCGGCCTGTCAGGGCAAGCGTCTGCGCCGGGAAAGCCTGGCGGTCAAGGTAAATGGCATGTCGATCGCCGATTTCACCGGGCTGCCCGTCTCGCGCGCTGTCGAGACGGCGCAGAAGATCAAACTCAGTGGCCGGGAGGAGATCATCGCGGGTCGGATCGTGCACGAAATCGTGGAGCGGCTGCAGTTTCTGAACGCAGTCGGGCTGGGCTACATCTCTCTCGACCGTTCGGCAGCGACGCTTTCGGGCGGCGAGGGGCAGCGCATCCGGCTGGCAACCCAAATCGGTTCCAAGCTGCGCGGAGTGCTCTACGTGCTGGATGAACCTTCCATCGGACTTCATCATCGCGACAACAACCGGCTGCTGGTGGCGCTCGAGAACCTGCGCGAGCTGGGCAACACCGTGCTTGTGGTCGAGCATGACGAAGAAACAATTCGCCGCGCCGACTATGTCATCGATCTTGGCCCCGGCGCCGGACGGCACGGAGGCCGTCTCGTGGCCCACGGCACACCCGCCGAAATCATGCAGGAACCCGATTCGCTCACCGGCGCGTACATCTCCGGCACGGTGCAAATCGAGATGCGTCCAGAGCGGCGACGCCCCAATGGCCACGCCATCTCGGTGCTGGGAGCGCGGGAAAACAACCTCAAGAATCTGGATGTCGCCTTTCCCCTCGGGGTGATGATCGTAGTAACGGGCGTCTCCGGCTCGGGCAAGTCCACCCTGATCAACGATATTCTCTACCGCGCATTGGCCCGCCAGCTCTACCGTTCACGCGAGGAACCAGGCTTGCACAAGGCCATCTTGGGCGCCGAGGCCGTGGACAAGGTAATCCGCATTGACCAGTCGCCGATTGGGCGCACGCCGCGTTCGAATCCCGCAACCTACACCGGGGTCTTTGCCCAGATCCGCGATCTTTACGCCATGCTGCCGGAGTCCCGCGAACGAGGCTACAAGCCGGGCCGGTTTTCGTTCAACGTGTCCGGCGGCAGGTGCGAGGCCTGCCAGGGAGAAGGACAGCGACGGATCGAGATGAACTTCCTCCCCGACGTCTACGTTGTCTGCGAAGTCTGCGGTGGCCGCCGCTACAACCATGAAACCCTGGCCGTAAAGTACAAGGGCTGTTCCATCGCCGATCTGCTGGAGACGCCCGTCTCGGATGCGCTGCAGATTCTGGAAAACATCCCGCAGGTGAAGCAGAAGCTGCACACGCTGGTGGATGTCAGCCTGGGCTACATCCATCTGGGCCAGTCCGCTGTGACGCTCTCTGGAGGCGAGGCGCAGCGCATCAAACTGGCCCGCGAGCTCAGCAAGCGGCAGACCGGCAAAACTCTCTACCTGCTGGACGAGCCCACCACGGGCCTGCACTTCGACGACGTCAAGAAGCTGCTCGACGTCCTGCACCGTCTGACAGACCTGGGCAACACGGTCATCATCATCGAGCACAATCTCGACGTAATCCGTAACGCCGACTGGATCATCGACCTCGGCCCCGAGGGTGGCGAAGATGGGGGACGCATTGTGGCCCAAGGCACCCCGGAACAAGTGGCCCGCGTGAAGAAGTCGTATACCGGCCAAGCCCTGGCTCGTTATTTTGCCGGCAACGGAATCTGTAAGCGCGCCTGATCGGGCTGGAGACCTTCAGGTTCCCATATAGGGAGAAAGTTCCGGGATACGTCTCACCCCTTGCTGCTTCTGCAAATCTTTGGGCCGCTGGAGAAGGCGCCAGAAAAACCTTAACCTTGAAATGGGTTACATGTAAGAACCGGAAAGCGCAATTCTTAGTATGGGCGGGCCTGCAAGCCATGGGTTCGGTCTCGAAGGGTCGGAGCCGGTGCGCTTCTTGTCAAACCGTCCTGTAGCAGGAGTGTCTGACCCCGGGACGCGAGAAAGTTTTCAGCGCGATGCCTCCACCTCCTGCCGATTTTCCTCGGACGGTTCAGCGTCACGAGTTTTCCAAAAACCGGTTTCGATCTCGTGTAAAGTCGAAACCAGCGCTTTTTCCGGGAGTCCAGTCTTGTCGTCCTCACACAACCCCCTGCCGGAACCGACGATGGCAGCAACTGAGCGGCCAAGCGGCGACCCCATCGAGCCAGGTGTCCCTGTACCACCGGTGGAGAACCCCCGCTGGACCGGATGGGACGTCCTGGCTCTGGCGATCATCACCGTCCTCACGATCGTCCTTTCCTTGTTTGCGGTCAGCTTTGCAGCGCACCGTTACCTGTATTCGCGTGTTCCCTGGGTCGAAGTGGCCCAGCGCCCGGACCTCATCGTCCTGTCGCAGTTGGTGGCTTACCTGATCGTGCTCGGAGTGATGTACGAGCTCGCCGGCGACACCAGCCGCGCTCAAGTTGCCGGGTCCATCCGCTGGAACTGGCCGCGGAACTGGGGCTTGTTTCTGGTGTGCGGAGTGGCGCTCTCCCTCGGACTCCAGCTGTTTGCCCGCGTGCTCCCGATGCCGAAGAAACTTCCCATCGACCAGTTCTTCCAAACCCCGCGGCAAGCCTGGCTGCTTTCGCTATTCGGCATTACCGTTGCCCCCCTGCTCGAAGAACTGTTCTTTCGCGGATTTCTCTACCCTGTCCTAGCCCGGCGGCTGCGGGTTCCGGCGGCGGTGGTTCTGACCGCTCTGGCCTTTGCGGGCATCCACGGCTCACAACTGATGTACTCCTGGGGACCGGTACTCATAATCTTCCTGGTCGGCCTCACGCTGACCGCGGTGCGCGCGTATAGAAAGTCGGTCGCCTCCACTCTGCTGATGCACATCGCCTACAATGCCACGATTTCGGTCGCGTTGTTTTCAGCCACAGACGGCTTTCGTCACCTGGAGCGTCTGAATCAGTAGAAAGAGCCGGAGCCGGAGCCGAGGCGAGAGGCCCGGCGTCGTCGGCCTGTCTCCCGTGGTATCTTGGAGATTTCATGGCCGCACGCCAGGAACTATTGCGCCTGCTCGCCGGCAAGTCCTTCAAGCTGGGCGAGTTCAAGCTGTCTGCCGGAGGGAGCAGCGATTACTACGTGGACTGCCGCACCACCACCTTGCACGCGCGCGGCGCCCAACTCACCGGGCAGGTCTTTCTGGAGGAGATCCGCGCCCGCGGCTGGAGCCCGCAGGCCATCGGAGGCCTCACCCTGGGAGCCGATCCCCTGGTGGTTGCCGTATCCGTGACCAGCGGAACGATTCATGGTTTCCTGGTCCGCAAGGGCGACAAGCAACACGGCACGGGGCAACGGATCGAAGGGTTCCGGGAGAAGGGGGCTCGGGTTGTCATCGTCGACGATGTCTGCACTACTGGTGCATCCACGGTTCAGGCCATTGAGGCTGCCCGGGGATTCGGTTTCAAAGTCGTGGGCGTCATGTGCCTGGTGGAACGCGAAGAAGCCGGGGGCCGTCCGGCGGTGGAAAAAGCTGCTTTTCCTGCTCCCTTCGTAGCTATCTTTCGGGCGAGCGACGTGCGGAGAGAACACCTGTTGCAGAACCAGGATACCTCCCCCTCTGTGCTTGCGGTGGGAGCAACGTGCGAACTCTGCGGCCAACCTGCCGTGACGAATAAGCCACGGGTGCGGTGTGAGGCGCACAGGTTCTAGTTTCGAGTTCAGGTTTCCAGTTTCGACACTTTCCTAAAACTGGAAACTGGGAACCGGCTGCGAGCTGAGAACTGGTGATTACTACTCTCGAATGGACCGACTCGGGTGTACGCTTCCTCGACCAGACCCGACTGCCGACGGAAGAGACCTATGTCACCTGCACCACGCATCAGCAGGTGGCGGATGTCATCCGCAACATGGTGGTCCGAGGCGCGCCTGCTATCGGTGTGGCGGCGGCCATGGGAATCGCTCTCGGGGTGAAGAATTCCAGCGCTCCGAACCTGGCCCAACTGAAAGCCGAATTCGAGCAGATTGCAGGCATTATCGGGGAGACGCGTCCCACTGCGATAAACCTGTTCTGGGCTATCCGCCGTATGCGGGACAAGCTTGAATTGCTGCGCCTGCGCCCCCTGCCCGAGATCAAGCAGGCGCTTATCGAGGAAGCCCAGCGCATGCATGCCGAAGATATCGCCGCCAACCAGGCCATGGGCCGCCACGGCGCCACCCTCATGCCGGCCAGCGGCAGCGTTCTAACCCACTGCAACGCTGGTGCTCTGGCCACGGCGGGCTACGGAACTGCGCTCGGCGTCATTCGCGCAGCTGTGGAACAAGGCAAGAAAATCCACGTCTACGCGGACGAGACGCGGCCGTTTCTGCAAGGCTCGCGACTTACCGCCTGGGAGCTGATGAAGGACGGTATCCCAACCACGGTCATCTCCGACAACATGGCGGGGGCGATGATGAAGCAAGGAAAGATTGGCGCGGTTGTGGTGGGTGCAGACCGCATCGCCGCCAACGGCGACGTTGCCAACAAGATTGGTACTTACACCCTGGCGGTACTCGCCAAGGAACACGGCATCCCCTTCTATGTTGCCGCCCCCATTTCGACCGTCGACCTGGAAACTGCGCACGGCGACAAGATCCCGATCGAGCAGCGCGATGGGAAGGAAGTCACGCACATCGCGGGACGGCAGATTGTGCCCGACGGTGTGGACGTCGATAATCCGGCCTTCGATGTCACCCCTGCGAATTATGTGGCCGCTATCATCACCGAGCGCGGCATCGCGCGGGCGCCCTATGAAGAATCGTTGCGCCGGCTGGTGGAGCAGACTGAAGTGGTTCGTCGCTAGTCGCTGCGCTCCCGTCACCCATGCTTGCAGTTGCGCCATTCCGTTCCACCTTCGATTCCGGGGGTAAGGCCATTTCGATTGACTGCTTCGTCCCGCAGGGGGACACCCGGCGCTTCCCCGCCGTGATCGGACTGCATGGTTCTGGCGGCGGCCATGCTTCGATGACCGAACCCGCGGTTTGGTTAGCCGCCCGGGGGTTTGCCGTCTACATCCCGCATTACTTCGAACGCACCGGCACCACCGGCATTACCGACAGGGGAAGCATGGTCCGCCACTTCCCGCTCTGGGGGAAGGCGCTTTGGGACGCGGTCGGCTACGTCGAAGGGCAACGGCAAGTCGATCCAGAAAAAATCGGCCTGCTCGGTTTCTCGCTGGGTGCGTATCTCGCCCTATCCGTCGCCTCGGTTGATCCGCGGGTTCAGGCGGTGGTCGACTTCTTCGGCGGCTTTCCTAAAGAGATGAAGCTCTTCATGCGTCGTCTCTGCCCCACACTGATCCTGCACGGCGAGGCCGACCCGACGGTTCCGGTGGACGAGGCTCACCATCTCCAGCGCATGCTCGAAAAGCACGGCATTCCCTACGAGATGCAGATCTATCCAGGGGTGGGCCACGGATTTGACGGGGAGACCTGGCGCGATGCAGGCCAGCGCACGCTGGCCTTCCTCCAGAAATACCTCGCAAACGCAGGCAGGTGACGCGGAACCTTTTCGGCGTGCTTTGCGTACATTACGCTGGAGGGGTCCGGGAGGTGGGTCGTGTTCACTTTCCTGCTGTGGTGTGTTCTGTTCGTGATCTGCTGGCCGCTCGCGCTTCTGGCGCTGA
>Ga0187779_10000020_pt1 | contig 116399 bp, 102 predicted proteins | sample 1015_Q2_SP10_10__FD_132435 | JGI IMG/M metagenome (GOLD analysis project Ga0187779, IMG submission 132435) | Tropical peat soil microbial communities from peatlands in Department of Meta, Colombia - 1015_Q2_SP10_10_MG | ecosystem: Environmental > Terrestrial > Soil > Wetlands > Peat | place...
GGACGTCTGGGAGCCGGAAGAACTTTACTGGGGCCCGGAAAGCAAGTGGCTGGGTGACGAACGCTACACCGGCGACCGCGACCTCCAAAATCCGCTCGCTGCAGTGCAAATGGGTCTGATTTATGTGAATCCGGAAGGGCCGAACGGCAAGCCGGATCCCATCGCGGCCGCTAGAGACATTCGCGAAACGTTCCGCCGCATGGCCATGAACGACGAAGAAACTGTCGCGCTGATTGCCGGCGGCCACACCTTTGGCAAAACCCACGGCGCTGGCGATGCCGCACTGGTGGGCCCGGAGCCGGAAGCCGCCCCCATCGAGGAGCAGGGCCTCGGCTGGAAGAGCAAGTTCCGCTCCGGCAAAGCCGGCGACGCGATCGGCAGCGGCCTCGAAGTTATTTGGACCGAGACGCCGACCAAGTGGAGCAACAACTTCTTCGAAAACCTGTTCGGTTACGAATGGGAACTCACCAAGAGCCCGGCCGGAGCGCATCAGTGGACCCCGAAGAGTGGCGCGGGCGCCGGCAAGATTCCCGATGCATTCGACCCGTCCAAGCGTCACGCCCCAACCATGCTGACCACGGACCTCTCTTTGCGCTTAGACCCCGCTTACGAAAAGATTTCGCGGCGCTTCTACGAGCACCCGGATCAGTTCGCCGACGCGTTTGCCCGGGCGTGGTTTAAGCTGACGCACCGTGACATGGGCCCGATCGTGCGTTATCTCGGACCACTTGTTCCGAAGGAGATCCTGCCGTGGCAGGATCCGATTCCAGCCGTGAATCATCCGCTGGTCGGGGCCCAGGACGTTGCCGCTCTCAAGGCGAAAATCCTCGCCTCGGGGCTGTCTGTTTCGGAGCTGGTGTCGACGGCTTGGGCGTCTGCGTCAACGTTCCGCGGTTCCGATAAGCGCGGTGGAGCGAACGGCGCGCGCATTCGCCTTGCGCCGCAAAAGGACTGGGCAGTCAACCAGCCGGCACAGCTCGCGAAGGTGCTGCAGAAGCTGGAAGCGATCCAGAAGGAGTTCAACGCATCCCAAACCGGCGGGAAGAAGGTTTCGCTGGCGGACCTGATCGTTCTCGGCGGCAGTGCGGCGATTGAGAAAGCCGCGAAGGACGCCGGGCACAACGTGGAAGTTCCCTTCAAGCCAGGGCGTATGGACGCGTCCCAGGAGCACACGGACGTCGAATCGTTCGAGCCCCTCGAACCGAAGGCGGATGGGTTCCGCAACTATCTCAGCGGCAAGGAGCGCTTCTCGGCTGAGGAGATGTTGGTGGATCGCGCGCAACTGCTGAAGCTGACGGCGCCAGAGATGACAGTTCTCGTCGGTGGTCTGCGCGTCCTGGGTGCAAATACCGGGAAGTCCACGCACGGCGTCTTCACCAGGAAGCCGGAGACGCTGACGAACGACTTCTTCGTCAACCTGCTCGATATGGGCACGGCATGGCAGCCGTCCAATGCGTCCAATGGCTCCGGAAAGGTCTACGAAGGCCGCGACCGGAAGACCAACGAACTCAAGTGGACCGGTACCCGTGTCGACCTGATCTTCGGCTCGCACTCCCAGCTGCGCGCGCTCGCGGAAGTCTATGCGTCCGCGGACTCGAAGGAGAAGTTCGTGAAAGACTTCGTGGCGGCGTGGACCAAAGTGATGAACAACGATCGCTTCGACCTCGCCTGACCTCGGCGGAGAGACTGTCAACTTGCTACTGCCCCGTTTCGGGGCAGTAGTAAGCCGGGCTCATGTCCGACAGGAAATCGCGCGAGTATGAGCCAAAGTGATTCATACAATTTACAGCGCTTTGTGGAAGCACAAAGCCGTTGTTACGAGCAGGTGTGCAACGAACTGAGGGCGGGCCGCAAGTCCAGTCACTGGATGTGGTTCATCTTCCCGCAGTGGAAAGGGCTGGGCCACAGTCCCATCGCCGAACTATATGCAATCGCCTCACGCCGGGAAGCGGAGGCTTACTTGGCCCATCCCGTATTGGGGCCCCGATTGAGAGAGTGCACGCGACTCGTTAACGAAGTGCAAGGCCGCACCGTCGAGCAAATCTTCGGGTTTCCGGATGACCTCAAGTTCCGATCCTCGATGACTTTGTTCGCCAACGTGACCAGCAACAACGCACTCTTTCTGGGAGCGCTAAGGAAATACTTCGAGGGTAAACCCGACCAGCGCACTCTTGCCCTCTTGAACCCCGACGCGTAGGGAAGCTTGCCAATCGCAGGCTTTATCTGGTTTCGCCGGGGTGATAGCCAACGTTGGCGGTTGCCAAGGGGATTTGCTTCTCAGCCTTTTCCAGGAAGTGCTTAATTATTGGGATCACCCTCTCTTGTTCCGAAGATAAAGCGAAGTGGCTGGCATTCGGGATCACCGCAAACTCGGCGTACGGGATAAGCTTGACGGTTTCAACGGAATGCTCGAGGCGAACAAAATCGTGATCTCCTTGAACGATGAGAATCGGCGCTTTGACGGAAGCCAATTCTTCCGTCGAGAAGCCTCTCCACTGAATGCTGCCAACCTTTTCATAGATGGTGGGCCAGTAATTTGGATCGGGTGCGACTTTCTTGTAACTCTCTCTCTGAAATTGGACGTCTCTGGACTCAGCGGTAGGCGAATGATCATAGTGCGTGGTCTCAGGATCTAAGGTGTTCGGAGGTGGGGCAAAAGTTGCTGAGTAGGTCACCACACGACCTACAAGCTCGGGATAGCGAATTGCGATCATAGCCGCTACGTTGCCGCCGTAGCTTTCACCAAGGAAGTCGGCCTTTGAGATTTTAAGATATTTCAACAGTCCAACCACATCTTTGGCGTATTGCTCGATGGAAATCGGACGCTCCAGGATGTCCGCCGTGCGACCATTTCCCTGGAGATCGACCGTAATGACCGAATGGTTTTGAACCAGTTCAGGAAATGATTTCAGCCCGGCAAATCCGAAGGCAGGCGGGATAAAAACGAGCGGATGGCCGGTTCCCTCGATTTCGTAGTACATCTTCAGACCGTTGACAGACGCATATCCGCGAGTTTTTGTTGTTTTGCCAACAGATTCCTTGTCTGTTAACTCCATCGCCCCCTTTAGGTTCTGGACGTATCTCATTTCTTCTTTGCCTCTTCCGGATGAGCGTCTTCCCAACGGTATTCCTCACGTGAGCCACTTCCAAATTGCTCACGAAAAATTCCCAAAAAGTAGTTCCAACCTCTCTCATGCCCTCTCGCCTCGTCAGTGTCCGGGAGGTCGGAATGCGCGAGGGTCATCAGGGTGTCCTCTCCCTTTTTCTTAAAGGTCAAAGTTACCTTTGATTCTTTCCCCAAGGTGTTCGGTGACACCCAGGTATGCTGCATACGACTCGGCCGCTCGATCTCTATGAAGCGGCCGTAATGGGCAGTCCCCTTAAGGGTCCAGTAAAAGAGCCCGTCTATTTTCGGATCCAAGATAAACTTTTCGGCTGCATTCCAGGGGTTGCCGGGGATCTTCGGATCCAGCCATCCATCGAACACCTCGCCCGGGGAAGCAAGGATTTTTCGTTCGACCTTAATTTCAATCGTCCTTTTAGACTCCTTCATTTCCTTCTCTCCTTCTTCTTTTTCTCCCTAAAATACTGCTCAAACTGGTCGAGGCGTTCATTCCAGAACCGCTCGTACTCATGAACCCACGCAGCCACCTCTCGAAGTGGTTCAGCTCGAAAAGATATGAAGACCTCACGGCCCCGCTTCTCGCGCTCAATAAGCCCAGCTCTTTCCAGCAGCTTCAGGTGCTTCGTCACCGCATTTAAAGCAGTGTCGAACGGTTTTGCGACGTCCAGGAATCGCGCGGGTCCATTTGCTAGCTGCCCAATAATCGCTCGCCGAGTCGGATGAGAAATAGCTGCAAGCACGTCAGTCAGTTGATCCACTCAGATATTACACCATAAGGTGTAATTAATTTGCAAGCCCTTGATTTTCTCGAAAAACGGAGGTTGTCACGCTAGGTTGCGCCTAGGCGAGTCAAAGACTCGGACCGAAATTACAGATGAAGAATTACGAGCGAAGCTTTCCCGCGATTTTTCTAGTGATTGAAATAAATGGTAGGCCCGTGGGGACTCGAACCCCAGACCTCTACCGTGTCAACCTACCACAAAAGAGAAGGACTTAGATCGTATCGAGCATCCTCTCTACCCGTCTTTTACACGTTTCACAGATAGAGATCACAGGTAGGAAATGCAGGTTCCATTCGGTTTGGGCTGTCTTGACTTCTGGGTTGCCCGTCACTCGGCCACAGCAAGCAAGGTGAGTGGAAATGGGATCGCCGGCTCGAAACTCTCGGTTCTACTTGTGTCCCGGGTCTTGCCTGCCTCGAAAGTATGTCTGTGGTGTGGTTCCCAGCATCGTCCGAAACATCTCAATGAAGGCGCTTACGCTGTCGTAACCGACTGCGATAGCGACCTCCGTGACAGATTTCCTTTGTGCCAGCATCTCAAGGGCAGCAAACAACCGCGCCTGTTGTCGCCAACGGCCAAATGACATGCCTGCCTGAGCCGAAAACGCACGCATGAAAGTACGGCGGGACATTCCGGCAACATCTGCCCAAGCGTCCAGCGTGCGGTCATCCGCAACATCATGCAGCAGAGCATCCGCAACTCTGGCCAGTCTTTCTTCTCTTGGTATGGTCAAACGCAAGGGCTGCTGGTCAGGCTGTCGAATCTCATCACGAAGCGTTGTGATCAAGTGCTTCTTCGCCGGGTTGAGCGGCTGGTGGAGATCCCAATCGACCATGCGATGAACGATCGCGAACAATAGCTCCGATGAGTTGAACACGCAGGGCGTCTTGGGCAGTCCGCGACACGTCTCCGGAGACAAGTCCGCCATCGCGCCAGCCGCGCCTCCGACCGAACGCGCTGCGTGCTTACAATTTGGTGGAGTCCATGCGCAACGCCCGGAGGGAAACATCCATCGTTGGCTTTCTGTTTCCACGATGAGCAACCCGTGGGTCAGTGCGACGAGTTGCCCGCGCGGATGACTGTGCTCTGGCGTCCAGCCCTCGTCCGTCTGCCTCTTGAAGGCATAAGCCAGTACTGGCGTGTCGGTGTCGTAGAGACGGCGCAGTTCTTCAAAATTTTTCAATGCCCTGAACATGGATTTGCGGGGTTGACCCTTTTCCGACATATATCGCCACTTTCCCGTTAGCGGAACAACCGAAACATAGCTAGAGTACGCGGCAGGATTATGAAAGACAACACGGGTGATAATCACACAATGCGTAAGACATGGGAGCGCGGTAATTCACATTCGAAAGGCAGAACGAAAATGACCGCGAAGTTTCTGCAGAGGCAAAGCACACGGCGCGAAATGTTGCGCAATTCTGCGGCGTTCGCGGGAAGTGCCCTGTTGGCTCAACTGTTTCCGGCAAGTCTTCGAAGCGCCTGTGTTCCTGAGCTTCAGCAGCAGGCGGCACCGGCTGCAACTGACCGTCTGACGGCAATGCGGGCGCAGATGGGTGGTGTACCTATCCAATCGCAGCCGCTCGCGGAAAATCTCACGTTGCTTTCCGGCCCTGGGGGAAATGTTGTGGTGTTGAACGGGCCCGACGGCAAAATCCTGGTGGACACGTTTCTTATGCCGGCCTGGCCGAAGTTGAAAGAAGCGCTCGATGGCTTGGGAAATGCGCCGCTGAAGACGGTGATCGACACGCACTGGCATTTCGACCACACGGATAACAACGCCAATCTGCACGCCGCGGGCGCCACTGTGCTGGCCCATGAAAACACCAAGACGCGTATGGCAGAGCCGCACGACAGTGCGCTTTTGGGTTTGCACGTTCCGGCATCGCCCGCGGATGCTTTGCCGCAGCAGACATTCAGCGCCAGCCAAAAACTGCAGGCCAACGGTGAAATCGTGATGCTGCAATATTTCCAGCCGGCGCATACCGACACGGACATCTGCATTCACTTCCAGAAGACCAACGTGATTCACATGGGCGATACTTTTTTTAACGGCTTTTACCCGGTCATCGACGCCGGCACCGGCGGAAAAATCGACGGGATGATTGTCGCCGCCGACAAAATTCTGGCCTTGGCCGACAACGACACCAAGATCGTTCCGGGGCATGGCCCGCTGGGCAACAAAGCCGATCTGACCAAATTTCGGGACATGCTGGTTGTGGCGCGCGATCGTGTGCGAAAACTGAAGACCGAAGGCAAATCGGCCGGCGAAATAGCGGCGAGCAAACCGTTTGCGGACCTGGAGGCCACATGGGGCAAGGGCTTTTTCAACGGCGATGTTTTTGTGCAAGTGGTGTATTCGGCGCTTTGAGTCGCGATGCTCAGCGAGGCAAAGGCGCGGTCGTTCTGCGGTACGCCCCCTGTGTCTGATCCAAGTGAGGCTCCTATGAACCGCTACTCGCCATACTTTGTGAGCATCCTACATCGAACCCTCATGAGCGCGGGCGCGAAAGAGGGAGTCAGGACAATTCAATGAGAAGTCTTATCTACGAAATCAACATTACCCTGGATGGCTGCTGTGACCACACCAAGCTAAGTGCCAATGACGAAATGCTTGAATACTATATACAGCTCCTGCGAGATGCCGACCTCGTCTATGGGCGCAAGACTTATCAACTGATGGTTCCTTATTGGCCTGATGTCGCAAAAGACCAGTCTGCAAGCAAAGCGGACCGCGATTTTGCTCAGGCATTCGAATCCGCCAACAAAGTTGTTTTTTCGCAATCGTTAGACGATGCGGAAGCTAAGAAAGGCGACAAAAATGCGAGGGTTGTCCGCACAAATCTTCGCGACGAAATACTCAAGTTGAAGCAAGCGCCGGGCAAAAATATTATCGCCGGCGGTGTGGATATTCCTTCACAACTTATAAAGCTTGGCCTGGTGGATGAATTTCATTTTGTCGTTCACCCAATCCTTGCTGGAGAAGGCAGACGGTTGTTAGAAGGTGTTAGCCTGCCGGAGAAATTGCAACTAAAACTGGTTGACTCAAAGATTCTTAAATCAGGATGCGTTGCGCTTCGTTACTTGAAACAGCAATAGAAGGCGCAAAAGGGGACGCAATGAGAAAGCTCAGAATTTTCGAACACATCTCGCTGGACGGCGTGATCGAGATTTCCGGCGGTGCTGGCGACGACGACTTCCCATACGGCGACTGGACCGCGCCGTATCGCACACCTGAGGGGTTCGCGATGGTCACCGCAATACGACGGCTTCAGATTTTTCGTGCGCTCACAGCCGGGCGCGGCGGAACAATTAACCACAGGTAGGAAATCACAGGTAGAAAAATCGGCGGAACGAAAAATGGTAGGCCCGGGAGGACTCGAACCTCTGACCTCTTCCGTGTCAAGGAAGCGCTCTAACCAACTGAGCTACGGGCCTAGCGTGCTGCAAAATCACTCAGTTACACTTTCAGTTGGGCAACCCGATTGTAGCGCACGTCCGGGTTGGTGCACAAACCTGGCGCTGTGCTTCGGGTCGAATGTGACCACATCGTTTTGCCATCCCACTGCCGTACTTGCCCACCACCCTAGAATTTGCGCTACAGCGGCAAACCCACGGCTTCCTAGTGCGCCACTAAGCGATTCAATTTTTGACGAGCCAACAAAAACTGTTAGGTATAGCTCGCACTCGCGTCCGAATCATCTTAGAGAGGCTGCAATTCGCCGAGGATAGTGGGAATCAATTCAGACACCGTCGGATGAATGTGCATGGCATTTTTCAACACGGTGTATGCGGCACGCGCATACATCATGTCTAGGACACAGTGGATCGCCTCGTCGCCGCCGGTGCCGAGAATGGCTGCTCCCAGGATCTCTTTTGAGTCCGCATCCACTAGCACTTTCATGAATCCCTGAGTTTCGCCTTTCTCTACGGCCCGCCCGACACGCGTCATAGGCCGTTCCCCCTTCAACACGCGTCGGCCGGATGCGCGGGCGTCACGCTCTGTCATGCCCGCGCGCCCCAGTGGCGGATCGGTGTAGAGGTTGTACGCGGTGATGCGATCGGTGACGCTGCGCGGCTCGTGGTCCAGCAGGTTGGCCGCAACGATCTCGAAATCATTGTAAGAAGTGTGTGTAAATCCTCCGCGTCCATTACAGTCGCCGAGTGCCCAGATGCCCGGAACGTTGGTACGCAGTTGATTGTCTACAAGAATGTATCCGCGCTTATCACGCGCCACGCCGGACTTTTCCAGGCCGAGGTCATCGGTATTAGGTGTCCGGCCCATCGCCAGCAACAAGTGGGAACCGCTCACATCCGGTGCGCCTGCAGCGCAATCCAGGCACACGCCGACTTCTCCGTCCCCCTGTCTCGTCAACTCGATGCACGTTGCGTTGAGCCGCACCTTAACGCCCTCGCGCTCGAGGATCGCCTGTACTTCTGCGGATACGTCCTCATCTTCGTGGGCAATCAGGCGCGCTGCCCTTTCTATGATTGTCACATCGCTGCCAAAGCGCCGGAAAATCTGACCGAATTCCAGACCCACATAGCCGCCGCCGACAACAATGAGATGTCGTGGCAGGACGTCGAGGTCCAATAAGGTGGAATTCGTTAGATACGGTGTGTTCTCTACTCCAGGCAAGGACGGTATGGCTGCGCGCCCACCCACGTTGATGAAGATCTGCGGTGCAGTGAGTAATTCCTCGCCGACCGTAACTTCTTTCGGCGATTCAAATCGGGCGTGTCCGTGATAGACCGTGCAGTTCGGCGTGTTCTTGAGCCACGACTCCAAGCCGCTTCGGGATTTCCCGGTGATTTCATCCTTGCGTGCTTTGACTCGCTTCATATCAACATCAACTGGCCCGGCGACTCGGACTCCAAAGTCCGCCGCCCGGCGTACCATATGCGCGTTGTAAGCGGAGGCGACCAGCGTCTTTGTGGGGATGCAACCCGTGTTCACGCACGTTCCGCCGAAGCGGTGCCGTTCGATTATGGCCACCTGTTGTCCGGCAGCAGCCATTCGGACAGCCAGGAAAGGTCCTGACTGCCCACTTCCAATCACGATCGCATCAAAGTTTTGTTTCATGATCGGCTGACCCATCCTCGCTGTGAATCCCGACGCTGTAGCTTCACAAATCGATGACGACATCGCTAGTCGGCTGCGAACAGCAGACAAGGAGGTTCCCATCGGCCGGCTTGTCGAGTGGCTCCGGTTGGTAGACAACCGCACCTGAAACCAAACCACTCTCACAGTTGTGACAAACACCGGTCCGACACGCCCAACGGACCGGAACATCACACCCCTCGGCCATTTCGAGGATGCTCCCGTATCGCGACGCGTCCCAGTGCGCGGAAATGCCACTGCGCGCGAACGATACCAACGCGCCAGTGTTTGCCTCGTCGCTAGGCAGATGCGGAGCTCGTGTCACTGCGGCCACCACACCAGGGGTCAGGGACTCGCCGCCATTGAAGATCTCCACGTGAACGCGCTCTGGCGCCACACCTAAAGCCGTGAGCGCCTCTTTCATCTCCGTCATGAATTGCGTTGGCCCGCAAAGGTAGACATCAGCGTCTCGTGGCAATTCGAGTTCATCGAAAACCGATCGCGAGAAGCGGCCCGTCGCGTTGAAATCCTCACCCGTTTTGTCGGTTAAGTCCGGTCTCGTGTAACAGACGTAGCTGCGGCCGTTCGTTAGCGCGCGCATGAGGCGGCGCACTTCGCCGGCAAACGGATGATGCTGCCCATCACGCACTGTGTGCAACCACATGACCTGACGTGTAGACCGTGCCGCCGCGAGTGCGTGCAGCATTGCCAGAACCGGCGTCGCGCCGATCCCGGCACTGAGCAGCACGATCGGTCGCTCTCCCGGCTGCAGAACAAAACTCCCGCGCGGAGAGCTGATGTCGAGGCGGTCGCCCACGCCGAGATGTTCGCGTAGGTAATTTCCAACCGCTCCATTCGGCTCGATCTTCACGCTAATCCGATAGCGCTCCGTTGAAAGTGGACCCGAGAGCGAATAACTGCGAAAAAGCGTCGGGCCGGCAGCGGTGGGCTTAAGACGCACAACGACGTACTGACCTGGCAGAGCCATGGGAAGCTGGTGACCATCAGCGCCCTGCATGGCAAACGAGAGAACGTCCGCGGACTCGCGATCAATTGAGGTCACGACGAGCGACTGAAATCCTGACGAGGCCGGATGAGCCGCCGCAGCAGGCGCCAGCCCCGCGTTTCCCGTTTCCCCCCCGTTTTGCTGACTTTGGAGCAGTGCTTCAAACGAGCAACGCCATCCGTGCGAGAGCGCTTTGATGCGTAATGCGCGCTCCAGACGATCGCGTGCATGGTCGGGCAAATAGAGGACCGCGTTGATCTCAGCGACGGTCATGCGCTCTCCCGCCTCTCCCACCTTAACGATTTCGTCGCCGGCAGCCACTTCACCTTCACGGAGGACGCGGAAATAGAAGCCCGGCCGCCCGCTAGATGTCAGCAATGACGCCATCCGGGGTTCGTTCATCCGAAAGCCGACGCGAAAGCATGTCACGCGAGGTTGAGTGACCTCGAAAAGCCCGGTGCCGATCTGAAATCGATCGCCGATGCAGACGGCATCATCAGGTAGCCCTTCTATAGTAAAGTTCTCACCGAACTGTCCACAGACGAAATCGCTCCTCTTCAGTTGCTCCTCCCAATAGCGATACGATTCAATCTGATATACGAAGACGGCTCGATGTTCACCTCCGTGCCCAGCCAGGTCGCCTTGACCGTCTCCCTCGAGATTCAGCCGCCCGACGCGACAGCGACCACCCACCGGACTCTTCCAGACCCCTGTGTGCACAGTGCGCCCCTTCCACTCGATGTCGCGCGGAAGCCCGACGTTCACCGATAGAAGTCGAGCCATACCTCAGGAATTCCTCCCGCGCCGTTTGGTCAATTGAAATCGTCACTCACTTAGCGGTGGCGCCCTTGCGGTCACCTTCTCGAGGGATGAACCCAGGAATGCCGGTTTTGACCACTTCATTCAGCCTCTGCCTGGTCTGAATTCGATTGATTTCGTCAAGCGCGTCTTCCGGAAGCGTAGAAATGTCAAGATTCTCTTTCGCCTGGGCCTCACTCTTGGGTGTGGTAAGCAAGGCCGTGCCGCGCTGCACCGCCCAAGCCAGCAGTACCTGTGCCGGCGTCTTTCCGACTCGCGCGGCGATAGCCGAAATGACAGGATCTTCGAATAGCCCCGGCCTCATCCCGTGACCCAAGGGTGCAAAAGCCAAAAATACGATGCCCTTCTCCTTGCAGAATCCCAATAGCTCCGTTTCCGGCAGATACGGATGTGCTTCTACTTGGACCACGGCTGGCTTGATTCTCGCTGATTCATAGATGGGCTTCAGCTCGTCCAAACTAATGTCTGAAAGTCCGATGGCCCCGCACTTGCCTTGATCCACGAGACTTTCCATCGCTCTCCAGGTGTCAAGCAAAGTTACGTCCTGGTCGTAGAGGAGATTGCCGTTTTGATCCCGCGGATCCTGGTCGTCCCCGGGCTGAAATGCAAATGGAGTGTGAATGAGATAGAGATCCAGATACTTGAGCCCGAGCCTGTTCAGACTCGCCTTGAACGCCGGTTCGACGCGCTCGGGCCGGTGATTGTTATTCCAGAGCTTTGTGGCAATAAAGAGGTCGTCGCGCTGAACCCTTCCTTCTCGTAGCACGCCTTGTATCGCCTCGCCCACCGCCTCTTCATTTCGATACCGCTCCGAGCAATCAAATTGGCGAAAGCCAGCTTCCAGAGCAGTTCTAGTAGCCCTCCGGGTATCGTCAAGGCCGGGGATCAAGGTCCCAAACCCGAGGGCGGGAATGGCTCTCCCGTTGTTCATCTGGATTTTCCTATAACGAAGTTCGTTCTGTTCACTCATTTGTCCTCCAGCATCAACCGTTGTCATGGTGATCTCCCGCCGGAATTGACTCTGCGGATATTCTTGTTCTCTTCGCGAACGTCCAGCTAACGGATGCGAACACATCAGAGCAGAAGGGTCGAGGCAGGGCAATCAGACGATGGTATTGGTAATACGTTCGTATGACTCGATTGATTCGATTTCCACCTCTAAGGCAGGGCCCGTCACGCCTTTCGGGACCTAGCCACAAATTCACCTCTCTCAAGCTTGCGTTCAAGGCTCTTTCGAAGAAGTCTTCTTGCGTGAAGTGCCCGCCCTTTAACGGCGGTGACGCTGAGACCCAGAAGTCGGGCGGTTTCCGCGCTGGTCAGACCTTTCAGCTCGCGGTGCAAAACGACGATCCTCAGGTTCTTTCCAAGTCGCCCAATCGCCTGAAGCAAAGCCGTGCGACGCTCGTTTTCGCATAGGAGTTCTTCAGGGGTTGGACCGTTGTTTGCGATGGGCACTTCGCCACCTTTCTGTTCTTCGTCCGAGTTTCCGCCCAATGGCACGCTCGGGCGGCGCTGGCGCAACAGCATCAAGGCTTCGTTGATCGTTATGCGAGTCAGCCAGGTCGAGAACGTGGAATCCTCACGGAACCGTTCCAAGTTCACAAGTGCACGCTGAAATGCTCTCTGCACCGCGTCTTCGGCATCCTGTTGATTGCGAAGTATGCGGAGGGCCGCGCGATAAGTCCTGAGCCGGTGACGCTTGTACAGTTCTCCGAAGGCGTCGTGGTGTCCTGACTTGGCCTTCGCGACGAGCGAATGTTCGTCGCATATGCCCTGATTTCCTGCGAATAGGTGCAGGTCAGTGACGGCGTTAACCTTTGGCTCAAGCTCCAATACGGACATAACTCTCACCTCACCTTCTTTCGTTTTCCGCGCTACCAGCGCCCGCCGTGCAGTGATTCCCTGGCGCGAAGCGACGTTGCGACGACGCTATAGCCGCTCTTCAGAAAACCATCTGCGAGCCTCGCACCAATTCCTTGCTGCGCTCCCGTGACGATTGCTGTTTTGTTCCTTGCCATATCGGTTTCTTTCGGCAATGCTCTCGAACACGCGCAATTAAGCCAGCGGAACGGGAAGGAAACAATTGAACGAAGGTATTGACAATACCTTCGTATCGGGCCGCAGATGCCATCACGAAAAAAACGCATCCTTTATTTTTCGTAGCTATCCAATGGACGACGAAATAGGCAGTGGCCATGCGGGCAGGAAATAAGGATGGGAGCAATGCTTCACGTCGAAGCAGCAATAAGGAACGATGAGCACATTCCATTCTCGATCACGTGGACTGACTTCGACCGGAAAAATCCAGAGGCGAGGATCCACCATGCCGGATCAGTCCGCGATGTGGTTGCACGCGAACTTACTCTCAGCGGCTCCCAATTGGTCGTCGGATGTGATTGTTTCCTGGGCGCGGCCAAACTTCTCTTGTGGGGAGTCCTTAAGCTGTGGCTCTTCGAACCGTAGCGTCTAATCTTTTCGGCGAGGACAAAAACCCGAGCCGCCTCATCAACGGTGTCGCCAGCCTGCCTCTCGGCACTCCCGTCGCGCTCGAGCTGATCTTCGAAGTGGCTTAATCGAACTGTATTTTAGAGCCGCAGAAAAAGGAGATCTAAGATCGTGAAACCCGTTCAGGCTCTTGCAAACGCTAAACCGAGCTTACCAGCCATTTTCACTAAATCGGGGAGAGAATCGGCCTTCATCTTTTGCATGACCTTCCCTCGATGAGCCTTAACCGTGATTTCGCTGATGCCGAGTTCGCCCCCAACCTGTTTGTTCAACAGGCCGGAGACGACCAACACCATGACCTCTCGTTCGCGGGGGGAAAGCGACGAGTAACGATCCTGGAGCTCCTTGATCTCCGCCTGCTGGCCAAGGGCGATCCGGCTGCGCTCGAGGGCCTGCCCAATGGCGCCAAGCAGAACGTCATCCTTAAAAGGTTTGGTGAGAAATTCGACAGCCCCTGCCTTCATGGCCTGCACTGTTTTTGGCACGTCACCATGCCCCGTGATGAAGATGATGGGCACGTCAGGGTGCTCGGCCGCAACACGTTTCTGCAGTTCGAGGCCATTCAGGCCAGGCATGGAAATATCGAGTACCAGGCAACTGGGAACAGGCGTCCGAGTATGGGAAAGAAAGTGCTGCGCCGACGAGAAAGTCTGCGGGCGCCAACCCTCGGATCGGATCAACAACTCTAGGGATTCACGCACCGAAATATCATCGTCTACAACAAACACAACCGACGTGGCGTGCGACATGGTCAATACCCCCGATTTATGACCTGGCGCCTCCGTCGGATTCATCATACTCCCCAAGCCTCGGGACCGCGAAGGTTCTTCAATCCAATCCGAGCGCTGTGTTAAGTGCTCTAAGGAGTGCTGTGTCGCTGAATGGTTTCAGCAGGAATCCCACAGCCCCTCGATCAAGCGCTCGCCTGCGAACCGTCTCGTCTTTCTGCGCGGTTATGAAGATTACCGGAAGCTTGTGCCCGCGAATCTTAAGTTCCTGTTGGAGATCAAACCCCGTCATCCCCGGCATCGCGATGTCTAACACCAGGCATCTCATTTGACTGACGGTATCGGATGCGAGGAACTCCTCTGCGGATGAAAAAACTTTACTATTAAAGCCAAACTCGCCCAGCAAGTCCGGCAGCGACTCGCGCACAGACTCATCATCGTCGACAACTGCCACCAATGGACGTTGTATAGCGCCCCCCTCGTCTAGGGACTTCATAAAACAAGAATGCGGCTGCCGAGGTGCCGCGTCTATTGGACCTAAGTATCGGTACCGCATGGAATGGAGAGCAAAAACGTTGCCCCTGGGCCTTCGTTCCGGACTGCCCAAAGCCTCCCTCGATGACTCTCGATAATCGATCGGCTGACGGAAAGTCCGATTCCCATCCCATCGCCCTTCGTCGTATAGAAAGTCTCGAACAGTCTCTCTTCGGACTGGAGGTCAAATCCCACTCCCGTATCCTTGACGCTGAGGCGCACTCCACTGCCTTCGTCGCTTTCTGTCTTGATCAGCAGCTCCCTCGGGCGATCATCGATCGCACTCATGGCATCTGAGCCATTTCGTATCAGATTCAAAATGACTTGCTGAACCTGAATTCGATCGCCCAAGACTGCAGGCAGGTCCGCAGCAAGATCAGGCCTTAGGACGACGCTGTTCCGCTGTAACTCACTGAGCAATAGCGCTATCACCTCCTCGACAGCCTCATTCAGGTCGAAGGGTTCGAATGCTGTGTTTTTCCTGCTGAACAGCCCACGTAGCCGCGTGACCACTTCAGACGCACGATTGCCATCGCGAATCGTTCGGCGCGCGGTTTCGCGCGCACCCTCCAGATTCGGTGGATGCGCATCCAGCATCCGAAGGCATGTACTGGCATTGGTGACGATGCCGGACAATGGCTGATTGACCTCGTGTGCAATCGACGCGGTCAGCGTGCTCAATGTCGTAACCTGTGCCACATGGGCGAGTTCAGCTCGCGCTTTGTTGAGGGCGTCCTCTGCGCGCTTGCGGTCGTCAATGTCGGTGCTTGTGCCGTACCATCTGACAAGCTTGCCCTCCTCGAGGAACGGCTCGGCTCGGATGAGAAACCAACGATAAACTCCATCATGGCGCCGAATGCGCGCTTCGATTTCTCCAGGCTCTATTGTCATCAGCATCTCCTGCCACTTGGTCATCAACGGCGGCAGATCATCCGGATGAAACGCGACCTGCCAGCCCCAACCATCCGACTCTTCCGGGGAGAGACCGGTGTATTCGTGCCAACTCTTATTTAGAAATTCGTTTGGTCCATCAGGTAAGTTGCACCATGCAATTGTCGGAATTGCATCGATCACCTGGCGTAGTTTGGCTTCCGACCTCTGTATTTCTCCGAATGCCTTCTCCAATGCCGCGCGGGCCTCATGCAGCTGTTCGTTCGCAGAGGTTAGCTCCACGGTCCGTTGTGCGACCCTCTGATCGAGCTCTCTTAAGACGTTAGCTTCATGCAGCCCGATAGCAGCTTGATTCGCAGCCACATTCAAAACGAGTCTCTCGGTTTGCTCGGGGAAGCCCGGTCTTCCGGAACCCGCGACAAGATGTCCAATCTCGCCATGCAATCCCAGTTGCAGTGAGACTAGCGCGATGTCTCGCCCGTCGAAGAAATTGCTCACAACTGAAGAGATTTTTTGAGGGTCATCTGTCAGCCAAGGTCGCAGTCTCTCACTGATCTCCTGGGGCTGCGGTTTTGGCTCCAACGTCGGTCCAATCCGCATCATTTCCGCATGCTCTGAGCCACGCGAGTTGCCCAACCGTGCGTAGATAAAGTCGAGGTTCAGCATACTCATGAGGGCATCAAGCAAATTGCCGACAACGTGGGATGGTCCCCCGCCAGTCCATATCGCGGGAAGCGCGAGGACGCTAACCAAATCGTTAATGCAGCGTCGAAGACGCCTGATCTCTTCGATGGAACTTTCGGGTTGGACTGCCATTTCAGCGTCCTTCCGAGGTTGATGTGCTCCGCCGGCTCCGTCGTTCACGCAGCTCTTGTAGGAATTCGCTTGGGGGCACAAAGAATGGATTTCGCTGGAGTATCCCGCCGATGATGATCATTGGGTGCGTGCGCATGATGTCGATCACCGTGTCACCGCCAAATTTTCCAAGATAGTAGGTGCAGATAACCGCGTCGTCGTGGTGTTCCCATATGTGATTGACACGGGATTCAAACTCGATAAGATCGTCAATGTAGGATCGCCCTTCCGCTGCCCAGTCCATTCGACAAACGATGCGGCTGAGAGGAAACCCTCCGGAGGCATTGCCGCTGGCGATTTGTTCGAACGCATGCAGCATTCGATCCTTATCAAATTGGCCATCGCGGATGTAAGTTTCGGTGTTGGTTCGAAGCTCTAATTGGCCACTTCGTTCCGCTGCCGCCGGATCGATCCCCGCCCCAACCAACCGCTCCATGTGCTCGCTGCGTTGGTGCGCGTTGACGACGTGAACAGCCTTGTGACCACATTCGAACCCACCCTTGATAAACGGAAGCAGCACTCGGTATTCTTCCTCTTCGCTGTTGAAGAATGCACATACGTGACGGGTTTCTGCGAGTTGTGAACCAGCAAACGAGATGGGGGCCGCGGTCTTCATGACTCAATCCCTCCCTGAGGCGGAATCCACCTATGGGGTGGGTTTACACCCTATCGCGGTCAGGGGGATTGTTCAACCGCTATGGAAAAAGTCGCCCAAAGTCGGCTTCCCTGTTAATCAGGACTCAGCGGATGTTCGGCGTTAGTCTGCTTTCTCGACAATTATGCTGCAAACCCGCAATGGCGGCGTTGGCGAATTCTCGCGCCTTAAGACTATGTGTCCATCCGTTCGACCCATTGAGCGCGGAATGCGGGAGCTATAAATGGATCGGCAAAGTACTGTGTTTCCCGCGCGACCTTGTCGCCCTTGAACTCCATGATGCTCACGGTGTAGGACGGCTTGCCGTCGTACGTCAGGATGAATTCGGTGACCCAAAGCTCACCGCTGCCAATGATTCGTCGGATAGAAAACCGCTTTTTGTTCGGCTGACTGGCGCGCTGGTTCTGAATGTTGGATCGACCGCGGGTTCGCTCGCCTGACTGCGGGTATTCCAGCACCGCGTCCTCGAGATAGATGTCGTGCTCCGTTTCAAAATCGTTGGCATCGGACGCCGCCCAATGTTGATCCAGTGCCGCTCGGACCTCTTGCTCTCCCAATCCAGGATCCTGTTCTTTGTTTTGTTGATCGTTCATCTTGAGGTTCTCTCTGAACAACTTGACAGTGGTCCTCCAAACTCAAAATTAGACAACTCGTTGTCTATTTGTTTGCCACGGAAACCGGTTGATTGTCCCCAACGCTTTCTCGAGATTTGGATCATTTGTTCCTTGCCGGTAGTTGGCTGATTACTGCCGCGCCTGCCTTGCTGACGATCTCATCCTGAGAATCCGTTCCTCCCGAACAACCGATTGCGCCGACGATTGCCTCATCGTCATTGGCCTTGCCGAAGGGCAAGTGTGACGGTGTACCAACTGCGACTGTCCTGCCAGGCCCATCCGGCCTCAAAACTCGCGTCGTTCAGAAGGGTTCGAATGCTCTGGTCCGTGAACTTGTAACTATTCTCCGTGTGAATAGTTTCCCCTCGCATGAAATGAAGATTAAGTTCCGCGTCCTCAATATTTACAACCTGCTGTTGCGTACTCTCGAGGTGCATCTCGATCCGAGACTCGATGGAATTCCAAAGCACGCGGTGACGGAAGCGAGCGGTATCAAAGTCGGCTCCCAGTTCTTTATTAACGCGATGCAGAATATTTAGGTTGAATGCTGCGGTAATTCCCTCGCTGTCATCATATGCAGTCAGAAGAATGGGTTCGTCCTTCACCATATCTGTGCCGAGCAATAGAGCATCCCCGGGTTGCAGCTGAAAACCTAGATTTCGCAGGATCGTTCGCGCTTCTTCGGGTGAAAAGTTGCCGATGCTTGAGCCGATGTATAGCGCGAGTGTGGTGCCGTCGAACAATTCGAGTTGTAGCGGGTGAGTTATATAGTTCTGGACGATAGGTTGTATGCGCACCTCCGGCAACTCGCATGCGATGTTTTGGCACGCCAACTCGAGAGCGTCGGAGGAGACATCGACTGGCATGTAAGAGACGTCGTCCGAAATGCGCATAGCAGCTTCAAGCAAAATGACGGTTTTTGCAGCCGTGCCAGCACCTAACTCAACGAGGCGCAATGGCGACGATCGGTCGCTGTGAGCTGCATCAATGATCGCATCCGCGTGTCTCGCCAAGATGGCTCTCTCCGTACGGGTGGGGTAATACTCGGGCAGAGTCGTGATGCGCTCGAAAAGACGCGACCCCTCCGCATCGTAGAACATCCACGGCGAGAGCGAGCGTGGCCGCTTGGTCAACCCGCGCCGAACCTCGTGAGTCAACGCTTGGCGCGTGTCCGCCGTTGCGCGGCGCTCGATATCCAACACGCGAGAGTAGGTTGCCATGTACAAGAGTCCTTTCAGTTCGCCAGACGAATCCCAGCGAACTGCCATCTTGTTGCTGGTGGGAAAAAATTCCGATATGTCGCGCGAATGTGATCCGAAGGAGTGACGCACGATCCCCCGCGCAGAATCATTTGGCCGGACATGAACTTGCCGTTGTATTCGCCGAGCGCACCAGGAAGAGGCTTGTACCCTGGATAACCGGTGTAGGCGCTGGCCGTCCATTCCCAGCAATCACCAAAAAGTTGCTCAACACCCCCACCTCGCGCTGCTGCGGGATGCAGCCTCCCAGTGTCGAGTAGGTTTCCCTGCAGCGGCGTTTGGGCCGCGACGCATTCCCATTCCGCCTCAGTCGGAAGCCGGTTACCTTTCCAGCGTGCAAATGCATCGGCCTCGAAAAAACTTATGTGGCACACGGCCGTATCAAGCAGCGCGGAGAGCCCGTGCCAACCCCTCAGTGTGAACACGCGCCAGCCGGTCTTATCGCCAGCGTCACGCTTCCAATAGAGAGGTGCCTGCCAGCCCATCCGCTTCACGTTATCCCAGCCTTCGGAGAGCCAGAATTCGGTGCGTGTGTATCCGCCATCCGACATGAATTCCAGGTACTCTCGGCAGGTGACTTCGCGGTTTGCGATCTGGAAGGGTTCTAGGTAGACCTTGTGGCGCGGCCTTTCGTTATCAAAGCAAAAATCGAGAGGATCCGCCGCTTGAAGCGAATAACCAATCTCGATCAGTCCCCCATCGAAGCTGTGCCAGCTCTGTTTGGCGGCTGGAGGCTCCTTTTCTTCGGGGAGCGGGCCCGCGATATAGGAGGGGGACAGTGGATTGGAAAAGAAGGCGTGCTTAATGTCAGTCAACGCCAGTTCTTGATGTTGTTGCTCGTGATTCAGCCCCAATACGATGCGTCGCGCCGCTTCTTCATCAACGTCACTCGCAAGAAATCTCTCTATCGCCTGGTCAACATGTGCGCGGAATGCGAGAACTTCATCGAGCGAAGGCCGGGAGAAGGCCGCGCGCAGGCTTTTCTCAGGAATCTCCTCCCCGAGCGAGTTGTAATAACTGTTGAAAAGCCAACGAAACTCTTCGCGAAATGGTTTGTAGTCCCTGAAGAAGGGACACAGTATGAACGTCTCGAAAAACCATGTGGTATGAGCCTGGTGCCATTTCATCGGGCTGGCATCTGGACACGACTGGACCATCTGATCTTCTGCCGAAACACTCGCTGCAAGAGCGCTCGTCGCCGACCGCACGACTTTGTATTGGGATCGGATGGCAGTGTCCCGCATGTCGCTTCCAACTCTGGAGCGAGCAGCTTGTAAACTCCCTCCCTGGCCTCGCGCTGCGGTAGCACTGGTTTGAGCCATAGCGGCCTCCTGAGGAGTTTTTCGTTCGCGCATACTAGACGGGTTTGTATGTGCACAACGCATAAAAGCAGAGGCATCAAAACGAGACAATTGGACGATGGTATTGGCGATATGTTGGTACTAGCTCTTGAAGTAGTGGGCAACGGTCGCTGGCGGTACCAAGTATCATTGACCCGATTGCAGCATGGCCGACGCTGGTAACGTCAGCGACCGCCATGGGCCTCAGATTGAGGCTGGCTCTCCATTAGATCCGATCTGTCGAGTCAATCCTCCGCCAAAACTCCGGGGTGCTTTAGACCGTAGAAATTCCGTTATCGATAGCAACTAATGAAGATAGCTTGCGCATACGAAGTATCGAACGATACCTTCGTCCAATAGGCTTCTTTTCGCACTCATGATGTGATGTGGGCTGGCGGACAGGGTCAGGGTATTCCATTGCAGGCCGCGTTTCCTCTCGTTCACAAAGTCCAGCGGCTATCACGGGCCAGTTTGCCCAGTGGTACGGCTGAGCTGGCCAGATATCTCATCGGAAAAACCATTGTGCGCAAGACCGGCCGAAACAGGATTAGCGGTCGTATTGTCGAGACGGAGGCTTACCCGCCGGGCGATCGGAGTGGGCATGCATATCGTGGACGAACGGCCAGAAACCAATCTCTATTCCTGGACAGGGGGTTTGCTTATGTGTACTTCGTCTATGGGACGTCCTACATGCTCAACGTGACAGCGGAAGAACCGGAGGTTGGTGCAGGAGTGCTATTGCGCGCCATTGAGCCTCTTGAGGGAATCAACCTAATGAAACGGCTCCGCAAAACCGACAAACTCATAGATCTGGCGAGAGGGCCGGGACGGCTTGCGGCTGCATTGCAAATCGACCAGCGGTTGGACGGAGTTGACCTGTGTGCCAACGGTCCGCTTTGGCTTGGGACCGCGGTTCGAGAGACTGCGGAGGTCGGCACAACTGTGCGCATCGGCATCAGGCGCGAGACGGGCCGGCTGCTCCGTTTTTTTGAGGCGGGCAACCCGTTCGTTAGCGGACCCCGCAACGAGGTAAGTATTCGATAGTAATGGGAGGAGCGACCTAACCGACGAGGATGCAATACCGCATAGAATAGCGCTAAGTCGTAACTGAGCTGCGGGCCTAAATCCTACCTGGAATATCACGTCTCCGCGTGGCGGAGAATTTCGTCCAGCTCCTGCAACTGCCTCTCACTCTCCGGCTGCCACGCGCTTCCCAACTTCTCCAATGCCTGCTGAATATCCCTCAGGGAACTGTCCCGCAGGGCATGGCGCAGTGTTTTCCACTCTTCTTTCACTTGCAGAATCTCGTCGCCGCTTGCGTCTGACAGGAAACCTTTAACCGCCTCTGTCGCCGTTCCGTACTCTTCCCCGAAATCCTGATGCAGGTACGCAGGGAAAAACTCTTGCAATGCCGGATAATCCTCTGGTTCGAACGATTTCTTTTGCCCCGGTTGGTTGTTCATTCGTGCGCCTCCGGATAAGTCGTCAGCACGAAATAACTATCCGGCCCATCCGCGCGGAGCACGATCACCGCACTCGTGCAAGGCACCGTCTGATCGTCACCGCGCCTCAAGCTACGCCCTATCGTCCGCCTCGCGTCGTAATGCAGCGCCAGGTTCGCCCGCGGATAACCTCGCCTCAACCAGCTTTCGATGCGGCCGCGTTCCGCTCGTAGCCCCTCCGCCACGGTTACCTCCGCCGTTTCGCGGTCCGTCCAGGTCGATGCTGCGGAAATGTTGCGTTCCCGCCGTAACCGCTCTTGCAACTCCTCATTCGTTCTGCCCACGTGTTTCTTCAGGGTATGCCCGCCGCGCTCTTCGTCGCGACCCAGGTCGTAGCGCTCTTCAGAGGCGGCAGTGCCGGGAACGCTCCTGGGTGCTTCTGCCGGGCTCGGCGTGGACCCTGTCCCAGGTCCTTGCCCGCATCCGCAGAGCTGCACCAGCAGCACGGCGAACACGATAACTCCCAACAAGCCTCGCGCGCGTGATCCAGCTTGTCCTTTCAAAGAGTCCCTTTTCCAGAAGCGCATCACCTTCCCCAAGCGCACCGAGTATACGCAAATCCTAAGCCCTCGCGCATGCCCCTCCGGTTGTGACCCCTGCAAACCGGGTGCTATTCTCAATTTCATGCCGGATTCGGAGAACATCGCGAGTACCGCGCCTGGCCTGGAGCACTCCAGCCGCCAGTTGGAAGCGCTTCTCGAAGTCAGCGAAGCTATCGCCCAGCAGCGCGACCTCAAAGCCCTCTTTCACGAGCTTTCCGAGCGCCTCCACGGCGTCCTGCAATTCGATTTTCTGACTCTTGTCCTGCACAATCCCGCCACGAACTGCATGCGGCTGCACATTCTCGAGGTGCGCGATCCTTCGTATGAACCTGAGTCGCGAGGTGAATTTCCGGTCGACAGCTCACCTTCCGGCTGGGTTTGGCAAAATCAGCAGCCCTTTATGGCCCTCGATACCACGAAGGACGCTCGTTATCCGGAGTTCATGGAGCTTCTCCGCTCGGAAGGCGTGCGCTCGATTGCCATCGTTCCCCTTACTACGGCCCAGCATCGTCTCGGAGCCATCGGTTTCGGGCGCTACGTTCCCGAAGGCGTGGGCGAAACCGAAGTCGAATTTATGAAACGCGTCGCCGCGCAAGTCGCGGTCGCGGTGGACAATGCCCTGAACTTCGAAGCCGCTCAGGCGTATCAGAAGCAGCTCGCTCGCGAACGAGATCGCCTGCAAGTCCTTCTCGAAATCAACAATCTCCTCGTCAGCACCCGCGACGTCACCGCCGTATTCAAGGGCATTGTCTCGTCGCTCAAGCCTGTGGTGCAGCACGACTACACCAGCCTGGCGCTCGTCGATCCAACCTCCGGTCTGTTAAAGATCCACGCGCTCGATCAAGCCGTTCAGACCACCCTCACAAAACCGGAATTTACCATTGGATTGGAAGGCTCCCCCGCCGGCCAGGCCATGTCTACGGGGCAGATACTCGTCGCGCGGGGTGCGGAAATCGATCGCTTCCATCCGGACGTGGTCCGTTACCTTCGCGCACAGGGCGTTCAGGTAGTCTGTTGCGTCCCGCTCACCAGCAGTGGCCGCACGTTTGGCACTATCAATTTCGCCAGCCGCAACGAGCAGAATTTCTCCAAACCCGACATCGAACTCCTCCGCCAGGTTGCATCGCAAGTCGCCATCGCCCTCGAAAATGCCCTCGCGTTCAAGGAAATCGACGCGCTGAAAGACAAGCTCGCTGTGGAGAAGCTCTATCTGGAAGAAGAGATTCGCACCGAGTTCAGTTTCGACGAAATCATCGGCGAAAGCCCGGCCCTGCGCCGGGCCCTCGCCCAAGTGGAACTCGCTGCTCCGGCCGCCACCACGGTTTTGATCCTCGGCGAAACCGGCACCGGCAAGGAAATCATCGCCCGGGCCATTCACAATCTTAGTCCGCGCCGCGAACGCACCTTCGTCAAGGTTAACTGCGCCTCCATCCCTGCCGGTTTGCTCGAATCCGAACTTTTCGGGCATGAACGCGGTGCCTTCACCGGGGCGATCACGCAGAAAATTGGCCGCTTTGAGTTTGCCGATCAAGGCACGCTGTTCCTCGACGAGGTCGGCGACCTCCCTCTGGAACTGCAGCCCAAATTGCTGCGCGTTCTCCAGGAGCAGGAGTTCGAACGTCTCGGCGGCAATCGCACCATTCACGTCGACGTCCGTGTTGTCGCTGCCACGAACGCCGATCTCAACCAGCTCGTCGCCGAAAAGAAATTCCGCAGCGATCTCTTTTATCGCCTGAATGTCTTTCCTATCCAGATTCCGCCTTTGCGTGAACGGCCCGAAGATGTGCCGCTTCTGGTCCGTTATTTCGTTCAGAAGTTCAGCCGCCGCCAGAATAAGACCGTCGAGTACATTCCCGCGCCCGTAATGGAGGCCATGGTCAACTACTCCTGGCCCGGCAACGTGCGCGAACTCGAAAATCTGATTGAGCGTGCTGTCCTGCTCTCCCCCGGAAAAGAGCTTCGCGTGCCGTTGGCCGAGTTCAAGGAAAACAGCGTGCCCGCCAGTTTCGCGGCCGGCCCCGTTGACCTTCCGCCCCTCACTGCTCCGGCCAGTTCGCCCGCCGCTTCGCCCGTTCGTTCGACCACACTCGATGACGCGCAGCGCCAGCACATCCTGCAAGTCCTTCGGCAAACGCAGTGGCGCATCTCCGGACCGCGCGGCGCCGCCGCCATCCTTGGCATGAAGCGAACCACGCTCCAAGCCCGCATGCGCAAACTCGGCATCAAGCGCCCCATCTGACCGCGTTGCTCACCTTCCCCAATCGGTCTCTGTATCCTACGTGTCTCCGTGGCTAATCCTCGTGGAACCCGGCTTGGCAGGCTCTCTCCTTTGTGTTCTCCTGATAGAGTCGCTATGCAACACCATCTCTCAAGGCCAAAGACGTTTCGCTTTATCCTGTCAGCCTGTCTTCTAGCGGTCTTCGCGATTTCCATGCTACCGCTTGGCTCCGACGCCCAGCTCCCTGTCATTCGCTTTGTTCGCGATCCTGACCCTGCCCCCGATTTTCAGTTGAAGGACCTTGATGGCAAAGACCTCAGCCTCGCAGCCCATAAAGGCCAGGTAATTCTCCTGAATTTCTGGGCTTCCTGGTGCGGACCGTGCCGTGCCGAAATACCGGGCCTCATCGAGCTGCAGAAAAGATATAAGGACCAGCTCCAGATCGTCGGCATCGTCGTGGATGATGACGATATGGACGCGATCCGCGGCGTCGCGAAAGCCCAATCCATCAACTATCCCGTGGCCCTTGCCACTCCCCAGATTGTCATGGCTTATGGAGGCGTCGGCGCTCTGCCGACAGTCTTCGTCATCAATCCCCAAGGCCGCGTCGTCCAGAAGCATGTCGGCCTGTTTAATCCTGCTCTTTACGAGACCGAAGTGCGCGCCCTTCTGGACATGCCCGTTGCCGCGCGCGTCGAAACCTTCGATGACACCGGCGAAATCTTCTTGAAGCACGCGGATCGCGCCACCATGCTGCCCGGCGTCAACACCGAGGGACTCACTCCCGAACAGCGCGCTGCCGCCCTCCACAAATTCAACGCGGAAGCCTGCACCTGCGGTTGTCAGTTCACCCTGGCGCAATGCCGCATCTACGATCCCGCTTGCCAGATCAGCAAAGAGCGGACTGCCGCGATCGTGAAGGAAGTCTCCGCGAAAAACGCGAACGCCAAGCCTGAAGCCCCCGCCGAAGCGCCTTCTCCTGCCGCCACCCCCGCGTCCCAGCCTGCACAACCCGCGCAAGCCCCGTCCACATCTCAGCAGCCCTGATCTCAGCAGCCCGATCGGTCACTGCGATTTCTTCAGCAAGTCCGTCACGACCGTTGTCATCGCCTTCACGCCAGTGCGGATCGCCGGCTCTGGCAGCGGGGCAAACTCGCTGGAGTGCAAACTCGGCAGCCTGGTTCCTTTTTCCTCCGCTTCCTTTAGCTTTGCCGGATCTACCGCACCGAGCCAGAACATGCAGATCGGCGGCCTGGGATCGCTCAGCGCGAACAGGCTGAAATCCTCGCTGCCCATGACCGGCCTGCCATACATCACATTGTCCTTGCCGAGGGCTTTTTCCAGGGACGCGGCAACCCGCTGCGTTAAGGCCGGATCGTTTACCGTTGCCGGCACCGCATCTTTCGAAACCGTGATGATCGGCATCAGGTCCGCCGGAACACCGGCCGCGGACGCAATGCCATTGGTTGCCCGGATAATCGCCGCCAGCGTCTTCTCCCGCTGCTCCGGCGTCATCGTTCGCACCGTCAGCTGCAAACGCGCGTCGTCCGGAATGATGTTGTGTTTTGTGCCCGCATGAAATGAACCCACCGTGATCACCGTCGGCTGCAGCGGATCTTCTTCCCGGCTGACGATCGTCTGCAAAAACACGACCAGCTCTGAAGCGATCACAATTGGATCTTTTGTCATGTGCGGCGACGCGCCATGTCCGCCGTACCCGCGAATCGTAATGTCCACGGAGTCCGACCCCGCAAGCATGGTTCCTTCGCGCCACGCCACTTTTCCCGCCGCCACCACGGCGTGATCGTGCAGCGCCAGCACGTAATCGGGCTTGGGAAACTTCCCATAGAGATCCGCCCGCAGCATGGCCGCCGCTCCCAGGATCGTCTCTTCGGCAGGCTGGGCAATCAGTACCACCGTCCCGCTCCAGCGGCTTTTCTCTTCCGCCAGCATCTTTGCAGTCCCAAGAAATACGGTCATGTGCAGGTCGTGCCCGCAAGCATGCATCACGCCCACTTCGTCCCCCGCCCGTTTCGCCGTCACTTTGCTCGCATAAGCTAGTCCCGTTTTCTCCCGCACCGGCAGCGCGTCCAGTTCCGTCCTTATATACACTGTCGGCCCTGGCCCGTTCTTCAACACGGCCACCACGCCATACGAGGCCAGATTTGGGTCTTCATACTTCCCGAAATGATCGGTCACCTCGTAACCCAGCTTGCGCAGCGTGTTCGCGATCAGCTCCGACGTTTCTTTCTCCTGTGTCGAAAGCTCTGGGTTCTGGTGGAGGTGCTTGTACGTTCCCACCCAGTCGGCAATATTGCTGTCAATTTTTTCGTCCAGGTCGCTTTGCGCCGCTGCCGGCAGCGAAGCTGCAAACAGCGTTATCGCCGCAATCGCCAATTTCGCACACACTCTTTTCATCCGCGTTATCCTCCGCCAACGGTTTTGCATCTTAACAGAACGGATTTCCGCTTGCCGTTCCGCGCGTTGCAGACTACACTCGCGCCTCAAATTCGCTCGAAATGACGACAGACGGCATTTCCGGCAAACTGTCAATCGCAACTGGAGGGAGCTCATGAATCGTCGTGTGTTATTTCTCGGTGTAATTCTATTGGCCGCCGGATTCCTCGCTGTTCACGGCGCCTTTTCGCAGCAGCAATCCGTTGCCGGACGCCGCGCCATTAACCTTCCGGACCGCTCACCCCAATCCGCTTTCAGCAGCGCCATCCTCGTTGGCGACACCTTGTATATCTCCGGAAACATCGGCCTGGATCCGAAGACAGGTAAAGCCCCGGACAAAATCGAAGACGAAATCAAGCTTCTCCTCGACTCCTACAAAACGCTTTTGACCCAGGCAGGCTTCACCATGGACGACCTCGTCTACGTCCAGATCTCCTGCACCGACCTCGCCTACTACGACAAGTTCAATGCCATGTACAAAACCTATTTCACCAAGGACCTGCCTGCGCGCCAGTTTATCGGCGTCGCCTCCCTTCTGCGTGGCGGCCATTTTGAAATGCAGGCGATTGCCGTTAGGCACTGAGGAAAGTGTTGACGCGCGGGCCCTTAGCGGGATTCCGGGAAAATGCTTGACATGCTTCAGGGTCGATAATATACTTAACACTGTTAAGGGGACTCCCACTTGGGCGTCAAAGAGCGCAAACTCCGCCAGAAGAAGTTCCTCCGCCAAGAGATCCTGGACGCAGCCAGCGAGCTTTTCGTAAAGGATGGCTACGAAAACGTCTCCATGCGCCGCATTGCCGACAAGATCGAATATTCCCCCACAACCATTTATCTTTATTTTAAGGATAAGGCTGAGCTCCTGGAACAGGTCTGCCATGACACATTCGCGCGTCTTTCTCAGCATTTGGGCGCCATCTTGGAGCAACCAGGCGATCCGCTCATTCGCCTCAGGCGAGGCCTGATCGCCTACGTCCACTTTGGCTTGGACAACCCGCATCACTACCGCGCTACCTTTATGCTGCCGATCCCCGAAGGCTTTGATAAGCAGAAGTACACTCGGCCGGATTCACCGGGCATTCAGGCGTTCGACTTTCTACGCCGCTGCGTTTTTGACTGTATTTCAGCAGGTAAGCTGCACCCCAAAGATCCGGAACTCGCTAGCCAAACCCTCTGGTGCGGGGTCCACGGCGTCACCTCCCTCCTCATCACCCACACCATGTTTCCTTGGGTCGATAAGGAACAAGTTATTGAATCAGTTGTGGATACTGTGATAGCGGGGGTCTCGAAACACGGCGCGTAAGCCAGTCAAAATTTTTTTTCACTCATGCTTAACACTGTTTAGTTATGGAGCGATGTTACTTTTGTCCCGGCTGTTTCGTATCCTCCTTTGAATCTTAACTCGGAGCTTCGCCATGGCACTCCTCGCTCGCCGCAATCTCTTTCATGACCGCATCCGCTTTGCGGTCACGCTAACCGGCATCGTCTTCGCGCTCGTCCTGATCATCATTCAATTCGGCCTGTTCCTCGGCTTCACCACCACCACCTCGAACAATATTGACCACTCCCATGCCGACCTCTGGATCGTCTTTCACGGTGTCGGCTACTTCGATACCGGCCGCATGTTCTCCGAACGCAAATTCTATGAAGTCCTCTCCACGCCCGGCGTCCAGCAAGCCGAAAAGTACATTCAGAATTTTGCCTATTGGAAAAAGCCTGACGGCGGCGTCGAAAACGTGCAGGTAATCGGTTTTCGTCCCGGCAGTGGTTTGGGCGAGCCGTGGAACGTGGTGCAGGGTAACGCCCTCGACGTGAAGCTGGAAGATGGCGTGATCGTCGATGACCTCTACAAGGTCAAACTCGGTGTCCAAAACATCGGCGATCGAGTCGAAATTGGTGACCACCGCGCCCGCGTCATTGGATTCACACACGGCATCCGCTCTTTCACCACTTCGCCCTTCGTTTACACTTCCTTTAAGAACTCTCTGAACTACACGCGGCCTCAGGCCCACGAAGACCAACTCGCTTATATCCTGGTCAAAGTGGCCCCCGGCTTCACTCCATCCGAAGTTCAGAAGAGTCTTCGCCAGCGGCTTACGGATGTGGACGTCTACACAAGCGAGGAATTCAGCCGCCGAACGCGTTTCTACTGGATGTTCACCACCGGAGCCGGCCTGGCTGTGCTTACAGCCGCGCTCATGGGGCTGGTCGTCGGCGTTGCCGTGGTCGCGCAAACCATCTACGCCGCCACCATGGATCACATCCGTGAATACGGCACCCTCAAGGCTATTGGTGCCACCAACCGCCATCTCTACCGAGTGCTGATCGAACAGGCCGTCTGGAGCGCCGTGCTCGGCTATGGCTTCGCCATGTTCCTTGCCCACTTTATCGTCCAGGGCAGCGAAAAAGGAGGCGCGCTGATCCTCGTGCCGCTTCCCATGAAGATCGGCATGCTCTTTCTGGCCGTCTTCATGTGCATTGTCGCGGCGCTCGTCTCGATCAACAAAGTCACGCACATCGATCCCGCCATGGTTTTCAAAGGTTAGTCGAAGAAAGGAAACGCCATGACTCCATTCGCTCCGAACCCGCCAATCCCGTACCCGTCGCCAGAGATCCCTGTGATCCGCGCGCGGGCTCTTTCGAAAATCTATCGCGAGGGTGCCACGGAACTGCGCGCCCTTTCTTCCGTCGACCTCGACATCTTCTCCGGCCAGCTCACTCTCCTCATGGGTCCTTCCGGCAGCGGCAAAACCACTTTGCTCTCGATCCTCGGCTGTATCCTTCGCGCCAGTGAAGGATGCCTGGAATTGCTTGGTGAAGACGTCATTTCGCTTCCGGAAAAAGAACTGCCGCGTGTCCGCCGCCTCGTCATCGGTTTTGTCTTTCAGGGATTCAACCTCTTCCCAACGCTCACAGCGCTCGAAAATGTCGAGCTTGCCCTCGACGTTCGTGGTTCTCGTGGAAAGTTGGCCCGTCTTCGCGCGGAAGAGCTTCTCCATGAAGTGGGTCTGCAGGACCGCAAACATGCCTTTCCCGCGGACCTCAGCGGCGGGCAAAAGCAACGTGTTGCCATCGCCCGCGCCCTGGCCGGCGATCCGCCGATCCTGCTTGCCGACGAACCCACTGCCGCTCTTGACTCCACCAGCGGGCGCGCGGTCATCGAACTCCTCCAGCGCCTTGCTTACCATCACCGTCGCGCCGTCGTCATGGTCACTCACGATCCCCGTGTTCTTTCCTATGGCGACCGCATCCTGCATCTCGAAGACGGTCGTTTGATTCGCGAAGAAAACCCGCGGCACTCAATCGCTGCTGCCCACCACTTTCCGGCCGCCCAGCCTTCTCCCAATTTTTCCGAAAACTTTCCGGTTGGGTCCTGAGTAAAGGAGACCCGTCATGAAACGATCCATCTACGTCCTCTCTGCTGCCGTCGTCCTCTGCCTTTTATCGACTGCGCTCTTTCTGCGCCGCCGGGAGAACAATGTCCATGCTGCCCCCGTTGCGTCCTCCACTCCGCACGATGGATTGATTTCTGCGCCCGGACGTGTCGAAGCCGTATCCGAAGAGATTCGCGTCAGCTCCGAGCTGAGCGGCCGCCTGCGCAGCGTTCCTGTCGAAGAAGGAGACCGCGTCCACAAAGGCCAGGTGCTCGCCCAAATTGAAAATGACGATTACTTCGCTCGGGTGTCCGCGGCGGAAGCCACGCTGGCCCAGCGCCAGGCGGAACTGCTCCGTACCGTCAATGGGGCGCGCTCGCAGGAACGCCTTGCCGCGGGAGCGAATGTTCAGGCTGCTAAAGCCGTTCTCGATAACGCCCGCCGCGAAGCCGAGCGCCGCCACAACCTTGCGGAAAAGGAAATGATCTCCCACGACGAAGCCGAACGCTATGAACGCGTCTATCATGTCGCGCAAGCCGAATACGATCGTGCCACGCAGGAATTCTCTCTGGTCGACGCAGACGCACGAATCGAAGACCGCCGTCGCGCCGAGGCCGCCGTCGCCGCCGCGCAGGCCCAGCTTACGGAAGCTCGCGCCTATCTCGAGAAGACCTGCATCCGCTCGCCGCTCGATGGTGTCGTGCTCCGCAAGCTTCGCCACGCGGGCGAAAATGTCTCCACCCAGTTCGACTCGCCTATCGTCACGCTTGCCGATGACTCTTCCCTCCGCGTTCGCCTGGATGTCGATGAAACCGACGTGGCTAGACTCCGCCTTGGTCAGCCTGCTTTCGTCACCGCCGAAGCCTACGGCTCCCAGAAATTCACCGGCCACATCATCCGTGTCGGCCGCATCCTTGGACGCAAGAACGTCCGCACCGACGAGCCAAGCGAACGTGTCGACACCAAGATTCTCGAGACCCTGATGGAGCTTGACCCCGGCCAGACGCTCCCTCTTGGTCTGCGCGTGGATGCCTATGTCCAGACGGGCACAGGATCAGAGGTCAAGGGAATCCCATAAATGCCTTAATATGGGCACTTGATATGACAACAGATTACATACAACTGTCTATATATGGGCAATTGCTATTTCTCTAGGGCAGCACGGCAACGGTATAATAATATGAAAATAAAACACTTATACAATAATATGAACACCTGTTCATTGGCCCGCGTCGTGCTCATAAAGACGCGCTCCAAGAAGGTATCTATGCTTAGAATTTCCACCGAAACCAAGAGGACTAAGACGGTTCTGACCATCGAGGGACGCATCGCTGGTCCCTCCGTGGGTACTGTCGAGCAATGCTGGCGCGAACTTTACGCCGCTTCCCCAAAACAGAAATTCATCGTCAATCTCTGCGGTGTCAGCTTCATCGATAACGCAGGCAAAGTTCTTCTCCGCGAAATGCATCGGCTCGGGGCCGAATTTCATGCCGAAGGCTGCCTGAACCAGGCTATCGTCGAGGAAATATCCGCCTCGGACGAAGCCGCTTCCTCCGCGGAAAAAACCGCAAAAAAATCAAAAGGGGCCCCAATCATTTTTTATGTCGTTTTCTTCAGCCTGCTCGGGTTTCCCCTGTGCGGGCGTGCGCAGCAGAACGCTTCACCTCTTCCTGCCACCCCTCCAACGGGCACGATGCGCTTGACCCTCGAACAAGCCGTTGACCTGGCCCTCAAGCAGAACCCGACGCAGCAAATCGCTGTCCTCAACGCCGCGGAAAGCGTGCAGGACAAGAACATCACGCGCGCGGACCTTCTGCCTCAGGCCAAACTGGGCGTGGCCGATTCGGCGAACCGCGTGAACCTTCGCGCGGAATTTGGCGGCAAGCCGTTGGTGCCGGAGGCGCCGCTACCCGGACACATCGGTCCGTACCAACTCTTCTCCGCGGGGCCGAGCTTTGGCGCCACCATTTTCGACTTATCCCTCTGGAAGCGCTATCAAGCGGCCCGCGCCAATGTCACTGCTTCCAAAGCGGACAGTCTTTCCACGCGCGAGCAAGTGATCCTGCTTGTGGTCTCGCAATACATCGGCAGTCTCCGCGCAGTCGCCAATGTCGAGGCCTCCCATTCGCGCGTTCAACTCGCCCAGGCACTCTACGACCAGGCCGCTGACCTTCAGAAGGAGGGCGTCGGCACCGGCATCGACACGCTCCGCGCCAACGTCGAACTCCAGAATGAGAAGCAGGTCCTGATTGAAGCGGAAAATGACCGCGACGCTTCTATCTTCGGTCTCAGCAAGCTGCTTAATCTGGATCCCCGGCAGAAGCTGGAACTCGGCGATTCGCTCAGTTTCTTCCAAACACCGCAACCTGAGGTCGATCCCAGCATCGATCAGGCGCTTACCACTCGGCAGGAGTGGAAGGCGATCGTGGCTCAGGAAAAAGCCGCGGGATACGAGAAGCAAGCTGCCCAATACGAGCGCCTTCCTTCGCTTCGCTTTGACGGCTACTGGAATTACTACGGCACCAGCATCAACAACGGCATTCCAACCTACCAATATCAGGCTTCGTTCAACGTGCCCATCTTCACTGGAGGGCGCATCAAGGCGGAAGTTGCCAAATCGGACATCGAGCTCCAAAAACTCGAGCAGCAGAAGGCCGATCTGCGCAACCAGATCGCTCTCGACGTAAAGACATCTCTTCTGAACCTTCAATCCGCTCGCAACGAGGTTCAGGTCGCCGACCTTGGCGTGCAACTCGCCCAGGAGGAAGTCGGCCAGGCGCGTGACCGTTTCCAGGCGGGCGTCGCCAACAACATCGAAGTAATTTCTGCCCAGGACTCGCTCTCCCGGGCAAACGATAACCAGATTGCCGCGCTGTACCGCTTTAATCAGGCTCGCGCGGACTATGCACGTGCCATCGGACAGATGGAAAAGACGTACGCGAAGTGAGGACAAGATGAGTGTGGAGATTGATGTTGGACTCGAAAATGCCGCGAATGTAAAGGTCGCCCCTGCTGAGTCGGCGCGCAAGCCCGAGCCGCCGGGGAAACCTCTGGCGAGCCCACAACTGCGCCGAGGTCTCATGTTTGCCGCCGTTGTTCTGGTAATCACGGCTGTGGCACTGTTCCTCTACTTTCATAACCGCGAATCCACCGATGACGCTCAGGTCGATGGGCACATTACGCCCATCGCTTCCAAGATCTATGGCCGCGTTTCCAAAGTTCTCATCGACGACAATCAGTCCGTAAAGGCCGGACAGGAGCTCGTCGAAATTGACGAAGCGGATTATCAGGCTGCCGTGGACCAGGCCCAAGCCGCCTTGGCGCTTGCCGAAAGCGAAGCCCGCTCGGCCGGCGTGGACGTCCCGCGCACGAGTGAAACCTCCGAAAGCTCGATTTCCAGTGCCGATGCGCAGCTTGCTGGCGCGCAAGCCGACTTTGTGCGGGCGCAGGCGACTTACGACCAGGCGCAAACAGCCGACCTGGCCGTGGCCGAAGCCAACATTGCGAAGAGCCGCGCGAACGCCCAGCTCGCTCAGGCCGACCTGGCTCGCTTCACGCCACTGGTTCAAAAGGACGAAATCTCGAAACAGCAGTACGATGCCGCGAAAGCGAACGCAGACGCCACCAACAGCGCCCTCGTTGCTGACGAGCAGCGCCTCGCCCAAGCCAAGCGCAACATCGATATCACTCGCGCCCAGCTCGAAGCCGCCAAGGCGCGCGTCGAACAGGCTCAGGCGGGGGTCCACTCCGCAAAGGCAGACGAGAAGCGTGTGGCGATGCGTTCGGCCGATGCCCAAGCCAAGCTCGCCAGCGTCGACCGCGCCCGCGCCGCGCTCGAAGCTGCCAAACTAAACCTCAGCTATTGCCACATCGTAGCCCCAGTCGACGGCGTGGCCACGCACAAGTCTGTCGAGCCCGGCCAAATCGTGCAGGCGGGCCAGGGCCTTCTCGTTGTCGTTCCTCTTCAAAATGTCTGGGTCACCGCCAACTTCAAGGAAACCCAGCTGCGCTATATGAAGCCGAGCCAAAAGGCTTACGTGAAGGTGGACACCTACGGAAAGACGTTTAGCGGACATGTGGATTCGCTCGCAGGCGCCACGGGCGCGGTGCTCAGCCTGCTGCCGCCGGAAAACGCCACGGGCAACTATGTGAAGGTTGTTCAGCGCATCCCCGTGAAGATCGTTCTTGATCCGATTCCCCCGAGCGTTGCGGTACTTCGCCCGGGCATGAACGTGGAAGCAACTGTCATCACGGATTAACCAGGAGCCGGCTCGCTAAGCGCCATGTTGGACAGACTCAAATCGAAGATTCGGATGCCGGATGGCTCGATCAACCCGTGGGTGATCGCCATTACCGTCACGCTGGCCACGTTCATGGAAGTTCTGGACACTTCCATTGCCAACGTTGCTTTGCCGCACATTGCCGGAAATCTTTCCGCCAGCGCCGATGAGTCCACTTGGGTGCTCACCTCCTATCTCGTTTCGAACGCAATCATTCTGCCTCTTTCCGGATGGCTCTCTTCCGTCATAGGACGCAAACGCTTTTACATGATTTGCGTGCTTATTTTCACGATCAGCTCGTTTCTGTGCGGTTTCGCTGCCAGTTTGGGCATGCTCGTCCTCTTCCGCATTCTGCAAGGAGTCGGTGGCGGCGGCCTTCAGCCCAGCGAACAAGCCATCCTCAACGACACTTTCCCCATCAGCAAGCGCGGCATGGCTTTTGCGGTTTACGGTATCGCTGTCGTCGTCGCTCCCACCATCGGGCCATGGCTCGGCGGCTGGATTACAGACAACTACTCCTGGCGCTGGATCTTCTACATCAACGTGCCGGTCGGCATTCTTTCTCTCACGCTCACGTATTTCCTGGTTTCCGATCCGCCGTACATGAAGCGCGTCAACTTCAAGGAAGGCTTCCGTGTTGACTACATCGGCCTCGGGCTCATCAGCCTCGGCCTGGGCAGCATGCAAATCATTCTGGACAAGGGCCAGCGGGAGGATTGGCTCTCGTCCAATTTCATCCGTTTCTTTGTGGTCACCATGCTGATCGGCATCATCGCGGGAATCATTTGGGAGCTCCGCAGCAAAGATCCTATCGTCGATTTCCGTATGCTCAAGAATCGCAACTTCGCGATCGCCACCACCGCCATGTTTTTCCTGGGCTTCGTTCTCTATTCGAGCACTGTGCTCATTCCCCAACTCCTCCAGGAACTGCTTGGCTATCCGGCGGAACTTGCCGGCTTGGCCCTCTCTCCTGGCGGCGCCGTCATCATGTTGATGATGCCCGTCGTAGGTATCCTGGTTTCGAAAGTCAGTCCCCGTTGGCTCATTGCCTTTGGTTGCACCATATCCGCGATCGCGCTTTTTGTGATGGCTGGTTGGAATCTCGAACTGGATTACCGCCACGCCGTCTACGGGCGCATGCTCCAAAGCTTTGGCCTCGCCTTCTTGTTCATTCCCATCAACGTTTCCGCGTTCGCCTATGTCCCGCGGGAACAGACCAACATGGGAACCGGCATCATCAACCTCGCGCGCAACATCGGCGCCAGCGTCGGTATCGCCACCGTCACCACGCTGCTTGAGCGCCGCACGCAATTCCACATGGCTCAGCTCGGCGAACATGTGAACCCTTACAGCGGTCCTTACCGCGACATGGTTGCCGCCCTCACCGCGAACTTCACCGCCTCCGGTTCCTCCGCTGCCAATGCGGCTATGCGGGCGGAAGGAATGATCTACGGCATGATCCAGCGTCAGGCCGCCATGCTTTCGTTCCTGGATGACTTCAAGCTGCTTGGCATCATCTTCTTCGCCATCATTCCACTTTTCTTCTTGTTGAAGAGGCCAAAGATGGGCGGCGGGAATGTGCCCGTGCATTGAGGGAGAAACATCTTTGTAACTTTTTTCGTCTTAAGGACTCTTACGAGTCCCAATGGGGGGAGCAAATGGCAACGCAACTGGCAACGCAAATTATAAGCAACACGCAGGTTAGTGAAGAAAAACTGATCCGCGCCGGTCAGCGGGGAGACGCCCAGGCGATCGAAACTCTCTTTCGTCGCTATCACCGCCCGCTGTTCCAGACCGCGCTCCGCGTCCTTGGCAATTCGGAAGATGCGGAAGACGCTCTGCAGGACGGCCTGCTTTCCGCTTATCGCAACCTCAAGCGCTTCGAGGGCCGCTCGCAGTTCTCGACCTGGCTCACTCGCATCGTCATCAACGCGGCTCTCATGAAGCGCCGCAGTGCCAAGGCCCGTCCGGCGGTTTCTCTCGACGAGACGCATCACGAGGATGAACTGCCCGCCGCGGAGCGCTTCGCCGACGAGAGCCCCAATCCCGAGCAACTCTATGCGGGCACGGAGATTCGCGAGATCATCAACGAGAATCTCGACGAGCTTTCTCCGCTGCTTCGCACCGCCTTCCTCCTTCGGGAAGTGCAGGGCTACTCCACGGGTGAAGCCGCCAAGAAGCTTGGCGTCACGGAAAACACGCTCAAGGCCCGCTTGTGGCGCGCCCGCCATCAGCTTGCCGACCGCCTCGGTCGGCGCCTCCGCCGCATTAAGGACGACATGTCGACCAACATCAGTGGTGACGAAGCCTGCAGCTATTGCTGACCCTCTCGTCCCATAAGTCACTCTAATTGAGCCCTGGTGGTTCCCTCCGCCCCCCTCAGGAACTGCCAGGGCTCATGTGTCTCTCGTCACTGAGTCCTGTAATGCCGGTTGCTACCCTACCGCGCGAGGGAGGTCCCTGCTTATGAAACCTACCCTGCGTGTCCTTGTCTGCGCCCTGTTCCTCCTTGGCGCTCTCTGCTTTGCCGCGCTTCCTTATCTGCCCCTCCACGCCCAGTCCCCCGCCTCGCCCGTCATGCCCATCGGCAGACCTGTCCAGATTAAGGCGCCCCTCGGTCTGCCCCCGGTTCCCATTCCGGCAGACAATCCGCCCACGGAAGAGACCATCGCCTTGGGACGGCGCCTGTATTACGATCCTATGCTCTCCGTGGATGGCACTATCTCCTGTGCCTCCTGCCACGCCCCCCAATTCGCGTTTTCCGATAAGAGGCCAGTCTCTGAAGGAGTTGGTGGAAAAACAGGCACCCGCCACGCGCCTACAGTGATTAACTCGGCCTACTACACGACGCAATTCTGGGATGGCCGCGCGCCAAACCTGGAGGAGCAGGCGAAAGGCCCCATGACGAATCCCGTCGAAATGGCGCACACCCTCGACGGCGTCGTGAAGCGCCTGCAAGCAGATTCGAATTATCCCGGGCTATTTAAGAAGGCTTGGGGCACCGATCAAATCTCGATCGAAATGGTCTCGAAATCCATCGCTTCCTTCGAACGCACGGTCGTCGCCGGCGATTCTCCTTTTGACCAGTTCTACTACGGCCACGATTCCAGGGCGATGTCCCCTGAAGCGCAGCGCGGCCTGCGAATCTTCGTCAACGCCAAGAAAGGGAATTGCGAGGTCTGCCACACCATCGAGAAAGACTTCGCTCTCTTCACCGATAACAAGTTCCACAACCTCGGCGTCGGGGCCGACACCAAGGGCGAACTCAACGACGTCGGCCGTTACGCCGTTACCAAAGTCGACGACGACATGGGTTGCTTCAAGACCCCCAGTTTGCGAAACCTTGCCAACCGCGGCCGCTATATGCATGACGGCAGTTTCCCCACCGTGAAGGATGCCTTTGCCCACTACATCGGCGGCGGCAATTGGAATCCGCATCTCGACAAAGAAATTCACTCGCTCGATCGCCTTACGTTTGACGAGCGCGACGACCTTCTCCAGTTTCTGGACGCCCTGAACGGAAAGCTCCCGGACAACATCGGGCCCCCGCCCGACCTGGTTCTTCCCGCCAAAGCGGCGTCCACCGGGAAATGATTCTGCCTCTTTTGTGAGGAAGCATGTCGGTGTACTCAAAACCCGCAACAGAAAGAGCCAGAAATTGGTGCCGGTTTAATTTCTGCGGAATCGCGTGTTCCTGCGCGGCCTCCGCGGAGCAGTGGAAGGTCGCTCAGGTTACCAGGATGGCAGCACGGGTGTGCAGCGCATCAGGCGCGGCACGCCCGAGGACGGAGGAAATGTATGTTTGAAGATCCACTAGCAAAAAAGAAGACGGGACTGAGTAAATTCTGGATCGATATCCTTGTCGTCGCGGGACTCATCGTTTTGTTGGTTGGCTACCGCGTTCTGACCAGGGGACCGGCAAAAGAGAATGTCCGGACCACTACCACCGCGGCGGATGTAAGCTCAGCCGACCCGGTGAAGGACTTGAAAATCCAGCGCGCCACCATGCAGAAAGACTCGATGGGAACCACAGCCGTGTGGGCCGTCTCGCTGGTCAACAAGTCGGATAAGTTCACCTATACGGGCATCACCTATCAGACCGACTACATCGGCGCGGACAACAACCTGATCGTGGAAAACAAAGGGACAATTTCCGCTACGATCGGGCCCAATGCGGAAGGCAATTTTGAAATCCGCGATACCGCTTATCCCACGGGCACTGCTTGGTTCAAGTTCAAGGTGACCGGCGCAACAGCCAAGGTCGAATAGGCCCCGGCACAGGTTGAAAATTCCTTAACGCCTGGAGCGGGCTGACCGTGCGCGAATTGTTTGCCTGGTTCCCGAAGCCCACTGATCGTCTGTCTGCATGCGTGCCCTTTAGCCGTCACCGTCGCGCCGCTGCGTACAACCCCAGCACCCGCAACTCGCTCGTCGCCGATCGCACTTCTTTCAGCGCCTTCTCCAGCGGCTCGAGCTTCTCCGCCTCCACGTCAACGTAAAACTGGTATTCAAATGGTTTCCCGTGAATCGGCCGGCTTTCGATCTTCAATAAATTCACGCCGTATTTCGAAAAAGGCTCCAGCGACGCCAGCAGCGCACCTGGTCTGTGTGCCAGCCGCATCGCCAGCGACATTTTCTTCGCGTCCTTCGCCCTGTATTGCTGTGCCTGTCCCGGCGGCAGCAGCAGCACAAACCGCGTGAAATTCTCCGCGTTATCTTCAATGTTCTCCCGCAGGATAATCGCACCGTAGTGCCCTGCCGCGCGTCGCCCGGCAATTGCTGCGCAACTCTTGTCTCCTTTTCCCATCATCTCCCGCACACTTCCCGCCGTATCTTCCGCCGGAACGCGCTTCAGCCCGGGATTCGCTTCGAAAAACCGCTCGCACTGCGCCAGCGCCATGGGGTGAGAAGCCACGGCGCGAATCTCTGCAAATGTGGCTCCCGGGCAGCCCATCAGGTGATGCTCAATCGGCAGAATGGTTTCGCCGCAGATTTCCAGCGGGCTTTCAAGGAGCAGGTCATACACGCGCACCACCGAACCCGCCAGGGTATTTTCCACCGGCACCAGCAGGGCATCTGCGGCGCCTTCCGCAATCGCGCGAAACGTCGCGTCAAACGTCGCCCGCGGGACCGTCTGGATACCTTCGCCCATCAACTGCACGGCAGCCGCCTCGCTGAACGCCCCGGGCTCTCCCTGAAATGCCACTCTCATCTTTTCGAAGTCCAATCCCCCACCCATCCGTTTTGGCTCTTTCCCCTGCGGTTTCTGTCCGCGCTATAATTTCTTCTCCAGCATGCCGGAGGTAACGGAATCATGACACAAAAGCGCCCGCAGAAGGGTGAGTACGCCGTGTTTTACGGAAAGTACATCGACCTCGTGCCCAGCGGTGATTTTCTCGAGACTCTACAGGACCAGAGGCGCGAGTTGGTAGCGCTGCTCTCTCCGCTTACGGAAGAACAAGCCGAGTTTCGCTACGCCCAAGGGAAGTGGTCCATCAAGGAAGTTCTCGGCCACATCATGGACGCCGAACGCATCTTTGCCTACCGCCTTCTCCGCATCGCCCGCGGAGATCAGACACCGCTCGCCAGTTTCGAGCAGGATGGTTACATCACGAAAGGGAACTTTACTGCCCGCAAGCTCTCGGACCTGTTAGAGGAATTCTCCGCCGTTCGCGAATCCACCCTCTGCCTGGTCCGTTCGCTCGATCAGGATGCGTGGCTCCGCCGAGGTGTGGCCAATGAAAAAGAAGTCACCGTCTTGGCTCTTGCTTTCATGATTGCGGGACACGAGCGGCACCACCGTATCATTTTGGAAAAGCAATACCTTTCCGCGGCTGCCCGCGCCTGAAGTTTTACATCGGCCCTGGCAGGTCTTTCCTGTCTCCCAGCGCCCCCTTTGCTTCCATATGGCCGTGCACCGCTTCGCCATAAACTGTAAGGTCCGGGCCGGCCCACTTTTCCTCCAATCGCAAGCGGCGCTCCCGTTTTGCCATTTGCAACCTTCCACGCGGCCAGGCGATGTACACCAGCAGGAAACTGGAGAGCGCCAGCGTGAACCCGGCTGCGAGCACTCCTGCCTCTGAAGCATCCAGTGGATCAACGAGCGCTTCGACCATCAAGTATCCGCCGCACAACAACAGAATCACCGCTGCAAACAAGCCTAAGCCAAAAAAAGTTCTTTCGAACCTCGCCCGAATCACCAAGGGAATCCTGTCCTGATCGTGCAATGATCCCGCTCTCGTGGTTCGCATGCCAATTCACTCCTCTTCAGGCCCGACAGCTTGTTCTGTGGCCGTGCCATCTCTCAGGAAGTCCAGATATTGGAAAGCCTGCGCCGCCGTCCCTCGCTTCATCGTTTTGCCGCAGACGCACTGCGGTGTGTCGTCGAGCTTCTCAGTCGTCATTGTTACCAGTGACCATTCGCAATCTCGATTGGGACAATGCCAACGGATCTCTTCCTTCGACATGTGCGCCTCCGTTGTGGTGTTTTTATCGCGGCAACCAAGACTTTCTGTGAGAAGAGCTGAAGGGTATATATAGCAATACAGTAATACACGCAACAGTAAAATATCCTCATAAAGAAACAGTACTCTAGAGTAACAAAACGGTTTTTCGCGCAGGTCCCAGTACCCGTGCCCGCAGTCCCGAAATGGCATCGGTCGCTCTTTCCCTTCTCCCCTCGTTGCAGCCTTTCGCGGCCCGCTGCTACAATTTCTTCTTTGCTGGGCTCTGTCTTGCTCCGCCGGGCTTCTACCCAAACGCTGTCAACTGGCATCTAACTCGGTTCTTTGCCTTTTACGGTCGTTGTGGTGGCTCGGCTCTGCTGCTGGCAAGTGCGGAGTTTTTCTATCTGGCCTGTTTTCTTCGGGAAGGAGATTCGGCGTGGCGAAATATGACGTGGCAATTATCGGCAGTGGTCCAGGTGGTTATGTTTCCGCCATCCGCGCAGGTGAACTTGGCCTGAAGACCATCGTCGTCGAAAAAGATCCTTTCCTGGGCGGCACCTGCCTTCATGTTGGCTGCATTCCCACCAAGGTTCTTCTCCATCACGCCGATGTCTACGACCACTTCAAGAACGGCTCCGAACTCGGCTTCGAAGTCTCCGGCTTGAAGATCAATTGGGCCAACATCCTTGCGCGCAAAAACAAAATCGTCACCAAGCACGCTAAAGGGATCGAATTCCTTTTCAAGAAAAACAAAGTCGAATGGGTTCAGGGTTGGGGACGATATGAAGGCCCCGCGAAAGTCTCCGTCGAAAAAGACGGCAAAAAATCCACCATTGAAGCCGGCAACATTCTTCTCGTCACTGGCTCGGAAGCCAAATCGCTCCCCGGCATCGAGCCCGATCACAAGCAGATTCTCACCAATCGCTCCATCCTCGAGCTGCCGCAGATTCCCAAAACTCTTATTGTCGTTGGTGCGGGTGCCGTCGGTGTCGAGTTCGCCTCTATCTACAATTCCTTCGGCACGCAAGTCACCATTCTGGAAGCTCTCCCACGCGTAGTTCCCCTGGAAGATGAAGATATTTCCGCCGAACTCGACAAGTCCTTCAAGAAGAAAGGCATCAACATCTTCACCGGTTGCAGCGTGGATGGCGTCAAGAAGGACACGAAGTGTGTCACCGTCTCCTTCAAGGACAAGGATGGCAAAGCGCAAACGCTGCAGGCTGAAAGGCTGCTTCTCGCTGTTGGCCGCAAGCCTCTCACCGAAAATTGCGGCGTGGAAAAGTCCAAGGCTCAGCTCGAGCGCGGCTTCGTCCATGTCGACGAACACTTCCAAACCGCGGAGCCGGGTCTCTTCGCCGTCGGAGATATCGTCGCAGGCATGCCGCAACTTGCCCACGCTGCCATGATGGAAGGCATCATTGCCGTCAGCCACATCAAGGGTCTTCCAACGCAGAAGCTTCTGAAAACCCGCATCCCGAACGCAACCTACTGCGAGCCGCAGATCGGCTCCATTGGCCTCACCGAAAAGCAGGCCAAGGACGCGGGCTACGCCGTCAAAGTCGGCAAGTTCCCCTTCGTCGGCAACAGCAAAGCCACCATCCTCGGCAATCATGGTGGCTTCATTAAGGTGGTCTCCGAGGAAAAATATGGTGAAGTGCTCGGCATCCACATTATCGGTCCGCTCGCCACGGAGATTCTGTCGGAAGCCGCCGCCGTCCTTAAGCTCGAAGGCACCATCGACGACATGATGACCATGGTCCACGCCCATCCCACGGTTTGGGAAGCCATGGGTGACGCCTTTGCCTCTGTCCGCGGCCTCCAGATCAATGTGTAACGTAAGTGTAGCGGCCGCCCAGACTCCTGCACTCTTAAACTCTGGCACTCTTGTACTTCCGAGCTCTTGATTCCGCGCGGCGAGAACGGAGACTGTCAACTAACAGTCCAAACTAAGAACTAAGAACTCTTCTCATGCCTCCCCTCCTCATCACCGACCTCGGCCTGATCCCTTACGCCGACGCCTACGCCCTCCAGCAGCGCCTCGTCGCCGCGCGCAAAGCCAATGCCATCGACGACGTCCTTCTCCTCTGCGAGCATCCGCACGTCATCACCCTCGGACGCAATGCCGACCGTGCCAATCTCCTCGCTTCGGAACATGTCCTTCGCCAGAAAAATGTGGAACTCCACGCCACCAACCGCGGGGGAGACATCACCTATCACGGCCCCGGCCAGCTCGTCGGCTATCCCATCCTCAATCTCGACAAAATCAAGCGCGATGTCGGTTGGTACGTCCGCACTCTAGAGGAAGCGATGATTCGTGCCAGCGCCGATTTCGGCGTCACCGCCTATCGCATCCCCGGCAAGACCGGCATCTGGGTTCAAGCCGCTCCTGCCGAAGAGAAACTCGCCGCCATTGGCGTCCACATCAGCCGCTGGGTCACGTCTCACGGCTTCGCTTACAACGTCTCTGCCGATCTGCGCTATTTCGATCTGATTGTTCCTTGCGGAATTGCCGACCGCAAAGCCACCTCGCTCGAAAAACTTCTTCAGCGTCCGGTCTCCCAGGGCGAGGTACACCCTCGTCTCTCCCATCATCTGGCAGAACTCATCTCCCGTACGCCCCAATCCATCTCTCGTGAAGCTCTCGAGTCCGTGCTCACTACTGCTGCCTTGTAATGAGCCGCCTACGTAAAGAGTCGCGCTCACAAAAAAGCCCCCGCGAGAAGGTTCCTCGCGGGGGCTCCGTTCAAAACGAATTGTACTTTCCTTCCTTTGCTATTTCATCGGTGCCACTTTGAAGATGAGCGACCTCGTCACGTCGGACCTCGTTGCGTCTGCATCCACCAGGCTCGTAAAGAGCTCTGTAATCGCGTCCTGCTCTTCCTGACTGCGGCGGTCCCGGTCCGCTATAAACGCCGCCCGCAGCTTATCCATCGCCGAGAGGTCCTTCATGCTCATCCAGGCAAAGTGCGTAAAGTCCCCATCGGTGCGAACTTCCTCCACCGCGAGTCCGTACGCCTGAATGACACCATCCGCAAGCAGTTTTTCATAGATAGGCTTGTTGTATTTCTCCCACGCCTTACGGTATTCCGCGCCCTTCCCGGGCTTCACCTTATTGAAGAGAAAACGCGTATACGGCTGGGCGTCCGCCGGCGGCGGGGTGGAAGTTGCCGCAAATACAAGGTCGCGCGTCAGGTAGTCGCGCCTCTTCGACACATCCGAGATATCCATCATTCGCGCGGTCGGGCCTTGGGTGCTTGTCGCTCCTTTCTTTGCCGTCACGCCTGCCTTCGCCGCTTCGTCGTCCAGTTTGGCGATTTGCGCGCGCAACGCCGTATCCACTTTTTCGATCCCCGCCCAATCCGCCACCGCATACCAGATCTCATGCGTGTGTCCGCCGGGCATGTGCATCAGCGGCACGTCTACGCCCCAGGCCAGAATCACTCCATCCGCCATCAACTTATCGCGCACAGGCGCTCCCACGGTCTTGACCTGTTCCAGGAATTGAGCTTCCTTTCCCGGATTCACAGCAAATTCATACCAGTACGTTAGTGGTTGAAACTGAGCCTGTTGTGCCGCCGCTGTCATGCAGCACATGAGCACAAGCAAAAAGCAGAGCAATAGTCGCTTTTTCATCTCCGTCTCTCCTTAAGAAAGAATTACCTGAAGTGAACAACGGGAATTGGTCTGTCTCGATGAATCACGGTCGTTGCGTGTAGGCACCCAACGCCGATGTGCCTAGAAGGGGCCGAGAAACTGGCGTACTTTTAGCACCAGGGTAACTCCGCGTCAAGACAATCGCCTCGACCTCGTCTTGTTCCGCCAGATCTCGCCTCATGTTTTTCTTGACAGCCGCGGCGGGCCTTGTAATAGTAAACCGTATGGTTAACTATTCCTCTTCAGGAGGATGAAAAATGGCCACGCCGCAATCGCAACCGCAAAACGCCCTCCAGCTAAGACGCACCTTCGCCGCGCCACGCGAGCGCGTCTTCCGCGCCTGGACCGACGCCCGGGAGTTTGCGCTCTGGTTCCACCCGACGACCGACCACACCACCGTGATCTCCAGCCTCAATCTCAAGGTCGGCGGCACGTACAGCTTGGAAATGCACCATAAGAATGGAGACGTGCACAAACTCAGCGGGACGTATCAGCAGATCAAGCCGCCCGAAAAGCTCGTTTTCACCTGGCGCTGGGCCACCGACCCTCCCGGCCAGGAAACCCTCGTCAGCCTCGATTTTCTCGATCTTGGCAACGCCACGGAAATTGTCCTCTCACATGGCCAATTTCCAGACGCCGCCACGCGCGACAAGCACAACCACGGCTGGAACGGCTGCCTCGACCAGCTCCAGAGCTATCTTTCTTAGAGACTCGCGCAAAGTCCCCTTCATTGCATCTTTTCAAAGCCGATATCGCGCGCATTCACCATGTACACACTCATCCCGCTAACCGCCCGTTTACCATCGCGATGAAACACAATCGTCCCCAGCTCTTCACTCTCAAATTCATCGGGCGCCACCAGCTTGAACATCATTGGCGCGTCCCAGTTGATCCTCAACATTAGGTTCCCCTTGTCGACGGACAAATCGTACGTCGTCTCAATCTCGGAGCTTCTATATCGCCCAGCGTAAGCCGCCAGATCCGAGGTGCTGAGTTGCGGCGCCTCCACGCGCTTCCCTGCAAAAAAGGCCTCGCCGTCCATCACCAGCGTGGACTTCATATCCCCGCCCGATCCCTCAAACGTGATCGTTCCGGTCCCAAGATCCTTGAACTGATTCGGTCCCACTCGCCGAAGAACCGCACCCCACGCCATCAGGTTGCCGCCCGAAGCCGTGAACGTGTAGACAAAGTGCTTTCTTGGGTCCAAATACGTTCCCGCAAACTGGCTTGCGTCCGGAAAGCCGCTCGCGTTTGGCGCCTGCTCCGGCGACGCTTCAGCATGCAGACTCTTCTCCAGATAAACGTCGGCAATCTTGCGCGCCAGGCCATTTGTGTTGGCGCTCGATAGATTACATAGGCAGACCGCCGTGAAGCGCTGTTCGGGAAAACGCAGAATCGCCGTTCGGTACCCGTAGAGCGCCCCGTTATGCGACACCGTCGCCAATCCGCGATACTCGCTGATCTCCAGCCCCAGCGCATAGCTGATCTGCTTGCCGTTGTTCAGCACACCGCGCGTCTGCAACTCTTTGACGAGCGTTCCTTTTCCCAGCTTGTTCGTGTAAAAGTTCCTGTCCCACAGCAGCATGTCATCCACAGTGCTCATCAGCCCGCCAGCGCCGACGATGTCATATCCGGTCGACCAATCCACCAGGGCTTTCCCGTCCTTTTCCAAATCGTAAGCGGCCACTCGCCCCGGCAGCACCAGCGTGTGGTCGTCGTAAAAGCGCGTGTGCGTCATCCCCAGCGGCTTGAAGATGTTCTCGGTCGCAAATTCATTCAGCGACTTCTTTGTTGCGCGCTTCACCGCCACGCCCAGCAGGTAATAATTCGTATTGCTGTAGATCCATTCCTCGCCCGGAACATTGTTCAGGCTCTTCTGCCGCGCGATCAGGTCGATGATCTCCCCTTCCGAATGAATCGTTCCCGCATCGCGGCCCGCCAGCGCAAGCAAGGTCAGGAAATCCTTCAGTCCGCTGGTATGGTGCAGCATCTGCCGCAGAGTAATCGTATGCCCGTAATCGGGAAGCTCTGGAACGTACTTTCGCACATCGTCGTCGAGCGAAAGAAATCCCTGCTCCGCTGCCAGCACCACGCTCGCTGCCGTAAACTGCTTCGATACCGACCCCATGTAAAAAACAGATTGCGAGGACAAAGGTACGCCAAGCTCGATACTGCCCATCCCGTACCCTTTCCGATAAACGAAGTTCCCATCCTGAATCACGCCCACCGCGCAGCCCGGCGAGCCCGCTTTGTCATATGCCGCAAAAATCTTGTCGACTTTTTCCTGATTGTCCCCGGCTGCAAAGGCAGGCGTGAGCAGAAATCCCAGAGCCAGAACAACAATCGTCGTGAATCTCATCGGGCACTCCTTACAGACATGGATTCTCTCCCGAACCAAACCTGGTTCCAACTGGCAAACGCTTCACTCTTCAGCATTCTCTGTGGTCTCTGTGTCCTCTGTGGTGAATTCCCTGCTTGCCACATCTTGCTCCAAGCGAACGAGGCCGTCGTGATTAGGCTTCAGCCACAATTTAGCTTTAACATAGAACCCCGTATGTCCCTTCGGAGAACCTCCAACGATGCCTGCCCCTGAGACCCGCGCCAAAGCTCCAAAACTTTCCCGCCAGCAATACCTCGACCTCTATTACTACATGCGTCTCAACCGCGAAGTCGAAGAGACCATGACGCGCCTCTTTCGCCAGAACAAAATCGTCGGCGGCCTCTATGCCAGCCTCGGCCAGGAAGCCATCTCTGTCGGAACCGCTTACGCCCTCGAAAAGCGCGACTGGATGGCTCCGATGATCCGCAACATTGGTGCGCTCCTCGTCAAAGGCGTTCCGCCGCGCGACATCTTCACGCAGCACATGGCGAAGTACACGTCGCCTACCAAAGGCAAGGACGGCACCAGCCATTTCGGCGACCTCGAAAATCTCCACATCGTTTCGCCCATCTCCATGCTTGGTGACCTCATCCCCGTCATGACCGGCGTCGCCATGGCCGGCCGCTACCTCGGCCAGAAAATTGTCTCCATGACCTGGATCGGCGATGGCGGCAGTTCCACGGGGGTGTTCCACGAAGGGCTGAATCTCGCCGCCTCGCAAAAAGCCGCGTTCGTTCTCGTCCTCGAAAACAATCAATGGGCCTACTCCACGCCCGTTCGCCGCCAGGTCCCGCTCGAAAATCTCGCCGACCGCGCGAAGGCCTACGGCATCTCCAGCTACATCGTCGATGGCAACGATGTCCTCGCCGTCTACACTATCGCCAAGGAAGCGGTCGAGCGCGCCCGCGCCGGTGACGGCCCGATCCTCATCGAAGCAAAAACCTTCCGCCGCCGTGGCCACGCCCAGCACGATCCCGCCGAATATGTTCCCAAGGACCAGCGTGCCCACTGGGAAGCGCGCGATCCCATCGCTCTCTACGAGAAATTCCTCGCCGAGGAAAAGCTTCTCGATGGTAAAGGCAAAAAAGAAATTGAAGACAAGATCCACGCGCTCCTCGAAAAAGAGCGCGCGTTTGCGGAAAACTCGCCCATGCCTCCGCCGGAGACTGCTGATCAAGGTGTCTACTGCACGGGCCCCGAATGCCACAATATCCAGCCGAAGTGGGAGCGCCCCATCGACGAACTTCTCCCGCCAAAATCCTGCGTGGATCCCGCCTGGATGGTCGAAGGTTTCGGCCGCGGCGGTGCCTCTTCCGGCAGCGGTGCTCCCATTCACTTCGGCGATGTTCCCACCGCTGCGGGCAAGGAGGAGACTTCGGCTCCGGCCAAATCCGCCACAAAGCCCGCGCCAGCGAAAAAAACTACGCCCAAGAAATCTGCCAGGAAAGGTGGACGCTGACCATGGCCCCCATCACCTTTCTCGAAGCGATTCGCCAGGCCATGTTCGAAGAGATGGCTGCCGACCCGCGTGTCATCCTCATCGGTGAAGATGTAGGCGTCTACGGGGGAGCTTTCAAAACCAGTGAAGGCCTGCTCGAAAAATTCGGTTGGGAGCGCGTCATTGACACGCCTATCAGCGAAAGCGCCATCATCGGCGCTGCTTGCGGCATGAGCTACCTCGGCCTCCGCCCCATCGCCGAGATGCAATTCATCGATTTCATCGTCTGCTGCTTCAACCAGCTCACGAATTTCGTCGCCAAGGGCCACTATCTATGGAACGCCCCCGCGCCCATGGTCGTTCGCGGGCCTTCCGGCGGCGGAGTCCACGGCGGCCCGTTTCATTCCCTGAATCCCGAAATGTACTTCTTCCACACTCCCGGCTTCAAAATCGTCTATCCCTCCACGCCTTACGACGCCAAAGGTCTTCTCAAAGCCAGCATTCGCGACAACAATCCTGTTCTTTTCTTCGAGCACAAATTCCTCTACCGCCGCATCAAGGAAGAAATTCCCGCCGGCGACTACATTGTCCCTCTCGGCAAAGCCATCGTCCGCCGCGAAGGGAAGCACCTTACCATTCTTTCCTACGCCGCCATGATGCATGTCTCTCTCGAGGCCGCCGCCGCCCTCGCCAAAGAAGGCATCGAAGCCGAAGTCATCGATCTCCGCACGCTCATGCCCCTCGACGAAGAAGCCATCCTCAACTCGGTCAGGAAAACCAACAAATGCCTTGTCGTCCATGAAGACACCAAAACCGGCGGCATCGCCGGTGAAATCTCCGCCATCCTCTTCGAAAAAGCCTTCCACGATCTCGATGGCCCCCTCGTCCGCGTCGCTTCCCTGGACACGCCCGTCCCTTACGCCCCCACTCTCGAGGAAGCCTTCCTTCCCAACGCGCAAAAAGTCTTCACGGCCGCAAAGGCCTTAGCTAAGTTCTAGTTTTTTGCGGGCCCGCCTTCTGAGGTGGGCACCTCTCCTGCGACCCTGAAGTGAGACGATTGCTGAAATGTCAACTTCCCCAACGCGACCAATCACAGAAGACTTTTCCTCGGATGAGGCCGTTCAAAGGCTCTTGAAGGAGCGTCTCCGTCAGAAACTCGCCGTTGGCCTCATTGTCGGACTCATCGGTCCCCAAGGCAGCCGCACCCTCGCCGCCGGCGCCAGCGCAAATTCCGCTCGCCCCCAGGTCGATGAAAACACTCTCTTCGAAATTGGCTCCATCACCAAGCTCTTTACCGCCGCCGCGCTGGCCGATGCCGCCAGTCGCGCCAAGGTCTCGCTAGACGATCCGCTCGCCAAATTCCTGCCGCTTCCTCCCGACGGCATCGGCGACCGCACGTTGAAAGAGCTCGCCACGCACACTTCCGGCCTGTCTCGACTCCCCTCCGGTTTCGCCTGGTGGTCAAACCTGCTTCGCCATCCGCGCAATCCCTATGCCCACTACACAGAGCACGACCTTCAAGTTCACCTAGTCACGCTCCAAGGGAAAGCTTTCCCTCGCGGCGGTTTTCTTTATTCGAATATGGGGGCGGGCATTCTTGGCAACATCCTGGCCGCCCGCGAAAAGATGGATTACGCCGGGCTGATCGCGAAACGCGTCACCGGCCCGCTTCAAATGACGCGCACTTTTCTAAACGTTCCCGACTCCGAGCAATCCTTCCTCGCCCAGCCTCATACCAAATCCCTCCGCCCTACTCCCGTCTGGACCATGAGCGCATTGGCTGGCGCTGGCGGCTTAATCTCCTGCATGCAAGACATGGTTCGTTTCGCTTCCGCAGCGCTCGCGGAAACTCCTCCTCTCACCGCCTCCATGTTCCAGCCCATGGCAAGTTCAGGGCGCTCCGGCCACAGCGTCGGTCTCGGCTGGATGCTCCAAACCTCCGACGCCTACCAAGTTGCCTGGCATAACGGCGGCACTGGCGGCTCCCGCTCATTCCTCGCCCTTGAGTTTACTACCCGCCGCGCCGTCGTCGTTCTCAGCAATACACCTAATTCTTTGGACCAACTCGGCGCTCAACTCCTTCTCGGCCCCGCCCTCGCTCAAAACTTCTTCTGATTCCTCTCCGATACCTTGACCTCGTCCTGGCAGGGATTTGCTTCGAAAACGCCAATTATATTTAGGTAGCACCGGAAAACATTCCTGAGGGTCGGCTTTCGGCGCCGCGCCACAATCGAAAAATACGTGTTCCAGCGGCCTCCGCGGCGCTCGGAGGTGCCTGTATTGCTCATGATCGCGTCACGCTTTTTGGGCCCCGCATCCTTCGCTACGCACAGGGAGGAATCTTCCATGTTTGCCAGACAGGGCCTTATCGCCTTAGCGATCTTTTCTCTTTCGGTCTCGGCCTACTCCGCTCCCGATGGCATCACCATCAGCGGCAGAGTTTCGCTTTCAGGGAATCCTCCCAAACCCAGGCCGCTTGACCTCTCGAAGGAGCCCGAATGCGTCAAAATACATGCTTCTAATCCGCTCTTCCCGGAAAGTGTCCTCACCGGCCCCGGCAACTCCTTGCGCAACGTGGTCGTCTATATCTCGGAGGGCGCCACGGACAACTCCCCTGTTCCCTCCACTCCCGCGATTTTCGACCAAAGGGGATGCCACTACGCCACCCACGTCCTCGCCCTGCGCGTCGGGCAGGAAGTGCAAATCTCCAACAACGATCCCTTCGCTCACAACATCCACCCCCTCGCTAAGATCAATCGGGAATGGAACAAGATGCAGCCGGCCGGGACTCCCGCGTTCTCCTACGCCTACGATCACGAGGAAATCATTCCCATCAAATGCAACATTCATCCCTGGATGCAGGGCTATTTCGTCATTCTCAAGACCAACCATTACGCTGTCACGGGAGACGACGGCCGCTTCTCTCTTCCCGATCTTCCTCCCGGCCATTACACCGTGACCGCCTGGCATGAGTTCTACGGCTCACAGAGTAAAGAAATCACCGTCACCGGCTCGGAACCGCTCTCGCTCGATTTCACTTTCACCTCCAAGCCTTGACGCAAAGAGCCTTTTTACAATCTTGTGACATCGACAATTTCATCCTTTGTTAAACTGAGTCACCAGATTCTATCGGTAGGCCCCGGAATCCGAAGACAAGCCGCTCCAGGAGGAGAACCCGCGTGAAGACTCTCGTGTGCGCCGCCCTGTTTCTCTTTGTTTCCCCCGTAGCTTTTTCCCAAGCCAACAATGCCGCTCCCGGCAGCAAGCCCGTCAACGTGAATCTCATTAATTCTCAAGGGGAAAGCGTCGGGACCGCCCATCTCTCTCCCGCTCCGAAGGGGGTCAAAATCACTTTAGACATCAAAAACCTTCCGCCCGGTGAGCACTCCATTCATATTCACGAGCATGGCATTTGTGAGCCGCCTGACTTCAAATCCGCCGGCGCCCATTTCGAGGGCGGAGAGCACGCCCATACCGGTCATCCCGCCGGCGATATCCCGGATTTCTCGCTGATTGTCGGGCCGGACGGAACCGCTCACGTCAGCACGGTCGCGCCGAACGTCACCCTCGGCTCCGATGAGCATTCCGTCTTCAGCAACGGCGGCACCGCCATCGTCATTCACGCCGTCGCGGGGGCCGCCGGCAGTGGCGCGCCGCCGCGCATCGCCTGTGGCGTCATCACCAGGCCAAACTGATTCTTTGGCCCAGCGCGTCACTCCATGCTCGGGTTTCGCAAAGGTGGAATTCTTCCATCTGAAGAGTGCGCTAGCTTTTCGACCTGTTCCTTGATCGGCTTTTGAATCAGTGGGTCGGCCGGCGCATACTTCAGCGCGTTCGAATACATTTGCAGTGCTTCCTCCCGGGCGCCGCGTTTCAACAGCAGATTCCCCAAGTCGATGTACACAAAATAGGCATTCGGGTCCAATGCCACGGATTTTCGAAACGCATCTTCTGCCGCCACCTCGTCCGGTTTCTCCGCGTACAGCTTCTCGGTTCCATGCCCATAAAGCGCGCTCGCTGCCAGCCCTGGCACGTGGAAGTTTCCTCGCACCACGAACAGATTCCCAAACCGTGTAACCGGTGTAGCTTCCCTAAGGGCCGGGCAATCCCACCACTGCGAAGCAAGGACCAAGGTCGGCGTCACGAAGATTGTCCCTGACCTGTCTGGCTGGCTGAGCTGTTTCAAATCCCGCTCCATATTCCGGCCCAGGTACTCCACATCCCTTCCTCTCAGCTCTTCATCGGAGGTGTAGTAAATTACGTCGGCCATTTCGCCGGAGGGCTTCATATAGCGGCGGTAGTAATCCACCATTTCTTTGGCTCTTTGCCCGAGGTCCACTCCTTCATCACTGAAATACTTGTACGCATTGTTTGGCCCGCCGATGAATTCGTTGAAGTATTCCCAGGGCCGCAAAACCGGTATCGCCGAAACGCACGCGAGCGCATAAGCCAGGACCGCCACCGCTTTCCAACGGATCGAACCCGCCGTAATCGACCTTTCTGCAAACAGCCCTGCGAAGATCGAAAGCAACACCACTACGGGCAACGCGTGCCGGATACCTGCATAGGTTGCTCCCACCGCCAGCACCAGCAAAAACAGACAAGCCGCCGCAAGAATGATGCCCGTGGGGAAATTCCATTCCGCCGGTAGCCGCCGCGCGAAAAACAGGATCAAACCCAGCACCGTCAACACAAGCAGGCCAATCGGCAATTTCAGCACAATCATTGCAGGGAAAAAATATTTCGGCCCCTTGCGGAGATAGACTCGTCCAAAAATCAATTGCGGGAACGGCCGGCCTTCCATTCCGGCGTGAACCGTATCCGCAAAACCCCACAGGTACGCTCGCGGAACGACGCGCGTCTTGTCCATTCCTACGAGGATGGCGTGGTAGTACGTCGTCTCCACGTCTTTAATCTTGTCCGCAAGAGTGCGATTGAACGAGTCCCCGCCCGTCCGTGCCTCCCAGTATTGGAATAGGTAGAATCCCCACAAAATCAAAAGTGCGCCTGTTACAACTCCTGTGATTTTCAGCAACCTGCGCACCTGCGAATCACCGTCTGGCCGCAGTGGCCGCCAGAACGCCAGCCAAACTCCAATCAAGACCACACTCAACAAAACCGCCGGTGCAGAGTGTTTTGCAGCCAGATCCAAGCCTAGGAAAAAGGAACATGCTGCCAGATCGGTCCAGACCCAATCCCGAAACGCTCGCGTGGCCAGTACAATGGACGTTGCCGAGAGCAGCGCCACAGGCAAATCCGTCATTACCACGGGCCAATGCGCAGCCACGGTGGGATCAATCAGGAGAAACAGCAAGGCGCCCAGCGCCACCCGCGCGTCGAACACTCGTTCCAGCGCGAACGCCAGCGCAATCAGCAACACCCCGTTCAGCACAAACATGGCGGCGCGCGCACGCCTCTGAACGGAATCGGGATCGTTCTTCTGATATACGAGTTGCTGTGTAAACCGTCGCTCGTCCGGCTTATCGCTGAACTTGCGCAGTGTCTCCGACTGGAACCCCGTTGCCGCGATGACGCTCCCGACCCAAAGCTTTACCAATGGCGGATGTTCGGGGTTCAGCCGGAAATCGCCGTACCTCACATACGAAACTCCGGACGCAATGTGATAGGCCTCATCTAACGTGAAGCTGTCCAGACGTGTCGCAATGGCGGCCCGCAAAATCCCAAGTCCCACCAGCAGGAAAACTGACCACACAAACACTCTGAATTTCACACTGTGCGGGTTTGGTGCTCGCTCGGGTGTGGCGGGCGTTGACGAGCCCATGAATCCTCCGTGCTCGCTGTCGCCGGGCGTCAATCAGTGCCGCAAAGTCTAACGAACTTCTCCCGCCACAACAATCTTTGCTCTATCGTCTTCCCCGAATCGCTGCACAACAGCCCGGAATGATGTAGTCTGAGCCTGAACTCACTCTTGCCAGCCATGAAAAAAATCACCTCCGCGCTTCTGTTCCTTCTCTTTGCGGTCACCTTTGCTTTCGCCCAGCCGCCGCGCTGGACCGAACAGCGCGCCAGCGATTGGTACTCTCGTCAGCCCTGGCTCGTCGGCAGCAACTACATTCCGGCCACTGCCATCAACGAACTCGAAATGTGGCAGGCAGACACCTTCGATCCTCTGCGCATCGATCTCGAACTCGGCTGGGCCCAATCCATCGGCTTGAACACCATGCGCGTCTTCCTTCACGATCTCCTCTGGCAGCAGGATGCCCCCGGCTTCCAGAAACGCATCGACACGTTTCTCGCCATCGCGGATAAACACCACATACGCATCCTCTTTGTGCTCTTCGATTCCTGCTGGGATCCCTATCCGCATCTCGGCAAGCAACGCGAGCCTCGTCCCGGCGTCCACAATTCCGGATGGATGCAGAGCCCTGGTGCCAACGCGCTCAAGGACCCCGCGCAGCTATCTCGCCTCGAAGCCTATGTGAAGGATGTCGTCGGTGCTTTCGCCAAAGATTCCCGCATTCTCGGTTGGGACGTCTGGAACGAACCCGGCGGCACCAACGAAGGCAGTTACGAAAGTCAGGAGCTGCCCAACAAACGCGATCTCGTCCGCGCCATGCTTCCAAAAGCGTTCGCCTGGGCTCGCGAAGCCGGCGCCTCGCAACCCCTTACCAGCGGTCTCTGGGATGGCGACTGGGCCTCCCCGGAAAAGCTGGACCCGATTCAGAAAATCCAGCTCGAACAGTCCGACGTTCTCTCATTCCACAACTACAGCAACCCGAAGGACTTTCTGAAGCACGTCGAAGAACTCCAGAAGTTCCGCCGCCCCATTCTCTGCACAGAATATATGGCGCGTCCGGAAGGAAGTACCTTCCAGGGCATCCTGCCCATCGCCAAAAAGTACAAAATCGCCGCTATCAACTGGGGACTCGTCGCGGGTAAGACGCAAACCTGGCTTCCCTGGGACTCCTGGCAAAAGCCCTACACCGATCGTCAGCCCGCGCAGTGGTTCCACGAAATCTTCCGCACCGACGGCACCCCCTATAGCCAGGAAGAAGTCAACTTCATCCGCCAGATCACCCACTCCTCCTGAACCCTCCAGCGCAGAGCGAGCGCTTTTCGCGAGCTCTGGAGTGCGGGCGGCTTGCTTACCCTGAGCCTCGAAGGGCCGCCGCTTTTGAGCCCTCAACCTCACCTCTAAATAAACGAGGTCCTCCTCCCCAGCCAATCGCAGTCTTCAGCCTCTTGGTTCCCTCTCCGATCTCCGTGCCTATGTGGCCTTCCCCCGGAATGCGGTAATCTAATCCCCTGATGATCATTAACCTTTCCCGCCGGGCGCACGACCACAACTGGGAAATCGATCCCATCACCCGATCTCTGCTTGACACCGATTTCTACAAGCTCCTGATGTTGCAATTCATCTGGAAGTGCTTCCCCCGCACAAAAGCCTCCTTCTCCCTCATCAACCGCTCCTCGGAAATTCGTCTCGCCGACCACGTCGACATCGGCCAGCTTCGCGAACAACTGGACCAGACCCGTACGCGCCGCTTCCACAAATCCGAACTCATCTGGCTTGCTGGCAACACCTTCTACGGCCACCAGGGCATTTTTGAACCCGCCTTTCTCGAATGGCTCGAGCGCGATTTCCGCCTCTCGGACTATGAACTCTCCGTCCAGGATGGACAGTTCTCTCTTTCCTTCCACGGCCTTTGGACGGAAACCACCATGTGGGAGATTTACGCCCTCTCCGCCGTCAACGAGTTGAAAACGCGTTCCAGCCTGAAGAACCTTAGCGAGTTCGAACTCGACATTCTTTACTCCCGCGCCAAAACCAGGCTTTGGGAGAAAATGGCCCGCCTCCGCGGCGTTCCAGGCCTCAGCGTCAGCGACTTCGGCACGCGCCGCCGCCACAGCTTCCTTTGGCAGGAGTACGTCGTAAAGGCCATGAGCGACGTCCTTGGCAGCGCCTTTAAGGGAACCTCTAACACCTACCTGGCCTACAAGCATGACCTCGAAGCCATCGGCACAAACGCCCATGAGTTGCCAATGGTTCTGGCGGCCCTCTCCAACTCCGATGAGGAAATGAGAAACTCCCAGTATCGCTTGCTGGAGCTCTGGCAGCAGACCTATCATGGCGAGCTCCTCATCCTTCTTCCAGACACTTTCGGCACTACCCAGTTCCTTCGCGACGCCCCCGATTGGGTCTCGTCCTGGACCGGCCAGCGCGCCGACAGCAAAGACCCGTTCGTCGCCGGCGACGAGTACATTGCCTGGCTCGAACAGCGAGGACGCGATCCTCAGCAGAAGCTCTTCATTGCTTCTGACGGCCTCGATGTAGACGTCATTCTCGGTCTCCACGCCTATTTTGCCGGCACTCTGCGCAACGGCGCTGCGCCTTCGGACTTCCACCGGGCTGCCGATTTCCTCGACGATCGCCGGTGGATTCCCAGGCGCCGCATCCGCTTCAGTGCCGGCTGGGGCACGCTGCTCACTAACGATTTTCGCGATTGCAATCCGCGAAGCGATAACTCCTTTGACCCCGTCAGCCTCGTCTGCAAACTCAACGAAGCCGATGGCCGTCCCGCCGTCAAGCTCTCGGACAACCTCCAGAAAGCCCTCGGATCTCCTGCCGATATCGAACGCTACCGCCGCGTGTTCGGCATGGCCGGAGTCGTCGACCTCCCCGTCCTGGTCTGATCCCTCTCGTGGAACCAGCGCCGGAGGCGCAAGAACATAGCCCCACGCGTAAGCGTGGGGCTTGGATCGCCCAGGGGAAAGCGCGACACATCCTCCTGACTACCAGTGGCCGCGAGGCGCGCCGTCCGCCCTGGCCGAGGCACGCAAAAAAATGAAATCACCCATCCAAAAAATGACTCCGCCTGGGGATTGTCCTCCCACGGCGTGCCCTGTATAGTCTTTCGCATGTCACGGCTCTCTAGCCCGAACTGTCTCTGTAACGCGGGATGTGTGTGTTGTCCCGCCATCCGTTCTGGCGTCGGGAGGCTCGTGAACTAGGATTTTCTCTAACTCGAGCTGTAAGCAATAAGCCCGCCGCCGGAACCATCAGGCAGGTGGGATTTTTGTTTTGGGGCTGCATTTTCTGCAGAAGGGGTAAACGATGTCATCGTCTTGGTTTCAATCTGGTTCTCGCTTGCCGCTAGGTCGTCGGCTGTATGTCCTCGCGCTGCCGCACATCAACCTTCTGAACAGTTTCACCAGTTCTTTCCCCGGCGTTTGTTGTTGTTGAACCTCCTCTCGAAGTTCTCTATCCCGAAGTCTCTATCCATTCCAGGCAACAAACACCGGCGCGAACGACCGCCCTGACTCGAAGTTAAGGAGAGAAGAAATGAACGCCCTTGGAAAAAATGTTTCCCAGCCCCTCCGGATACTCTTGTACGCCGCCGTGCTAACCGTGGCCTGGCTGCAGACCGCACCGCCCGCTCCTGCCCAGTCCGATGCGTCTATTGAAGGGATTGTCCGTGACCCTTCCGGCGCGGGCATTGCCGCCGCGACCATCCATGTGGAGAATCTCGAAACTGGCGCGGAACGCCAGGTTCAAACGGACCAGTCAGGCCTTTTCCGGGTCCCTTCCTTGGCGGTGGGAAAGTACCAGGTCACGGTGGAAAAGCCCGGCTTCCGCGTTGAACGCCGGACCGATATTGTTCTCGTCGTCGGCCAACTTGCGCAGCTCGACCTGACTTTGCAGATTGGCGATGTTCGCCAAAGCATCGAGGTCACCTCGGAGCCGGACCTGCTCTCCGCAACCACGGAAGACACATCGGGGCTCGTCGGCGAGCGCCAGGTCAAGGATCTGCCCTTGAACGGCCGCAGCTACGATCAACTCCTCACGCTCAATCCCGGCACGGTCAATTACACCTCGCAACGCGCGGGCGGCACGGGCACGTCCAACTCGGAACCAGGAAACATGTTTTCCGTTTCTGGCCACCGTCCCCAGGAGAATCTCTTCCTGCTAAACGGCGTGGAGTACACCGGAGCATCGGAAATCAGCAACACGCCCGGCGGCGTCAGCGGTCAGCTCATCGGGGTCGATGCGGTGCGCGAGTTTGCCCTGGTGAAAGATTCCTACGGCGCGGAGTATGGCAAAAGGCCCGGCGCGCAGGTCAGCATCGTAACGGCGGGTGGGACCAACGAATTTCACGGTTCCGTCTACGAATTCGTCCGCAACAGCGCTCTCGACGCCCGGAACTTCTTCGACCTGCCGCAAATCCCCGATTTTCAGCGCAACGACTTCGGCGCTTCTTTGGGAGGACCCATTCGTGCCGACAAGACTTTCTTCTTCGTCAACTATGAAGGCTACCGCCAGGACCTCGGCTTGAGTGACGTCACACTCGTGCCGGACAACGCCTCCCGCGCCGCCGCTGCCCCAAGCGTAAAGCCGCTGTTGGCGCTTTGGCCGGTCGCAAACGGGCCCGAAATCCTCACTTCCACCGGCGCGCCGAGCGGCATCGCCACGGCCTACAGCAGTCCTCAGCAGAACATTCGCGAGGATTTTGGCACCGCCCGCCTCGACCAGATTTTCTCCAACCAGGACTCTTTCGCCGCGGTCTACACGGCCGACGACAGTCAGGCGCACTCGCCCACCACCAATCCGATCACTTTCGATAGCATCTCTCTGCGCTCTCAAGTCGCCAGCCTCAGCGAAACTCACGTCTTCTCTTCTTCCCTCGTGAACAAAGCGCTCTTCGGCTTCTCACGGGGCGCGTTCTTCTTCGATAGCGCAACAACCGTCGATCTCCCCGGATGGGTTCATGAGGGCCAGCCCGTTGGTGCTGTCGTTGTCGGAGGTGGCACCACGCTCAACGGCGCCTCGCAAATCACCAACGGTGGTACGAACGCCGGCAGCAACATCCGCGCTGTCCGCAATCTGTTCACAGGTTCCGACCAGCTCTCCTACACGCGCGGGCGTCACGCCTTTACGTTCGGAGGCTGGGTCCAGCGCATTCAGTCCAACGACTCTCTAGTGCAGGATCAGTATGGCCAGGCTTCCTTCACCAACCTGCAGACCTTCCTCCAGGGTCAGGTGAGCACCTACACCTACGCGCCCACCTTCACTCCGCTCGGCTGGCGCACCACGGAAGGAGCGGCTTTTGCCGAGGACACGATCAAGCTCAAATCCAACTTGGAAGTGCGCCTCGGTTTTCGCGCGGAATTCACCAATGGCTGGAATGAAGCGCAGGGGCGCGCCTCGAACTATGCATTCAATCCTGACGGAGTCATCATCACGCAGCCGGTCGTCGGCGGTTCTGCGCTTGCCGTTAACAACGCAAAATTCCTTCCCGCTCCTCGCGTTGGCGTGGCCTGGGCTCCCTTCGGTTCCCAAAAGACCGTCATTCGCGCTGGCTTTGGCACCTATTACGCGTTGCTCGATAACCTCAGCTATCGCCTCGATCAGAATGGCCCGTTCAACACCGTCTTCGCGGCAAAAAGCATTCCTTTTTCCAGCATCTCTCCGGATGCTGCCTACGCGGCCGCCAAAGTCATTCCCAGCGGCGTGCAACCGAACTTGAAGACTCCCACCGTCGAAAGCTGGACCTTCAAGATCGAACGCCAGCTCTTCTCCAACACAACATTGGGTGTGGGCTACGTCGGATCGCACGGCTATCACGAACTGCTTTCGCTCGACGCGAATCTTCCCGCGCCGACAATCTGCCCGGCCGCTCCCTGCCCCGTGGGATATCCCGCAGGAACCCTCTACTATCCCCCCGGCGCGGCGCTCGCCAACAACGCCGTCTGGAACACCACGCATTGGTTCTCCGAGGGCATAAGTTTCTACAACGGTCTCGAAGTGGACGCGAATCATCGCTGGTCGAACGGCCTGCAACTCCGCGGCGTCTATACATTTTCGAAAGCCCTCGACGATGGGGACAACCTCAACACCAGCGTGGCCACGAATTCCCCCGCATTTTTGTCAAACCCGCGCAACCCGAATGCGGATTACGGCCGCGCTTCCTTCGATGTGCGACATGCCGGCGTCATCCAGGGAACCTACGATCTTCCGTTTGGACGTTCCAACGCGGCGCTAGGAGAATCCTGGGCGAAATATCTGGTGGCAAACTGGCAAGTCAGCGGCATTCTCACGTTGCAATCGGGCCTGCCATTCACGCCGCAACTCTCCTACAACCCTTCGAACGACGGCGACACGCGCAACCCCGTCCGTCCTTCCTGGAATCCGAAGTTCACGGGCAACGTGATCCTCGGCGGACCGAACGAGTATTTCAATCCGCTGGCGTTCATCCAGCCTCTCTCGGGAACCTACGGAAACGTGGGGCGCAATATTCTGGTGGGTCCTTCCCTGACGCAGTTCGACATGTCTCTAGCCAAGCGTTGGACGCTAACCGAGCGCTTCAACCTGCAATTCCGCTCGGAGTTCTTCAACCTGTTCAACCATGCGAATCTCAATACGCCCAATCCAGTGGTGTATGCCGCTGCCACAGGAGGCCCTTCTCCGACTGCCGGCGTCATTACGTCCACTGCCACCACTTCGCGCCAGATCCAACTCGGACTCAAACTTCTTTGGTAGTGCGGGGCAACCTCCCATTCGTTCGGGATATTACGCCGCCTGTGGTTTCGCCACTTTAGCGATCACTAGGCCCGCGAGAAGCCACGTGATCGTGAAGTCCGCGACATTTACGACGGTATAGGCGCCGGAAAAGCCCCACCAATTCCAGTTGGGGATATCGGAAATCACTCCAGCGGATAGTCCTACGACCGCGAGAAAGACCACGCGCTTCGCGTAGCTCAATCCTCGTGTCTGCAGCAGCAGCCAGGTCAGCAGGAACGCAGCGGCCAGTAAGCTCACAAATTGAATCAGGATGCCCTGGACGTACGAGCCATAGCCGTTCCGGCGAAATGCCGCGAACATGATCGGTCCCTTTTTCATCTTCTCGATCAGCGCCGCCTGAGCCGCCTTCTTCTGCTCCGCGTTCATGCCCTCTAGCGCCATGCCGGGCAGGAGATACGTTCCGGACCGTGTTGTGTGCGAAAGCAGCGTCGACGCCACTTCCTCGTCATTCTGAAAAGTGAGCAAAGTTTTCTCGTGCCACCCGATCACTTCCCAGGAGACCGAACTCCACACAAAAGCCACCAGGCCTCCCAGAAGCGTGCCCAGTAGAAGCGATTTCATCATCGACCCTCCTTGTGGCTGGGTATTGTGCCGTGCTTCCAAGCGTCAGCTCAATGTGATCCGATGTGTTGCGATACGCTCAGCACGTTCCCATCCGGGTCCTTGAACCACGCCACTTGGTCTCCCCCCGGCGCTGTCCAAATCCCGGACTCCTGGTCCTTCATGAAAGGATATTTTTCAAACGCGACGCCGCGATCCTTCAGCCAGTTCACAGCCGCTCGGATGTCCGGCACTTCCCAGCCGAGCACAGTCGCTTGTGCGGGATGAAAATCGGGAATCTTCCCAATGCGGATCATGGTCTCTCCGCTTCGCATCACCAGCGCATAAGTATCGAGACTTACAAACTGCAACCCCAGCTTCTTTTCAAAGAACTCCCTCGTGCGGTCGTAATCCTTGGTAAACAGGAAGCCGATGATCTTTGCCGACGCCAGCATTCAGCCCTCCCGGACGCTTTTGGGACTCCATAGATACCACTTGCCGCCCCTATTCTCTTTCGCTATTGTGACAACAAATGTCGGAAAGGTGTCACAGCATCCTGCATGACCGGAAAGGCCTCCTGTTGGCTCAGGTGGCCAGCGTTTCTCATGACTTCGAAAACGGCTGCGTGGTGGAGGAGCATTTCCATCCTGAGCACCAGCTGATCTTTGCGTCACAGGGCGTCATGACCATTCACACCCCGCAGAGCATTTGGGTTGTGCCGCCGTCGCGCGCCGTCTGGATTCCCGCGGGAACGCCTCATTCCGTCGTCATGTCCGGTTCGGTCTCCATGCGCACTCTTTACTTCCTTCCACGCCTTGTTCGAACTCTGCCCGCCAAGTGTTTTGTGATGAACGTATCTCCTCTTTTGACCGAATTAATTCTCCATGCCTGCACGTTTCCCCGTTTGAACGGAAAAATACCGGCGCAAAAGCGAGTCATGGAAATCCTGATCGATCAGCTGCAGGAGGCCCACTCCATTCCGCTGCAGTTGCCCCATCCTTCGGACTCGCGCGCCCTGCGCATCGTGCGAACCCTGCTGCGCGATCCCTCGGAGAAACGCACCTTGCCCCGCCTCTGCAAGGACTGCGGCGCCAGCAAGCGCACCATCCAGCGCCTGTTCCTCGCCGAAACTAAAATGAGTTTTGGACGGTGGCGCCAGCAATTGCGCCTGCTTCATGCCATGCAGCTGCTGGCTTCAGGAGAAAAAGTCACGGTCGCGGCCCTGGACGCTGGCTATAACAGTCCGAGCGCGTTCATCTCCATGTTTCGAAAGCAGCTCGGCACATCGCCTTCCCGCTACTTTGCCCCCAAAAACGGCCACAGCGTGTAGCGTCGGCTTTCATGCCAGGTCGTATGTCCGTACCGGTGCCTTCAGCCGCTGTCTCATGTCTTTACTTGGTAATGGCGGATCATGCGACCCGTGCTTCTTTTGCAGCGCCGAAGGCGCGGCAGAACCTAGCCCAGCCCGTCAGGGCTGGGTGCCCTGCCACACCAACGCATAGCGCTGTAAGCGCGACACCCTGGAGATTTCAACAGTCCTGTCTCTATTCGCACCGTAACGCCGTCATGGGATCCACGCGTGCGGCGCGCCAAGCGGGATACGTGCACGCCCCGGCTGAAATCACAAACACCACAAACGCCACCGCCGCAAAAACGCGCCATTCCAGCGGCTGCACCCCGAACAACAGGCTGCGGATCAATTGCGCGCACACTCCTCCGGCGAATAGCCCCAGCCCCAATCCCGCTACTGTCGGCCGCAATCCATCCACAAACATGATCCGCATCACTTCCGAACGCTGCGCTCCCAGCGCCATCCGGATCCCAATTTCGTTCGTGCGTTCCGTCACCAGATACGACAGCAATCCGTACAATCCCACCGCCGCCAAAATCAATCCCAGCGCCGCAAACACCAGCACCAGCAATGCGTCAAACTCCGCCGCCGCCGTGGATTTCCCGACCCTCTGCTCCATCGTTAGCACGTCAGACACGGCGAGATTCGGATCCATCGCCGCGATCTCTTTTTCAATCGGTACCGCCAGTGTCGTCACGTCGTGATCGGACCGCACCACCAGAGACCCATAGCTGAATCGCCCCGAATTAATCGGCATATACATCGTCGGCTCCGGGGGCTGGTTCAGGTCCGACAGCACATCTCCCACAATGCCCACAATCTCGAATCGTGGTTTGTTTTCCCAGTCGATCACCAGCGTTTTGCTGATCGCGTTGCCATCCGGAAAAAATTTTCTGGCCATCGATTCCGTGATCACCATCGCATTTCCTTTTTCTCTCTGATCCGAATCTTCAAAAAACCTTCCCCGCTTCAGTGGGATATTCATCGTTGTGAAGTAGGCCGGATCCGCCCCGCGTACCACGGCGTTCAGGAACTGTCCCGCCGGCAGCGGCGGCGCACCCTCGATCGCAAACGTGTTGTCCATGAAATATCCTCCGCCCGGCAACACGCTGACAATGCCCGCCCGGCTGACTCCCGGAACGGCGCGCGCGCGAACCAGCAATTGTTCCAGAAATGATGCAACTTGTGGGTTCGTTGGATATCTTGCGTCCGGCAGCGAGAAGCCCATGGTCAGCACATTGTCTGTGGTGCATCCCATGTTCACCGATCGCAACTCCGCGAAGCTCTTCAGCATCAGCCCGCCGCCGATCAGCAGCAGCACCGTCAGCGCTACTTCCGCCGTCAGCAGCGCCTTGCGCAGGCGCGCGCGTTTCTTTCCGCCAGACGCCCCGCGAGAGTCCTCCTTGAGTGGCCCCAGCAATTCGCTGCGGGTCACCGCGAGCGCCGGCAGTAATCCGGACACTACGCCGCAGAAAATCGTGAGGGCGAACGTGAACGCTAGCGCTAGCCCATCGACGTGTATCGATCCGGCGTGCGGTAAATCTGTACGCAGCGTGAGCAGCCAGCGCAGCGTTGCCCATGCCAGCAACGCTCCCAATCCCCCGCCCGCCATGGTCAATAGCAGGCTCTCGGTCACTTGTGCCTGGATGATTCTCCACCGGCTGCCGCCCAGGGCCGCGCGCACCGCAATCTCTTTCCTCCTCGCCGTCACTCGTGCCATGAACAGATTTGCCACGTTCAGGCACGCGATCAGCAGCACGCAACCCACTGCTCCCATCAACACATACAGCGGCTGCTCCACGCCACGCACCAGATTCTCTGCCAGCGAAACCACATTTGCGCCCTTGCCCATTAAATCGCCGGGGAATTCCTGATGGAGGCGTTCCTGGATGCTGTTCAGTTCGCTCCATGCCTGCTCGACCGTGACTCCGTCCTTCAATCGTGCGGTTACAAAGAACCGGTGATTGCCCCGGTTGTGCATGTCCATTTCGGAAACTTCGTGGTGCACCGGAGCCCATAACTGCACTCGCGTATCCGGATAGTCGAACCACGCGGGCAGTATCCCAATCACCGTGTATTTCTGCGCGTCCAACGAGATACTCTTGCCCACAATTGCCGGATCGCCTGCGTATCGGCGCTTCCACAAGCCATAAGTCAGAACTGCTGTGCCATTTGCCCCGTGGCGGTCATCCTCTTCAGAGAAGAATCGTCCCAGCGCCGGCTGCACTCCCAGTATCGAAAACAGGGTGTACGAGCACTGCCGCGTTCCAATCATTTCCGGCAACGCGCCTCCGTCGCCCGAGAGGTTGGCGGTATCTTCGCCGACCAGCGCCATCTGCTCGAAACTCTTTGCTTGCCTCTCCCAGTCGGCAAAAACTCCCCCCGACACGGGATTGAACGAACTTTCGTCGATGACGTCCCGCTCCCACAAACTCACCAGCCGCTCTGGCTGAGGGAACGGCAGCGGCTTCAGCAGCACTCCATGCACGATCGTGAACAGCGCCGTATTCACTCCAATTCCCAGAGTCAACGTCAGAATCGCAACGACGGTGAATCCCCCCGATTTTCGTAGCGATCGCAATCCATAGCGGATATCCTGCCCCAGGTTCTCCAGGAAACGCACTCCCCTCGCGTCTCGGCATTCCTCTTTGATCTGTTCCTCGCCGCCGATCTCCAGGCGCGCCTGCCTCTGTGCTTCGTCGAGTGGCATTCCCTCCTCAACGAATTTCCTCACCTGCTCGTCGAAATGAAACCGCAGTTCTTCATCGAGTTCCTGCTCCACGGCCTCGCGTCGCAACAAGCCACGCAAGCGCATCCACAAATCGTGAATTGTGTTCATTCCAAACTCCTGGCGCCGGCCCTGGAGATAAGCGCGAAAAAGTACCTACCGTTCAGTAGGACTCAAGAAGCCTCCAGCACCTGCGCTACCGCTGCGGCCAATTTCTCCCACTCACTTCTCTCCGCCTCCAATTGTTTCTGCCCGTTCTTCGTCAGTTCGTAGTATTTCGCCTTCCGGTTGTTTTCCGACGCGCCCCAGCGCGCCTTGATCCATCCCCGCCGCTCCAACCGGTGCAGGGCCGGATACAAAGACCCCTGCCGCACCAGAAGAACCTTGCTCGACACCTGGTGAATGCGCTCGGAAATCGCCCAACCATGCTGTGGTCCCAACGCCAGCGTTCGCAGAATCAAAAGGTCCAGCGTGCCTTGCGGCAGATCAATCCCTTGTTCCGGCATCTCTTCCCCTTGTACTTCTACAAGGAGCCTATCACTACTCCTGTCGATGCACAAGGGGAAGGTTCCTTCCCCGCGGCGCAGTCAACTCCCCATTCATGAACTCTTCGCCCCGCATTAACTTGCGATTGACACCGTTCGTCTTTCCTATAGGCATCAAAACTCGGCGCTGGATTTCTGCCCGCTCCGGCGGAAACGGGTTTGTCTAGGTCACCCGATTCAATCCTTCTGCGCCAGAACAGGAAAACCCATGAACACCAGAAAATGGGCAAAACACTTTTGTGCTTCCCTGGTTGCAGCCGCCTTCGCGCTGCAGCCGGTGGTCGCCATGGCCCAAGACGGAAAGAGCGAATTTGAAAAGAAAGACAGCGTTGTCGAAATCGCGCCCAGATCCAGTGAGGAAGTCGCCCGCTACGTGAATCCGTGGGGCGGAGTCTCCTTCCTGAGCCATCAGCAGAAACTGGCGCTGCTTCGCAATCGCGTTAAGTACGTTTTTGTTCTATTCCAGGAAAATCGCTCTTTTGATTTTTACTTCGGCACGTATCCGGGAGCCCGCGGCCTGTTCTCCCAGCCCTCGGTTGAAACGCCCGGTCTTGTCCAGCCCATTGTCAAAACCGATGGCACCATCGCGTTGATTTCGCCTTTCCTGATCCCTCAATCCGTCACGGACGTGAATGGCAAAACTGTTCTTCTCTACCCGGAGGACACGGACTCCGTCAACCACGGCCACACCGCCATTGATGCCAAGCTGAATCTGGACGCGAATCATGTTGCCCGCAATGACCGCTATGCGTTCACGGAAGAGGGCATCACCGGCGGCACGCTGAGCGCGGACGGCACCAAGTACACCGGGCCCCTCCCCACCGAACAACAGGTGCAAAAGGGTGAGCTGGTCCTCGGCCACGTGGACTGCGATACCGCTCCTTTCCTGTGGCGCTATGCCGACCGCTTCACTCTCTTCGACAATTTCTTTGACACCGTTATCGGTCCTTCCACCCCGAACGCCATTGCCATGATCGCGGGCCAATCCGGCATGACGCAGTGGGTCAAGCACCCGGAACTGGCGTTGGGCGGCACTGGCACTTACGCCAATGGGCAGCTCCCTGTCACCGGCGATCCGCAGCCTTATTGGGGCAATGCTCTTGCGGCCATGCTGAACCCGCCGGGCGTATTCCAGCCCACAGAAAGTGGCGCAGCCGAGACCAAAACTCCTGCTTCCAACCTCACCTTCGCCAGTTTGCCGCTCTCCTTCATGGGCAACCAGATCAAGGCCATCACCTCCAAGGACGGCGACCCCGCCTTTGACCTCTTGGACGTTCAGAGTGACATCGAAAAAATCTACGGCGACAACAACAGGCCTGTGAACTGGCAATGGTTCCAGGAAGGGTATGACCACGAATCCACCGATCCCACCGCGACACCGACCTACTCAAACTACATTGCTCATCACAATGGTCCGCAGTACTTCGGCTACGAGGCGAACAATACGGTGGAGACCGAAGCTCACCTGAAAGGTCTAGGCGATTTCTTCGCAGCCATCAAGGCAAACGCCCTTCCACAGCAAGGCGGTGTGTTTTACGTCCGCGGTGGCTATGGCAACCTCGACAGTTTGCTTCCGCGTTCCCCGAGCAAGGCCGTGCAAAAGGCCTTCCCTGGAAATGACGACCATCCGGGTTATTCCGACGCGCAGATCAGCGAGGCTCTCCTGGCGGACTCCATCAACGCCATTGCCAGCAGCCCGTATTGGCCGGAAAGCGTCATCATCATTACTTACGACGAAACCGACGGCCTCTACGATCACACCCAGCCGTTGATCCGTTCTTTTGACCCGGTTGGCAATGCCCTCAATCAAGGTCCGCGCATTCCCGGCATCGTGATCTCCCCCTACAGCGTGGCCCACGCCATCTCTCATGAAGCCACCGAGCACAGCTCCATCATCAAGTTCATCAATGAGCTCTTTGGCCTCACTCCCCTTGCCGATCTGCCAGACGAAGCCAATGCCCGCGCGCTCGGCGAAGTCACGTATGGCCAGAAATACCTCGGCCCGGCGGATGACAATACTCCGGGCGTTGGGGACCTCTTCTCGGCTTTCGACGACGCCCGGCTGGTAGGGTTCTTCCCACCATTGCCGGCCCACTTCGCCATGATTCCGCAAAGTGACGTTTTGGCTCTTCCCCACTACGAGGCAAAAGGCTGCAGCGCTCTGCACATCAGGCCTACCGACATATTCTTTGGTCAACTATTGGATCCGGCTCCTGCCGACTTCAATCCGCGTCCCAGCACCAACCCGGGTTTGCCGACCTCGGGCACTTGGCCAAGCAACTGAAGTCTCCTTAACCCTTTCGCGCGGCGGCCGGGCTCATCCCCCGGTCGCCGCAGTATTTGTGTGGGCTCGCCATCGATGCCACTGGGACCTTCCATGGAAATGAAGAGAACTCTCATAGTTTTGTTCTTACTTGTTTTGCTCGTTCCGCCAGCTCTGGCCGGCCCCACTTTAGACAAGATCAAAGCCACCGGCTCGCTCGCCTGCGGAATTAACACCGAATTGCCCGAATATTCCACGCAGGACGCGCACGGCAATCATTCCGCTTTCGATCAGGACATTTGCAAGGCCGTGGCTGTCGGTGTTCTCGGCGCGAATGCCAGGTTCACCATCGTCCCCTTTCGCGACGAACAGGACGCCCTGAAGGCCTTCAAATCCGGGGAAATCGCCGTTCTTGCCACCGGCTCAGCCAACTTCCTCAACTCCGCAAACACCGGCATCGGCTTTTCACGACCCATCTTCTATGACTACCAGGGTTTTCTCGTGAACAAAACCTTGGGAATCAACTCCCCGAAGGATCTGGAAGACAAGAAAATATGCTTTCTGGGCGGGACGGAAATCGAAATCCAGCTCCAGGGCTACATGCAGCGCGAAAAGATCAAATGGCTGCCCTTTTCCTTCCAGGAGGAGGGCGAAATGGAAGCGGCTTTCGTCACCCGCAATTGCGCCGCAGTCTCTGCCGATGTGTCTCAACTCGCTTACGAGCAGACCGCGTTCAAAAGCTTTGCGAAGAATCTCGCCATTTTGCCGGACGTCATCGCCAAGGACCCGTTAGCGCTCGCTTACCGGCTCGATGACCCGCAGTGGGCCGCGATCGTCAACTGGACCGCGGAGGTATTGATTCAAGCCGAGGAGAGCGGCGTCACGCAGGCGAATCTCAGCGAAAGAAAAACCAGTGACGACCCGGTCATCCGCCGTTTGCTTGGCATCCAGCGCGGCTACTGGCAGTTCCTTGGCCTGGACGACAACTTCGCCGCCCGCATCGTCGAAGCCGTGGGCAATTATGGCGAGCTCTTCGAACGTGACCTTGGCTCTGGTTCCTCGCTCAAACTCGCGCGCGGGCCCAACAACCTCTGGACCCACGGCGGCCTCATGTACGCCCTCCCCATCCGTTAACCCGGCCGGGAGTTACATTCGCCTCTGTCTCGTAAATGGAGAGTAGTGCCTGTAAAAACAATAGCTTGAGGCCGGTTTCCACCCCCGTTAAAGACGCGTGACGGCCCTCCTTGCATCTCTTTGCTCTTCTCCGTCACTATCCTTTTGTAATCTCGTTTGGTCCCGCTCTGCGGGAAGAAAGGAAGTTTGTGCCCGGAGGGGCTTCGATGGAGAACCCGGTTGGTCTGGTGATTACCGGCGGTGGCGCCAGGGGCGCTTATCAAGCCGGGGTTCTGCTTCGAGTGGCGCAGTTGAAACAGGTCGCCGCTCGGGGGAATCCCTTTCCTTTCATCGGAGGCTCTTCAGCCGGCGCGGTGAACGGCGCCGCTTTGGCTTCCGGATGCGACGATTTCCTCTCCGCCGCGAAGGCGCTGGTCCACTTGTGGGGCAACATAAAACCTTCCGATATTTTCCATTGCGATTTTGTCTCGCAAGCCCACAACTCGATTACCTGGATTATGGATCTTTCCTTTGGCGCGATCCTCGGCGGCGGCAACGCCATCTCGCTGTTGGATGCCTCGCCCCTGCGCAAGTTTCTTGACCAGCACCTCGATTGCGACCAGATCCAGGCAAACATCAAGCGCGGTAACCTCTACGCCCTCGCCATTTCGGCTACCAACTACAACTCCGGCAAAAGCTATCTGTTTGTCCAAGGCGCCAAAGGACATCCCGTCTGGCAGCGTCTCCGCCAGGTTACGCTTCCCACAAGAATCACGGTGGATCATATTTGCGCCTCCGCCGCCATTCCCTTGGTCTTCCAGCCCGTGCGGCTGAAGCTCCCGCGCGGAGAGGCCTATTTTGGCGACGGCTGCATCCGCCTGCAACAACCCCTTAGTCCCGTGATTCGACTCGGTGCGGAGAAGGTCTTCGCCATCGGCGTTCGCTCCGGAAAAAAAGAGCGGCTGGAAATAAATCCGCAAGAAGAAAGCCCGTCGCTTGCTCAGGTGATGGGTATCCTCTTCAACGTGATGTTCCTTGACCATCTCGCCACTGACTTGGAGCACCTGGAGCGGATCAATCATCTTCTCGAAAGCGGGCACATCGTGCAGCCGGACGCGGACTCCTGCGAGGAGTGCGAAAAAATCCGTCCGCTTTCCACCCTCTTTATCAGTCCTTCGGAGAATCTCGGCGACTTGGCCGGGCAGCATCACAAAGATATGCCGTCGCTGATCAAGTACTTCGTCACCAGCCTCGGGCGCGATGTCTCTGCCTGTTCGGACCTGATGAGTTACCTGATGTTCACGCCGCAGTACACGCGGGAGTTGATCTCCATCGGTTACCATGATGCCGATGAGCGTATCGACGAAATCGAGGAGTTCCTCTTTTCCCGGAATGGCAATGGCCACAGAGCGGACCGTTCCTGAATGTTTGCCCGCCGCGCTGAGTTGTTCCTACGTCGCAGTCCCCATCCCCTTCGGCTTTTCGTCACTGCACCTTTGGCGGTAAACTAGTAAGGTTTCGCGGCTTGCGCCAATCTAGCCGCGAACGGACTGGGCTCCACAGTCTTTGGGCCCAGACGCGAAGGAGAGAACTCCCATGGCAGTTGATGTAGTCATGCCCCAGATGGGCGAGAGCATTTTTGAAGGCACCATCACTAAGTGGCTGAAGAAACCCGGCGATAACGTCGAACGCGACGAGCCGCTCTTTGAAATCTCCACCGATAAGGTCGACGCGGAAATTCCATCCCCCTCGGCAGGTGTGCTGAAAGAGATAAAGATTCCCGAAGGCCAGACCGTTCCGATCCAGACCGTCGTCGCCGTCATTGATGGAGCTGCTTCGGCCGCCGCCTCTGCGCCCGCCGCCGCACCCATACCAACTCCCGCGCCAGCTCCCTCTGCCGCTGCTCCTGCTGCGCCAGCCAAACCGGCAACCCCGGCTCCGGCCTCTGCCCCCGCCGCTTCTGTTGCCGCGGCGTCTGCCTCCGGCACAACCACAGAGCGTATCCACTCCTCTCCCCTTGTCCGCCGTCTGGCCAAGGAGCACGGCATCGATCTCGCGTCTCTCGAAGGCACCGGCGCAGGCGGCCGCATCACCAAGGAAGACATCGAATCCGTCATTGCCGCGCAATCGACCGCCGCAGGGGCCCCTTCAGCGGCTCCATCCGCGCCCGCCGCGCGTCCGGCTTCACCGCCGCCTCCGCCGGCTCCGGTTGCTGCGCCCGGCGCGCCTGCTGTTCACGGCAGTCAGTTTGTTCCCGCGCTGCAGGTCGGCGTCCCCCGCGAACGGATCTATTTCGGCAGCTACGAAATCCAGCCGCTCAGCGTCATGCGCCAGAAGATCGCCGAGCACATGGTCGCCTCCAAGCACGTTTCCCCGCACGTCTACTCCGTCGACGAAATCGACATGAGCAAGATCGCTGCGCTCCGCGCCAAGTCCAAGGATGATTTCGAGAAGCGCTACGAGACCAAGCTCACCTTCATGCCTTTCTTCGTGAAGGCCACCGTGGCCGGCCTGCGCGCCTATCCCACGCTCAACGCTTCGCTCGACGGCACCAACATCGTCCTGCACAAGGAAGTGAACATCGGCATCGCCGTCGCTCTCGACTGGGGTCTCATCGTTCCCATCATCAAGAACGCCGACGAGAAGAATTTCCTCGGCATTCAGCGCAATCTGAACGACCTTGCCGAGCGCGCCCGCACCAAGAAGCTCAAGCCCGAGGAGGTCCAGGAGGGCACTTTCTCCATCACCAATCCCGGTGTCTTCGGCGGACTCTTCGGCCTTCCCGTGATCAGCCAGCCAAATGTCGGCATTCTCGGCCTCGGCGCCATCGAAAAGCGCCCTGTGGTCATCAACGACTCCATCGCCATCCGCTCCATGTGCTATGTCACCTTGAGCTACGACCACCGCGTCGTCGATGGCGCCATCGCTCACCAGTTCCTCCACAAGGTCAAGGAAACCCTGGAAAACTGGTCCGAGCCTCTGATCTAGCCTTCTTCTCAATTCGAAAAGCCCGGGCATGTGTTCCTCGCCCGGGCTTTTTTTGTCTCATCCCGAAAATCGGTCGCACCGTTGGCCGCCTTCTGCTCGCCGATCGCTGGTTACATCAATTTCTCCATCCTCTTCATGGTCATGTTATAATGACCATTAGGAAGGAGCCCAATGAGGTACGTACCCGCCGGCACGTTCAAGGCCCGCTGCCTTGCTTTGATGAAAAAGGTCCAAGCCACGGGCGAACCGCTCATCGTCACCAAGCGCGGAACGCCCCTCGTTAAGGTTGTCCCTGCCCATTCCGGGAAGAATGACGTCTTTGGGTTCATGGCGGGGAAAGTAAGAATCGTCGGGGATATCGAGTCTCCGATCCCGGTGAATTGGGAGAGCGCGGGGAAGTGATCCTCCTGGACACCCATGTCCTCGTTTGGCTTACGACGGAACCCGCGAAGTTGTCCAGGCCCGCCAACTCTGCCATCCGGAGAGCTGTCCGGTCGGGTGGCTTGGGCATTTCAGCGATTACACTCTGGGAGTTGGCTTGGCTCGCGAGTCATGGCCGGTTGCAGCCTGCAGGAACCCTGGAAGCGTACCTTGAGGAAGTCTCTTCTCGCGTAGCTGTCCTTCCCCTCACCCCGAAAATTGCCGCCCTGGCCAACCAACTGCCCGCCGATTATCCGAGTGATCCGAGCGATTGCCTGATCGGAGCCACGGCAATGGCGGAGGGCATCGTCCTGGTCACCAAAGATTCAAGAATCCGCGCCTGCAAACAGATTCGAACGCTTTGGTAAGCGGCCTCCTCAGGACCCAACTCCTGTCTACCAACTTCTGACTACGAACTACTGACTTCCGACAATTCCCGCCCCCCTCCTCTCCTCCTGTTGTACGATACCCCGTTCGCTCCAACTCAGGAGGCCACGCACTCCATGCTTGCCCGCCGCGAATTTCTCCGAACCAGCCTTCTCGCCACCGGCGCCGCTGTCTGCTCCAAGCCTCAAACACTCGTCGCCACAAATGCCTCGGACTCGCGTATCGAAATCCTTCTCGACGAATCGCTCGGCGTCATCTCTCCGAACATCTATGGCCACTTCACCGAGCATCTCGGCGGCGTCATCTACGACGGCATCTGGGTCGGCGAAAACTCTTCCGTCCCCAACGTGAACGGCATCCGCAAACGCCTGGTCGACGAGCTGCGCAAAATCAAAGCGCCCGTGGTGCGCTATCCCGGCGGCTGTTTTGCGGACAGCTACAATTGGCGCGACGGCGTGGGCGCCGCCGACAAGCGCCCTCGCCGCACCAATTTCTGGGGTGGCACGGAGCCAAACCACTTCGGCACCAACGAATTCATCCAATTCTGCGGCCTCGCCGGAGCGCAACCTTACCTTGCCGCGAATCTTCGCAGTCTTCCCGCGGAGGAGTTTTATCGCTGGGTGGAGTACTGCAATTCTCCCGCGGGCAGCACCACGCTCGCTGACCTCCGCGCCGCCTCCGGTTCGGCCGAACCCTTCCACGTCCGCTTCTGGGGCGTCGGCAATGAATCCTGGGGCTGCGGCGGCAACTTTACCCCGCAGGAGTACGCCGTCGAATACCGCCGGTTTGTCACCTGGCTCCCCCATTACGGCAAGGGACAGGACCTCTTTCTGGTCGCTTCCGGTCCCTATTCCGAGGACTCCAGCTGGACTCGCGGTTTCTTCGAAGAGCTTCTTCGCAAGGGTCCGGACCAGCTCAATTCCGTCGATGGACTGTCCGTTCATCACTATGCTTGGAACCTCAGCCGCGGCCGTACCACGGATTGGGATAAGGGCAAGGGCAGCGCGCTCGAATTTGAGCCCGTCGATTGGTATGAACTTCTTCGCGAAGGCCAGCGCATGGAGGAGATCATCGGAAATCACTGGCGCGCCCTGGGCGAGTATGACGCACAGCACCGCATTAAGCTCATCGTCGACGAGTGGGGTCCGTGGTACCGTCCAGGCTCGGAGGCAACACCGGGCAACCAGCTCGAACAGATCCCCACGCTGCGCGATGCCGTCTTTTCCGCCATGACCATGGACATTTTTAATCGTCATCCGGAAAAAGTGGCTATGGCCAACTGCGCGCAGCTCATCAACTGCCTCAACAGTCTCTATCTTGCCCACGAAGACAAGTTCTGCGTTACGCCCGTCGGCTTGGTGTTTGGCATGTACGCGGCGCACCAGGGCGGGCAATCCCTTCGCACGGTCATTTCCGCTCCCGCGGTCCGCTACGATCGCGATGGAAAAACGGCGGCGTTCTGGGGCTTGCAGGGCTCCGCTTCTTTGCGCGGAAAAGACCTGGTTCTTACCGTCGTGAATCCCCATGTCAGCGAGCCGCGCGAAACCTCCATCGATCTCAAAGGCACGCGCGTGGCTTCCGCCTACGTCACGACCCTGAGCAGCCCCGACATCCATGCCCACAACACCTTCGCGGAGCCAGCCGCCCTTGCGCCCCAATCGAAGCCTCTGACGCTGAGCGGCTCTGCCTTCACCTACGTCTTTCCGCCCGCCTCCGTCACGTGCCTCTCGCTCTCTTTGGCCTAGGCGCCGCGGCTGCGTGACTCGCGTCCGTCTTCTGCGACTCCTTCGTGTTCTCTGTGCTCCTCTGTGTCCTCTGTGGTGAACTCTTCTTCTTCTCTTTCTTTTTCCCCTACCTCTCCCGCCCCCGCGTCACCGTAACAATCACATGCTTCATCAGCGGCTGATCGCTCTTCACGCTGTAATCCCCGATCGGGCAGAGCACGTTCAACTCCGGCATGTACCCCGCCACAGACCCCTTCGTAATGTGGTACGGAATGGCCCGATACCCCTGCACCATGCGGGTAGACCCGTCCTTCGCGAAGCTGGTGATATCGATCAAATCGTATTTGTTCAGGCCGCGTTCCTTCATATCCTCGGCATTCATGAAGAGCAGCGTCCGCAGATTCTTCACGCCCCGGTACCGGTCGTCATTGGAATAGATCGTGGTATTCCACTGATCGTGAGATCGCATCGTTCCAAGCACCAGCTTCCCCTCGGGAGGCACCGCGTTCCCCAGCGGCGCCGCGGAAAACTCCGCGCGTTTCGTCGGCGTGTGAAAGACCAGCTCCCGCGCGGGTTGTTTGAGCCGGAATCCCAGCGGCTGCTGCACGCGCCGGTTGAAGCATTCGAATCCCTCAAGAGCCTCATCCATTTTGTCGCGGATCAGGTCATAGTCCGCGGCGTAATCGTCCCAGAGCGTCTTCGTGTTCGGTAACGTTGCCTTGGCTATCCCGGCAATAATCGCCGGCTCCGAACGCAAATTCGGCGCCGCCGGCTCCCTCATCCCGAACGAGAGGTGCACCATGCTCATGGAATCTTCCACGGTGATGCCTTGCACTCCCTTCCTCCCGTAGTCTTTTTCCGTTCGGCCAATGCAGGGCAGGATCAGTGCGTCTTTTCCATGAACCAGGTGGCTGCGATTCAGCTTCGTACTGACGTGTACTGTCAGACCGCATTTCTGCAACGCCGCAAATGTGTACGGCGTGTCGGGCGCCGCCAGCGCGAAATTTCCTCCCATCCCGACAAACACCTTCACCTCCCCGCGCATCATTGCCGGAATCACGCGGACCGTGTCCATCCCAAAGGCCCGTGGAGATTTGATCCCGCACGCTTTGTCCAGGCGCGCCAGCCACTCTTCGCTCGGCCGGTGGTCGATCCCGCAGGTGCGGTTTCCCTGCACATTTGAGTGGCCTCGAATCGGGCACGGTCCAGCGCCTTCGCGTCCCATGTTCCCTCGCAGCAGCAGCACATTCACGATTTCACGAATGGTCTCGACGGAGTGCTCGTGCTGCGTCAACCCCAGGCACCAGCTGATAATCGCCGACCGTGCATTCAGGTACACGTTTCCCAGTTCCTGGATCTTCGCTTTGGGCACGCCCGATTGCCGTTCCAGCTCTTCCCACGGCGTGGCGGAAACCACCGCTGCATATTCGTTGAAGCACGACGTGTATCGCTCGATAAATCTCTGGTCGATCGCCTGCGGGTCTGTCCGCGCGGCTTCCAACACGTATTTGGCTACGCCGCGCATCAGCGCCATATCTCCGGCAATGCGCGGCTGGATGTCGAGCGTGCCGATCTTTGTCGACTGGAAAGTCGCCATCTGAAAAACTTCGTGCGGCACAATCGTGCGGGTCGAAGCTGCTTCGATGAGGGGATTGATGTGTACGATCTGCGCGCCCCGGCGGTAGGCCTTCGCCAGGGAAGTCAGCATGCGCGGCGAATTGGACGCGGCGTTCACGCCCATGATGATCAGGCAGTCCGTGGTCTCCCAATCGATCAAGTCCACCATGCCTTTGCCCGTGCCCAGAGCCGCGGTCAGCGCGCGTCCGCTCGCTTCGTGGCACATGTTCGAGCAGTCGGGAAGATTGTTCGTCCCGAACTCCCGCGCGAACAACTGGTACAGAAATGTAGCTTCATTGCCCAGGCGTCCCGACGTATAGAACGCCGCTTCGTTGGGACTCGATAGCCCCCGCAGGTGACTGCCCACCAAAGCGAACGCATCCTCCCAGGACACCGGCAGATATTTATCGCTCGCTGCGTCGTAGCGCATCGGCTCCGTCAAGCGGCCCGTGTCTTCCAGAGCGTAATCCGTCCAGTCCGAAAGTTCCGTAACCGTATGAGCCTCGAAGAACTCTGGCGTCGCGCGCTTGCTGACCATTTCCCAGGTCGCGTGCTTGATGCCGTTCTCGCAAATGTCCATCCGCAGGCCTTTGCGGTCGTCCGGCCAGGCGCACCCGGGGCAGTCGTAGCCCCCGTTTTCATGGTTCATCTTGAGGACCACTCGTGCGCCATTCACCAGCTCATGGTCCTTCAGGAGAACCTTGGTTACGCTCTCCGCCGCTCCCCATCCCGCGGCCGGGTGATGGTAGTCGCTCTGCGAAAAATCCCCGCTGTCTTTCTGGCCGTAACCCGTCGCAGGTGTCTCTTTCTCAGGTTTGTCAGTCTGCTTGCTCTTGTCCATTCATCGTCCCCTGTATCACCACCACAACTCGAAACCATCCCACGTGACTCCACGCCTCATTCCGAAAGGAGTCTGCGGGTGAGGAATCCCTCTATCCCTGAAATTTCGATTTGGACCGGAATTCCGCGCACGCCTTGCGCCGAAGGATGAAATCTACGTTCTTCCGCAAGCTGCCTGGCATTTGATGACCCTGCCAGACCCCACGACGCAACTTTTGTGGAAGATTAACGATGTGAAACGTCCGCCTGGGGAAGGGAAGTGAGAAATTTCGTCAGAATCTGGCGCTAAACCCCGCTCCCTCTGCATCAAATACTTCGATTGAATCTGCAGGAAGGAGGGCCGGGGAATTTCCCTGGCCTTCCTTTTTTTGATATAGTCCGAAACTTGGGGTTGGCATCCGAATCGCTTGGGGAATTCGGAACGAGTCGCGCAAGTAGGGCACGAAAACCCCGAAAATTCAGGGAATCTTGCGGTTCTTTCGGGTTTGGGGCCCGAAAATCATGATGGCTAAATATCATCCGGGGGTGCACAAGTACGCCTTGTTCCTTGTGGCTTGGGCGATCGTTCTCCTCACCGCCGGTGCCCTCGTCACCTCTGAAGACGCCGCCCTCGCCGTTCCCGATTGGCCTCTTTCCTACGGCACGCTCAATCCGCCCATGGTTGGCGGTATCGCCTTCGAGCACTCCCACCGCCTCATCGCCGCCGCGCTCGGCCTTCTGATCATCGGCTTGGCCTTCCTCCTCTGGCGTTACGACGAGCGCCCCTCAATGAAATATCTTGGCCTCGCCGCCTTGGGCGCCGTCATTTTCCAGGGAATCCTCGGCGGCCTTGTTGTCATCAAATTGCTGCACTACTGGCTTCCTGTTATGCATGCTTGCACGGCCGAAATCACCTTCGCCATTCTGGTGTGCATCGCCGTCTGTACCAACCGCTGGTACATGCAGAGCCTTCCCCAATACGTCGACCGCGGCTCCCCCTCCATCCATTTCATCGTCACTCTCAACGCCTTCGTCATCTTTCTCCAGGTCCTTGTCGGCGCCGGCTTCCGTCACAAATATCTCTCTCTCAAGCCGCATGTCTACGGCGCGCCCATCGTTCTCGCCATGGTGATTTACGCGGCTTACATGCTCGGCCTCCGCTTCCCGGAAGTGCCCGCCATGGTCCGCGTCCGCAAACTTCTCCACTCCCTCATCGGTCTTCAGATTCTTCTCGGCCTCGTGGCGCTCTGGGCGCGCATCAATTCCGCGGACGACCCGCAGCCGCTTCCGCCCGTCGTCATCTCCACGGTCGTCCACACCGTTGTAGGCGCGCTCCTCTTCGCCACCTCCGTCGCCACCGTCCTCGTCTGCTACCGGCTCGTCCCGCGCAACAGGGAAGTGCTCTTCGCCACCACCAAAGGTGAGGTGCCCGCCTAATGCCTGGCATTGACCCCACGGAAAATCTCCTTGGCACCGGGGGTCGGAGCTTCAGCTCCGACATTCAAGATGCAGAGTGCGAACGGGCTTCAGCCCCTGACGAATTGCCTTCCCCGCGGAGTGAGGAATCTCTCTTTTCTTCTAACGAAGCGACCATAGTGCACGCCCCCCAAACCCGCACCCGAACCTTGGCATTAGCTCCTGACGCCACCACCAAGCTCTCCGCCTACGTCACCCTCACCAAGCCGGACGTCTCTTTCCTCGTCCTCATGACCACCGCCGCCGGCTTCTACATGGGTGTTCGCGGCCCCATGCCCTGGCTGCACATGATTCACGTCGTCTTCGCCACCATGCTCATCGCCGCTGGCACGGCCGCGCTGAACCACTACATCGAGCGCGAATCCGATCGCTATATGCGCCGCACATCCTCGCGCCCGCTTCCCACTGGCCTTCTCTCTCCCGCCGAAGCCCTTCGCTTCGGCCTGGCGCTCTCCCTCGCCGGCGCCATCGATCTCTGCTTCGTCGCAGGCTACGTCGCCTGTCTTCTCGGTGTTTTCACCAGCCTCAGCTATCTCCTCGCCTACACGCCGCTGAAGAAGCACACCGTCTGGGCCACCTTCATCGGAGCCGTCCCTGGCGCTATCCCTCCCATGATCGGCTGGACCGCCGCCACCGGCAAACTCGACGCCGGCGCCTGGCTCCTCTTCGCCATTCTCTTCTTCTGGCAATTCCCGCACTTCCACGCCATCAGCTGGATGTACCGCGAAGACTACGCACGTGCCGGCATCCTCATGCTTCCCGTCGTCGACAAGGATGGCTCGCGCACCTTCCGCCAGATTGTCTTCTACGCCGCCGGACTCATCGCCGTCAGCCTTCTTCCCGCCGTCATGGGCTTCGCCGGAGTCCTCTACTTCTTCGGCGCGCTCGTCACCTGCACTGCCAGCCTGCAAGTCTGCCTCTGGGCCGCCTCCGCCAAAACCAACTCCCGCGCCAAGTGGCTCATGCACGCCACCGTAATGCACATCCCCATCCTCCTCGGCCTGATGATGTACGACAAACTCCCCCGCTGACCTTGGAGTGCGGCGGCTTGCCGCTGTCTTGGGTTTGTCTATGTAGGGCCGTCTTCCGAGGCGGGCCGCTCGTGCTTTCTCCGTTGGGTGCCGCACCCTTTGTCTTTCAAGCGTGCGGGGGTTCCCTTTCTTCTTTCCTCCGTGCGTGGGGTGCCCCAGGTTCGGTGTGTGAACCTGGGTCTTGGGGTCTCTCTCTTCCGCTTCCGTGTAGCGCTGGCTTTCATGCCAGCCCCTTCGAGGTATAGCCGCCAGCCCTCAGTCCATAGTCTCTTCCACTTTTCTTCGTTCTTTTTCTCGCCACTCACCACTAGCCACTCGCCACTTCTTCTCTGTGTCCTCTGTGGTGAACTCTTCTCTTTTCTTCTCACTACTTCCAACATTTCCTCCCAAACGGTTTTATGTTTTACTTAAAACTGACAACTCCCCATGACCCACGCCGCCCTCAACGCCACCCTCAACGGTGCTAGCGCCATTCTCCTCGCTTTCGGCTACGCCGCCATCCGCGCCGGCAAGCGCGGCCTCCACAAAATCCTCATGCTCTCCGCCTTCATCGTGTCCTGCGCCTTCCTCGTCTCCTACCTCGTCTACCACATCCGCATCCACCAGGTGATCCACTTCAGCGGCCAGGGCTGGATCCGCCCCGTCTACTTCACCCTCCTCATTTCCCACACCATCCTCGCCGTCGTCATCGTCCCGCTCATCCTCATCACCCTTCGCCGAGCCCTCCTCGCCCGCTTCGACAAGCACCGCCTCATCGCCCGCTGGACTCTCCCTCTCTGGTTCTACGTCTCCGTCACCGGCGTCATCGTCTACTTTCTCGTCTACGTCCTCTACGCCCCCCACTGATTCCGGGCGTTTCTGCGGGAAGAATCTCTCTTTCCCACGGCGCGGGTGCCCCAGGTTCGGTGTGTGAACCTGGGTCTTGGGTCTCTTCGGGGTTTTCTCTTCTTTCTTTCCTCCGTGCTCTCTGTCTTCTTCTCTGCGCTCTCAGCGTCTCTGCGTTAGCCTTTTCTTCTCTTCTTCGTTGTCTCTGTGCTCCTCTGTGTTGAACTCCTTCTCTTCGTCTCTCGCCACGATCACTTATCACGAACCGTCCGCTGCTGTATCCTCCCTCCAGATGGAGAGACCCATGACTTTTCACTTTGACAGCATCTTCTATTACGTCTCCGACCTCGACCGGAGCATCGGCTTCTACCGCGAGATTTTTGGCTTTCCCTTGCTCTCGCGGGACGCCGTCGCCCGTTTTAATATAGATGGCGTGCTCTTTGAGCTCGCTCCTCTGCCCGCCGGAGAGCGGCCGCCCCGCGGCGGAAACGCCCGCCTTTGCCTGTGCGTCGACAATGTCGAAGCCGCTTTGCGGGAATTGAAAGATAAAGGTGTGGTCACCAGGGAAGCGCAGGAAAAATCCAACGGCGTCCTGGGCGCTCTGGAAGATCCCGATGGCAACGAACTCTGCCTCTGGCAGTACAAACAGTAATCGGTGATCAGATATCAGATAGAACATCATGAAGCGGGAGCAGCGAACCGGATAAGGCGGACCGTCTTTCTGATATCTGATATCTGTTATCCGCCACCCGCGTCCAGAGCCTAAACGCCTGTTGACCGCCGATTACTGATTACAGATTACCGACTCCTGACTACCGACTACCGACTACTAACTACTGACTGCTCCCTCCCATCATCCCCCTCATCCTCGCCGTCCACACCGCGAATCCTTCCATGGCCACGGCTTCCACGCCGGCGTCCCGCAGGGTCTCCCGTACGAAGCGGTGCCTTTCGTTTTCGGCCGCCAGTTGCACGTCCGTCACCGCGGTAAACTCGCTGGACTCCACCTTGTCGCGAATTTTCTCGACCGTGTAGGCGAAAGACTTTACGTCCCCGAGGGCCCTCGAAACGCTGACCGTCTGGAGGAATCCGCGTGTTCCGTTTCTCCGGTAGCCATAATCGAGGCGCATGGGATCCCCTGGAAAAGTGAACTCTTCCGCCCGCACGCCTTTTTGCATCCTCTCCCACAGCCTTGCCTGCTTCAGCACCTGCGCGCAATACGAGCGGATCTCCGCGCGGCTTCCCGGCGTTCCCACACGCGGCTTCCGTCGCTCCGGCGCCACGTGGTCCTCATACAGCCGTTCCGCTTCGGCATCGAGATCGTTCGCATACACGCCCCTCTGCGGGGCCAGTTGCAGCGTGTTCGAAAGCGTAGCGTCCCATTTCTCCAGCAGTTTCAGCCAGTCCGCCTGCCCGTCTCCTTCGTGCGAGGCCCCGTTGCCGCGGAACAATTCGCCGGCCGTGGCAAAGCGGTCTTCAAGGTCGTTGCGCAGAGCCCGCAACAGCCCTTCGTCCGCCCGGGGATGCAGCCGCCGCACCCGCGCATACTCCTCCGGCTCCTCGATCATCCGCAGCCTCCGTTCGCCGCTTTCGGCATCGAACACCAGGACGCCGATGTTGACGAACTCGTCGCGCACCAGGTTCGGCATGTACCGCAGCACGCGGTACGCGTACGCATGTTCCGCAGCCCTCGCCTCGTTCGTTTCCATAGTCATCTCCATTCCCCGGCGTCCGTGTCCCGCGATCCGCGTTTCGCGCCCCGTGCCCGGAAAGTCAGTAGTCTGTAGTTTCCATCTCGGAGTCAGTCTTCCGAGCTTCCAACCGCCCACTCCCGACTCGAACTGTGCTTCACAACTCGTGCTGACTATAGCTTCTAACCCTCAATCAACCACCAGCCCCGTACCCCGCGACTCGCGACCCGCGTCGCAAAAGTCAGTGGCTGGATTGTAGTCTCGAACTTCCAACTACCGACCACAGGCTACCGACTCAGCCGAAGGCTGGCTCCGCCGCTCACCCTCTCCAAAACGGAAACGGCACCCGATTCGAATTCTTCGCCGAGAGCAACAATTCCGGAACGCGTTCCCGCCTCCGGTAAAGCCGTTCCAGCAGCCGCACCAGCGCGTCGTAATCGTCCCCGTACCACTCCGGCGGAATCTCTTCCGCAAACTCCGCCAGCACGCGCTCGCTGATCTGTTTCTCCAGCGCGTTCAGCCAGGGGGCGAACGATTCCATGCCGATCACTCCCTCGTATACGCGGTTTCGCGCGTACAAGCCTCGCAACGGAGCATCCGGAAAAGTCCACTCCCTGGCGTTGAAACAGAATCCCTGATCGATCATCCAGGTGTGGTAGGTCGGCTGCGCCGCCTCGCTTGTCCCGGGGCGCGCCCCCGGCGTGATGGCTTCCTGCGGCAGCTGCTTCTCGAAGAATACCGTCTGCCTTCCGTTCGTGTTGCAGGCCCACTTGTCGAACACCAGCATCCCGGCAAACGTGTGCAAGTTGTCCACGTCGAGCAGTTTTTCATCCGGCAAAAAATCGTGCAGCGTCATCTGCCTTGGGTCTCCCGGATACCGGGAGGCAAACTGCAGCCCGGGTGCGCAGGGAATCCGCGTCCGTGCCGTCTCGACGCACAGTTCCGCCGTCAACCGGATCAATTCCTCGGACACCTCGACCACGCTTACCGGCGCTGTCGGCAGCCCCAGCCTTCCCGCCAGTCTCGTACCGAGCATCTCGTTCACCAGAACCCGGCAGTGCTGCGGATTATTCTGGAACTTCACCACGTAGTAGTTGTCGTCCGAGCACCGCATCAGGTGTGACTGCGCGCCCCCACGCATCCGCCGTATCTGCTCGACTGCCCGCAACATGCGACGTTATCTTATAGATATATGCTATATCGTGCAAGTTATCGCCAGGCCTCTGGAATCCCTTTCCCCTTCCGGCACTCTCCTATCCTCTTTCTGTACGCAAAGCTTTCCGTCCCGGTACTCCCAGCAAACAAAAAAGGCCCCCCGAAGCTATCGGGGGGCCCTTCGAATACTCTCTTTGGCTGTTTACCGGCGGCGCTTCTTTCCGCCCTTCTTTGCCGCCTTTTTCGGCTTTGCCTTGGCTTTTTTCGCCGCCTTCTTCGGGGGTTTCTTTGCGGCCTTCTTCTTGGCAGGTTTCTTGGCCGCCTTGGGTGCCGGTTTCTTGGGCGCCGCCTTGGGTGCCGGACGCGTCGGCTCTTCCCCTTCGGCCTCTTCCGCGGGCTCCTCTTCCACGGAAAGAACGTCTTCCTCTTCTTCGATTATGGTTTCGCCGCCCAGCTCCTCGTCTTCCTCCAGGCGCGACAGCTCATCATCATCTTCGAACTGATCCTTCTCGAAATCCATGCTCTCCTCCCCTGCGGGCTCTTGCGAAGCCGTAATCCTTCTCATCGATTCGTTTTTACCTGCTGTAGGCAGAGACGACCGCGCTCCGTCCTTGCGCTTTGTTATCCCACTCCATCGTGCTTGTCAAGCGCTCTGCTCACTGCCCACTGTTGGCCGCCAAAACGGCCCATTTTCTCGCTAATTCTTCGTTTCCACCGTGCTTGGGGCCGGCTTCTTCTTTGGGGTTTGCTTGGAGGTCGTATGATGCACCGTCCGGGTCTCCGGGCCACCCCCCACGGTGTAAATCCGCAATACCATTCCCCGGCTCACGTGGCCGGATTTCAACCCGTTCCACCTCTTCACCTGCTCGGAGGTAACACTGAACTGGTCGGCGATTCCTCCCAGCGTGTCCCCCTTCCGCACCCGGTAGCGCACCAGCCGCGGCTTGCTCTCCGAAAGGGGCTGCGCCGCCGGAATGATCAACTTTTCCCCGGCCTGCAGTTCCGATCCCCGTTCCAGCTCGTTGGCCTCGGCAATCGCCGTCGGCGTCACTCGGTACACCTTCGCAATCGACGTCAGCGTCTCCCCCGCCTCCACCCGGTGCCGTCTCCAACTGACCCACTTGTCCGGCGGAATATCCGCAATCTCCGCCGAGAACTTTTCGGACGTGCCCGCCGGCAGGTGCAGCACGAACTCCGCGTCGTCCGGCGTAATCATGCGTAACAGCGAGGGGTTCAGCGTCCGCAGTGTATCCACGTCCACATCAATCGTCTCCGCCACCAGCCGAAGGTCGATCGCTCGCCCCGGCTTCACGGTGTCCGTCGGCAGCGGCTCCTCCGGGTCCGCGGAAATTCCATAGTGCGCCGCGTCCTTGGCGATCAACGTCAGGGCCAGAATGATCGGCACATAATTCTTGGTCTCCTTGGGCAACACGTTCCTCTTGTACAGCTCCCAGAAGTCCGCGTAGCCTGTGCGCTCGATTCCTTTCTGTACGTTCCCTGGCCCGCAGTTATATGCCGCCATCGCCAGGTACCAATCTCCGTACAGTCCGTACAAATCGCGGAGATGCTGTGCTGCCGCCCGCGTGGCCTTCTCCGGGTCCAGCCGCTCGTCAACCCACCAGCTCCGCTTCAGCCCGTACTCGTTCCCGCGCCACTGCACAAATTGCCAGATCCCCCGCGCGCCCGCCCGCGAAAGCGCCAGCGGCTGAAACGCGCTTTCCGCCTGCGCCAGATAGATCAGGTCCTGCGGCACGCCCTCTTCCTTCAAAATCCGCGAGATCATCTCCTGATACTTCCCCTTGCGCCGCAGCCCGTTCTCCACGATGGCTTTACCCCTCGGCGTCTGGAAAAAGTTCAGGTAAGACACCACCACGTCATTCACCGTCAGCGGCAGGTCGTGAGACACGTTCTTCGCCACGTCCTCCGCCCGCTCTTTCAACTTTGGGTCCACCGGAAAGGTCATCTCCGCCACTTCATCGATCGGCGCGGGCACTGCCGGCGCTTCCGTGAATCCGTCCCCGGCGCGGAACGCCTGCAGTTCGTACGTATAGACCTTGTCTGTCACCTGGTGGAACAGTTCCTGCAGTTGCGGATCGCTGTTCGGGTCGTACCCGCTCTCCAGGATCCAGTCCACCGCGTCGTCAAAATCGCGCCGCGCCGCCGCCAGATGCCCCGCGTTGTAATTCGCTTCGCCCGACGCGAATTTCGCCTTCACCTGTTCGATCAAGTAAGGAATTCCCCCCCGGACAGGAGGCATAAAGGAAGGAAACTCTTCCGCCGACAACTTCTTCAGCGGCAAATCGCCGACTGATGGACTCTGCGGCGGGTCCTGCGGCTTCACCGGACTCAGCGCCGGCGCCTTCGCTTGTACGGGCTTCTTGCCGGCGTCCTCGCAGCCACACAACCACACCACCGCCAGAAGGCCGCACCCGGCTCCCGCCACTGCTCTGCGCTTGGTTCTTTGGCGCATCTTCTAATGGTATGAATCCCTTCCCGCCCGGGTCAATCTTTTACCGCTTCGCGTTCCAAATCCCGCACTCCCGCCATTTTGGTACAAGAGTGGCGAACAGATAGGGACTGGATAACAGCCGCTTCTCCGTGAACTCTGTCTTACCTCTGTGCCCTCCGTGGTAAGGCCTTTGCTTTCTCTCTTTCCCTTTTCTATTTTCGAATTTTGCTTTTCCAATCCCGTCTTTCTCTTCCTCTCGCCACTCGCCACCAGCCACTCGCCACTGCCTTCCTCCCCGTATCCAACTCAACACGCCACCAATCGCGTACCTCTCCGCCCCAATCCCCCTCTGCTATCCTCACAGCAGAGTCTGAATTATCTGAGAGAGGAACTCCCCCATGAAACTCTGGTTACCCTTGGCCGTGGCGCTCGTTGTCCCGCTGTCCGCTCACGCCCAGGCTCGCAAGCCCTGTGAAGACCTCAAATCCGAAATCGCCAAGAAAATGGATGCAAAAGGCGTAGCTTCCTACACTCTCGACATCGTCGATAAGGACAAGGACACAGACGGCAAGGTCGTCGGCACCTGCGACGGAAATACCAAGAAAATCGTCTACCGCCGCAGCGCCGCGCCAACTGCACCCGCTGACTCGGCCAAGCCTTCGGCCTCTCAGTGAAACTGCAGTTCGAGCGCGTAAATCTCCTGAACACTGCGATCGCGGATCATCACCGGCGCATCCTCCGGCGTCAGCCCGATCCACCCAGCCAGAATGTCCACCACCTGCGGGACGTCCTTCAGGCTCACGACACGTTCTACTCTGCCGTCTTTCACTCTTACACGTACTAGCTCGGCCGCGCCCGCCTGTGTCTCCCGCATGTACACAAATTTCCCGTCATGCGTCCACTCGTTGTAGTTAAGATCTTCCCCCTCCGCCAGCGTGGACCATTTCTTCGTGCCTATGTCGAACAACATCAGCTTCGCCTGGCCGCTGGCGAAAGCCAGGATAGACCGGCCGTCCGGCGATACCCTCGGCGAAAAGAGTCCGTCCGAATCCGGGATGGAAGTCACGCCCCCACTTCCCAAATCCAGTTGATAGATCCCCGCCTTGTGCGTTCCCTGGGATTTCCCGAACACAATCGACTTCCCGTCCGGCATCCACGTTGGATCCGCCTGCACTTCGTTGTCGCTCGTCTGCATCAATATTTCCGCGCTCCCTCCGGAGGAGGAAATCAGCCGGATTCTCCACGGGTGGTAGAACTGCACGTCCAGGAACGCAACCTTGAAACCGTCGGGCGACCAGCGCGGCTGAAAGGCCCTCATGGGCGGAAACGTAAGTTGCATCTTTTCCGATCCGTCCACCCGGCTTCGCCACAGCGCCATGTCCGGATAAGTCACATAAACGATCCACTTCCGGTCCTGTGAAAAATCGAATCCCCCGGCAGAGAGGCCCTCCAGGAAGGAATCGAACCTGTGAGCCTTCTCGTCATAGCGCAACGCTTCTACCCGCGGCTCCTCACCGATGGCAAATATCTTCTTCCCATCGCCGCTCGGCACGGGCGAACTGAAACGCAGCGGGCCAGACATCAGTCGCCCCGGATTTGCCTCGCTTCTTCCAAAGAAGAAACGGCGTTCCGGCCTGACCCAAAGCGCCTGTTCGCTGCCGCGCCCCGCCTGAAAATAGTAGTAATCGCCATCCGGCGACCAGTTCCCGCAACACTGGAACGGCGACTGCTTCCACTCCGCAAAAAGGACATGAACGTTTTTCCCGTTCCCGTCCATCTCCCACACCGAGCTCGAATCGAACCCAGGTGGCTGCATCACATAAAAACGGATGCGCTGGCCGTCCGGTGAAAAGCGGAGCCCCCGCACCACGCCCGGAACTTTTGCCAGTTCCCGAGCTTCTCCTCCATCTTTGTTGGCAAGCAGGATCGCGCCTCCGTCCGAGTAGACGATTTGCGTTCCATCCGGAGTCCAGCACGCGGCTGAGGCGTAAATGTTTCCAACGCGGTACGGCACGCCCGCCGGCAGGGGCTGTACCCACACTTCAGACGATCCTTCGGTGCGTCCCGTTGCCGCGTCAGTGCTGGCCGCCACGCCAGACGCCACCAGCAGCTTCGAACGGTCCGGCGAGATCGCATAAATCGCCAGGGGATCCGGCAGGGTCGTCGTAATGTGCGTCGTCTCCCCTCCCGTCGCGGACATCTGCGCAATTCCGGAGCCGGACGTCCACGGCGCGCCTTCGATGAAATAAAGATGCACCCCGTCCGTGACCGGCAGATTCAGCGCGTTCTTGGCCTTCTCATCGTTCGTAATCCGGATTGCATTGGCGACCGTCGGCGGCCTCGGCTGGCTTCGCCACAGGACGACGCCAATCACGCAAAGCACCGCAAGGCCGGCGATGATCCAGTTGCGTATCCCGAACGCTCTCTTTCGGGGCGTCTCTTTCGCGCGGGCGGCTGTCCGCGTCTCGCCGTTCTTCCCCGCCAGCACCTCCACCGGCGCAATGAACCGGTAGCCCCGCCGTGGGAGCGTCTCTATAAAGGTAGGATTGTCCGCGGAATCGCTCAGCGTCTCCCGCAGGCGTTTCACCACGGTGTTCAGGGCCGTCTCGAATTCGACGAACGTGTCCTCGTGCCACAGCGCGGACTGCAACTGCTCCCGGCTCACCATCTCTCCGGGATTCTCCAGCAGTTTCAGCAGCACTTGGCACGGCTGGTCTTGCAGCCTGAGTTTCACTCCACTCTTGCGCAGTTCGGCGGTTTGCGCATCGAACTCGAACACACCGAAGCGGTAGATGGGAGCGCTTGAGGAAGGCACAACCACCCCTTTGGGACGACCGAAGTTAACCTATTTTAACACTTTTACATCCCGGCAAGTCCTGACATGTTCCTTTCCAACCCTTTGTGAATCCACTGCTTGCCGTGACATACGCGTTTCACGCGGGTTTCAGTTGACCCCTCTTCGCTCTTGTCCCACTCTCGCCGCCACCGCAACTGCGGACCAGGCGAAACTCCTTCCTTTTCGGTGCTCGTGGAGTCTCCAATCGGACGCTTAGCGGGGCAAGTATCGCTGGACGGGAATTGTCTTCCGTAAGGAGGAGACGCACATGAGCAAGGAGTTTCTGAAAGGGATGTTTGCGGTGGTTGCGGTGGCCGCGTTGGTTCTGTTCGTCGGGTGGAAGGCTGCTTCGGCCTATTCCTATCACGATCACGAACTGGTCGGAACCTGGAAAGTTACCGTGCAATTGAATAACTGCAACGGCGTCCTCATTGGAGGGCCCTTTTCCTCTCTTCTGACGTTCGCCGAGGGCGAAACCATGATCGAAGACACGATGAATCCCGGATTTGCCGTTGGCCAGCGCGGCACCGGTCACGGTGTCTGGCAAACGCAGGGCTGGCGGAAATACGGCGCCAAGAGCATTGCGTTCATCAATTTCACGACGCCCCCAACGGTCGCCCCGCCTTCGCCCGGCTTCAAGCAGGGTACCCAGACCATCACACAGACGATTGAATTCACCGATGGTCCCGACTCTTGGACGACCGAAGGCAATGCCCAGGTTGAATTTGCGGACACTACTGGCACGGTGTATCGCTCCGCCTGCGCCACCGCCACCGCGCAGCGCTTAGAATAACGTTCTTGTTGTTTGCACAGGCTTCAGCTTGTGCTGATGTAGCAGCCGCGGCTTCATGCCGAGGCCTCCGCCGGAGACGCCGATCTCCGTATCGGCGTCGTCCCCGCGCATGGTTTCAACCTGTGCAGTTCGGTTTTGTGGTTACAATGCATTCGATTTTTCTCTTCTTGCTCCGTCACCGTCTTTGTCCCGAACTTTTTTCAGCGCCTGTGGGCAACGAATTTGTTTTTTCATCGGGCCTTTACCTTGGGGACATTACTTTGCCGAAAACTCTATTGCAGGACGCGGGGAAAACGCGTATTGTGTTTCCTCTCCGGCGAACCGCCCCTGGCTAAGAACGGAAGGTGTGGCTGCCATGCAAGCGCAAGAAAGACCTCTCGACAAGAAAATCATTCGGGAAGAACTGAAAACAAAACGCAACCGTCTGCTTGAAAGATTCTTCAAGGATCCCTCGAACACCCGCTTCGCGGTCGAAATCCGCCACATCGACGACCAGATCGCCTGCCTCACCGAACATCTCACCACACTCAAAAGGTCCGGTGTCGACTAGCAACTCTGGCGCCCTCTGCGCCTGCTTGTAGCTCTGCGGAATAGCGTCGCCTCTGTAGGTGTTGAAATTAAAAGGTCGGAGCTTCAGCCCCTTTTTCCACAGTCATTCGAACGCGAGGACAAATTGTGTCCATTGATAAAATACTAGTACATTGACGACATAGTATGCCATCGCTACACTTTTTTCATGACTACGCGACGGCAAGACAACCCCTTCAACCTCTGCCACTTCGAATTCTCCGACGGACGCCAGTGCTGCATGCCCGCCACCAACGGAGACTTCTGCCGCTCCCACGCCCAGCGTGAGTCTTCCCGTCGGCGCCGCGTCGAAGAGGACCTCTCCTCCGAACTCAGCCCTTACTTCTCCGGCCCCGATTCCAGTCTGGACGTTCATCGCGCCCTAGAGCGTGTCTTCAAAGCCCTCGGCGCTAATCGCATCACCACCCGCCGCGCCGCCACCTTCGGCTATCTCGGGCAACTCATCCTCCTCTCCAAACCCGGCGAGGAATCCCACTCTCTTTCCAAACGGGAACTCCACAAGATGTGCGACATCACCACCACCCTCCTCCGTACTGCCTACGGCCCCGACGCAGAGCGCCCCGCGGCTCCTTCTGAGCCTACTGACCGCGCGCCTGCTTCTGACTCTCCCACCCACCCTTTCCGCTCTAAATGATCCCTGATGTCCTAATGTTCCTTATCTCCGCCGCCAGATCTTCTTGTACCGCTGCCTCACTCTGCCATTCCAATTCTTCTCCGTGTTCTCTGTGCCTCCGTGGCCAGTCCGTTTCTTCTCTGCCCCTCGCCGCTAACTTCAATGATTCCCGCAGATACAAGCGCATCCCACCTAAGTCCAACGATTCCCGCACTTGCGCAAAATACGGGGGTGGGGCTACAAATTCAGCGTCGTTCGCAAGGCAAATCTCAAGTATTACTGGAAGTATATTTAATATTTTCCATAACCCCCGTCGGCTCGCCCGAAAACTGTGAACCGTAAACTGACAACTGTCGACCGCCTCCTTCTGCGCTACACTCAAACTGCTGCGCCGCTCCGCGCTTCAGTCTTGACCCAGGAGAAATCTTCCCATCATGAGACGCCCGCCCGCCGTTCTCGCCGTACTGTTCTGCTTGTCGTCCGCCTTTGCCGCTTCCGCCCGCGAACCGCGCGTACCTCATCCTCGCCCTGCCACGGCTACAACCAAACCCTCTTCCCTCCGCGAACTCGATTGGGACACGTATCTCGACAAAGTCCAGGGCGCGTGGATGGGCAAGATGATCGGCGTCACCTTCGGCCAGCCCTGGGAGTTTCAATACCAGAACACACCGATCGGCTTCGACATCACCGATTGGCCACTTTCGCCCACGCGCATGAAGAATTACCGGGCACGCACGGATAACCGCAACAATGACGACATGCCGCCCGTCACCAGCGAAGCGGACAATCAGAAGGTCCGCATCAACTATGACTTTGTCGAAACTTCAGAGAAAGAGCACCCGAGCTTCGGCGCGCCCGACAACGACGACATCTACATCAATCTGCTCTTCCTCTACTGCCTGCGCCGCTACGGCATCGACGTCGATCCTGTCACCGTGGCGCACGAATGGGACGCCAAAATCCGCAAGGTTTGGCACGCGAACGATGCCGGGCTCTCCAACATCCGCAAAGGCATTCTGCCGCCGCTTTCCGGCAATCCCCGCTACAATCTGCACGCCGACGACATCGATTTCCAGATCGAGTCAGACATCTTCGGCATGATCTCTCCCGGCATGCCGCAAGTCTCCAACCGCTTCGACGACCGCATGGGCCACATCATGAATTACGGCGACGGCGTTTATGGCGGTATGTTCATCTCCGCAATGTATACCCAGGCGTTCTTTGCGAAGAATATTCGCGAAGTCGTCGAGAACGGCTTGAAAGCGATCCCGGAAAAGAGCCTTTACGCGCAACTGATTCGCGACGTCATTCAATGGCACGACGAAAACCCGAACGACTGGCTGAAAGCGTGGCATCTGGTGCAGGCCAAGTGGGGCGAAGTCGATCATTGCCCGGACGGCTACAAACAACCGTTCAATATCGACGCCAAGCTGAACGGCGGCTACGTCGTAATTGGCTTGCTCTATGGTAATGGCGATTTCTATAAGACCATGAACTTCGCCACGCGCTGCGGGCAGGATGCGGATTGCAATCCCGCCAACGCTGCGGGCATTCTCGGCACACTTCTCGGCGCGCACGCCATTCCCGCGGAATATCGCGAACCTCTCCACAATACGTACTGGAACAAAAGCCTCGCCGGCTTGCCTGACTCGTATGAGATTGATGCGCTGGCCGGAGACACCGCGCTTCTGGGGCTCAACGTCATTCTCGCCAATGGTGGTGAGGCCATGACGCGCGACGGCAAGCTCATTCTCCGTATCCCCGCGCAAGAGCCCACGCCACCCTCCAAGCTCGAACAGATCCAGTGGAAAGACGACACGCCCGTCCTCGATTCCCATCCTTAGTCCTGGGGATGGCAAACGGAAATTTCTCTTGACACCCAAACGATTTCGCATAATATTAAACCATATGGTTAACTATTCCTCCCATCTCGACTCTACCTTCGGCGCCCTCTCCGACCCCACGCGCCGCGCCATTCTCGCCCGGCTAGCTCTCGGCGAAGCCACCGTCACCGAACTCGCAGAGCCGTTTCGCGTCTCTCTTCCCGCCATCTCCAAGCACCTGCGCGTGCTCGAATCCGCCGGCCTGCTTCACCGCAATGTCGATGGCCGTGTCCATCGCTGCACGCTCAAGTCCGCGCCCATGAAGGAGGCAGCAAGCTGGATCGGGCAGTACCGCGCCTTCTGGGAATCGCAACTGGATTCGCTCGCGAAATATCTGGAGTCCACGAAACAGGAGGCAAACACATGCCAATCCCGCAACCCTCGCACAGCGCGGAATTCCGCCTCGAAATCCGCCGCTTGTTCCACGCGCCGCGCGAGAAAGTCTTCGCGGCCTGGGCCGAGCGCGAACAGCTAGAAAAGTGGATGGCGAAAGACGTTCCCCATCACGTGGTCATCCATCACGAGCAGGACATTCGCAGCGGGGGCCGCTGGCGCATGGAAGTCCGTGACCCTCAGAAGAACGAGGTATATTGGGGGCAGGGAATGTACCTGGAAGTGAAGCCGCCGGAAAAGATTGTGTTTACGTGGTCGTGGACCAAGGAAGCTCCCCAAACCGGCGTCGTGGACAACTGTCCACAGACGGAAGTCACGGTGGAGTTCATCGATCTCGGCGGCAATACCGAACTGGTGCTGACGCACCGCGGTTTGCCTTCCGCCAAGCTGCGCGACGAACACGAGACCGGCTGGATTGGCTGCCTCAACGAACTGGAAAAGACACTCTGAGAATTCTCAAGTCCCTTGGGAAACCTGGAAACTGTCCGTCTACTCTCGATCTGGAGGAAAAATATGCATCGCACCATTCTCGGGGCCGCGCTTCTCTCGCTGTCCTTTTCTAATCCCCTCCTCGCGCAGGAGATGCATTCAGGAGGACGATCAACGCCCGCATTCGATCAGCTGAAATCCCTTGCAGGGGAATGGGAAGGGAAAGCGGCCAGCGGTGGAGCCACGAAAGTTACTTACAAAGTGGTCTCCAACGGCAGCGTCGTGATGGAACAACTGCAGCCGGCAAAAGAAGCGGAAATGATCACGATGTACACGCTCGACGGGGACCGCATCGTCGTGACGCATTACTGTTCTGCCGGCAATCAGCCCACGATGCAGACGGGACCGGTCTCCGCCGCGACAGGAAAATACGACTTTTCCTTCGTCCGTGTGTCTGGAACAAAAACTCCCGACGAGGGCCACATGGCGGCGCTAACCCTGTCCATTACGGACAAGGACCACATAACGCAGAAATGGACCTTCGAGGACCATGGCAAGTCCATGGTTGAGTCGTTTAGCTACACGCGCGTCAAGTAACCTAAGCACAGCGCGGAACGATAAGGATTCCTTGGGGCGCAATCATCGCACCCCAAGGAATGGCGCTGCGTTGTTTTGCTTCTTCCTGGGAAAAAGGGCGGGCGCCGGACCGGGCTGGAATCCGGCGCCGGGAGCGGGCAGTTACGGAGCTGGCTTAGAAGATGAAGCGGCGGGCGTCGTCCGCTGCGTCCGCCAACCGCATCAGCACTTCCACAATGCCGGTGTTTTGTCCTGTGGCCGGGTTCAGGAAAAGTCCGTCGTCGACAAACGATTTCACTGCAGCCACCGCGCCGGAGACTTTGTCGCTGGTTGGGCGAACAATGGCAACAGGTCCGAACTTCTTGCTGAGGAACAGTGTCGGCTCAGGCATGATCAGGTTTGTCTGGAACTGGTCGGCAACACCGCTCGCCCCGGTGTTGGGGTCGATGCCGTTGTTGAGATTGGGGAAGGTTAGGTTCCCGTCAGTGATGTTGGTCGCGTTGCCGGCTTTGTCATGCCAGGTCTGGAAGTGCATGATTTCGGAGCCCCCGATGCTAAGCAGGACGCGCAAGACCTCGAGATTCGTGACCTTTTGCGCCAGCGTCGGATACAGGCTGCTGCCGCCCTGCTCGATGAAGCCGAAGTGGAAACCCGCGGTGTTCGCGATCGCCTGCAAGTGATTGTTGGGGGTTCCGTCCGGATTCAGCGCCAGATCCGCGTCGGTCAGAGGAATCGCCGGATGCGGAGCCTTGGCGAGGTCGGGAACGGCATTCTCGAATGTCCCGCCGAAATCGGGATTTTGTGTGGAGCTGCGGTAGCGCTGCCACCACGTGGTGTCAATCGTGAGCTGCTTCAGGTTGGTGAGTCTGCCATGTTGCGGAACATTGCTGACCTGGCTCGGCGGCAAGATCGCAAACTGGCTCAGGTCAATCGCGCGCCCGCCTTTTGCCGCAAGGTAATTATTCAGGAAGCTGTGGTGGCTGATTTCGTCGTCGGTGTTGTCCGTGATGTATTGGGGCATGTCCGTATCAAGGACTTGAAGCGCCAAGATGTAGCTTGGCGCCAGGCCCGTCGTAATTGGTTTGCCGTTCAGTTGCAGGTCATTGGGCTCCAGGCCTTCTGCCCCGGGCACGGCATTGGTTACCCCGCCAAGTTCAGCGTACTGGATCCACAGGTCGGCTTCGACCTGTTCCAGCGCACTCAGGAACGTCAGGATCGCGATATCACCTCGCGTGATTGGCGCGCCATCGTCATCGTCGTCGAACGCCACCAAGCGATCCGGCAACAGGGCCGCGCCGACGCCTACCGCTCCGGCGGCGACGGCCCCGTTCTTCAGAAAGGAACGTCGATTTGAGCTCTTCTTGAACACAGGATGAACAGGATTCTCCATAAGATTCTCTCCCTCAGACACACGAATTTGACTGCTTGTGAAGAAATCACGGTGGACTCGTGCTGTTGTCGACGGTCCGCGCGGTTGCAGCATCCGCTCCGTGCAGAGGCTGCACAACCTGTCAAATCGGCGGCACTGGTGTTCCGTGAGTTTTCTGCGGAAACAGGGTAAGCGAGGGAAAAAGAAAAGTTGTCACGGGCGAGTCGGGCGACTGCACATTGTGGGTCTTTATTCGATAGAAATACGGAGAACGATTGTCACGGAATTGTGCCGCGCGTGTCTCGGCGTCACTGGGCACAGCCCAACGCACACATTTTGCGGAACCTATTTTGTGCAGAGGTTGTTTACGCTCTTTAGATAAAGAAGAGCGATTATTGCGCTACCTTCGCCACGACCTTGCGGACGGCCATGCCGAATATCAGGCGAGTGATTCCTGTCATCAGCAGATTTACGCCGACCAGTGTTCCGATCGCCCAAACAGTGCTCGACGGCCAGTGAAACCAAATCAAGCCGCCGAGCAGAAGGGTGATGATGCCATTCAGCAAAACCCAGCCTGACGCTCCTTCGCCCTTCATGCGGAAATAGGAAATGATCTCGATGACGCCTTCCGCCAGGATGATCCCCGCGAGCAAAAGGGTGAGCGTAGCTGTTCCCATGATGGTATGCGTCAGGAAGTAGAATCCGCCGACCAGGTACAGAATTCCCACCAGCACTTGAAAGATCACCTGCTTTGCCCCGCCGCCTTTGAACGCCGCAACGAAATGGAACACCGCGCCGATGACCAACAGCCAACCGACGAGCAAAGTCACACCCAGCCCCGCCACTCCAGGCTCGATGATCCCGAATATTCCCAGCACGATGAACAGAACCGCCGCGGCGATATACCATCCGGTGATCTTCTTCGCCACGCCTGCCGGGCTCCGCAATCCTTCCGTTGAACTCGCTGTTGCCATTGCACACCTCCACGATTGTCGTGTTTTGAGTTCGCCGCCTTCAGACGGTTTTTGACGGCGCTCGATCTATGCCAGGGCAGAACCGGGGTCATTCTACCCTCGAATTCCCGGTTTTCACCACGCATTCTTTCCGCACGCTGAGTCCTGGCCCATTTTAGGGTCGACGGGTCGTGATCAAGGTCACTTGAGGCAGTGACGGCGAGGGCCCATTGCGTTTTGCATGCCAACGGTGTGCGCAAATTCAAGTCGCCTTATCACTGACTTCTGCGGCACAAGCGGGCAGAAATGGTTGGATGCAAAAGACCGTGAGGAGGACGCAGAGGTTGGCGGCGGAAAAGGAGGGAGAGATGGCTGCTCACAACGCAAAACTGGAGACGATACGGGATTTTCTTGCACAGAAGCGCATTGCGATGGTCGGAATATCGCGCGAAAACACCAGCTTCAGCGAGAGCGTGTTCAAGGAGTTTTGTAAGCGCGGATACGATGTTGTGCCCGTGAATCCTTTTGTAAAGGAAGTGCTCGGGCGCAGGTGCTTCGCCCGGGTGCAAGATATTCAACCACCGGTAAGCGGGGCATTGCTGATGACGCCGCCGGTAGTGACTGAGGCAGTCGTGAAGGACTGCGCCGAAGCGGGAATCAAGCGAGTTTGGATGCATCGCGCGGGCGGACAAGGCGCGGTAAGCGACAAAGCGGTGGAGTTCTGCCATGAGAAAGGGATTCAGGTGGTGCCTGGAGAGTGCCCGCTGATGTTCCTGCCAGACGGTGGATCCGTTCATTGGTTGCACGGCTTCTTCCGCAAAATCACAGGGCGCTATCCAAAACACGCGCATGCGTAGGGTGGGCCCAATCGGATTTCACATACAGCCGGTGTAAGAGGGAAAAGGAGAAAAATCCATGAAACTGGGGTTCTGTGCGGTCGGTATGCTCGCCGCAGTCAGTTTTTGTCCGCCAAGTCTGGGTCAGGATCCGCCAATGTTCCGCGGAAACCTGGAACATACAGGCGAGTACGACGCTGCGGGCGTCACCAAGCTGAAGGGGATCAAGTGGAAGTTTCATACGGGTGGACGCGTCATTTCCTCACCGGCTATCGCAAATGGTGTGGTGTTTGTTGGAAGCACGGACAGCAACCTGTATGCCATCGATGCGGCTTCCGGGAGCTTGAAATGGAAAGTGGAGACGGGAAGCTGGGTGAATTCGTCACCGGCCGTGGCGGGAGGGGTCGTTTACTTCGAAAGCTACGACAGCAATTTCTACGCGGTGGATGCGGGAACAGGACAGGTGAAGTGGAAATATCAGACGGGCGGAGAAAAGCGTTACGCGGGCAAACATCTGCATCACCTGGAGCCCGCAGCGGAGAGCATGCCAGATCCGTGGGATTTCTACCTGTCGTCTCCAAGCGTGTGGAACGGTGTGGTGTACTTCGGGAGTGGCGACGGAGCGATCTATGCGCTGGACGCGAACAATGGAGCGTTGAAGTGGAAATTCCAGACGGGAGATGTGGTGCACTCCTCCCCGGCCATCGCGGATGGGACGCTCTACATCGGAAGTTGGGACACCTACCTTTATGCGCTGGATGCCGTGAACGGAAAAGAGAAGTGGCGCTTCAAGACCGGTGAAGATCCGGAATTGCACAATCACGTGGGAATTCAAGCCTCGCCGGCGGTTGCGGACGGGATCGTATATTTCGGGTGCCGCGACGCGAACGTGTATGCTGTGGACACCGCGACGGGGAAGAAAAAGTGGAGTTTCTCGACAGACGGTTCGTGGGTGAATAACTCCGCGGTGGTGCACGAAGGCAGAGTGTATTTCGGCACTTCGATCCCGGGAATCCTGCACGCGGTCGACGCCAAAACGGGTGCACGAGTGTTTCAACTGCCGACGGGAAGCCCGGTTTTCGCTTCGCTGGCAGTTGCCGGCAGCACACTGTATATGGGCAATTTTGCAGGAAGCTTGACGGCTATCGACCTGAAGACACAGAAACCAATCTGGGTTTTCGAAACGGATGGAGCCAAGCAGAACGCCAAGGCGCTTACCAACGCCGACGGCAGCATCAAATTCGAGGCCATCTTTTCCTCGCCAAAACCTTTTTATGACGACATGGTGATTGGGGTCGGCAAGCTGTTCACTATGGGAACTATTTTGTCCTCACCTGTGGTCGTGGGCGACGCCGTGTACTTCGGCAGCGCGGATGGCAATTTGTACGCGCTCGAATAAAGGCGAGGGACGATAGAGCGTCTCGTCATTCCAGGCGAAGTCTGAGAAATGAGGAAGCTCTCTTTATTTCAGCGCGTCGATGGAAGAGAGATTCGTCGCTCCGCTCGGAATTGACGGGTAGGGACTGTAGGCGGGGCGGGAGAGACAGGGAGAGTGCATGCAACCGAGAGGATTCCGCCAATGGATGCAAAGCGATAACGGTGTCCTGTTTCTGCTGTCTTTTTGCGTTTTCCTCTTGCATGCGGCGACGAACGGCCGGTACGGATTTCATCGCGACGAACTACTGACATACAGCAACGCGCGCCACCTGGAGTGGGGCTACGTCGTTTATCCGCCCATCACCGCGTTTTTGGCCCGCGTGGAATTGGCGCTTTTCGGCACCTCGCTCTGGGGCTTCCGTTTCTTCCCCGCGTTGTCGCACGGACTGACGGTGCTGCTTACCGGTCTCACCGCACGAGAACTCGGCGGAAAGCGTGAGGCGCAGGTGGTGGCTGCCGCGGCAACGGTCATACAGGGACCTGCACTTGTTGCTGGATGGTTTCTTGGGTACACAACATTTGACTATCTATGTTGGGTGGTAGTGGCTTACACCGTAAGTTGCCTGCTTCGCTCGGCGGATCCACGTTGGTGGGTGGCCATCGGAGCCGCCATTGCCTTGGGGATGATGACAAAATACTCGATGGCGTTCCTGGTGATGGGCGTTGTGGGCGGCTTGCTACTGACGCCGAACAGGCGTTATCTGAAGAGCCCATGGTTCTGGTGCGGCGTGGCTGTGGCGCTCCTTATTATGTTGCCCAACATTCTCTGGCAGGTCCGGCATCAGTTTGTTTCTCTTGCATATCTGAAGGCGATTCACGTGCGCGATATCGGGTGGGGTTGGACGAACAATTTCTTGCTGAATCAGTTCTGGAGAAGCACAAATGTCGTCACGGTGCCGCTGTGGTGCGCGGGACTTTGGTATGTGTTTGCCACCCCGGAAGGTAAGCGCTATCGGATGCTCGGTTGGATGTACGTCTTTCCTTTGGTGTTGCTGTTTGCCGCAAAAGGGCGTGATTACTATCTGTCTCCGGCTTACCCGATGCTCTTGGCAGCAGGAGCAGTCTGGGGCGAGCATTGGGTTCCTTCCCTGAGCCCGGGAAGTGCCGCGAGAGTTCGAGGAATCACCTGGAGAGCTTTTGCGGTGGCCGGTCTTATCGTTGTTTCAGCGACACTACCAATTGCGCCTTTGAATTCGGCCTGGTGGCACGTTGCAGACGTCATGAATGGGGGCAATTTCAGCTACCAGATCGGCTGGCCAGACCTGGCTGAAATGGTAGCCAAGGTGCGTGACTCATTGCCGGCCGAGGAGCGCGGCAGAGTGGGGGTTCTGGCAGGGGATGAAGGGGAGGCGGGGGCTGTGAACCTGTTCGGCTCTGCTTACGGTTTGCCAACGGCGATCAGCGGAATGAACTCCAACTGGTTCCGCGGTTACGGTGAACCGCCGCCGAAGATCGTCATCGTGCTCGGAGAGCAACGCGACTTTACAGAGAGAAACTTCGAGTCCTGTGTCTCGGCTGGACGGCTGACAAATCGATTTGGAATCGCGAATCGCTCTCTCGTCGGATGGGACGAAGTTTTTGTGTGCCGGAACCTACGTCAACCGTGGCCTGAATTTTGGAAGCACTTTCACTATTACGGGTAGAAACCGGGTAAAAGGTCAACTAGCGCCCCCAGGCCACCCATTTATTACAACTTGTTCATAAGATGAGGACTATCGTCTTTTACAACTCATTCATATTGGCGTCATATCCGCGTTACCACCGTTGTTCACTCCCTTGTCACAATACGGGCGAATCCTTATGAGCCACGAGGTGCCACAACCTGACCATGTCTATCGCAATCCGGCGCGCTACGGTAGACTTCTACCGATGCGATCGCCAGCTCGTGAGCTGTATATGAAACGCATCCTAATCATCGAAGACGACCGCGACATCGTCGAATTGGTCCGCTATAACCTTGCCAATGAAGGCTTTCAAGTGGCTGCCGCATACGATGGAAACAGCGGGCTAGCCACGATCAAGAAAACCCCGCCAGACCTTCTCCTGCTCGACCTTATGCTTCCCAAGATGTCCGGGCTGGAGATCTGCCGCGAAATCCGGAAGGAAGAGTCGCTGAACCGGCTGCCCGTGCTGATGCTGACAGCCCGCGGCGACGAGGCGGATCGCGTTGTCGGCCTGGAAATGGGCGCGGATGACTACGTCACCAAGCCGTTCAGCCCGCGCGAGCTGATTGCGCGCGTGAAGGCGCTATTGCGGCGGGCGGAGCCTCCCGCGGACGCACCGAGAATTCTGGAAATCGGCAAGCTCGCCATCGATCCGGCGTCGTACCGTGTGAGCCATGGCGGAAAGCCGGTTCCGCTCAGCACGCTAGAATTTCGATTGCTCTATTACCTCGCCTCGCGTCCCAACCGGGTCTTCACTCGCGATCAGTTACTTGACGCGGTGTGGGGCACGGATCGCTTCGTCACACCCCGCAGCGTGGACGTATACGTCCGGCGGCTGCGCGAGAAGATCGAAGCGGATCCGGAGAACCCACTGCATTTGAAGACGGTGCGCGGCGCGGGGTACCTATTCGAAACCCGTGCAACGTAAATTCTTCGGCAAACTAGCGCTGACCTACCTCGCGCTCCTGCTGAGCGTATTGCTCGCGGTGGATTTCCTTGCCGAGAGGGCACTCCGCGACAGCTACGAAAAAGACGGCTACCAGGAACTGAAGTCGCTGGCGCGCTTGATGCGCCTGCATCCTCTTCCGCTCACCAGCGGCTCCCCACAAACACCGGAGGAGGAGGCCGCGCTGAATACGTGGGTGGCCGCAAACGCGTCGAGTGGCGTTCGCATCAGCGTGGTTTCTGCGGATGGCCGAGTGCTGGCGGACTCTCAAACGGAAACGTCGACGATGGAAAGCCACGCGGATCGCCCCGAAATTCTGGAGGCGCTGAAAAATGGGGAGGGCCGAGCGATACGACAAAGCGTTTCCCTGCGCGCCCAACTGATGTATTACGCAGTGCGAGAAGACCTGCCTGGGGGAAACCCCATAATCCTGCGCTTGTCCTTGCCGGTAGCGGAGTTCAGTAAACAGCTCTGGAGTTTCCGGCGCAGCCTTTGGCTGTGGTCGCTGCTGATTTACCTGTGCGCGGGCGGGATCGCGATGCTGATGTCCCGTTCCTACTCGAGCCGGATCGAACGGCTGAGGGAGTTCTCTCGCCGCGTGGCGGAAGGGGACTTTCGTCCACTGGCCGGGGATGGATCCGGGGATTCTTTGGAAGCGCTGGGCGCATCGCTGAACCAAACGGCATCCCGGCTGGACCGGACGATCCGAACGCTAACGGAAGAACGCAATCTTTCCGCGGCGATCCTGGGCTCGATGGTGGAAGGCGTGGCGGTGGTGAACGCAGGAGAGAGGCTGGTGTTTGCCAACCCGGGATTCGCCGCCATTCTGGGGTTGGATGTTCCGCCCGTAGCGGGAAGCTCCTTGCTGGAAGTCGTGCGGCAAACGGAGTTGATCGGAGCGGTGCGGCGCGTGCTGGCGGGAGAACCGAGGGTGGAAGCGGAGATTGTGACCGGCACGCTGCGGCAGCACTATTTTGCGGCGACCGTTGCGTCGGTGCGCGCGGGAGAGACTTCGGGCGCGGTCATCGTGCTGCACGACATCACGGATTTGCGGAAGCTGGAGCGGATCCGGAGAGATTTTGTAGCGAATGTGTCTCACGAATTCCGGACGCCGTTGACAGCGATTCAGGGATTTGCGGAAACATTGATTGGCGGGGCGATCGACGACCCGCAGAACCGCGGGCGATTCCTGGCTATTATTCTGGAGCACTCGCGGAGGCTGGCGCGGCTGACCGAGGATTTGCTGCGCCTGTCGCAAATGGACGCGGAGCAACTTGAGCTGGAGATCCGAGCGGTGAGCGTGCCCCAGTTCATCGAGTCGTGCTATGAGACATCGCAGCGGCGCGCGGCGGAGAAGGGCCTGACGCTCTCGCTGAACGTTCCCACGCAATTGCCGGATGTCGCAGCGGACAACCGGCGGCTGCAGGAAGTGCTGCAGAACCTGCTGGACAATGCGATCCAGTACACCCTTCCAGGCGGCAAGATCGTGTTGAGCGCGGAGGCACGCGGCGACGAGGTCATCTTCACGGTAGCGGATACGGGCATCGGCATTCCCCAGGCCGACCAGCCAAGGATCTTCGAGAGGTTTTATCGCGTGGATGTGGCCCGCTCGCGGGAAGCTGGCGGCACGGGACTTGGGCTCTCGATTTCGAAGCATCTGGTGGAAGCGCAGGGCGGCCGAATCTGGGTGGAAAGCGAAGTGGGGGTCGGATCCAAATTTCATTTTGCGGTGCCGGTGTTCGACCCGGAAAGAGCGGCGTCTCGGGGGACGTCCGGTAGCGGAATATCAAGAGCTCTGCGGGGAAGCACACTGCCCGGTGCTTAACTAGTATTCCTTTTCACTTATTTACCTGACTGTGAACGCGCTGTAACAAAGTTGTCGCATCTTGATAAAAGCGCGCGACAGCGGGTGTGGGTGCGCCGCGACGCGGAGGCTTGAATGGCCACAGCTCCTGGCTTGACCGAAGCGGTGTTGTACGACGTGCTGGTCAACTATCTGGTGTCGATGGCACGGGTAGTCGAAAGCGCAATGAATCGAGCGCTGGACGCCATCATCGGATTCGATAACCCGCGGACCGCAGGCCTTCCCGGAGAAGTTTTCCTTTTCGAACCCCGGATTAACGAGATGGAAATCATGATCGACGAGCATGCCATCCGGCTGCTGCGCCGGGGCGGGTTCAGCGATGATGAGCTGAGGTTGATCGTGGCGGCGCTGAAGATCACGAACGACCTGGAGCGTATCGGAGACATCGCGGTGAATCTGGCGGAACGCGTAATTACGTTGCGTGACACGCCAGACGCGAAGATGCCGGAACAGATGGGGCCGATGACCGAGGCAGTGCGCTCGATGGTGAGCCGGAGCCTGGGCGCGTTGATCTTCCGGAACGCGGACTTGGCGGCGCAGGTGCTGGAGAGCGACGACCTGGTGGATCAATACCGGGACCAGATTTTCGAGACACTGCTGCAAAACATGACACAGGATGTGACGCTGGTCACGCCCGGGATGCAGTTTGTGCTGGCGACACGTCACCTGGAACGGATCGCGGATCACGCGACGAACATTGCGGAAGACATCATCTTCTGGGTGCGCGGACTGGACGTCCGGCACGGACGTGGGCTAATGGTGCGAGCCGAAGAGCAGCAGAGCGGGCCGGAGGGGGCGACGGAGGTTACCAAGAATTCATACGGCCTTCATTCGCAAGTGACCCCCGGCTGCGAAACTCAAAGCGTTTAATCTTCACTCCAAGTCCTACCTGGGGGACCGGCGCACCCCTGGCACCGGTCCCCTTCTCCTCCCCCCGGCGGAAACAGAAGGGAGGCATCCCCTTGACCATTCAGGCGAGTCCAACTAACCTGAGGCGAATGGGGAAGCCCGGAATCAACGTGTTTCGAGAAAGGCGCCGCGGACGGGGCGCATGGCAGATATGCGTCTGCCTTCTGCTTATTGGTCTGGTTCTTTACAACCCCTTTCTTGCTCTGGCCCACCTGACTGACGGACTTGCTTACGACACCCTGGCGCGCCATCGCGCGACGGTGGGCTCGACAGAAATGCAGCATTTCTCTCCTGTGCAGGGAGAAAGCGTTCAATTCGTGGCGACCGTAGAAGAGATCATCAGCAGCCTGACCGTGGAGAAAAGCGACTCTTCTTTCCACAGTCTGCATGATGAAGCATTGCCGCAACGGCCGGAACTGCTTGCCAGCATCTGGTTTCGGCCCCCACCCACGCGGTAAGTACCACACCCCAAGATAAGAAACCGAAACCTGGAGTGAGCTCGGCTGCTCTAATAGAGTTCAGCCGTAGTTCTCCCCCCTAAAAACACTCGCGGGACCACAGTGAGGCAAATGCGTTTGTGAGCCTGCGGTCAGGAAAAGGACATGATTCTAAAGAGACAGTGGTGGATTCCAGGGCTCGTGGCTTTGGGCCTCGTGCTGGTATTCGTGCTCGTGCGGCATGCCAGGACGGAAGCGGACAACGAGAAGCCGGGGGAAGGGAGCGTGCCAATCGCGGCGGTGGTGAAGGCCGAGAGACGAAATATCACGAGCGGACTCGATATCGCTTCGGAGTTCCTGCCTTTTCAGGAGATTGACGTTTACGCAAAGGAGTCTGGCTACATCAAGGAACTGCATATCGACTGGGGCACGCACGTGAGAAAGGGGCAGCTCCTGGCGGTGCTAGAAATTCCGGAGCTGCAGGAACAATTGCAGGGCGACCAGGCCGCGGTGACGCGGAGCGAGCAGGATCTGGAGCGGGCGCATGAGGAGCTGACGCGAGCACAGTCGGCGTACTCCGTGGCACACGTTACGTACAAAAGGATGGCCGACGTGCAGAAGACCCGCCCGGAACTCATTTCTCAAGAAGATATCGACGTGGCGCAAGGAAAAGACCTGGAGGCGAGCGCGAGTGTCTCCGCGGCGAAGGACAGCGTGGCAGCGGGGGAGGCGGCGCTGGCCAATGCGAAGGCAAGCCTCGCGAAGGATAACGCGCTCTACGGATATTCGCGGATGACGGCGCCGTTCGACGGAGTCGTGACGAAAATGTATGCATACACGGGTGCGCTGCTGCCGGCGGGCACTTCCTCAAACATAGGGGAATCGGCGTTGTGCCGGCTATCCCAGAACGACGTTCTGCGGCTGGTGATCCCAGTGCCGGAGCATTATGCGGGAGACATTCACATGGGCCAGGAGATCAGCGTGAAAGTATCAGCGCTGAAGAAATCGTTCACCGGGAAAGTGATTCGCTACTCCGACCAGATCGACTTGAGCACACGGACGATGCATACGGAGGTCCAAGTGCCCAATCCCAGCTATGAAATCATCCCGGGCATGTATGCGGACATTCAATTGCCGATCCACACGGTTGAGAACGCGCTGACTTTGCCGGTGCAGGCGGTGCAAACGAGAGGCAATGGCGTGGGGACCGTGATGATCGTGGACAGCGCCAATCACATCGAGATGAGGAAAGTCACGATCGGGATTCAGACGGCGAGCGAGGTGGAGATATTGTCTGGCGTGCAGGAAAACGAAATGGCGATTTTTGGCGAGCAGGACCAGTACAAGCCCGGAATGCTGGTCAAGCCGCAGCTCACGCAGCCCGCGCAAATGGAGTAGAAGCAACGGATGCCGACATTCGCGATTAAGAACCCTTATTTCATCATTGTTTTGTGCCTTTTCGTTTGCGTTTTGGGATTGACGAGCGTGGTGCAGATGCCGGTGGACATGTTTCCACCGATCGAACTTCCCGAAGTGCTCGTGGCGACTTTCTATAACGGCATGCCGCCGCAGCAAATTGAAGCGGACATCACCGATACGTTTGAGCGATTCTTCACGCTGGCCAGCGGCGTGGATCACATCGAATCGCGTTCGATGGCGGGAGTCAGCCTGATTTCGGTTTTCTTCCAGCCGGGAACGAATGCGGATGCGGATGTGACGCAGATGTCCAACCTGGCGATGGCGGATTTGCGCCGGCTTCCCCAGGGAACGCTGCCGCCGGTGGTCATCAGCACGGGCGCGGCCAGCTTGCCGGTTTGCCTGTTGACGGTGCAGGGCGAAGGCATGACCGAAACCCAATTGCACGATTACCTGCAGTACCAGATCCGAAATCAGATTGCGGGCGTGCCGGGCGCGACCGTGCCGCCTCCGTATGGAGGGAAGTACCGGCAGGTGATGGTGTATGTGGACCCGTTGAAGCTGCAAGCGCATGGACTGAGCCCGATGGATGTGGTGCGGGCCACAAACCAATCGAATCTGATCTTGCCGGCGGGGGACGTGCGCATAGGGCCGCTGGACTACAACATCTACACGAACGCGCAAGTGGCGAAACCGCGGGACATCAATCAGGTGCCACTGAAGACGGACGGGCAGAAATCGGTTTTCGTTTCCGATGTGGGAGAGGCGGTCGATGGTTCGTATTTGCAATACAACATCGTGCGCGTGGATGGGCAAGAGTCCGTGTATGTTCCCATCCAGAAACAGGGCGGCAACAGCAACACAATCGAAGTCGTGAACGGAATCCGCAAGGCGATCAAGAATCTTCGCGACATCCCGGCGGAAATGAAAGCGCGCGTGGTGTTCGATCAATCGGTGTTCGTGAAGCAGGCGATCTCGACGGTGCTAAAGGAAGGGAGCATCGGGATTGTCCTGACGGCGGTGATGATCCTGATGTTTCTGGGCAGCGGGCGTGCGACTTTGGCGATATTCCTGTCGATTCCCCTGTCTGTGATGATCACATTTTTCGTGCTGCACATGATGGGCAAGACCATCAACGCAATGGTCTTGAGCGGCCTGGCGCTGGCCTTTTCGCGGTTGATCGACGACTCCGTGGTGGTCATCGAAAACATATTCCGGCACATGGAGCTGGGGGAAGACCCCAAGACGGCGGCGGTCAAGGGAGCGAATGAGGTGGCGCTGGCGGTGCTGGCGATCATGCTGGTGGCCGTGGTGGTGTTTTTCCCGGTGACGTTCCTGTTCGGCGTGAGCAAATACCTGTTCGGGGCCCTGGCACTCGGCGTTGTCATCGCGCTGTTCGCCTCGTACTTCGACGCGGTGACCGTGGTGCCGCTGTTTTGCGCGTATTACCTCAAGCCCCTTCATCACGGAGGAGGAGAAGGCGGCGAGGTAGGTCACAAACAGTCCTGGGGCAAGCGTTTCAACGCAAAGTTCAACGCCAAGTTTGAGATTTTCCTAAATTTCTATGAAAAGTGGGTGGAAAAAGCGCTGGATCATCCCTGGGAAACGGTTGCCGGGGTCATCGGGCTGTTTTTGTTGAGCTTTCTGCTGTATCCCTTCGTCGGCGTGTCCTTCTTTCCACGCACGGATGCGGGACAATTCATCATTAATCTGAAGGCGCCCACCGGAACCCGGGTGGAGCTGACGAACGACTACGTCAAGAGAGTGGAGAACATCGTGCGGCAAGAAGTGCCGAAGAGAGACTTGAACACGATCGTTTCCAACGTCGGCGTGTTTCCGGACTTGTCCGCCCTTTTCACACAGAACTCCGCGATGCACACCGCGTTCGTGGAAGTGGGACTCGTCGAAGAGCATAAGGGCAGCAGTTTCGAGTACATGGACAAAGTGCGGGCGCGAATTCAGAGAGAACTCCCCGAAGTACGGACGTACTTTCAATCGGGCGGGCTGGTGGACTCCGTGCTGAACCAGGGCATGCCGGCGCCGATCGACGTACAGGTGAGCGGAATGGACTTGCATACGGTGAACAGGATCACCCTGGACCTGGCGCAGAAATTCAAAAGGCTAAAGGGAGTCTCGGATATCTACGTGCCTCAGGACATGGACTATCCCGGACTGCTGATGAACGTGGATCGGGCGCGAGCCGCGGAACTGGGACTAAATCCGCAGGAAGTGGTGGATAACGTGATCACCGCGCTGACGTCCGACGTGATGATCGCGCCGAGCTATTGGGTCGATCCAAAGAGCGGAAACAACTACTTCGTGACGGTGCAGTATCCGGAGAATACGGTCAAGACGATTCAAGACCTGCAGTCGATGCCCTTGCGGGCCCCGAACATCAAACTGCCGACGTACCTGAATCAGGTCGCCAGTATCGAATCGATCCCGACGCCCACGGAAGTGGACCATTACCAGCTTGAGCGCGTGATGGATATTTACGTGGCGCCCTCCGGCGAAGACCTGGGCGGACCGAGAAGCGAGGTGAACAAGATCGTCGAAGGGTTGCACCTGCCTTCCAACATGCGGGTTGATGTGCGCGGCCTGGTGGTGACGATGGATTCCTCGTTCAAGAGCTTCGGGTACGGGTTGTTGCTGGCCATTTTGCTTGTCTACCTGATTCTGGTGGCGCAGTTCAGTTCGTTCGTGGATCCGTTCCTGATTGTGCTGGCGGTACCGACCGGGCTGACTGGAGTGATGATTACGCTGGCAATGACGGGAACGACGCTGAACATCCAGTCGCTGATGGGCGTGGTGATGCTCCAGGGCATGGTGGTCTCCAATAGCATTTTGATTGTGGACTTTTCGAACGTTTTGCGCGCGGAAGGACTCGCTCTTCGCGAGGCCGTTGTGAAAGCTTGCCGGATTCGTCTACGCCCCATTCTGATGACGTCGCTGGCAACGGTAGTCGGGATGCTGCCGATGGCATTCAAACTGGAAACGGGAAGCGAAGCGTACGCACCGCTGGCGCGCGCGATCATCGGTGGACTGCTCACTTCGATTGTTCTCACCTTGTTCATCGTGCCTGCTGCTTACTTGCTGATTTATCGGCGTCGAGAACGGCTAGCGGCGCTCAAAGAGGCGGAGGCGCACTGATGGAAAGGGATATGCACATCCTGGAGCATGTGCCTGCGCGAATGGGTGGTAGGTTCATAAAGAGAGCTCTCGTGGCTCTCGCGATGTTCTCGGCGTTTGCGTTTCCGGTGAAGGGCAGGCAGATGCCGGATGATCCGGCGCCCACGGCAAAAAGTGGAACGAATCCAAGGATGGCCTCGAAGAGCACAGAGCTGCGATTGGAAGAGCAACAAACATCGCCCATCAACTCGACAACAACGGCAACGCAACAGGCGACTCCAAGCGCGCGCCCACAGCAGGGACGGCCGCTGACGATCCAGGAAGCGGAAGCTATCGGACTGAAGAACAACCCGCAGATTACGGTGGGAAAGCTGCAGGCGCTCGAAGCTCGAGAGTTTGTGCGCGAAGTGCGGTCCGCAATGATGCCGCAGGCGAGCCTGAACTTGACTGGGGTTGGCGCGGATGAGGGCAGCAGGCTTGCGGCGGGGTACCTGACAAACGGGAGAATGTATTCGCGTGTGGCCGGTGGGGCGACAGTGACGCAGCTGGTAACCGACTTTGGGCGGACCATGAATCTGCTGTCGAGCTCGAAGTATCAGGAAAAGGCCGCGGATCAAAATGCCATCGCAACGTCGCAACAGGTTGTACTGGCGGTGGACCAGGCATTTTACAACACGCTGGAAACCAAGGCGCTTCTGCAAGTGGCCGAAGATACCGTGAAAGCGCGCCAGTTATTTGAGGATCAGATTCAGGAACTGACGAAGGCCAAGTTGAAGTCTGAGGTGGACCTGGCTTTCGCCAAGGTGGATCTGGCGCGCGCAAAGCTTCTCCTATTGGACGCACAGGATAATTACGAGGCATCCCTTTCGACACTTTCCGCGATTCTAGGATATCAAGAGCAACAGAACTTTGTTCCCGCGGAACCTTCCGTTCCGGTAGCGCCACCGGCGGCAGATGTGGGACCGTTGATCCAACAGGCACTCGATTTGCGGCCGGAAGTCAGGTCCCTGCGAAACGAAGCGCTGGCAGCGGAAAAATTCGGGAAGGCGGAACATGATTTGTGGTGGCCTACGGTGAGCGCCATGGGCGTGGTGGGCGGGGCCCCGGTGCGCGATCCGAACATTACGAGCTGGTACGGGGCTGCGGGCGTGAACGTAAACGTACCCCTGTTCAATGGGTTTTTGTACAACGCCAGGATCAAGAGTGCGGACCTGGCGACACAAGTCCAACAGAAAAAGTTACAGGACTTACAGGACAATGTTGCGCGCGATGTGCGAAACGGCTGGCTGGACACGCACAATGCGTACGAGCGGCTGACGGTGACGCAGCAACTCCGCGAAGAGGCAGAGTTGGCGTTAGAGTTGGCACAGGCCCGTTACAAACTGGGACTGGCGTCCATCGTGGAGTTCAGCCAAGCGGAAATGCAAAAGACAGATGCCGACATCCAAGACACGGACGCACACTACCGTTACGTGGTAACCCAAATCGTGCTGGCTTATGAGATGGGCCTGACGCGCTGAGGAAGTCTCGCTGCGATTCACCCCGCGAAGGAAATAAATGGGCGTACATGAAGAGCCGGATTGTGGCCACTGGCGAAGTGTTGAGCGGGGGGGGAAACAAGAATTACCGGCCGCTCACTCAAGTGAATGTAGAGTTCCAAAAAGAACAAAAAAGCAGTTGTAACGACAGCTTTCAGAATCCATAAGGAATTGAAAATGCGAGGGTTGTATGACTGCCAAGCGAATTGTTACGGATTATTAACACTCAATTGATATACGCGTAAGAGTCTCCCTCTACCTTCTCACCCGGGGTGTTTGGCTTTCCCAAGGTTCGCAGTCCGAAATTTCTTCAAGAAGAGAGAGGCAATGAAAAAACTTGCAGCACTAACACTGTCGCTGTTCCTGACCATGGGAACGGCGCTTGCTGACTCACCGAAAGACTCACCAAAAGACACACCTAAAGAAGCCGACGCGCAGCCGGCAAAGAACGCAACGGCAGCGAAGGAAACGCCGGCGAAGACCAGCGCCGAGATTTCCGCTGAGATGGAAGAGTTGCGCCAAGCCCTCCAGGCACAGCAGGAGCAGTTGCAATTGCTGAAGGAGGAACTGGCGAAGCGCGACCGGCAGATTGAGGAAGCGCGGGAAACGGCGGCGTCCGCAAATTCGAAGGCCACGGAAGCGAACGTAAAGGCCAGCGAAGCTGCGGCGACGTCGGCAGAAGTGAAGTCGACCACCTCGCAACTGAACACCTCTGTTGCGAACCTGGCGGCGAGCAGTGCAGCGGCGAGCGCGGCAGCATCCAGCGCGGCGAATTCAAAGCCGATGACGGGCAGCAGCGCGCAGGGAGATGAAGAGAAGGGGCCGCTGACGATCCGCTTCAAGGGAATCAGCATCACGCCGGGAGGGTTCATCGCGGCAGAAACTGTGAACCGTCAGCGCGGGATGAGCGACGACATCAACACGCAGTTCAACTCCATTCCGTACGGTGGAAACTCGGTCGGCAAACTCTCCGAATTGAACATGACGGCCCGGCAATCCAGGCTTTCGCTGTTGGCGGACGCGAAGATCGGAACCACAAAAGTTTCCGGTTACTACGAAGCTGACTGGCTGGGCACCGGCGTAACGTCGAATAACCGCCAGAGCGACTCGTATGTGTTCCGGCAGCGGCAATTGTGGGGACGGGCCATCTGGGAAAATGGATGGTCGTTCAGCGGCGGTCAGATGTGGAGCCTGGCGACAGAAGACAAGAAGGGAATCGCGAACCTGCAAGAGTGGATTCCGCTGACCGTCGATCCGCAGTACGTCGTGGGCTTCAACTGGGAACGCCAATATGGAGCCCGCGTAGTGAAGAACTTCAGCGACAAGTTCGCCTTGGCGCTGGCGGCTGAAAATCCGGAACAGACGTCGATCGGCGGACGCGGGTTCAGCACGTACACGAACACATCCGCGACTGGAGTGGTCACGACCTTCCAGAACTCCTTCGTGTTCGCGCCTGGCGCGGCGGGCGGTTTGCAGAACGCGTTCGACACGACGGGATATTCACTCAACAAGACGCCGGACTTCATTCTGAAGGCTGCGTTGGATCCGGGCTTCGGCCACTACGAAGTATTTGGCATCGTCAGCACGTTCACGGACCGCGTGTATCCCTGCGCGGTTGTGGGCACGACGGCCAAGAACTTCCCGACCCCTGCCACGCCTACCGTGCTTGGCTGCTCGCCAAGCACTTCGCTCTCACCGTCCACCGCAGGCGCCTACAGCGACATCCGTCCGGGCGGCGCAATCGGCGCAAGCGCGGCCGCACCACTCTTCAGCAAGAAGGTGGACGTCGGCATCAAGGCGATGTACGGAGACGGGACCAACCGCTACTCCTCCGGCCAGCTTCCCGAAGCGACTCTCCGCCCCGATGGCACAATTGCGCTGATTCACGGAGCGAACTGGCTCGGCAGAATCGAATGGCACGCTACGCCGAAACTTGACCTTTATGCTTACATCGGCGGCGAATACGCAGCCCGTACAGCCTACAAGGGATACCAATCGGTGAAGATCACGAATACTCCAGCGATTCCTGGTTGCGGCGCGGTAGGCCAGCAGCCATGCCCGGGCGGAGGAATTCAGCCCAGCTATCCAGCGCTGGTAGCGACTACCATTTCGACAACGGGGATCGGCGGGTATGGTTCCCCGTTTGCGACCAACACGGGTTGCGCGATCGAGGCGCTCCCCAGCGCGACGGGAACCCCAGGCGCCAGCAGCAACTGCGCGGGTGATACCCGTTACTTGTCCGAGAGCACGGTCGGCTTCTGGTACAAGTTCTACCAGGGCGAAAAGGGACGCGTGCAGTTCGGCATGCAATACTCCTACTTCTACAAGAACACCTGGTCAGGGAACGGTGGGCTGACCGGCGGAGCGAGCCTGTCGCCACACGCTGTGAACAACATGGTGTGGACGTCGTTCCGCTACTACCTGCCGTAGCGATTGTGAACAACTCCATCCGTCCTGAAATCGAGGGCGGCAGAGGGCGGCTCCTGATGGAGCCGCCCTTCCTTTTTGCGCAGGAGCGCCTTGTTGTAACTGCATGAAAATCTTAATGTTATTTGAATAAGGGAAGAGTTCTCTGATTTTTAACAGAGTTCGCACCAGGTGTAACAATTCTGTAACTTCAACTAATCAGACTACTGCGTTCCAAGGTCACACGTACGAACTTACGGAGAGAACCATGAAACGCGCTGCAATGCTCTTAAGTGCTGTGCTAGCGCTCGGTGTGCTGGTCTGGGCGCAAAACCCACTTTTGATTAACGGAGCGGGAGCAACATTCCCCAACCCGATCTATTCCAAGTGGTTTGATGTCTATCACCAAAAGAATGCAAATACGCAGTTTAATTATCAACCGGTTGGCTCGGGAGCCGGGATCAGACAGGTCACGGACGGCACCGTGGATTTTGGGGCAACGGATGGCCCGATGAGTGATGACCAGTTGAAGGCCTATCAGGACAAGAGGGGTTCGGCGATCTTGCACTTTCCAACCGTGCTGGGAGCCGTAGTGCCGACGTACAACGTGCCCGGGGTGACGACGTCCTTGAATTTCACTCCCGAGGCGCTGGCGGGAATCTTCCTGGGAAAAATCACAAAGTGGAACGACCCGGCAATCGCGGGAGCAAACAAGGGAGTGAGTCTGCCGGCGCAAGACATCGTGGTCGTTCACCGGTCGGATGGCAGCGGGACAACGTACATCTGGACAGACTATCTCTGCAAGGTCAGCGATGAGTGGAAGAGCAAGGTGAACAAGTCCACTTCGGTGAACTGGCCGGTGGGACTTGGAGGCAAGGGCAACGAGGGAGTGACGGGGCTGGTAAAGCAGACGCCGGACGCGATCGGCTACGTGGAACTGATCTATGCGGTGCAGAACAACATTCCGTTCGGAACGGTGAAGAATTCATCCGGGAGCTTCGTCAAGGCGGATCTGGCGAGCGTGACGGCGGCAGCTGCGGGCGCGGCAAAGGATATGCCGGCAGACTTTCGCGTGAGCATCACGAACGCAGCTGGAAAGACGGCCTATCCCATTTCCAGCTTCACGTGGCTGCTGATCCCCGCGAAGATTCAGGATGCGGGCAAGCGCGACGCCATCAAGGGATTTCTGAAGTGGATGCTGACGGATGGGCAATCGTATAACGAACCGCTTTCCTACGCGAAACTGCCGAAGGAAGTGGCGGAGAAAGAACTGAAAGCGATCAGCCAGGTGCAGTAGAGACCGAAAAGACGTGGCGACAGCAAATCCAACTCTGCGGGGCGCGGGCCCGACTGTGGGCTCGCGCTCCTTTTTCTCGAAGCTGAAGGAAGGCGATGAAATCGCGCGGCTTCTCACATTTGTGTTTGCCGCCTCGGTGGTGCTAATCACCTTACTTCTCGTCTACGAACTTTGGGTGAATTCGGTCCTGCCGCGCCAGAAATTTGGCCTGAGCTTTTTCGTGACGCAGGTCTGGGATCCGGTCGCGGACCAGTACGGCGCCCTGCCCTTTGTTTACGGGACGCTGGTGACGTCAGCGGTTGCGTTGCTGCTTGCCGTGCCCCTTGGAATAGGGGCTTCAATCTTTCTTGCCGAGCTGGCACCACCAAGAGTTTCAGACATATTGCAGTTCTTCATTGACCTGCTGGCGGCGGTCCCCAGCGTGATTTACGGGCTGCTGGGAATATTTATCGTGGTGCCGTTAATGCGAACGGTGATTTACCCTGCGTTGAACAAACCATTGGGATTTCTCCCTATCTTCAAGGGCCCGTCCTATGGGGTCGGATTCCTGACCGCGGGAATCGTGCTGGCGATCATGGTGATCCCCTATATCATCTCCGTTTCGCGGGAAGTGCTTTTATCGGTTCCTAGAGATCAGCGGGAAGCGGCACTGGCGCTGGGTTCGACGCGCTGGGAATCGACGTGGAAGGTGGTAGTGCCGTTCGCGAGAACAGGAATTATGGGGTCGATCTTCCTGGCATTGGCGCGCGCCCTGGGCGAAACCATGGCGGTGACCATGGTCATTGGAAATACGCCGAAAATCAGCGCATCGCTGTTCGCACCCGGATACTCAATCGCGGCGGTCATTGCGAATGAATTCACGGAGGCGACAGGAGACTTATACTTGCAGGCACTTATCGGGCTCGGCCTGGTCCTGTTTCTGCTGACATTCATTCTGAACGGGCTTGCACGGCTGCTGATCATCGTAACGACCCAGAAGGGCAGCAAGGTGGCGAACTGATGGGCGCGCGACTACGCTGGAGAAAATTCGTCAGCAATTTCATGCTGACCATGACGGGTGTGTGCGCGGTCGTGTCCGTCATCGCGTTGTTTCTGATTCTCGGGTACCTAGTGTTCAACGGCGGCACGTCCGTAAACTGGAACTTCTTCACAAAACTTCCCACACCGGTCGGAGAGACAGGCGGCGGAATGGCCAATGCGATTGTGGGGAGCGCGAAATTGTTGCTGACTGCATCTCTTTTCGGAGTGCCCATCGGCTTTCTGGGCGGGATTTACCTGGCGGAATTCAGCGGGAGCACGGTCGCGTCCATTGTGCGTTACTCTGCGGACCTGCTGAACGGCGTCCCCTCGATCGTGGTTGGAATTTTCGCCTATAGCCTTGTGGTGCTGCCGTTCAAACATTTCTCCACTCTTGCCGGCGCGTTCGCTCTGGGCTTGATGATGATTCCGATTACGCTGAGGAGCACGGAGGAGTTTCTGGGAGCGGTGCCACGGATGCTGCGTGAAGGCGCAATGGCTTTGGGAGCAAGCAAATGGAAAACCATATCGACGGTTATCGTGCCGGCGGCGTATCGCGGGATTCTCACCGCGATCCTGCTGGCGCTGGCGCGGGTGGCGGGGGAAACGGCGCCGCTGCTGTTCACCGCGTTCGGGAACCGATTCTGGAGCAAGGGCTGGGGCCAGCCAACGGCGTCTCTGCCGGTGATGATCTTCACGTACGCGGTGTCACCGTACGAGGACTGGCATCGGCAAGCATGGGCGGCGGGGCTGGTGCTGCTCGGGTTAATTCTGATCATCAACATACTGGCGCGGACGATCCTGTCGCGCGGCATAGCAGTGCCGAGGGGATAGGGATGCAAGGGTCGCCTAATCCGGGGCTTTCCGTGAACATAACGGCTACGGCCGGAGCGGCGGGGACGA
>Ga0187779_10000021_pt1 | contig 115487 bp, 100 predicted proteins | sample 1015_Q2_SP10_10__FD_132435 | JGI IMG/M metagenome (GOLD analysis project Ga0187779, IMG submission 132435) | Tropical peat soil microbial communities from peatlands in Department of Meta, Colombia - 1015_Q2_SP10_10_MG | ecosystem: Environmental > Terrestrial > Soil > Wetlands > Peat | place...
TCGAACGGGTTTACCAGACTGGGTGAGAGCTCCCTCGCCGGCGTGCTGCAGGAGTTCGTGCTCCGGAAGCTAACGAAAACGAAGCGGCAAGCCGCGGATCGGTCGGGGGCAGGTGACGCGGCCGCCGACAAGCAAAGCGATCCAGTGCCCTCGCCAAAGAAGCCCTAATTCACCTGCGCAGCGGAAAACGAGGTGGGTCGCTCCAATCCTAGAAAAGCACATCGCTTAGTTTTGGTACGGCATCCGAGCATGTGTGCGCATTTGAATTGGCTAGGCACGGCGAGATGCCATCACAACCGTGCTTGACCACCATCTTCCCTGCCCAAGTTGTGGGGCATCGGTTCCATGCATTGGTCTGGCCTGGGGGAGAAACAAAAGCGCTCTCCGCTGACCGCGAAGACCCACGAGGTCCACTAGGCTGTGCAGATCAGGCAGTGGAAGGCACGGAAGGCAGGGGCCGCTGTTCCTCATCAACAGCGTGGTTGTTGAAAAGCGTCGCCTAGCATTCAACGTTGGGAAGAAAATAGAAGAGCGCAGCAATCCTCACAACAATCCAAGCGATAAAGGTGGACAGAAGAATTTCCTTTCGGACTTTTGGGGCCATACTCGATGCAGAATTTCGGTTGTGCCCCACGCCGGCGCGCACCAAAGGAGAATCGGGTCACTGAGGGAAAGAATGCGTACAAGCTTACCTATCCCGAGCGACTAGATTTCTCTTTCTTGCTGCCAGTCTGAAGTTGACGGCCAGAATAGGCAGCTTCGTCACGAAACGAGGATTTGCCCAGCTTCTCGATTTTGGTCGTCGAGGTCGAAGCCGCCCTGGCATTTGCTATTCGACCATGATCCTCACACGCTTCCATGAGCCCTTCTCGGACTGGACTTCGAGATCAAGCACGATGGCTTCCGCGGCCTGCCTCGAAGGGCATTCCGCCTCGTCTCGCAGCGCAACTTCGCCTACGGGAGCTTCGGCACACGATGCGAGTCGATCGCGGCCGATCTGCGGTTCAAGCTTCAGAGCGCTATCTGCGCTACTCCGGCAGTTTAGCCAGGGGACCAGGGGGGAAGAACGAGAACATTACCAACGTAATGCCTATTTACAAAGGTTTGACATGACATGTCCGTGAATTTAGGCATGATATCGAGAAAAGGGGGGGATCTTGGTCAGCCGCAGTCTCTCGTTTGTTGTTTGTATTATGGCAACCCTTGTATGCGTGGCCCAGGACCCAGCGGCGGCGCCTCCTCTCGTGAGCGATGCGAAACCAGTTCCAGTGCTTTCCGGGTTTGCGGCGTTTGTGCCCACCTGGGATAGCGGCAATCCAACGTTGGTATCGATCGTCTCACCTGTCCTGCTCGTGCCGCTTGGCAGTAACTTGGTTTTTGCATCCAGAGCCGCTTTCGAGGGCGACTTCCAGCGCCGCTACGGTAACTCGGGTGATTTCACGGGAGCGATTGACAAGTCGCTTGACTACATGGAACTCGATTACATCGCGAATCGATATTTCACGATCACCGCGGGCCGGTTTCTCACTCCATTTAACATCTTCAACGAACGGCTCTACCCCAATTGGATACGAAATACCCAAACCGATCCGCTGATTTTTCCCATTGGAACCGGAAGTGACAACGGATTGATGTTCCGAGGCGGCATAGCAGGTGATAAGAGCATCACGATGAATTATGCGGTCTATGGCTCCGCGCTCTCGACGACCGATCACTTTGAATCCGAACGTCACGTTGGTGTCCGGGTTGGCATGTTCCTACCCCGCGAACGCTTTGAGATCGGAATGAGCGCACAGCACCAACTGCAGGATGCCCGACTTAATCGATATGGACTTCATCTGCAGTGGCAGCCACACCGCGTGCCTTTCGAACTTCGATCTGAGGCCGCATATTCGCGGGCGGAAGGCAGCGGCTTTTGGACGGAAGGGGCGTTTCAACTCAGCAATGTTCGTCCCATTCTGCTTCGTCGTGCCCAGCTGGTTGCTCGTACTCAGGTCTTTCTTACCGGGAGCGATCCGGGTGTGAACCCCGATCTCCCTCCCACTGATACGAAGCGTACAGAAATCGGAGTGAACTATTACCTGAATGACGGCTGGAAAGCATTGGCGAGCTACGGGCGAACGTTCACTCCTGCCGGTGACAGTAACATCTGGACTGTTGGAATGACCTATCGATTCGTCATCCCATTGGGGCCAAGACAATGAATCTGTTCCAGAGAATAATGGTGAGTTTCCTCTTCGGCGCTGTGGCGCTAGGCTTCGCGTGGTCAGCGACCCGGCCGTCGAAGCCGGCGTCCTCCAGCGCGGCGGTCTCGTCGGGGGAATTGGACGTGCAGTGGATGGTAGAGGGGGAAAAGCGTTACCGGTCAAACTGCGGACGGTGCCATCAGCCACCGCACAAATTCCCGCCGCGTGCGATGGCAATGGCGATACGGCACATGCGGGTTCGTGCGATGCTTACTGAGGATGACATGAAATACGTCCTCTACTACATGACTCATTGATGTGTAACCGTCTTCATCTTTTGTGGTGTGCCTGTGGATTGGTTGCCTGGTCGATTTGCTACGCACAATCGTCTCTATCGCCCAGCCCGCGCGTCATCGAATTAAGTGCGGATCGGGACAGTCGCTATCGGCAGGGCCACAAGGCTTCCCCCACGGTTGAGGTGTTCGCTGGGGAGCCCCTCATATTGCGCATCACGGCGGTGCAGGCCAAGGAAGTCGCGCGCGACGGCTCCGTGCACGGTTTGGCTCTACTCGATAAGGATTCCAACGCCGTGCCGGGCTGGCGATTCTTCTTGCATCCCGGAGTCCAAGACCTGGCGGTTACTGCTCCGGCCCAACCCGGTCGTTACAACGCGGTTTGTATCGTGATCTGCAGTGCCGCGCACGAAGGGATGGGGTTCACTTTGCTGGTAGCGGATCCGGGAACAAACAGCAAGGATTAGAATGAAATCGCTCAAAATCACGTTGTTCCTGATAGGCGCAATCGCTTTTGCCGGAGCTGGTTCTTCACAATCGAGATTCTATGGAGAGATTTCTGATACGCAATGCGCGCTGAACGTCCACTCCCTAAGTCGTTCGCACAAAGAGATGATCGCGAAGAATACGCTGGGCACGGACGCGTCTTCCTGCGCAAAAGCCTGCGTCAGGCGAGGCGGGGAGTGGGTCCTTCGGTCCGGGGATGACGTGTATCGTCTCACAAACCAGGCAGGCATAGAGGAGTTTGCCGGTAAGAAGGTTGAAATAACAGGTACGTTGGACGCCAAGACAAACACCATTAATAACACTGATATCGAAGCCGCACCCGTGGCTAGGCGTATGCCGCACTAGAACGGCGAGATCGGCGCCGGTTCCTGCCGGTCGTCACCTGCAACCGACGGAATTGCCAGCTGCGCCGCTTGCCCCGAGTGACTTTCGCATCGTTGGTCTGGCGGTCATAGCCAGGATGAGGCGGTCCGAGTTTCGGGGCTGGCGGCTGAACGTTGGCGTGCGAGCCCATAGGGGCGCAGGATTTTTCCCGACCCACGCTTCCGGCCTGCGACTCGGGACGGCGTTCCCGTCGCGTCCAAGCAGGATGTGATCTACCATTTCAAAGCTGGCTGAGACGTTCGAACCGCACCGGCCGGTCTTCGGCTAGATCCTACCGGTACAGTACGTACACCGTTCCCCCCGCGATATAGCAATGACTATCCACGGTTTTGTCGGCGTTGATCTTGACCGAACAGTTGCCTCCCGCTTCAGCCGTGACGTTCGCCTCGCGGTTGTCCGGAGTCACGATGGCGGTCTTGAGGCCGCCGCTCGAGTTTACCGTCAGGATAGCTAGCACGATGCCCGGATAGCTGGGACTGTGCTGAGGCCCAACGATCTTGAACATGTCGGCGGACATGCTGTCTTTCGCTGCCGCGACCTTCGGAGTGCTCTGTTCCGCATCGGACAGACAGTTTACCGTTTCAACCAGGCTCTTGATGGTCGCCGGAGTATTCGCGGTATAGGTGACTTTAGGACAGTTCTGTGCGGATGCGGCAGCCGCCGCCAGGCCCAGAATCGCGGCCAGGAATCCAATGCGCATCATGGGGGGCTTCCTCCAGATGTGTGCAGGCCACGATGTTGTAAGTCCGCAGAGTTCTACCTCGCGGTGGGTGGCTTGGTCACATCCTATCGCGCTTCAAGCCAAGTCCTGCATGCTGTTAGTCCATGCACCTTTGGTGTGAGCAGTGGGTTCCAAGTCACACTGTCAGTCAGACGAGCACGACACTCGCGGGTTCAGTGAGGTAGACTTTCCGCTCTTGCCCGCAGCCACCAAGGCTTGGGAAGGAGGTTTCATGGCGAAAAACGACGGTGACAAACTCAGCAAGCTTGTCAAACGATACCGCGTCGAGCAGGGCAAGCACTTTCGGCTCAAACACTTCGATCCTTCCGATACGGCGTATTTCCGCTCCCCGGAGCACGCCAAGAACTTGCTCGAACAAGGGGTGATCCGCCTGGCCAAGCTGCAAAGCAAGCTCTACGCCGAGGATCGGTGGGGCCTGCTGGTGATCTTTCAGGCCATGGACGCCGCCGGCAAGGATGGGGCCATCAAGCACGTCATGTCTGGCGTGAACCCGCAAGGCTGTCAGGTCTATTCCTTCAAATCGCCTTCCGCCGAAGAACTCAATCACGACTATCTCTGGCGGACGATGAAGTGTATCCCGGAACGCGGCCGCATCGGCATCTTCAACCGGTCGTATTACGAAGAGGTGCTGGTGGTGCGGGTTCATTCCGAGTTCTTGGCCAGCCAGAAGATCCCTTCCTCGCTGGTCACCAAGAAGATCTGGGAACACCGCTTCGAGGACATCCGGGGGTTCGAGCGCTACTTGACCAGAAACGGGATTCTGATCCGGAAGTTCTTCCTCAACCTGTCCTACAAGGAACAAAAAAAGAGATTCTTGGCTCGCCTCGATGATCCTGACAAGAATTGGAAGTTCTCCACGGCCGACATCCAGGAACGTGGCTTCTGGGATCATTACATGGAAGCTTACGAGGAGATGATTCGCAACACCTCCACCGCGGAAGCTCCATGGTACGTCGTGCCTGCCGACAACAAGTGGTTCACCCGGCTGGCCGTTGCCGGTGCGATCATCGACACCCTCGAAGACCTGAAGCTGGGCTACCCGGTCGTGGACGCAGCCAAGAAAAAGGAGTTGGCCGCAGTGCGCAAGGCTCTTCTCAACAGCAAATAGAGAACGGCAAAAGTGGGGGCTGGACCTCCAAGCCTGTCCCCGGTTCGTAAAGCGGGTGGCGGGTCCGATACTTCTTTGCAGGCGGCCTCGCAGGCTTTAGGATATCCGACGCAGTCACACTTCCTCCGGAGAAGCGCTTCAATGTTTTGGATCCGTCGGTTCGCTGGGCCTGTTTGCCTGCTCCTTGGAATTTGTCTTTTCTACTTCCAGTCTTTCGCCGTCGCACAAAAGAAGTCGCCGAATTCCGAGCCGGCCATTGCCAAGAGCGCTCCTCCGGACTCTAGTCAGCCCGACAAAGACAAACCGGACCCTCTTTTCCAGGGTATGAAGTACCGCCTTATTGGCCCGTTTCGCGGTGGCCGCTCGTTAACCGCTGCCGGCATCCCTGGCGATCCCACCACCTACTACTTCGGCGCAACGGGCGGGGGCGTTTGGAAATCCACGGACGGTGCCCTCACCTGGACTGCGATCTTTGACAAAGAGGGAACGTCCGCGATCGGCAGCCTGGCCGTCGCCCCCTCCGATCCCAACGTCATGTATGTGGGCACGGGAGAAGCCTGCGTTCGTGGCAACATCTCGCATGGCGACGGCGTCTACAAGTCGCTGGATGGAGGCAAGACCTGGAAGAATGTTGGCCTGGGCGACTCGCGCGCTATCGGCAAGGTCATTATCGATCCGCGCAGCGCGGATGTAGTGTTTGTCGCAGCTCTCGGCCATCCATATGGCCCGAACACCGAGCGCGGCATCTTCCGCACCATCGATGGCGGCAAGACCTGGGAGAAGGTCCTATATAAAGACGAAAATACCGGCGGCATCGACGTCGCTTTTGACCCTCGCAATCCCAACATTCTGTTTGCGGCTCTGTGGCAAGTGCGGCGTACCCCCTGGGACCTGTCCAACGGAGGCCCAGGCAGCGGCCTGTATCGCTCCAACGATGGCGGCGCTACCTGGAAGCACCTGGAAGAGAAAGGATTACCGAAGGGACCTTACGGCCGCATTGGCGTTTCGGTTGCCGCAGGTTCGGACCGCGTCTACGCCCTGATCCAAGCCGCGGAAGGAGGGCTATTCCGCTCCGATGACGGCGGCGACACCTGGCAGCGAGTAAACAGCAACGACAGCCTCGTCCAGCGTCCTTGGTATTACATGCACATCATCGCCGACCCGCAGGACGCCGACACGGTGTACGTGATGAATGTCGATGCCTACCGCTCTACCGACGGCGGCCGCACCTTTAACAAAATCAAGGTCCCGCACGGCGACAACCACGGCCTCTGGATCGATCCTACGAACAACCACCGGATGATCGCCTCCAATGACGGCGGAGTCACGGTGACCGTCGATGGCGGCAAGAACTGGAGCCGCGAAGACAACCAGCCGACGGCACAGTTCTATCATGTCATCACCGACAACCGCACGCCCTACTATGTCTATGGCTCCCAACAGGACAACAGCACCGTCGCGATTGCCAGCCGGGGTGACGAGGGCGCGATCGACCGTCCGGAGTGGTACTCGGTTGGCGGCGGTGAAGCAGGCTACATCGCGCCTTACCCGCCGGATCCGGATATCGTATACGCCGGCGACTACGAAGGCCTCATCACCCGCTTTGACAAGCGCAGCCATCAGACCAAGAATGTCGGCAACCAGCTTGAACTCTCCGACGGCCGCGGTGCCGCCAATCTCGACCATCGTTTCCAGTGGACGGCCCCGGTTTTGATTTCGCCCCACGATCCGAACGTGCTGTATCACGCGGGCGAACGTCTGTTCAAATCCACCGACGCAGGCATGCACTGGGATGCCATCAGTCCCGATCTCACCCGCAATAACAAGAGCAAGCAACAGCCTTCCGGCGGCCCCATCACTCTCGACGACACCGGCACCGAGTACTACGACACCATCTTCGCCGTGGCGGAATCGCCGCTGACTGCAGGTCTCATCTGGGCAGGCACCGATGACGGCCTCATCCAGCTTACCCGCGACGGCGGCAAGAACTGGACCAACGTCACCCCCAAGCAGTTGCCGGAGTGGAGCCGCGTCAGCCTGATCGACGCCTCTGCCTTCGACGCCAGCACAGCTTACGTCGCCGTCGACCGCCATCAGCTTGACGACATGCACCCCTACATCTATAAGACCGCCGACTTCGGCAAGAGCTGGACGGCGATCACCAAGGGCATTCCCGACACGACTTTCGTCCGCGCCGTGCGCGAAGATCCCCGCAAGCGCGGGCTGCTTTATGCTGGCACTGAGAGGGGAGTGTACGTCTCGTTCAACGACGGCGCCGACTGGCGCTCCCTGCAACTCAACCTTCCCACCGTGCCGGTGCACGATCTGATAGTGAAGAACGACGACCTCGTGCTCGCCACCCATGGCCGCTCCTTCTGGGTCCTCGATGACGTAAGTCCGCTGCGCCAATTCACCGACGAGCTCGCGAAGCAGAATGTGCACCTTTACACGCCAGCCACGGCCTACCGCATGCACAACCCGGAGCCTGAGGATCTTCCCAAGGCCACTCTCGCGGGACAGAACCCCCCGCCCGGCGCTGTGATCTATTACTTCCTTAAAGACAACCCCAAGGGAGAAACCACCCTCGAGATTCTTGATGCCAAGGGCAACCTGGTGCGCAAGTACTCAAGCCAGCAACTGGAGTTGCCCGAGGAGCCGCCTGATCCTGAAGATAAGAAGCCGGAGAAAGAGATCAAACCTGAGGCAGGTCTCAACCGTTTCGTTTGGGACCTGCGCTACGAGCCTGCCACGCGGGTTCCCGGCTACTACTTGTGGGAGCAAAAGGTGGGTGCGCGGGGTCCGCTGGCGCTTCCCGGCCAGTACCAGGTGCGTCTCAGCGTGGAGGGCAAGAGTCAGACCGCTCCTCTGGAACTGAAACTCGACCCGCGTGTCAAGGTATCGCAGGCTGATCTGGAAAGGCAGTTCGATCTCCTCATCCAGATCCGGGACCGGTTGAGCCAGGTTCAGGAAGCCGTGAATCAGATCCAAGATGTGAGTTCCCAGACCGCTGCTCTAAAGACGCGATTCCCGGAGACAGTAAACTTCCACTCCTTGCTGGTCGCGGCGGACGATCTGGACAAGAAATTGGTCTCCGTGCGCGCCCCGCTAATCAACCTCCGCATCCGCTCCAATGAAGACTCGCTGGCTTTTCCTCCCCAACTCAACGCTCAGCTTGCCGCTCTGGCTATGGTCGTGGGAGGAGATTCGGATTCGGCCCCGACCGAAGCCGCGTATGCACAGTTCGAGGTACTGAAGAAGCAAAGCGACGAGGCTCTGGCACGATGGGCCGAACTCCAAAAAACCGACCTCTCCGCCTTCGAAAAACTGGCCGCCGAACATGGCGTGCCGGCGGTCGTAGTGCCCGCACCGGGAAGTGCGGTGAGCGCCGGAGAGCACGAACCCTAAGCGGGCGTCAACCCCCTCCCCCCGCGCACCGACCTTTCCGCGGTCGGCCCGGAGACCCGAGTGTGCGGTTTAGTTCTTGAGCCCGCGGAATCTGTCCATCTGTCTTCCTTTCAGTGACATGGGGTGTCACGCCCAAGAATTTGCCGGGCCTAATCGGGAAATTCCCTTATGGTGACCATGGATTACCCTTGTGCTACGTAATGGCACCTTAGGTTCATTGACCGCTCCACCGTGCGGCGCTACCTTGGACTCAGCAAGCGACTCCCCTAGAGTGCACAACGCACTTTGCTTGGGGGGTTGGCTATGAAGTTCATGCACGTCTGCTATGCGGCTCTGGGATTTGCCGTGGCGCGCTGGATCTTCCGGCGCCAGTCCCTGCTGGTCAAAGATCCCGTGGCGCGGCTTCGTTCCTCTGGCTTGCTCTGATTCTCGGTCTCTGCTTTGAGGGCGCAACCCCGTTGCCGCTTGCGCTTCGTCTCGCGCCCTCCTTCCCCCCTCTGTTGAATATCGTGCCAAGGGCCTAGCACCAACGTTTCGCATCGCGGACGCTCGCCCAACACAGATCCTCGTTACAATCTCATTGTTCTTCATGGGCCCCGAAGCGCACCGCCGCATGCTTACGCTCCTCATTCTTGGCGGACTGCTTCTTCCCGCTAGCCTCTGGGCCCAGTCAGAAGATCCCGCTTCCGCCCCCCTTGGGGATGTGGCGCGGGCCTTACGTAAACAAAACCAGGGCGCTCCAGCCCGCAGCGTGATTGACAATGACAACTTCTCCCAGATAATTGGCGAGGCCCAGGGGCGGCGCCTTTCTTCAACCCTGCTGTTCTCCTTTGACAGCCGGGGAACGAATTTTCAGGTATCCCCTTCGCCCGACGTGACCTGCAGCCTCTCCTTCAACGCGAAAGCCACGGCCTTACTCTCGCAGCCGTTCGGGCCACGAGATCTGCCCGATGCCGACCTGGTCAAGCTGGATGGCCCGGCGGCCATCACGGGAGATGAATTGCAGATCGCGGTTTTCAATGGAACAAACTGGAAGATTGACGAGATTACTGTGGGTCTGACGATTGTGCGCCGGGCGAACAGCGCCTACTACGGCGACGCGAAGCTCCTTCCCGCCACGGCGGATGAACCTGCGCCGCTCGAGAAGCACTCCGACTTGACCTTGCTCTACCATATCAAGGGCAGCGCGCCTCCCTCCGCCACCGGCGTCTTCAAGACTCCACTGAACATTAGTCTCGGCTCGGACCAGGAATGGCACTGGGCCATCGTACAAGCCAGGGGGATCCCGCCCCAGTAGCCCTCATCGCGCCTAGATCCGGCCGGCGGTGGCCCAGGCACCTGCCCTTGGTGATTCCGGCGGTTGCGCGTGTTACTGCGCCCCGACTGGATCCGCTGGCCGCGACCTCGATTGTGCCTTAGTAGCTCCGTTTTACTCTCGGCACCTCTTCGGTCTTTCCGCTTTTCATGCTGCGGTAGGCCGCGTCCAGGATTTCCTGGTTCTGCCAGCCTTCCTCGCCCGGCACGGGAAACTGGTCTTCCCCGAGCACCGCCGCCGCAAACGAATCCACCTGCCGCGCATAGGCCAGGTGATTCGATACCTTGTCGCTTTCCACCACAACCCCGTCGCGCCACAGCTGTAATAGGACGGGGTGCTCCACGTTGAACCCATCCTCGGCCCGGAGAGCGCCTCGGATGCCCACGAGTTCGATGGGCGTTCTGTACGGCGCACGGGTCGAAACCATTACGCAGCCTAATGTGCCTCCCGCAAACTCCAGTGCCAGGACGGCCGCTGCCTCCACCGGTCCTGACTGCTCGTCCCATACCCCGCGGGCACTGACGCGCACGATTTCATCCTGCAGTATGTGACGCAACGCATCCACGCAATGCACGCCAACGTCAGCGACTGGACCGCCTGCAGCCAGCATGGGATCGGTAAGCCATTTCCGCGGATGCTCCGGTGCGTAGTAGGAAAATTCCACGCGGGCAAAGATGGGGGCTCCGAGATGTCCCGCAGCCAGTCGCTCCCGCAGCCGCTGCGTGCTCTCCTCGAAGCGGAAAACCTGCGCCACTCCCAACAGCACGTTGGCGCGGCGCGCCGCCTCCACCATCTGGCGACACTCGTCCGCGTTCATTGCCATCGGCTTTTCGCACAGCACCGGCTTGCCATACTCGATAGCCAGCAGCACGTCTGCCCGGTGCAGCGCATCCGGCGTGGTCACTAGCACGGCGTCCACCTCCGGGGATCGGCACAGTTCTGCGGCCGAAGCAAATGCCAGCGGAATGCTGTACTGACGTGCCGATTCCTGGGCCTTCGCGAGGGTGCTCCGCGACAAGGCCGTCACCCGGCATTTCTGGGCTAACTGGAAGCCGGGCATGAGCCGCCGCACCGCATGCAGGCCAAAACCCACAATTCCAAAACGTACCATGCGATCCTCTGCGGTTAAGGGATTACGAGCATTGCTGTTGTGTGCGGACAAATGACTGAGACTGGGTTCACGTATATGGATAGAACACAAAGAACAGCAAGGATAATCCCGCCAGCACCCACAATCCCGGCCTCACCTCCCGTGCTCGGCCGGCCACGAGCTTGCAAAACGGATAGAGCACAAACCCCGCCGTGATTCCTACCCCAATGTTGTACGTGAAGCTCATCAAGGCGACCACCGCAAAGGCGGGGATCAACTCTGTGAGATCGTCAAACGGGATCCTGCGGACGGGCTCCAGCATCAGCAATCCGACCACGATCAGTGCCGGCCCGTAGGCCTGCGCGGGAATCGAGGCCACGAAGGGAGAAAAAAACAAGGTCGCCCCAAAGCACAAGGCCGTCACCACCACTGTTAGGCCGGTCCTTCCGCCGGCTTCAACCCCGGTTGCTGACTCGATGTAAGCTCCCGAGGTCGTCGTTCCCACCGCTGCGGCGAAGGTCGTGGACAGGGCATCGACCAGCATCGGACGCTCGATCTGCGGCAGATTGCCTCGCTCGTCGAGAAGCCCTGCCCGCGCCGAAACCCCAATCAACGTGCCCATCGTGTCCACGAATGCCATGAGGAAGATGGTCAGCACCACTGGGAAGAATCCCCAGGTGAACGCATCTTTGAAATCCAGCTGCAGAAAGATGGGTGCCAGGCTCGGCGGCAAGCTGACCCAGTGTCGCGGTGGCGGCGCCACGCCGAAGGCGAACGCCAGCAGCGCGGTCACCAGGATGCCCACCAGGATCGCGGCCGGGAAGCGCCGGATCATCAGGATGGCCATGAGGAGAAACCCCACGATCGCCACGAGCACCTGGACCGTGGTCAGATGTCCCGTGCGCACCGGTGCGCCTGCGCTTCCCAGCATGACAATGCCGGTCTGGTTCAGCCCGATGAAGGTCAGGAAAAGTCCGATTCCGACCGCAAAGCTGGCGCGCAAGGCGGACGGGATCGCCTCCACCAGCCACTGCCGCAGCCGGAAGATTGTCAGCAGCACGAACAGCAAGCCACCCAAGAATACGGCCGCCAACGCCGCCTGCCAGCGGTATCCCAGAACCTGCACCACGGTGTAGGCGACAAAGGCATTCTCCCCCATGTAGGGAGCGATGGCGAATGGACGGTTGGCGTACAGGCCCATCAGCAGCGAACCGAAGCTCGCGGTCAGGATGGTGGCCATCATCGAAGCCTCGGCGGGAATCCCGGCCGTCTTCAGAATGGCAGGGTTCACCACGATGATGTAGGACATGGTAACGAAGGTCGTCACACCGGCCACGGCCTCCCGGCCGATGCTCGTGCCCGCCGCGTCGAGCTGAAAGTATCTTTGAATCGCCCTGTGCACGGCGCTCAGGATACGCTGCCCGCGTTCAACTTACCAAGTCGCCAGCTTCCGCAGGCGCCCGTCAAATATCCCTTGAGACGCCGGCCCTAACTCCCCCGGCCGACAGGCTGCGAAGCCGCGGCAGTATGTCAACCACGCCAGGTTTTCAGAACGCAGAATGGGATTGAGCAAAAGGGAACATTCGCTGCGCTTGTGCGGGCCGGAATCCTACCTCGCCACCATGGCCCCGACCAGAGACTGGAAAATCTTGAAGCCGTCGGTGCCGCCTAATTCCGGCTCCGCCGCGCGCTCCGGGTGTGGCATCATGCCCAGCACGTTGCGTCCCGGGCTGCAGATGCCCGCTATGTTGTCGAGCGAGCCGTTGGGATTCGCCTCTGGCGTGATTTGCCCGTCAGCCGTTGCATAGCGAAACACGATGCGCTGGTGACGGCGCAGTTCGAACAGGGTGGCGTCGTCGCAGAAGTAGTTGCCCTCCATGTGACCGATCGGAATGCTGAGAACCTCTCCCTGCCGGCACGCGGCGGTAAAGGGAGTGTCTGTGGATTCCACCCTTACCTGGACCGGCCTGCAGATGTATTTGAGGCCGACGTTGCGCATTAACGCCCCGGGCAGCAACCCGGACTCGCACAGGATCTGGAAGCCGTTACAGATGCCCAGCACGATGCCGCCTCGCTGGGCAAACTTGCTCACCGAGTCCATCACTGGCGAAAACTTCGCAATGGCTCCAGTACGCAGGTAGTCTCCGTAAGCAAACCCCCCCGGCACGATAATCGCGTCACAGTTCTCTAGGTCGTGCGACTCATGCCACAGAAGGGTCACCGGCTGCTTAGCGACCTGCTGAACGGTCCAGTAAGCATCGTGATCGCAATTGGATCCGGGGAAGATGATGACGCCAAATTTCATCGAGGTTCCTGGTGTGGGGATGGCTTGAGTCTAACACGAGAAACAAGAAGGTCGGCTGCGCCTGCGGAGGGCAGCCGCCGACCGTCTTAGAGGTAAAGACAGGCTCTAACCTCAAAGGGGATCCATGGGCCCCGGACCCGGCGGAGGCAGGGGCGGAGGACCGTCCGGCGGAGCCTCCCCGGGCCCGAATCTGCGGAAGAAGAAATTGCCTCCCGTCGTGCCGCGTTCTCCACGAATGGATTTCAACTGCTTCCATTGTTCGACCGACAGCACCTTGCGCAGGTCTAGATTCATCATGGTGAACTCGCGTTCCAGTTTGCCCCGGGCCGCCAGCACCTGGTCCACCTGCGCGCTCACCTGGTTGTCGTTTGGCACATCCTGGTCCAGCAGGGCTTGCAGCTTCAGATCTTGTTTTTGCATGTCCGCCCCGTAGTCAATCAGCTTCAGGCGGTGCTCGTAGAAGGTCTTGTCGAGCTGGGCAACTTGCGCGTCCGTCAGTTTCAGCCTGTTGGCCACGTCCGAGTTCTCCCACCATTTGCCCGCGTCAGACCGCGACCGGGCCGCGACTACCCCTCCGCCCCGAACCAACGGTCCCGGGGTGGTCTCCGGCGGACCCTGGGCCCAGACTTGCGAAACGATGAATAGCAATCCGGCCAGATAACTAATTCGCATTGCTTCTCTCCTCCCGGTGGAGTGCCGGACGCGCGATTGGCTTCGCATGCCGGTTGATTTCCTCGGCCAGCAATGCTGCCGGCTCCAGCGCTGCCGGTCCGCCGTTCCGCACGGCATCCTCCACCGCCATCAGCAATTCCTGGTCTGGATCGACCGGTTGCTGCACAGCGTGTGAGGGAGCCGGCGGAGTTGCCCGGCGGCTGACGAGATATGTGCTCACCATCAAGATGGCCGCCGTCGTCGCCAGCGTCAGAACCCCCGCCAGCCGCCGTTGCTGTTTCTCGTGCTGCCTGATCCGCGACCAGATGGCTTCCCTTTGCCGGTCCCACAATAGCTCGTCCCGCTCCGCCGCCGCGCGTGCCGCTTTCGGCAGCCCATCCAGAACGGGCTGCAGGGCCTGTTGGTCGCTCTCCAGCAGCATCTCCCGGCGTTGCTCGTCGCTCATGTGGCCAACTATCTCCATTGCTGCTCCTTCATCATCTCCCGCACCCGTCCCGTCGCCCGGAACAGGTGGGCCTTGACCGTTCCCACCTGCAGGTCGAGAAGGCATGCCACCTCCTCCAGCGTCAGTTCCTGGGCAAAGCGCAAGAGAAAGATCGTGCGCTGCTGTTGCGGCAGGGTTTCGACCGCATCCCAAACCGCCCGCAACTCCTCCCGCGCCATCAGGGTCCGCTCGGGGGAAGCCTCCGGCGCCGCCACCTGCATGGGGATGCTTTCCTCCGCGTTGTCTAGCCCGACCAGCCGCTTCCAGAAAGCAACCCGCCGGCTCTTCTGGTGATCCCGGGCCAGGTTGGTCGCGATCCGCAGCAACCAGGTCCGCACACTGCATTCCCCGCGAAAGCTGTGCCGCTTCCGGAACGCCCGCAGGAAGCACTCCTGCGTCAGCGTGTCTGCCACGTCGGCATCCCGCGCCAGCAGAAGGATCACCCCGTACACGCGCCGTTGGTGCTGGCGGATGACCTGGTCGAAGTTCTCCAGCGAGATCCCTTCCACAATCTTTTCCGCCGGCGGCCGCAGGGCCGATGTCATGGTCGTCGCCAAGTTTGTTTGCCCGTTATTGCTATGGACGAAAATTATCACCCGGGGTTTACCGGGGGCAGCTCGACCGGTCTCTGGCGGTTGCCGGCCTGTCGGTTAAGCAAGCCGGGGCCCGCTCGGGGCCCGGACGGGGCGCCCGGACTACCTGGCGGGGAGTTCAGCCCGGTCCTGTATCCTGAATCTCCAAGCCATGACCCTGGACGAACACCTGCGAATCACCGGCGGAGCCCTCAAGAACTGGGCCATTGCGCAGCTCGAGGATTCACTGGCCGTCGGCCTGCTCTGGTGGCTCGGCCTGTACCTGATCAAGGTGCCCTGGGCGCCTCTCTGGGCGCTGCTGGCTGCCGTGCTGCAAATCGTTCCCCACATCGGCCCGGTTCTCGGACTGCTGGGCCCGGCACTGGCCGCTGCCTTGCGCTGGCAGGATTGGGAACATCCATTCTATGTCCTGATCCTGTATGCGGTGGTGGTTATGCTCGATGGTTTTCTGCTGCAGCCGTTCATCATGAAACGGGTGGCTCGTGTGCCCATGTGGGCGTCCATCCTCGCCCCCATCGTTCTTGGGCTTGTGATTCCGTTCTGGGGAGTGCTGCTGTCCGCGCCCGTGCTGGCGGTCGTCTATGCTTATAAGGCCCGCCGCGACCCTCCGCCAGGCGGACCTATCAGCACTTGAATACCTCGGCTCTTCTCTCGGTGGAAATCGAGCCGCGAGGGGGCGTGCCCCGTGAGCCTCGCTGACCAGATTAGGGTTGCTCTCGCGGCCTCGAGCTCAACGCTCGAAGCTGCGACATTCTCCCAGCCTTAACACCAGGGCCGTCTTATTGATGCTCCTACGACCGCCCGCCGGAATGCCCGTGGTATAATCGTCTTCGCCTGCATCCGTTTCGAGGCTATCCCCGTGATCTCCTCCGCGGGCTGTATCCTGCGCCAGTAAAGTTCTTTCGATACGAGGTCGAACCATGTCTGGCCACTCTAAATGGGCCACCATCAAGCATAAGAAAGGCGCGCTCGACGCCAAGCGCGGCAAGATCTTTACCCGCCTCATCAAGGAAATCACGATCGCCGCCAAGAGCGGCGGCGATCCAGATACCAACCCACGCTTGCGCACCGCCATTGCTGCGGCCAAGGCGGAGAACATGCCTGCCGACAACATCAAGCGCGCCGTACAGCGCGGTACCGGCGAATTGCCCGGCGCCACCTACGAGGAATTTACGCTGGAAGGTTACGGCCCCGGCGGTGTCGCGATCCTGGTCGACATTAACACCGACAACCGTAACCGCACCGTCAGCGAAATCCGTCACGTCTTTGGCAAAAACGGCGGCAACATGGCTGAAGCGGGCGCCGTCGCCTGGATGTTCCACAAGAAAGGCGACATTCTCATCTCCAAGAACGCAGCCAAGGAAGACGACCTGATGAACATTGTCCTCGAGGCTGGCGGCGAAGACCTGCGCGACGACGGCGACACCTGGGAGATCCTGACCCAACCCTCTGCCTACGAAGACGTGCTCGAAGCCGTCAAGAAGGCCGGTATTACCCCCGCGTCTTCCAGCGTGGCGATGATCCCGCAGAACACCATCAAGCTCGAGGGATCGGCGGCCTCCACCATGATCCGCTTGCTCGAGGCGCTGGAAGAACACGACGACGTGCAAAGCGTGCACGCCAACTTCGACATCGACCAGAAATTGCTGGAAGAGGTTGCCGGATAGTTGCAGATTAACGCCTCAGGTCACAAGCCGCTCCGTTCAAGCGGCTCTTCTTTTTTCGGGGAGGTGACGGGCGTCCTCACCCGCTCCACCCGGTTTGTGGACTTCAGTTTTCCGGCCTGAGGTACTTTTCAACATACCCGTGGATAAGGCTGTGCAAAACGAGGAAACTTTTCCCATAAGTCCCTCGGCCAGAGTCGTTTTTACAATTTGCACTGCGTCAAGTGCTGGCACTTTTGTGGGGTATCTGGCTTGACGCGATGAACTGCCTCCGGTGACGGCTGCAAAAAAAATTCGGCTCGACAAACTCCTCGTGGAACGCGGTCTCGTGTCCTCTCGCGAGCGCGCGCAGGCCCTAATTCTCGCCGGAAAGGTTCTGGTCAACGAGCAGAAAGCAGAGAAATCCGGAATCACAGTTGCCCGCGGCGCGACTGTCCGGCTTCTGGGTGAGGGCCTCCGCTACGTCAGCCGCGGCGGTCTCAAACTTGAAAAAGCGCTCGACCACTGGAACATCGACGTGACCGGCCGCACCTGCCTCGATGTCGGCGCCTCCAGCGGCGGATTCACCGATTGCCTTCTCCAGCACTTCGCCGCCCGCGTCATCGCCGTCGACACCGGCTATGGGCAACTCGACTTCAAGCTCCGCCAGGATCCACGCGTGCGCCTGCTCGAGAAAACCAACGCCCGCTACCTCAGCCGGGATAAACTGGGCGAGCAGACCGATCTGATTGTGGTGGACGTCTCTTTCATCTCCGCCACCCTGATCTTGCCCGCGGTTGTGAACGCCGCATTTCCCGCTGACCCGGCCCAGCGCCGGGGGCGCCAGATCGTCGTCCTTGTAAAGCCGCAATTCGAGGCTGGCCGGGAGCAGGTGGGCAAAGGTGGCATTGTGCGCGACGAAACGGCGCAGCAAACTGCGGTCGAAACAGTCCGCCATGCCCTGCTGGAGCTTGGCGCAACTCGCACCGATAGCACCGACTCGCCCATCCTCGGTGCTGAAGGCAACCGCGAATTCCTGTTGTACGCCATCTTTTGAAGTATAGCCGGGTGCCTAGGCTGGCAAGCGCTGCTGGGTATGCCGTCTGCCGCCAGCAGATGCGTCTGCAGGTTTCCATAACACGGGTGAGGGCTCGATTCTAAGCTTCAAAGGCCTTTCGAAGTCCGAGTTCCGCACTCCACCCCTGCCTCCCCTGGCGACGCCCGCGTACTCCAATTACAATCGCCTTTCCCATGCCTACGGAGAGTGCCCCCGCGAGCCGTCCAAAATCGGTCGCGATTATCTCTAAGCCCGACAAGCCTGAGCTCAGCCAGATTCTCCCTGGGTTGCTGGACTGGTTCGATCAGCGCGGCTACCAGGTCGTCATCGACCCGGAAACCGCTGCCTACATCCAGGGCCCCGAGGTCGTGCCCCGCAAGCAGATGTCTGAGCGCCGCCTGAATTTTGTGGTCGTGCTGGGCGGCGATGGAACGCTTCTGTCTGCTTCCCGCGTGGTGGCTAAAGGCGGGATTCCGGTGCTGGGCGTAAACCTGGGCTCGCTAGGCTTTCTCACCGAGGTGCCTCTGGCTGAACTGTATGAAGCTCTCAACGAGGTCGATCAACATCGCGCTACCGCCGAACGCCGCGCCCTCGTGCAATGCCAGTTGATGCGCGCCGGCAGGTGCGTCGTCAGCTACAGCGCCTTGAACGACGTCACCGTCAACAAGAGCGCAATCGCGCGCCTCAACAGCTACGACCTCTACATCGACAAAGCTTTCGTAGCCAACTACAAGGCCGACGGATTGATCGTCTCTACCCCCACTGGTTCCACTGCCTATTCTATGGCCGCCGGCGGTCCGATCCTGATGCCCTCAGTCGACGCCTTCGTCATCACCCCGGTCTCGCCGCACTCGCTCACTCACCGTCCCTTGGTTGTACGGGACAGCGTCGAAATCGACATTGAGGTCAAGACTGGGACGGAAGAGGCCTACCTCAGCGTCGATGGCCAGTTGGGCACGCCGGTGCGCGATGGCGACCACGTCCTCTGCCACAAAGCCCCCTACGCGGTGCAACTGCTGCACATCCATAGGGGGTTTTTCGAGGTCCTCCGTACCAAACTCAAGTGGGGACAACGGTGACTTCTCCGCAGAATTTCTGGTGCCGCGACGGGCGTCTCGCCGGCACCGATCAGGAGTTGTCGCTGGAACGGAGGGCATCCCGGCTCGCCCCCGACGCTTTTGGAAGCCGAAAACCGGGAACTCAATGAACTTTCATTCCCTTTCCTCGCTTGCCCTTCTACTGGCGGCGCTTTCCCTGTACTTGGCCGATCAGTCCAAACCTGCCGCTGACCTCATCATCACCCATGCCAAAATCTGGACAGTCGACCCGACGCGTCCCAATGCCCAGGCTGTCGCCGTGCTTGGCGACCGCATCGTTGCCGTCGGAGGCAACGCCGAAGTTGATGCCTGGCATGGGCCCCAAACTCGCATCATCGACGCCGGCGGCAAGCTGCTCCTGCCGGGCTTCAACGACGCCCATGTCCACTTCATTGACGGCGGCTTACAACTCGAACGCGTTCAGCTCAACGATGCCACCAGCGCCCGAGAATTTGTCCGCCGCATCGCCGAGCGCGCCAAAGTGACGGCCAAGGGATCCTGGATCCTGGGTGGCGACTGGGACGAAACCAAGTGGAGCCCCGCCCAACTGCCCACCCGCGAACTGCTCGATCCGGTCACTCCCGAAACGCCCGTGTTCGTCTCTCGCTACGACGGCCACATGGGAGTCGCCAACTCAATCGCCCTGCGCCTGGCCGGGATCAGCGCTCAGACTCCCGATCCGCCCGGTGGAGTGATCGCCCGCGACGCCCGGGGAAATCCCACGGGCGCTCTGAAAGACGCGGCCGCGGACTTGATCGACAGTGTCATTCCCCCTCTCTCCCACGATGAACGTGTGCGGGCGGCCGCACATGCCCTGGCCCTGGCGGCCGCGCTCGGCGTGACCAGCGTGCAGCACATGGATCCCGAGTACGCCGACATCGCGGTTTACACGGAGCTTCTCGAGCAAGGCAAGCTGACAGCCCGAATCTATGCCGCGCCCCTGATCACCCACGTCGATGACCAGATCAGAATCGGCATCCGCCGTGCCTTCGGCGGACCTTTCCTGCGCATCGGAGCAGTCAAGGCCTACGCCGACGGCTCGCTCGGCTCAGGGACCGCCTACTTCTTCGAGCCCTACAACGACCAACCCAACGACCGCGGCTTGCTCTCCGACGAGATGCATCCCGTCTCCCTCATGCGAGACCGCATGATGAAGGCCGACGCCGCCGAATTGCAGCTCTGCACCCACGCCATCGGCGATGCCGGCATCTCCGCCATTCTCGACATCTACGCCGAGATCAAGACCGCGCACGGGGAGCGCGATCGCCGCTGGCGCATCGAGCACGCCCAGCACATGGCCGCGAAGGATTTCGACCGCTTCGCCCAGTTGCGCGTGATCGCTTCTGTCCAGCCCTACCACGCCATCGACGACGGACGCTGGGCCGAGAAGCGCATTGGCCAGGACCGAGCCAGACGCACCTATGCCTTCCGCAGCTTCCTCGATCACGGCGTCCGCCTTGCCTTTGGCACCGACTGGGACGTGGCCCCACTCAATCCTCTGCTTGGACTCTACGCCGCCGTCACCCGCGCCACGCTGGATGGGAAACATCCCAATGGCTGGTTCCCGGAACAGAGACTGACGGTGGCCGAAGCCGTCGAGGCTTACACCAGGGGCTCCGCCTACGCCGAATTTCAGGAAGCAGAGAAGGGCTCGATCACACCCGGCAAGCTGGCTGACATGGTGCTGCTGAGCGACGACATCTTCACCATCGATCCTGCGAGGATCCGCGAGGTGAAGGTGTTGAAGACCATCGTGGGCGGACGCACTGTATACGAAGGTCCGTAATGCGGTCGTCAGCAGTCCGCCTTCAGCAGCATTCTGAACTGGAAGGGAGCGTGGCATGCCCACACGGTTGTGAGCTTCGCTCACGCTTCCGATTTGAGCAAATCCTGCACCGTCTCCCGCCGTCGAATGACCCGCGCCGTTTTTCCCTCCACCAGGACCTCGGCGGCACGTGGCCTGGTGTTGTAGTTGGAGGCCAGCACCATGCCGTACGCGCCCGCGTCCAGAACCGCCAGCAAACTGCCCTCGTCGACCACGGGCAATTCGCGGCCGCGCGCCAGAAAATCTCCGGTTTCGCAGATGGGCCCCACCACGTCCACTGTTTCGCACGCCTCAGCCCTTGCACCCGCCGCCACCGGCACGATCTCGTGGTAGGCGTTGTAGAGCGATGGTCGCAGCAGATCGTTCATCGCCGCGTCAACCACCAGGAACGTCTTGCTATTGTTCCTCTTCCGGTAGATCACCGAAGTAAGCAGGGCCCCCGCAGGTCCCACAATCGACCGCCCCGGCTCCAGCAGCAAATGCACCTTCAGCGTGCGCAGCGGCGCAAGCAGCGCCGCAGCGTAGCCCGATACGAAATCCGAAAACTCGCCCAGCTCCCCCTTCTGGTAGGCGACCCCCAGACCCCCGCCGGCATCCACGTACTCGATCTTGTGGCCGTCGCCGCGCAATTCCTCCACCAGTGCCGCCACGCGCTCCATCGCTTCGGCAAACGGCTCGACCTCAGTGATCTGCGATCCAATGTGCACGCTCACGCCGCTCACCCGCAGGTGCCGTGCAGCCGAAGCCTTCGCGTAAAGCTTGCGCGCCTCGCTGATTGGCACCCCAAACTTGTGTGCGTGCAACCCGGTCGAAATGTAGGGATGCGTGTTCGCCGAAATGTCCGGATTCACTCGCAGGGCGATGGGCGCCGTCTTCCGCATCCGTCCCGCGCACTCGGCTAGCGCCCACAGTTCCGACTCGCTCTCCACGTTGAACAGCAGGATGCCGGCCTTCAGCGCCGCGCTCATCTCCTCACGCGTCTTCCCCACGCCCGAGAACACCACCTTCTTCGCGGCTTTGCCATGCACGGCCAGCACGCGCTCCAGTTCGCCGCCGGAAACCACGTCGTACCCGCAGCCCTGCTGTGCCAGCAGCCGCAGGATCCCCAAGTTGGAATTGGCTTTTACGGAATAGCAGACGGTGTGCCGAACCTTGCGGAAGGCGCGCTCAAACGCCTTCAACCGGGTGCGGATCGAAGTCGCGGAGTACACGTAGAGAGGAGTGCCCAACCGCTCTGCCAGATGCGGCAGGGGAACCTCCTCGCAGCACAACACGGCTCCCACGGGACGCCGGCGCAATCCCTTCCGCACCACACGATAGAAAAACGCGGGCGGACGCTCCAACGCAATGGGCTGGCGGTTCACTTGCGCTTCGCCGGGGCGCCTTTGACCTTGATGGCCACGACCGTCTGGTCGTCGAAGGCCTCTTCGCCCGCCGCATGTTCTGCCACCGCCTTGAACAACGAACTCACTACACACTCCGGGGACTGGTCCGTGCAGGTGGCCACCACCTTCGCTACCCGCTCCCGCCCAAACAATTCGCCCGCCTTGTTACGCGCGTCGAGGATGCCGTCGCTAAAGAATACGAACAAGTCTCCTGGCTTGGCGCGGAAGGTGAATTCGTCATATTCCGCATGATCGAACAGCCCCAACGGCAACCCCGCCGCCTCGATGATTTCGATTTTCCCGTCGTGTACATAGAGAGGGCGCGGCAGCCCTGAATTGGCCACCTGCAGGATCCGTCGCTCGTCCCAGACCGCATAAATCAGCGACACGTACTGAGCCTCGATGCGCCGCTCCGCCAGCGAGAGGTTCACCGCCGAAAGCATCTCCGCCGGACTGGGCTCCATGGGCGCGTGCGAGCGCAAGATGCCGCTCACCAGGGCCGCGTAAATTGCCGCCGGAGCCCCCTTCCCGCTTACGTCCCCGATCGCGATGGCCAGCCGCGAGAGCGAATAATTCATGAAGTCATACAAATCGCCGCCGATGGCGCGCGCCGGGGCGAACTTGGCCGCCACCTCCAGGTGCGTCATCTTGGGCATGGTCTGCGGCATCAGCCGGAATTGCAGTTCCCGCGCCAGCGCCAGATCGCGCTCCAGTCGCCGCTCCTGCCGTGCCACCTGCTCGTACAGCCGAGCGTTCTCCAGCGCAATGGCAATCTGCGCCGCCAGGGTCGTGATCGTCCGCTTGTGATCTTCGGTGAAAAAACCGCGCCGCGTGTGCTCCAGATCGAGCACTCCGATCACCTTGTCCTTGTAGACCAGGGGCACCGCCAGCTCCGACCTGGTCTCCGGGTTGGCCATGATGTAGCGCGGATCCTTGCTCACGTCCGGCACCAGCACCGCGTCCTTCAGCTGGGCCGCCGCACCTACCAGGCCCCGGCCCAGGGGAATTTCGTGTTTCAGGTGGACGTTTTCCTGGAAGCGCTGCGAGAAGCGGTGCACCAGCTTCTCCCCGGTCTCATCTAGCAGCAGGATGCTGAACATCTGGTAGTCGATCAGCCGGCTCAGCAGCTCGGCAATCCGTTTCAGCAGGGCATCCACGTTCAGGATCGAGGTGAGCTCGCGCGCGATCTCGTTCAGCAGCAACAGCGTCTTGGCCTGGCGCGTGGTACGCGTGTAGAGCTGTGCGTTTTCGATCCCCACCGCCATGCGCGACGCGATCAGCGTCAGCAGACGCTTGTGCTCCTCGGTGAAGTAGCCCGGCTCGCGCGCTTCCAGATCGATGACACCAACGAGCCGGCCCTTGAGAATCAGGGGAATGGCCAGCTCCGAACGCACGTTGGGAACGGCCGCGATGTAACCGTTCTGCTTGGTGACGTCATCCACCAGCACGGCTTCGCGGGTCTGTGCCGCCCGCCCCGTGACTCCCTCACCGACCTTGATGCGCGCGCGTTCCGCCACCTCGCGCGGATAACCCACCTGAAAGCGGAAGCGCAGCTCCTGCGTCTTTTCATTCAGCAGCAGGATCGCGAAGATCTCGTAGTCGATGACCTTGCGCACTACTTCGGCCACCCGGCGCAGAGTCGTGTCCAGGTCCAGGGTCGTGTTAACCACGTCCGCCACTTCCAAAAGCAGCGGCTCCACCTGCACGTGCGTTTCAGGCTCGATGGTATTCACCGTGGTTATGATAACAGCCGCATCTAGGCGAACCGGTGGCGCGGTTAGGGCGGTTTTCCCCTTACTTCCTGGGCAGGATGCAGATGTCAGCCAGGTTCCGGTAACGTTCCGCGTAGTCGAGCCCGTACCCCACCACGAACTCGTCCGGAATTTTGAACCCTACATAGTCGCCTTCGATGGGCATCTTCCGCCGCGATGGCTTGTCGAGCAGCGCCGCAATCTTCAGCGCGCGCGGCTGGTGCGCCAGCAGGATCTTCTTCAGGAAGGTCAGCGTCAGTCCCGTGTCCAGGATGTCTTCCACCACGATGATGTTCTTGTCGGCCATCGATTGGTCCACATCCTTGGTCAGGCGTACTTCTCCCGTCGAATCCCATCCGTGCTGGAGTTCGTGCGCCGGGCTGGGCCGATTGCCGTAGCTCGAGACCCCGATGAAATCAAAGGTCGCATCCAGTTGTACGGCTCGCGCCAGGTCGGCTAGGAAGATGCTCGCTCCCTTGAGCACGCCGACGAAAATCACCGACTGCCCCTGGAAATCGCGCGTGATCTGCGCGCCCAGTTCCTTGACTTTCTGAGCGATCTGCTCGCTGGTCAGCAGAACCTGAAGTTGCTGCACGGGCAAATATTAAACACTGCGGTCGGCTTCCTGTACAGCATCTACAGCAAACTCTCGCAGCTGAATGTTGTCGCCCTCCGCGGGCAGGAGCCGAATCAACCATTCGATCGCCTTCGAACTCCACCCGCTGCTCCCACCAAGCGTAATCGATCTGCCCGGTTGTAGAATGGCTTCGCACTCTGAGGTACCAATTCCATGAACCTGCAAGGCAGCAAGCTTACCTGGCTGGGGCACGCCACCTTCCGCATCGAAACCCCCGCCGGCAAGGTCGTGATCATCGACCCGTTCCTGACCGGCAATCCCAAGTGCCCGCCTGGCGAGAAGTCGGTGAAAAAGGTCGACATCCTGCTCTGCACCCACGGCCACGGCGATCACATCGGCGACGCCTTCGAACTCATTCGCCAGCATCAGCCCCTGGTCATCGGCATGCCCGAGCTATGCGGCTGGTTTCAGAAAAAAGGCGCCCAACATGTCTCCGGCATGAACAAGGGCGGCACCCAGACGGTCGGCGATGTCGAGGTCACCATGGTTCACGCCCACCACTCCAGCAGCGCTACTCACGGCGAAGAGTTCATCTACGCGGGAGATCCCTGCGGCTATGTCCTCCGGTGCGGGGGCGGCGTGAGGATTTATCACGCCGGCGACACCAATGTGTTCGGCGACATGGCCATCATCCGGGAGTTGTATGCACCTGACATCGCGCTGCTGCCCATCGGCGATCACTACACCATGTCGCCGAAGGAGGCTGCCTACGCCTGCAAGCTTTTGCAGCCGAAAACGGTGGTCCCCATGCACTTCGGTACGTTTCCCGTCCTGACCGGCAGTCCCGCCGAGCTCAAGAGGTTGGTGACGGGCGTCGAGGTCATGGAGATGGAACCAGGGGTAACCGTCGGCGCTTGAAGCCCCGGCGATCGGCAAACGGCAATTGAGGATTGCAAATCGAAAATCGCAGCGAGGACGAGCGTGCCTGACCAAGTCGACGTTAACCACTGGCGCATGGGCGGCATCACGGTTGGCCCCGTAGAAGACTACATCTACTCTTTACTACCGCCGCGCGACGAAGTCCTGGCCGAAATGGAAGATCTGGCGGCGAAGAAGAACGTTCCCATCGTGGGCCCTGCCGTGGCCCGCGTCTTCGAACAGCTGGTGATGATGACCGGCGCGAAGCAGGTCTTCGAGATGGGCTCAGCCATCGGCTACTCCACCATCTGGTGGGCGCGCGCCGTAGGCGAGGGCGGAAGCGTCATCTACACCGACGGCGATCCCAAAAACGCCGAACAGGCCCGCGGCTACTTTCGACGAGCTGGGGTCGCCGACCGCATCAAGGTCCACATCGGCGACGCGCTCGAACTGCTCTCCGAGCAGAAAAGAGAGTTCGACATCATTTTCAGCGACGTCGACAAAGAAGACTATCCCCGCGTACTGCGGCTGGTCCCACCCCGCCTGCGCAAGGGCGGCCTGTTCGTGACCGATAACGTTCTCTGGAGCGGCAAGGTTGCCACGCAGAAGCCTCCTGACGCCTCTACCATGGCGATTCTCGAATTCAACCGTGAACTGTACGAAGCAAAAGAGTTTTTCACGACCATTCTCCCCATTCGCGATGGGGTGTCGGTGGCGGTGAAGAAGTGAACCAGTGGTTCGACGTCATTCGCGGGTAGCGCTACCCGCGTCCTCCCGGCCGTCTCAATTCATCGATGCAGCAGCAGGCGTCCTCGTCCGTCCAACAGAAATCAGCCCACCACCGACGGCGAACGACGGGGTTTCATCAGATCGAATTCACCGGAATCAGGAGCAAATCGTCGACCAGACCGACTTCCTTCTGCAGGAAGGGCTCGGCAAACTCCACGCCGCCCAGCATTCCGTAGAACCGCGCCATGGCTTCCACCCGCGCCCGAATTTCCTTCTGGGCAGGGAAGAGGTCCTTACCCGCCTCCTGGTCGGAGAACTGGGTCTTGTAGGCCATCAGGGATTGAAAGCGCGCTTCGAATTGCTGCGTGATGTCGACCACAAACGTCGGGCGCACGTCGTAATACAACGTCGCGTAAATGATTTTGAACGGGCGATGGGGAGCAAGGTTCGGTGAGTCCATCGCCGCATCTGCCTGTGACCACTGAGAGCCGATAGCGACTTTGCCCAGTCCTGCCAGAAAGCAGGCTTCATATCCGAGCCGCGACGCCGCGTAGTGATCGGGATGCCGCCCCTTCCAATACGGCAGGATGACCACGCGCGGTCGCTGTTCGCGCACGACGCGCGCGACCTTGAGCCGGTTGTCGTAGGTGTTTTCCAGGCGCCCGTCGGGAATATCAAGCGCCCCGCGCCAAGCCACCTGCAAGATGCGGGCCGCCTCGGCGGCTTCCTGCTCGCGGTCCGCGGCCGAGCCGCGCGTCCCCATCTCGCCGCGAGTGAGGTCCAGGATGCCAGTGCGATACCCGCTCTGCGCCATTTTCAGCAGCGTGCCGCCGCAGGTCTGCTCCACGTCGTCACGGTGCGCTGCGATGGCCAGGATTTCGAGAGACGCAGCGGCTGTGGGCATGCTCAGTCCAGGTTCCCTGATTGGAGCCTCTGGCTCTCGCCGAAGATCCGCCCGGGCACAACTGGCAAGGGACGTGGCTGGCGCACTTCGGTAAAGCCCGCGGCCATGGCGCTTGGCATTCTACAGCACCCACCCTAAGTGTCGTGCGCGGCCGAGCGTGGGGCCCGGAAGAACCTTTCTGCTCCCACCGGAGGCCAGATGGACGAAAGCCAAATTCCGACGTCGGGCTTAGGGGGCCCGGCAGCAGTTATCCCGCAGCGCCCCGTCGTTTGGGGAAGATTTCGCCCATGCGGCGGATTTCGGCGCCAACGCCCTTGAGCTTTTCTTCAATGCGTTCGTAACCACGATCGATGTGGTAGACGCGGTCGATGATGGTCTCCCCGTCGGCAACCAGTGCGCCCAGGACCAGTGACGCCGAAGCCCGCAGATCGGAGGCCAGCACGGCGGCGGCACTTAGCGGCGTCTTGCCCCTGACGACGGCTCGTCGGCCTTCGATCCGGATGTTCGCGCCCATGCGCACCAGTTCCAGAGCGTGCATGAAGCGGTTCTCGAAAATATTTTCGGTGATGATGGACGTGCCTTCGGCCTGCGTGGCCAGCGCCATGTACTGTGCCTGCATGTCGGTAGGGAAGCCGGGATACTCCTCGGTGGCCACGTCGGCCGCCTTCGGTGGAGCATCGCCCATGACGCGAATCGACTCCGCGTTTGGCGCGATCTTCACTCCGACCGCCTCGAGCTTCCTCAAGAGCGCTGTCAGGTGAGCAGGTTCGCAACCGGCGACATTGACGTCGCCTCCCGTCAGTGCTGCCGCCAGGATGAAGGTTCCGGCCTCAATCCGGTCAGGAATGATTCGGTGTTTCGCGCCGTGCAGCCTGCTAACCCCTTCGATCCGAATGGTAGAAGTCCCCGCGCCCTGGATCTTGGCGCCCATCTTGTTCAGCAGAGCCGCGAGGTCTTCGACTTCCGGTTCGCGGGCGCAGTTCTCGAGGACGGTCTCACCCTCCGCCAGGGTGGCCGCCATCAGCAGGTCTTCCGTGCCGGTCACCGTGATCTTGTCGAAGACGATTTGGTTTCCACACAGGCGCTCGGCGGCGGCCTGGATGTAGCCGTGCTCGGTAGTGATCTTTACGCCGAGCTGCTCCAGGCCCTTGATGTGGAGGTCGATGGGGCGGGCGCCGATGGCGCAACCGCCCGGCAGTGAAACGCGGGCGCGGCCGCAGCGGGCGACCAGCGGCCCCAAGACCAGCGTGGAGGCCCGCATGGTCTTGACCAGTTCGTACGAGGCTTCGGGCGTTGCCAGGTTCCGGCACTGGATTGTGGTGCGATGATGGGCGCGCCCGTAGCCCAGTTCGACATCGGCACCCATGGCGGTCAGGAGCCGGCGTGTGGTTTCGATGTCACGAACTTGCGGGATGTTCTCCAGAGTGACCGTTTCTTCCGTAAGCAGTGCCGCGGCCATGGCAGGGAGGGCGGCATTCTTCGCGCCGCTCACGCGCACCGTCCCGAGCAGGGGATTGCCACCGCGGATGACGAATTTGTCCATAGTAAGTAAGTCCAGTCCAAAAGCTACCCGGCCGACACCAAAACCGCGAGGGCCGCGCCCCGGCCCGGCGCATCGGCGACGGCAATGACAGTCGGCGCTTTCCTATTCTATCGGGGACCGGGCGGAGATGGGGCTGTGCAAGACCTGGTATCTCTCGACCGCGGACCCTTTTGGGCAAGCGCGATGGCTTTTCGGACATGGCCTTGAGTGGTGCGCAGGGCGCGTTCGGCGAATCTGCAGTTGACTCCGGCGAGAAGCATCACCAGGGCCGTCGGGACGTGGTTGTGAGCGGCCTGCAGGGCTTGGCGGGCGGTGCTGCGGTCGACTCCGGCCACCTGTTCCAGCGTGGTGAAGCCCCGCTCCAGGAGTTTACTGTTCCGGAGGTGGAGGTTGACCATGCGATTGCCATAGACGTAGCCCAGACGAGCCATGGCCCCGGTGGAGAGCATGTTGAGCACCATCTTCTGCGCCGTCCCGGCTTTCATCCGGCTTGACCCGGCCACCACTTCCGGGCCTACCTCGGTCACGATGGCGATGTCGGCAGTGCTCCCCAGCGGCGAACGGCAGTTGCAGGTTACCGCTACGGTCTTGGCACCGCGCCTGCGGGCGAATTCAAGGGCGGCGATGGTGAACGGTGTGCGGCCACTGGCGGCCACGCCCACCACCACGTCGTGCCCTGCGGGCTTGCGCCGGGCCATCTCGACACGGCCCAGCTCACGGGAATCCTCGGTGGACTCGTTGGGCGTGTCGAGGGCCTTGTGTCCGCCGGCGATGACGTACTGCACACTGCCCGGGTCGACACCGAAGGTGGGCGCAATCTCGGAGGCGTCCAGCGCGCCAATCCGCCCGCTCGTGCCCGTGCCCACATAGATCAACCGTCCGCCGCCACGCAGAGCGGCAGCGATCAGATCGATGGCGCGGGCGATTTGCGGCAGGGCCCGTTCGACTGCCCTGGCGACCCGGGCATCTTCCGCGTTCATGACCCGGGCAATTTCCAGCGCGGACTTGAGATCGAGGTCAGCGGAGGCGGGGTTGGGCCGCTCCGTCGCCAGGTCCTCGAGATCCTCAGTCGCGGTTCGTGGAGACTTGCGCTTCACCGTTTGAATCCCAACGCCTCCATCACGGCGTCGTGGAACCGTGGGCGGATCTGCTTGATCGCCTGATTCTTGCAATCAGGCCAGCTGCGGTTGCTAAGAAGAGTTATGGATACCTGTCGTTCAGGGTCAATCCAGAGCGAGGTTCCGGTGTAACCGAGGTGTCCGTAGGCATGCTCTGAGAAATAACCTCCGGATTGCGAGGGTGACGAGGGAGTGTCCCAGCCCAGTGCTCGGGAGGTGCCTTCGGGCACTGACTCGCGGCGGGTGAACAGAGCCACGGTTTCGGGACGCAGAATCGGCCGGCCGCCCTGAATCATGGTGTGGGCGAAGACCGCCACGTCCTGGGCAGTCGAGAACAGGCCGGCATGCCCGGCGACCCCGCCCAGCACACTGGCGTTCTCATCCTGCACTTCGCCTTGAATGATGCGGCCGCGGAAGTCCCGATCGTCAGCCGTGGGCGGGATGGAAGGACGGAGTTCCGGCGCGGGGTTGAATGTGGTATGGGTCATGGCCAAGGGGCCGAAGATCTCAGTCTGGCAGAAGCGGTCCAGGGATTCGTCCGCCAACCGCTCGAGCACCAGACCAAGGACGATAAACCCGATGTCGCTGTATGCCACTTGCGTGCCGGGATGGTTGGCCAGCGGCATCGTGCACACGGCTTGGAGAAGCTCCTCGCGAGTCTTTGCTCGCATAAATAGCCGCTCATAGGCCGGGAGACCCGACGCATGGGCGAGCAGGTGGCGGACGGTGATTTCGGCGCGCCGAGCATCGTTTGTTGTGAACTCCGGCACCACGGCTACGACTGGCATTTCCAGATCAAGCAACCCGCTCTGGTAGAGAAGCATGGCCATGGTCGTGGTCGCGACGGTTTTAGAGACGGAGGCGAGATCGAACAGCGTGCCTGGCGATGGTTCTGAGGAAGCGGCCTCGAAGGTGAATCGGCCAAGGGCGCGCAGCGCCACCAGTTCCCTTTCCTGCGTGACTGCCACGGAGGCGGCAGGAAAGGCTCGTGCGGCAATGCCGTCGCGCAGGATGCGGAACGGTTGGGCAAAAACCGCGTCCTGTTCGTCGCAAGCCATGGACAAGACGGGATGGGTGATGGCGTCCTGCAGGCGTTCCTCTACTTGGTATCGGGGCTTCAGGTTTTATAGCAAAGTCATCGCGGCAGAGGAAGTTGCTTAAGTGGTCCAGTGAAAACCGGTCTGCGGCAGAGGCCTGACGACTAAGGACGGAAGACGGACTTTGGCTATTTGCCGGCCAGCTGAGCGCGGGCCGCGTCGAGCGCAACCTCGCGCTGGATAACCATCTCGACCGAAGTGCCGGGCTCAAGCCGAACGTCGCTACCTCGGGTCAGCATGCCGATGGCGGCGCCCACGCCCGCTCCAATCCCGGCTCCAATGCCGGCGCCCTTCCAGCCGTCCGTGATGCCGCCGATGGCGGCGCCGGTGCCCGCAGTTTTCGCCGCGGTTCCCACCTTCTGCCCGGCTTGACCGTCCTGTTGGATGGTGCCTTCAGAGCCCTTAACCGTGCTCTTTTCCGCACCAGGAACGTTTTCCACCGCACCCGGCAAAACCAGCGTGTAGCCGTTGGGATAAATGAGGGAAGTGAAATGGATCAGCAACTCCGCCCGACCTTTAATGTGCCCGCCCCTCTGAATGTGGCTGATCATGCCTTGAACGTAGGTTCCGGCCGGCACCAGAATCCGGTTATCGACAACCACGGGAAAGGTGGTTTCCGCGTACACGGGGTCGCCTTCCTTGGCTGTTTTCGTAGAAATGGCCTGCCGCAAGGACAGCGGGACCTGGGTCCCGGCGGGAATCACTACCACTTCCCGGTTGGCGGCAGCCGACGATGGAGGCTCGGAGCTTCTGGTCGATTGTGATGTCCCTTGCGCAAAAACCAGCGCCGGCACCAGAACACATATCAGCAAACCGCGCATAATCCCTCTCCTGAACGCAGTCCCCTTCTCCGTCCAGGCCAACAACGACCCTGCCCGTAACCGAGGGGGAGAAACCCCGGCTGCCGCTCGGGGCGCGCCGGCCGGGAGGAATCCCCGGTCTCCGCCCCCAGTATAAGGCGCCTGGGAGCACGCCCCAACCATGCCCTAGGATGCCCACACTCGCAGTCGGGTTGACCACAGGCTGCCTGGGACTCCGTCCCAACTGTTGCACTTTGTCTCACGATGGATCCTAGCCCCGCTTCAGGATATTCTCCAGCACATTGCCCATGAACTGGGACTGCAACCGCTGCGCACACAGTTCACCACAGACATGCAGGGTTCCTTCCCGTTGCGCGATGTTCTCATCCCAAGGGCAGAGGTAGAGGACCGGAGTCTTGTGGTCAGTGAAGGAAGTCCACATCAGCCACCAGCGCTGGTTGGAGGTCTTCAGGGTGCCGCAGTTGGGACCGGCACAACGGTAATAGGGGTTCGGCACCGTGGTATTGGTCATCAGTCGTTGGCTCCTATTACCATCCATTCTACCCAGAAGTGGTTTGCAAAAAGCAGCGGTCAGGCGGCGCGAGTGGCGATGACATCCTATAATCAATGAGCTTGCCGTCCTCGCGCGCGCACTCGAGGTAGCGGTCTACCTCTTCCCCGGGATTGCGAGCGCAGAACCGGTGAAAACAGCGATTGTCCTGCGGCTGGCTGCGAACGGAAAGCGATGACACAATTTCAGGGACAGAACGTCTCCTGGCGGGTGAACGAGGGTATCCTCGAGCTGGCGCTCCATCGCGAGCCATGTAACGAGATTGGCCTGGCGACCCTCGGGGAATTGGAGCAGTTCGTCGCGGAGATGGGAGCCCTGGCCCGCGAGGCCTGTGTCCTCATCATTCACAGCACCATGAAGCCGGGATTTTGCGCGGGCGCAGACTTGCGGGAACTCTACCGGCGCTCGCAAGAGATGGCCAAGGCGCAGGCGGTGGCCCAGGTGCGGCACGTCCTGGAGCGGATTCACCGGGTGATGAATGCAATCGACGCGACGCCGCTGACCACCATCGCCGCCGTACACGGGGTGACCTTCGGCGGAGGCCTGGAGCTGGCTCTGACCTGCGACTTGATCATCGCCGATAAAATGTCGCGCTTCTGCTTCCCGGAGTTGCGCCTGGGACTGATTCCGGGTTTTGGCGGGATTCCGCGCGTCAAGCGCGACTTGGGCAACGCAGTGGTGCGGGATCTCCTGCTCACCGGACGGAGCTTCAATGCGACGAAGGCGGCGGCGGTAGGGTTGGTGAGCCAGGTCGTCGGAGAAGGCGAGACCTTGCGCGTGGCCCGCTCCACGGCGGCGCAGTTGGCCAAGTTCGACCGGCGGACGGCCATCGCCGCCAAGAAGTTCATCAAACCAATCCCGTATCATGAGCTGAAGCAGGAGATCGACATTTTCTGCGAGTTGTTTGCTCAGCCGGCGGTGGAAGCGGGGCTGAGAAAGTTCGTGGAAAGTACCGCAGCTTTGCCCTACTTACCCTGAAGCGGGGGCGGATAGTTCGGGTCATGAAAACGCAAGAACAAACCTTGGACGAAATTCTGAATCTGGCGGCGGCACACTTCAAGGTGAAGCGGGAGGAGCTTTCTCCGGATGAGGACTTCTTCCAGACGCTGGGAATCGATAGCCTGCAGGCGCTCGACCTGTTAACCCGGCTTGAGAATCATTTCCACGTCGAATTACCCGATTATGAACTCCAGGGAGTCTCGGATTTCCGCACGCTCGCCGGCCGGATTCAGTCGCGGTTGTGAGGAAACGCGCCCCCCCTGCAAGCGGCCGACGGCCTGCTCCGGCATGGGTAATGCTCTGGTTAACATTTCATTTCTCGTGCCTGCGTGTCTCCATGGTGAAATAGACGATTCATGCTGGACTTGCACAAGTACTCCTGTTTAGGAGCGGCTCTGCGCGACGCGCTGGAGCGCTGGCCCAACGAAACCTGCCTGATCGAGGCCGACCGAGAGCGGGAGAAAACTCGTCTTACCTACTCCGACTTCAGGGAACTGGCACGGCCGCTGACCCGGGCCTTGCAGGATGCTGATTTCCGCCCCGGGGACCGGGCTGCGATCATCATGACCAACCAGTCCAAGTGGCTGGTTTCGGCGTATTGCATCTTTTTTTGCGGGGGCGTGCTGGTTCCCCTCGACTACAAGCTTTCTGCAGCGGAGCAAGTGCAGTTGCTCACCCACTCCCGGGCCACGTTCCTCGTGGTGGAGTACCACCTGTGGCGCGCGATCCTGCAGGCGCCGGAGTTCAAGGAACTGCAGTTGAAGACCGTCTTAGTCACGGAAGCGCCACTCCGCGTCGATCTGGGGGGTGCCTACCGTTGGGAGGATTTTCATCGCAAGGGCGACCCTGTTTTTGTCGAGCGGAAGCGCGAAGACGCCGCCTGCATCGTGTACTCGTCGGGAACCGGAGGACGCGCCAAGGGGTGTGTCCTCACACACGAGAGTTACCTGGAGCAGTGCATCGCCCTGACCGCTTGGTATCCCTTCTGGCCGGGAGTGCGTTACCTGAGCATCCTGCCCACCAACCATGCCATCGATTTCATGGTGGGTTTCATCGGGCCCTTCGTGTGTGGAGCTTGTGTGGTCCACTTGCGCACCTTGCGGCCCGAATATGTCCGCGACTCCTTCGTGCGCTACCGCATTGGCTACGTGACGCTGGTGCCCATGATTCTCAAGAATTTGGAGCGTGGGCTGAAAGCGAAGTTCGACGAATTGCCCGCGTACCGCCGGTGGATCCTGAACCGGCTCATCGGGCTCAACAAGACCCTTACCCGCTTGCGGCCCCACCTTACCCTGAGCCGCCTGTTGCTGCCTCAGGTGCACAAAGCCTTCGGCGGAGAAATGCGGGCCATCATCGTCGGGGGGGCGTTTATGGATCCGGTGACGGCGCAATTCTTCTACGACCTCGGGATTCCGGTGGTGATCGGCTACGGGCTGACGGAGGCCTGCACGACCTTGACGGTGAATGATCTCAAGCCCTTCCGCTCGGACACGGTCGGACGGCCGCTGCCCGGCATGGACCTGCGCATCCTCAGCCCGGATGAGGATGGTGTCGGGGAAGTGGCCGTGAGCAGCAAAACCATCATGGCCTATTATCTGGATGATCCCGAGCTCACCGCTGAGACCATCGTCGACGGCTGGTTGCTCACCGGCGACCTCGGCCGCTTCGACGGTAACGGGCACCTGCAGTTGTTTGGGCGCAAGAAGAACATGATCGTCACCGAGGGCGGCAAGAATGTCTATCCCGAGGACGTGGAGACGGTGTTTGAGGGTCTGGCAGTCAAGGAGTACTGCGTGTTTGCCGCAAACTACGTGTGGCCCGACAAGCGCCTCCGGGACGAAACTCTATTCCTGGTGTTGCGCCTCGAGCCCAACCAGCCCTTTGATGAGTCGCTGCAGGGGGAGCTGAACCGGCGCAACCGCCGGCTGCCGGACTACAAGCGGGTCGGCGGCTACCTCGTCTGGGACAGGGATTTTCCGCGAACCGCTTCTTTGAAGATCAAGCGAACGATCCTGGCCGAGGAGATTGGCCAAACCGCGGATCGCGGGGCCATCATCCAGCTGTGAAAGAAACATTCTTCACCGTGGTGAACCCGGCGGCCGGTGGGGGACGCTGCCAGAAGCTCTTCGGTCCCGCTCAGGATCTGCTCCGCGCGGGCGGATTGCGGCTTGAGGTGGTGGAGACTTCTCGCCCGGGAATGGCGACGGATTTGACGCGGGACGCCTACGCCTGCGGCTACCGGCACTTCCTGGCGGTCGGAGGCGACGGAACCTCCTACGAGATCGTGAACGGGCTCTTTCCCGGCGCCGAGCAAGGGGAACGTCCCGTGCTGGGATTCTTGCCGCTGGGGACGGGGAACTCGTTTCTGCGGGACTTCAGCGACCGGGGCCTAGAAGGTTCGTTGGAGGCGCTGCTCGCTGGACGACAGCGCAGGTGCGATGTGCTCCGCATGACACACAAAGACGGTGTCATCCACTACATCAACCTGCTGAGCGTGGGCTTCGCGGCCGACGTAAACATGACCCGTTCCCAGGTGTTCGCCGGATGGGGTGAGCTGGGGTATCTCCTGTCGATCTTTACGCGTCTGGCACAGCTCAAACGACGGGCTTTCCCCCTGCGCATCGAAGGCGATGGCGAACTCGACCGCCGGCGCTGCCTGTTTCTCAGCTTCAACAACAGCAAGTACACCGGCGGGACCATGATGATTGCGCCCAAGGCGGAGGTGGACGATGGTCTCATCGAGTACGTGCGGTGGGGACCGATTGGCCGCATTGGCCTGATCCGCAACCTGTCGACCCTGTACGATGGCACCCACATTCACCATCCCCTGGCCGAGCGCAAGGCCACCGCGCGCATCGAGTTCGACCTGGACGGGCCGGTCGATGTGATGGTGGATGGCGAGCCTCGGCGCCTGCACTGCCAGGTGCTGGACGTGCTGCCGGGCGCGCTGCAGGTCGTGGTATAAGAGCTTCTATGTCAAAGGAGCGCAGACACCGCCAACAAGCCCGACTAGAGGAGTTGGAACCCCAGCATTTCGAGTTTCCCTATCGTAAGGTGGCCATCGTCCTGGTCATTATCCTGGTCTTTGCCCTCAGCTATTATCTCGGGTACCACAAGCGGGCCCACAAATACGACACCTTCGCCCGCTGCCTCGGGGAGCGCGGCGTGAGGATGTACGGAGCCTTCTGGTGTCCGCACTGTGCCGATCAGAAAGCCCTATTCGACGCGTCGTTCGAGTACGTGCCCTACATCGAGTGCGGCGTGAGAGGACAGCCACACGCCGCGACTCAGCAGTGTGCTGACGCCGGCATCAAGAATTTCCCCACCTGGCAATTCCCGCCTACCGGGGAGCGCGTGTCGCAGGTGTTGTCCCTCGATGAACTGAGCGAGAGAACGGGATGTCCACTGCCTTGAGCACCACGGCACGGCGGTTGTTGGTTACAATTGCGTTTCTGGCCGTAGCCGGCATCGGCGTATCCGCGGTGGCGCTCCAGCATCACTACGCCAAATCCAAGACCGACTACTGCAGCTTCGGCGAGAGCTTTGACTGCGATATCGTAAACCGGAGTGTCTATTCGACCGTAGCCGGAGTTCCCGTCGCCTTGATTGGCATCTTGGGTTACGCCACCCTGCTGGCTCTGGCCACGCTCTATCGCGCCAAGGCGGAAACCCCGGGGATGCTGACCCTGGCTTCGGTGGGCGGCCTCGGATTCGCTCTCTACCTGACTTACATCGAGGGGTTCGTGCTGGGGACGTGGTGCGTGCTGTGTCTCAGTTCGCTGGCGATGATCTTCTCGATCGCCGCCTTGTCGGGGGTGTTGTTCTGGCAGTCGTTGCGAGCGCAGACGCGGCAGTGAAACCTTTGGCAACCTGCACGGTTCAGTCTTTGGACTTCGTGCTCGAACCACACTCGTAACCTGAGGCAGGCAAACATCCCTGATTCCAGAAAAACCCAAACGCGGGTGGCGCAGCCACCGCTTCCTCTGGTGGGAGACTTGCGCACGCACCCCTTCCACAGTCGCGTCTTCCGCAACTGGCGCAACCTGCGGGTGTGGCTTCCGCCCGGATACAACGCGCCAGAGAACCAGTACCGGCGCTACCCGGTCCTCTACCTCAACGACGGGCAGAACCTGTTTGATACGGGGACGTCCTTTACCGGCGTGGAGTGGCAGGTGGATGCTGCGGCGGCAAGTCTGATCGACGCGGGCCTGATTCCACCCTTGATTTTTGTCGGCATCGACAACACGCAGACGCAGCGCATCCGAGAGTATCTGCCTTACCGCTCGCCGGATCCGCTTGTGCTGCGGCCCCAGGGAGCCATGTATCCGGAGTTCTTGCTGGGTGAAGTGATACCGTTTGTAAACGACCGCTACCGGACTGGAAAGGGGCCGTCGCAAACGGGCCTGGGAGGCTCATCCCTGGGCGGCCTGATTTCGCTTTACGTCACCATGGCGCACCCGGGGCTGTTCGGGCATCTGCTGCTGGAGAGCCCCTCCCTGTGGGTGAGCAACCGCCGGATATTGAGAGACGCGCGCAGAATCAAGCAATGGCCCGAACGCATGTTTGTGGCGGTGGGAACCCGCGAGGTGGGGCGCGAAGATAAGGACGAGCAGGCCGTGGGACAGGTGCTGGAACTCGAGCGCCTGTTGCGGCGGGCGGGGTTGGATGAGTCGCGACTTCGCGTCGAGGTCGACCCCGGCGCGACCCACAGTGAACGCGCCTGGGCGAAAAGGTTTCCCCAAGCGCTCCGCTTCCTGTTCGGAAGCTAGCCGGCACCGCCGCCTGATTTCCAACCGGGTTTGGAAAAGCTCGCCCGGAGCGATGGGCAGACCTGCCTTGAGCTTGTCGAAGGGCCTTGCCCCTCGGCCTGACCTGACCAACGCTTCGTGTCAGGGCACACGCCCGTAGGCGTACCGCCCATCGCATAAACCTGTCCGCCTTCGCCGCTGAGGTGGTCCGTCTCGCGGACCCTAACCGCATTTCACGAATTCGCCGAACTTAACGCCAGACAACTCTTGCGGTAACCACACCAAACCAGGCTACCCATCGCCAGAACGGAGAACTGCACGTGGGACCATTTCGCTTGCGGAACCAGAGGGAGGACATAGATCAAAACGAGAAGAATCGGCACCACGCGTGAGTAAGACAGACCTCCGCCGGAGACCATCCAGTCGCTCAGCAACAGGAACGCCGGGGCCAGTATCACCATGTCGTAGACAGTCAGGTGAGGTGCAACCAGTACCGTCACCAGCAAAAGAATCCCGTAACGCAACGTCAGCGGAGCAGGGCTGCGCCAGCAGAGCAGGGACAAGACCAGCACAAACAGTCCGCTCCCCACGTACAGGCAGAAGGCCAGGGTCTTTTCGGGAAGTAAGAGTTGCCAGAAGGCGCTTAGGGAGTGCATCTGATAGGGACGAGGTTCGAATAAAGGAACAACCTCCCTGATGTGGAGCACTCGATTCACATATTCGCGCATCACTGGAGTTCCGTAGTGCAGCCAGCCGGCGGCAAGTTGCGCCCCGGCGGCCGCTCCGGCGCCGGCCACGATTCTCCATTCCGCTGCCAAAGGAAAAATGAAAGCGGCAGCCACACCTAGCGACGGCTTGAAAATGAGGGATCCCATGGCAAGGCCAGCCAGAAGAAACCGGCGGGAGCGAAGTGCCACGTAGGCGAGGGAAAAGCACAGGAGCGCCAGGCCGGAGCTTTGCCCCCACAAGAGAAGATGGAAGAACCCAGGATAGGCGATGGCGAGAATGCAAACGCTCCAACCATGCGCCTGGAGATGCGGGCAGGTTCGCCAGATGAGGTAACAGCAGAAGGCGTAGAGCAGTGTGTTGAGAGACAGCCAAACAGCCAGCGCCCCTCCGTAAGGCAGCCTCGCCAGCGGGGCAAACAACAGCGAGACTTGCGGAGGGTACATGGGAACATACACCTCGTCGCCCGCCGCCGGGACACGCTGGCGTGCCAGTTCGGTTTGAGCGGCGATGTCATACAGGTCGCTGCCGCGGTGCTGGTTGGCCAGAGTCCCCAGGACGTAAAAGTGCAGGAAATCGGTTCCCTTCAGCAGGCCGTTGCGATCTAACACTCCGGGTGTGGAGAACAGCCAGGCATAAACGGACCAGAGGCAGAGAGCGAGCACCAGACCATAGTGGGAGAGCCGGTCCAGGCGGGTTGCGGATTTGGCGGCGACCGCATCGGAGGCCATGGATGGACACATGATAGCCTGAAGGCACGGGTCGTTGGCTGTTTCACAAGTCCCCGCAGCCCCTGCCTCGCACCCTGTCGGGCAATGGCCACCCAGAATGGATGCAGCCGTGACCCCTGCCTGCTGCCGCCACCATCAAGGATGCTTCGGTCAGGACGCCTTACCAGAGCCGTTTCCCGTCGACGTCGCGGAACAGAAATTCGTCGTCGCCGCGCTTGATCTTCCGCGCCAAGATCGTGTCCGTGCCCTCGAACCTGACTTTGACCCCCGTAACTTCGATCATGTCGCCCTTCTGAAACACGAGTTCGTACTGGTGAACGAACTTGGTGGTGGCCAAATGCACTTCGATGGTGCTGCCGTCGGTTAACCTCAAGCTGATATGGGAACCCATGCCTCCGCTCACCGGGCAAACCCGATCTGTCACGTCGAGGACGGTGCCCTTGAAGACGGCCTCCGCTCCTTTGTCGTACTTCGGCACCGCCGTGTTGTCTCGTTGCGCCGCAACCGCTATCGTCGCGAGTACCGCGCCCAACAACAGGAAGAGCATTCGCCAGACCCTCATCGCTTGGCCTCCTTCGGCACAGGTCCAACCGCGCGGCCTGTCGTCTACCGGAAGTATGGCTCTCGCCCTACCCCGGTCCCGTGACAGCCGTCACTGGACCGTGTGATCTGCTTAGACAAAAAGATGATGAAATTACGACAACTAATTGACATATAGGTAGTTAACTTACACATTGGCAGCGAGTCACGAGCCGCGTTTCTCTAAGTGCGGCACCCCTCCGCCGCTGGGGTGGTAGCGGATCTGGCGATCGAACCAGGCTCGGAGGGCCGCGGTTTCCCGCTCTCCGGGGGGTTGCTAGCCGGTGGGATTCCGAGAGGTCGAAGGTTACCGCTGGGTGCTTCGGCTCGCAGCCCATATCCCATGATCAGGTGCGACCTGAGTCGGCTACCGGATGCTGCTCGTCCGTGCATTGGAGGCCTGAGGAACACTCCGCGCAACACCCATGCCTGCGGTGCGGCCGGGACATCTTGTGTGCTCCCCCATTCCTGCTTGCGCTGCAGTTATGCCTGAACGGCTCAAGTAATATTTTGACTGGTTTCGGCGGCGGGTTCCCGGTTTCGCTTCCGTCCCTTAGCGCTTCATCGCCGGTTCGTTTTCCTTGGCCAGCTTGTCGAGAATGCCGTTGGCGACTTCGATCAGTTCGGGATCCACCTTGCGGTTGCTGGCAATGGCGTCTGCCAGCGGCACCGAGACGATCCGGTTGCCGCGTAGGGCCGCCATCTGTCCGAATTCGCCGTGATGAACCATGTCGATGGCACCCAGACCATAGCGTGTTGCCAGTACCCGGTCGAAGGCGGTGGGTGAACCGCCGCGCTGAATGTGGCCAAGCACCACGGAGCGCGTTTCAAAGCCGGTGCGTTTTTCGATCTCGCGGGCCAGGACTCCCCCGATGCCGCCCAGCCGCAGGTGGCCGAATTCGTCCTTGCCGATGTCCTGCACGACAGGGGTAGCGTCGACGGAGTCGGCGAATTTGGCCCCCTCGGCCGCCACCACGATACTGAAGTAGCGCCCGCGCGCGTGCCGCTGCCGGATCAATTCGGCCACCTTCTCGATGTCGAACGGGGCTTCCGGAATCAGGATCACGTCCGCGCCCCCGGCCACGCCGCTGTATACCGCAATCCACCCTGAATCGCGGCCCATGACTTCTACTACGATGACGCGGTTGTGCGCTTCCGCGGTGGTGTGCACCCGGTCGATGGCTTCCGTGGCAATGTTGACCGCCGTGTCGAAGCCGAAGGTGAAGTCGGTGCCAGCCAGGTCGTTGTCGATGGTCTTGGGCACACCGACGACCTTGACTCCAATCTGGAAGAGCTTCTGGGCGACCGAAAGGGTATCGTCGCCGCCAATGGCGATCAGGGCTTCGCAGCCATGCCGCTTCAGATTGTCGACGCAACGTTGTAGGCCCCCTTCGCGCTTGCCGGGGTTCGTACGGGACGTGCGCAGGATGGTTCCACCGCGCGGCAGGATGCCGCCGACCGTCTCCAGATCGATGGCCATGGTCTTGTCTTCGAGCACCCCGCGCCAGCCTTCCAGGAAGCCGATGAATTCATCCTCATAATGAAACGTGCCCTTGCGCACGATGGCGCGGATGACGGCGTTGAGTCCCGGGCAATCGCCTCCGCCGGTCAGTATGCCGATCTTCATGACCTGCTCCTTGGTAGGAATGTGCCGTGCTAAAAAGAATCAGGTAATCCCTCGCGTCCCTCGAAGTGGACTTGAGAGCAAGTTGCCCTGGACCTTGCTCGGAATTCAAAGCTTACCATTAAATCGATTATGCAAGGAGAGAGCCGCGGAATCACACTGGCGCATTGCGGAGCGCAAGAAAGGAGGTCCCGCGTCCGGCGCACGGCCTGACCTGGACATGGGCAATAAACGCGCGAGGCTACCGGCGAAACGCCGAATCTCCCAGATTTACCGCGAACCGGGTTTCGCTTGAACCCTTAACCGAGAGCACGTGCAGCCGGTTTTGCGCAGGTTCGAGCGTGCACTTCACAGTAACCAATCGGCCTTCATGCCCTTTGACGGCTTGGGTGTTGCTGAGGATCCAATTTGTGCCTTGGTCCGCCATCAGTATCCGACCGTCCTGGCTCACGCGGCCGGTAAGGGTTACGGGTTTGGGCTTGGCGTTCACGCTCTGCGCGGCGGCGACGCCCGCCAGCAGCAGCATGATTGCTAATAGCACCGATAAAGCTTGGGTCCGCTTCTGCCTCATCTTGGCACCTCCGGGGGTGACCCGCGAAAGGTGCCTGCATGATAAGCCGGATTGGATTCGGACGAAGATCGGAAATTTCGATGCGCGGCATTACAAAACGCTGTCGGCGGGGTCTGAGCGACCTCGATTGAGATTGCACACCCTCTGCGACGGGCGTCCATGGTTGGTTGTTGACGGATTGTTCATTCGCGATGACGATGAGAGCGACGGCCAGAAAAACGGCCAGAAACCGGACCGCAAGGACCGGGGGCCTGGGTATTCCGGAGGAGGGTGATTGCCGCGGCGAGATGAACCCCCACAGGCCGGCGTTCGCGCGCACAGTTGGGACCACCGGCAACCCTCGCAACGGTCACCGGGGCCAGGAATGTCTCGCCCCCCAACTCCCGTAGGCTTGTTGCTCCCTTCGGTTACGGATCTCGTATTTTGTCTGTTGCTGCTCTCCCTGGCCTGCGGGCCGCTGACTCGCCGGCTACTCGGCGACGCCGGAACCGGCTGGCATATCCGCACCGGCCAGATCATTCTGAGCACGCACGCCATTCCGCGGGACGATCCGTTTTCCATCTCCACCGCGGGAAGGCCCTGGTATGCCTGGGAGTGGCTTTATGACGGCGCCCTGGCGGCGGTTTACCAGCTGGCCGGGCTGAACGGTGTCGGAGTCCTGGGAGCGTTGCTCATTGCTGCCACGTTCACCTTGCTCTTCCGGATGATGTTGCGGCGTGACACAACCGTGGTTTTGGCGGTCCTCCTCCTGCTGCTGGCGACGTCAGCGTCGACCATTCATTTCTTTGCCCGACCGCATGTGGTGAGCTGGCTGTTCACCCTGGCCTGGTTCGGACTGCTGGATTCCTCAGAGCGCACGGGACGGACCGGACGCTTGTGGTGCCTCCCGCTGCTGATGCTCGTCTGGGTGAACATGCACGGAGGCTTCCTGGTGGGGTTTGTCCTCCTGGGCATTTACCTGGCTGGCGCGGGCAGGGACGCCCGCAAAGCCGGCGACGAGACGCAGCGCGATTCGTCCCGTCAGCGTGCCCGAACTCTAACCTGGGTCGGCCTGCTGTCGTTGATGGCTACGTTTGTCAATCCTTATGGTTTCCGGCTTCACGTCCACATTTACCGCTACCTGACAAACCGTTTCCTCATGGACCACATCGACGAGTTCCGAGCGCCGAACTTCCATGGCATAGCCGAGCAATGTTTCGCCGCAATCCTGTTGATCACACTGGTCACGCTGATGGCATCTCCCAGGAAACCGCGCCTGAGCGAACTGCTGGTCGTGCTTCTGGCGGCCTATTCGGGACTGCTGGCTTCCCGAAATATTCCGGTCGCTTCAATGCTGCTGGTCCTGGTGGATGGGCCGTTGATCTCCGCAGGTGCCCGGGTTGGAGCCACGAGGGAACGGGTCGCCGCAGGCCTGCGCTCGGCCGTGGCGCGGGAGCAATGGTTTGCGGAACGCATGACCCGCTTGGAATTCGGACTCCGCGGCCACGTCTGGCCCCTGACGGTTACCGCCCTGCTCGTGTCGATCTGTCTCCACAACGGGCAATTAGGGAAGCGGCGCATCATGGATGTCCAATTTGCCCCGGCCCGTCTTCCGGTGACCGCGGTGGATTACATCATGCAGCACCGGATCTTCTCGCCCGTCTTCAGCACAGACGCATGGGGTGGATACCTCATCTATCGCCTCTATCCCTACAGCCGCGTCGTGGTCGATGACCGGCATGACCTTTACGGCGAAGTCTTCTTAAAGCGTTACTTAAACATCGTGCGGGTCGAGCCGGGATGGAAGGACGACCTAGAGGGCATGCACGCCGATTGGGTGCTGGTGCCGCACAATGCCGCGTTGGCTAACATCTTGCAGCTTGCGGGTGGCTGGAGTATCGCCTACCAGGACGGGACTTCAATTCTGTTTCAAAGAGCCGGCGCGGCCGAGACCGGATCCGACCGTAAGGCTGGTGGGCTCGCGCTTATCGGGTGTCGATGTTGAACCCGAGAAAAGCGCTTACCTCGATGGGTTGCTCACCCAACTTGGCGGGGACAAACTTCCAGCTGGCGAGTGCAGTCTGAACCTGCGAGGTTACGGCTGGTGGGCCTTCAACCACGCGGATGTTATGCAGAACCCCCGCCCGGTCGAGGTCGCAAGCAAACGCCATGCGAACGTGAGCGAGTCCTTGCGGCAACTCCTTCCGTATCGGGACTGGCTCGGTAATCCTTCCCCTATACGGGTGGGAAACCGAAGCCGGATCCGCATACTGCAGCTCCGCCGGACCTGCGGCGGTTTGCATGAATATGCTGTAGTTGGTCCCCTGTAGTTCTCCATAGCGGGCAAAAGCGCCTCCGGCTCGTGAGCTACCTTCGACCGTTACGGCGAAATCGCCCGCGGCTTTGCCGGAGCCGGAGCGTTCTGGGCTGCTCGGTTCATTCCCGGCGGATCCGAAGCTGGGAAGCGCAACCGTACTTCCACCCTGCACCGAGACCCCGGGCACTTGGCCGGGCACGCCCGCGCCCGAACCTCCACTGCCAGGGTAAGGAGAGATACCGCCCCGTGCCTCGGGGCCGGACCCCTTGCCCCCGCCTTCCCTGCCTCCACCCGGACCTTCTCCGGTAAAGCCGCTGCCGGGACCTGTTCCGTGGACGACTCCTGCCCCACCCCCCGCACCCCCGAGCCCTGGTTTGTCGCCTCCCGAGGGTGACATGGCTATGGTTCCGGCCCCGCCGTTCTTCGGGGCGCCTTCGGTCGAACCTGGCTTGCTCGATACGATGATCCCCTTGCCGCCACCGGTACCGCCGGAACTCGGCGGAGCCAGCACGGACCCCGCATCGGACAGCCCCCCGAAACCCGCGCCTTTGCTTCCCGTACCGTGGCCCGAAGGAGATCCTCCCAGGCTGGCCGTGCTCGGGGGCGGCGGAATCACTGAGCCTTCCCCTAGGGCCGGGCTCTTACCTCTCGCCCTGCCTGAAGAAGAAGATGTTCCTGCTGCCACGCTGGGCGGAGGCGGAACCACATTGCCGGCCAACGTCCCGCCCGGAACGCTCTCGAGCGAGCTGGCGGATGTTCCGCCTGCCAGACTTGGGGGTGGCGGGACAATATTTGCCGTACCCAGCAGGCCGTGGACCGCCTTCTGCGGCGTGTTGCCCACCTGCACAGGCGGCGCTACTACTTTCTGGGGATCGCCCAACCCCGCACCGGAAAGGGTTCGTGCGTCCCGCGAAATCTGCGAGGGCGGCGGCGCCACCACGACCGGAGCCGGCAATGCCAACCTGGGATTCTGCGACTCGGCGCCGTGCGGCGCCGAGACTGGCGGCGGCACGACATTGGACGCCTCGGATACGGGAGCCCGCAGCGGCGGCAGTTCCCGTTGGGGATCGCTCGGAGCAGGCAGCACGATGGGTGTGCTCATGACCACGATGGCGTGCGATTGGCTGTCCGTTATCTGCGAGGGCGGCGGCGCGACAACGGACGCGTTTATCTCCGCCGGCGAACGCTTTCTGTTCTCCGACGGATCCGGCGGGGGGGCGATCACCTGGTCCTGCAAGCTCGGCGAATTGCGGTTGAATTTGGCCAGAACCTGCGGCGGAGGCGCCACAATCGGGTCGCGAAGCGCCGAGACGCTGACCGACGATTTCAGCCCTTCGGCAGGTGGCGGCCCAGGAACGTGCTTGAGCGCGAGCAGATTCTTGACCGCGTCGCTCGCAATGGGCAAGTTGAGGTCGGGGGCGTCGACAACCTTTTCAACCACCCGGTTGCCCCGTACTACGCGGATGATCTGCGTGCGGTGCCGGGCTTGCTGTCCCCCGCCCCGGCCGGTGCGTCCCGACTGTGCCCCGCCTTGGTCGGGCGTTTGCGGCAACTCGTCGGCCGAGAAGTAGATCACATCGTACGTGGGCAGGTGGGGCGGAGCGTAAGGGCGTAGTCCTGGAAGCTCCACCGACAGAATGATGGCCGCTGCCAGCAGCCCCGCCTCCACTGCCCACGACACCAGGATGCCTCGATAGGGTCGCAGCCCTGTCGGCGCCTCGCCCGCCAAGGGCAGGGGCGAGCGGCTCAGCGCGGGACGGATCGAGGAGACAAACTCCTGCCACGGATCCGACCACTCGACCAGCAGCTTCAGATCTTCACTCATCTGCGACTCTAAGCATGGATCTCAATTTCATCCCCCAGGGCCGTCCCGGTTGCCAGCAGCGTGTTACCCGGAAGCTCGAGCACGGTCGCCGCCTGCCGGCGAACCGGGGCAAAGCGCCACGGCCGGAGCCCTGACTCCAGATGCAGGACTCGACCCTCCCCGGTCAGGTAGACCACGTCGATGGGAAATCTCATGCCCAAGGTATGCACTCCCCGGCAGGGAACCAGCCACAACCCCTGACCCTGAGCGAACGCGCCGGCCTCGCGGCCGATCAGGCCGCGCAGCCGGGACCAGTGGCTGTCGGCCAGTTCCAGGCGCGTGGCGAGATACGCCTGGCGCGTGCGGTTCAATGCGTAGCCGTGGACGCCCGGTCCTGACACCAATGCTCCTTGGCCGGTCCGCCGCGCTCCCGTTAGTGTGAGGCCGCGGTGAGCGTGCGGTACAGCGAAATGATGGCCGGGCCGAGAGTCACGACGATGATGGATGGCAATACGAAGATCACCAGGGGAGGAACCATCTTGATAGTGGTCTTGGCGGCCTGTTCTTCGGCGCGCTGACGGCGCTCGGTGCGCAGCGAATCGGAGTGCACCCGCAGCGCCTGGGTTACGCTCGTCCCGAAGCGATCCGTCTGTACCAGTGTACCCACCAGGGACTTGATGTCGTCAACCCCCGTCCGCGTTACCAGGTTGTGCAGTGCTTCGGCGCGTGGCTTACCCGCGCGCATCTCCAGATTGACCAGGTGGAATTCGTCGCTCAGATCGGGGTGCGCGTGTTTGAGATCCGCCCCCACTCGCATCATGGCTTGGTCCAGCGCCAAGCCTGCCTCGACGCAGATTACCGCCAGGTCCAGCGCATCCGGCAGGCCCAGCCGAATGCGCATCTGCCGGTCTCGGATCATGCGCTTCAGCATGAAGCGAGGCAGCAGAAAGCCCAGCGCCGGCGCCCCAATCAGCAGCAGCGGCGAGTTGACCCCGCTGACCACCAGCACGGCGCCCAATGCCAGCAGGGCCATGAACACTCGTGCCCCCAGGTACAACGTCAGATGGCGGGACTCCCGGTAGCCGGCCTGGATCAGCCAGGCGCGGGCCCGCGAGACCTCCGTCGGCGACATGGGCAGAGCCTTGCTCAGCGGATCGAGCGCCTGCTCGAATCTCTCCTTGATCGCCGGCTTGCCCTTCTGGAGGTTAGAACGCTGGGATCCTAGAGACCGCAACCGGGAGCCGAGTACTGACGTGGGGGAGTAGATGGCGGCCAAAAAGGCAAAGATCGCCAGCGCGATGGTCACGAATACCAGGATTGCCAGTACCAGGGCCATGGTCAGACCTGAATCCGAATGATCTTGCGAATTACAAAGTACCCCAGCGTCTGCAGCGTGATCCCGATGACCAACAGCGCATGTCCGATGGGGTCCACGAACAGCGGCCGGATGAACGAAGGGTTCATCGACAACATGGCCACCACAATCACCGGCGGCATCCCCATCAGCAGCAGCATCGTCAGACGGCCCTGGGCGGTATAGACCCGGACCTGCCGCATGATCTTGAAGCGCTCGCGGATCACGTAGGACAGGTTATCCAGAATCTCCGCCAGATTGCCGCCTGTCTCGCGTTGCAACATTACCGCCGTAACGAAAAACTTCACATCCACGAGTGGAACCCGATCGACCATGTTCATCAGGGCGTCGCGCACCGGCAGGCCGAATTTCTGCTCTTCGAACAGAATGCGGAATTCCCCCGCGACCGGTTCGCTGACCTCGGTGGAAATCAGTTCCAGCGCGGTTGTGAAGGCATGCCCGGCACGCACCGCCCGGGCCAAGGTATCGATGGCCTCAGGGAACAGCTCTTCGAATTTTTCAAACCGCTTGTTGCGCCGGTAAGAGGCGTACGAGTAGGGCAGGAAGAACCCGGCCAACAATCCGATCCAGGCGAAGATCGGTTTGGGCTCGCCTAGTACGAACGGGATGAACGCCGCCAGCACGCCGCAGAGGACGCATAGGAGGAGATAGTTGCCGGCACGGACCGGTATGTCAGCCTGGGCCAGCATCTTCTGCAAAGCTGTGACCCGCTCCGAGCGCCGCAGCAGGGTATCCAGCGCCGGAATCTGGATGAGAATCTCATCGCGTAGCAGCGCCAGATCCTTGGTACTCTTGCGTTCCTCGGTCTCGGGGCTTCCAGACAGGCGCTCGCGTAGCACCCGGGCGCGCGCCTTGCGCTCGTCCAGCAAGGAGAACACCACGAATGCCCCAAGGGCCACGACCACGAAGACCAGAATGGCAATTGTGATCAGCATCGCGGCTCCCGCCTCATACCTCCAGCCGGGATTCGAACAGGGCAGGTCGCAGCCGGCACCCTCCCGTGGCCAGCCGCTCGGCAAATTTCGGCCGGATCCCCGAGGCCCGGAACACACCTCGTACTTTGCCGCTTTCGTCGATCCCCAGCCGTTCGAAGACGAAGATGTCCTGCATCGTGACCATGTCGCCCTCCATCCCCACAATCTCGGAGATGGTGATCACTTTCCGGGTTCCATCGGAAAGGCGCGCGATCTGCACCACGGCGTGAATGGCGGAGGAGATCTGCTGGCGTATGGCCCGCTCCGGAATATTCAGGTTGGCCATACTGACCATGTTCTCCACCCGGGACAGGGCGTCGCGCTGGGAGTTGGCATGCACCGTGGTCAGCGAGCCTTCGTGCCCGGTGTTCATGGCCTGCAGCATGTCGAACGCCTCTTCCCCGCGCACCTCGCCCACCACGATCCGGTCGGGCCGCATGCGCAGGCTGTTGATGACCAGTTGCCGCTGCCGGATGGCACCCTTGCCTTCCACGTTGGGTGGCCGGGTCTCCAGCCGCACCACGTGTTCCTGTTTGAGCTGGAGTTCGGCGGCGTCTTCGATGGTCACGATGCGCTCGGAATTGGGGATGTAACCCGAAAGCACGTTCAGCAGCGTGGTCTTGCCCGCACCCGTGCCGCCCGAGATGAGCAGGTTCAGTCGGCCCTTTACCATGGCCGAGAGCAACTCCAGCATGGGCTCGGTGATGGACTTGTTTTCGATCATCTGCCGCGCCGTGATCGGATCGCGCCCGAAACGGCGGATGGACAGGCAGGCGCCGTCGATGGCCAGGGGTGGAATGATGGCGTTGACACGCGAGCCATCGGTCAGACGCGCATCCACCATGGGCGACGATTCATCCACCCGCCGCCCTACGCGGGACACGATGCGATCGATGATTTGCATCAGGTGCTGGTTATCCTTGAAGGAGAGCCCGGTCAGCTCTAGCTTGCCCGCGCGCTCGATGTAGACCCGGTCAAAGCGGTTGACCAGGATGTCGGACACGCTGGGATCCTTCAACAGCGGCTCCAGCGGGCCCAGGCCGAAGATCTCGTCCAGAATCTCGCGCGACAGCCGCTCGCGTTCGGCAAAACTCAGCGGGACGGCTTCGCTGTTCACCGCGTTGCGAATCAGTACCAGCACCTCGTCCCGCGCCTTGTCATTGCTGGTGCGGCCGAGCTTTTCCAGGTCCAGGCGGTCGAGAATCTTCCGGTGCAGGTCCGCTTTGACCTGTTGGTACTCGCTGCGTTCAAAAGTCTGCAGATTTGCCATGGCCTCCCTTTACACCGTCTTGAACAAGGACCAGGTGGTGCGCTTGACGTCGTCGTCATTGCGGGTGAGCGCTGACGCCAGGCCGCTGAACGAGCGCGCAATCTCGGTGTGGTTCTGGTGCATCACGGGAATTCCGCGGTCGATAGCACTGGAGACCGCGAAGTATTGGTTGGGTATCTTCCACAGCAGGTTGGCCCCCGAAGCCGCCTCGGCATCCGACTCCTGGAAGCCGGGAATCTTGCGGAACCGGTTCAGTACCAGCTTGATTCGGTCCCGGTTGCCGGTGTCGCCCAGGAAATGGACCACCCGCGCCGCGCTCCACAACGACGCCACGTCGGCGTGCGCTACCAGCAGCACCGCCTCGGAGAGGTTGGCGACCAGCTTGGTCGTGGCATCCACCCGCGAGGAAACATCCACCACCACGTAGCGGAAATGCGACACCAGCATGTCAAAGAGCCGGGCAAACTCGGCCGTGGAGGCCTCCCCCACGCTGGGGAGGGTGGCGCCCGCCAGCACCTGCAGGCCCCCGGCGTGGCGCACCATGAAACTCTCCAGCAGGGAACTATCCATGCGATGCAGGTTGCGAATGGCGTCTTCCAGGTTGAAAGGCGGCTTGAGATCCAGATGCAGGCTGGCATGGCCGAGGGGCGCCGCATCGACCAGGGCGACGTTGCCATGGGAGGCCTGCAGGGCCAGAGCGAGGTTCACCGCCACCGTCGTCGCGCCGCTGCCCCCTTTGGCGTTGACCACCGTGAAAACTTTGCCCCGCGGACCTTCCCGCTTGACCTTGCGCTGCGAGGTCGACAGCCGCACGAAGGCTTCCAGCAGGTCCGTCGTAGTCGTCGGGCGTTCGATGAATTCGCGCGCCCCCGCCCGCATCGCGCTCACGATCAGCTGTGGCTGCGACATGCTTCCCACCGCGAAGACGACCGTGCCTGGCGCCTCCTGCTGCAGCAGTTCAAGGGTCTGCAGTGCCAGGGCAAAGTTGTCCGGTGGTATGTCCACCACAATGACGTCGGGATTGATGCCTTGCAGCCGGTGTAACAGGGGATCGGCCGAAACCGTGGGATAACTGGCCGCCGCGTGCACCGTGCGAGCCACGCTGGTGCCGTCCACCAACACCTGCAGAACAGCCCGCTGCTCGTCGTCCGCCGCGATGAGGACCACCGAAAGCTCAGCCATAACAGAAACTACTCCCTCAATTCCTCTTGGTTCCGGCCGCCCGATCGCCAGCTCCTACTTCTGCGCTTCCCCCGCGGGTTTCTTGCCGTCAAATTTGCCCGGTTCCAGGAACTGCTGCGGCCCCGCCGGCAGGGCTGGAGGTCGGGCGTTGGGGGACACTTTGTGCACCGTACACATAACCATCAGTTCCCCCTTGCTCTTTTGCAGCGACTTGCTTCTGAAAAGATAGCCCAGGACGGGAATGTTTCCTAGACCTGCGATGTTATTAGTTACGCTGGTAACGCGGTTGTCGATCAGCCCGGCAATCATGAAGCTCTGCCCATCCCGTAACTCGAACTCGGTCTCGGCTTTGCGCGTGCTCAGGGCGGGCACGGTGAACCCGGAGATGGTCAGCGCATTGGTGAAATCCAGCTGGCTGACCTCAGGGGTTACTTTGAGGTGAATATTCCCGTTGGGCATGATCCGCGGCAGGAACTTCAGCCGCACCCCGAATTCTCGGAACTGGATTGTCACCGCCGTAAAGCCTTGCCCCGGCTGTACCACCGGGAAGGGAAATTCTCCGCCTGCCAGGAAACTCGCTTCCTTCCCGTTCACCGCGATCAGGTTGGGCTCGGCGAGAATCTGCAGCAGGTTCTTCTGCTGCAGCGCCTGAATGACCACCCCAAAGTTGAGGTCACTGCGGAAAAGAAAAAGATTCAGGGGGTTGGTGATACCGATGGTGGGCGGCGTGGGTGCGGTGCTGGTAGTGGTCGAACCCCCGTTGGTGACGGTGGTCGTGCTCGTCGTACTCAACGTAAATCCCCCAAACTGGCCGGTCGTCAGCGTCCCCGTCGTGTTGCCGGCGTTGGGCACGAAGAAATTCACCCCGAGCTGTGTCGATGCAGCGCGGTCCACTTCCGCGAACTTCACTTCCAGCAGAATCTCCTGCGCGCCCTCCGGTTCGTAGGTCAGCACGTTCACCACTTTATTGGAATATGCGAGCGCGATCTTCTCCGCGCGTTCCGCCACATTCGGGTCCGACACGCGGCCCGAGAGCACGATCGCCGAGCGCGAAGGCGTCACCACGATCTGCTCGTCGGGAAAGACCCTGTGTTCTTCCTCGGCCGCCGCGCTGACATCCACGTCCACCCGAAGATCAAAGCTGCGGGAGCGCTCCAGTTCGTCCCAAATGAGCAACGAGATCTCGCCCGGGGAGAGACCGTGCACCAGGATCTGGGTCGGGGTTACGACCTCCACATCGGCCACGGTCGGATCCGTTACCGAAACCCGCTTCACCCGCTCGCTGGTGTTGATGAGCAGCGATTTGCCCACCATCACGCGCAACGGCGCCGCCCCGCTCGTCTCCGAGGACGGAGGCAGGGAAGCCGTCGAAGGATGTTCCACGGACGGTGGTTGCTGTTCCTGAGCAGGGGGTTCCGTCGGCTTGGCCTCCTGCTGCAGTGTCACGGCCCATCCCAAGAGCGACAGGAAGGAAATGGCGGTTGTCACCTCCAGAAGCCTTCTGCGAACGATCATCTTTGGTTTAGCCTCGCCAACAGGAAGAACTGGATCCGTCCCAAAAACCCACGCGCTCCACCATCACTGACTGTCGAGCGTGACATCCTTTTTTTCTTTTCCCTTGATGATCTCGATCTTGTACGGGGCTGGAGCAAGAGGCTGCGTCGCAGGCACGGCTTTCTTAATGGTCTTCACGTGCGGCGCCGCGGGTGGCGGGCCCCCCTTATACAGGGCGTTCTCTCTGGCCGGATCAATCTCCTGCTGCTTGGTGTCGACCGGGTTGCGAAGCGCCAGTTGGATCTTGCCTTCGTTCTGGGCCAGGGTCAATTTCTGCGCGTCATCGGGCGAGACCAGCAGCGTGATCACAGGTACGTTCTGGGCTTCGCCAGAAGGGCTGCGTTCCAGCCGGGTTCCGGCCGCGATGACGGCTATGTTCACCAACACCGTCGCGGTCTGTGGCGCGTTCCCCCCAGACGGCGTCCCCGTTAACAGAACATCCACGCGGGTGCCCGGTTGCACGAAGCCCGCGACCGAGACCACCTCGTTCACCCGCACCGAGACCGCCCGCATCCCGGGTGGGATCAGCGAGGGCAGCCCCGAGCCAGCATTCTCGGCCGCTAGTTTGCCGGGCAGGAGGTAATCGCCCTTGGCCACCGGCAGGATGACTCCCCGCCCGATGATCTGCGACTTCTTGTGGTAGGCGGTCAGCGGGGCTGAGGTGGGCGGAATCTTTACCAGCGCGATATCTGCGTCCGCCAGCTTGGCTCCCACTTCAATATCGCGCGCCGCCACCGCCACGTCGACGCCCGGCTCGCCCGAACCCCCGCCCTTGGACTGCAGATTCTTATAGACCACCAGGCTCACGAAGGTGCCCAGGGCCAAGGCTACAAAACCGATCATTAGCAGGCGACTGCGATTCATGGCTGATCCTCAAAGGCGCGAACGACAAATCGGCTTCACCCTCCACGCCGTGATTCCGAAACGGCAAAGGCCGTCCGGCCTGTACGGTCCCGGCGGTGCGCCCGTTACTGAATGGAACTGGCAACCTCAGAAAAAACATTGTTGGCATTCGACCCGATGAGCCGAATCGTTCCCACGACGATCACTAGGATGACCGCCAGCATGACAGCATATTCCGCGATGTCTTGGCCCTGCTCATCGCAACACAAACTCCGGAGCATCTTCCTCATTGATTTACCTCCCGATCGCCCGCGGACACCGGCTACGTTCTCGGCGACCCGCGGCACCTCCGCGCTCTCGCACCAAGAGTTCTTCTCCTAATAAAATCAGCGCCTTGCAAAGGAAAAGTGACCACCGAGCGCTACGCCTGCCCCATCATACCTCGGTGACGGCCTTAAGAGTGCTAATTTGTTGCATACTTCGCAGGAAAATGCTCTTGCGCCGGGGATACCGGTTCCCGCAGTACCGGGGCCTTGTCGCCCGTCCGGCGGGCGTCCTGCCAGCCCTCTTGTCGTGCCATTACCAGCGACATTCGATCGCGAAATAGAACTCTCCACGAAGGCAGTGTCTGCAAAGCCGCCGCCAAGGGGCAATCCGCCGGTACGATCACGGCATTGATCTGCCATCGATCAAGGGGAGACTCCCAGTCTCCCTCGAGTGCGTAGGTCTCGGAGAACTGCCTCATGACAGTGTCCCCGTAGACGTCGGCCCGGCCGTCGATGAATACGCGATAACGCGGATAGAGTCTCCAGATCAGGTACCCGCCCCAGTTGTAGTAGTTGAAGATGGGGCCCAGCGGCTGCTGCTCCAGAACGAAAGACGCCGCTGCCGCCGGAAAGTGCCTGGCCTCGGTCGCGGGTTGCCGTCGGATTACCCGGGCAGTCTGCGAGTACACGAAGGCCCCCACCCCGGCTAGGATGGCCAGATGCAACCCCAGTGCCAGGCCTCGAGGCCGAACCCGAGCCGGTTGGCTCAGCTTTCCGAAGAATCTGCTTGCCCCCGAAGCAATCGCCGGCCCGGCGACCAGAACGAAGATGGGGATGTTCCGCACTGCAATCAGTGCCCCGAAGGCTGCGGCGCACATCATGGGCAGCTCGCGGGGGCGCAGCCCATCCGGAGCCTGGGATGCCACCACCAACAGCCCCAGAAGCATGAACAGAAACGGCCCATATTCCGCTTGGTGGAAATTGGGCGAGAACCACTCTGCGATGTGACCCTGCATCGCCTGCGAAGCCAAGGTTTGAAAGGGATACAGATAAAGCCGAAGACCGTTGGGGTTCACCGCTACAACCAGCAGCGAGAGCGCCAGTACTTTGGCCAGAGTCCTGGTCCGCAGCTCGTCCCTCGGTTGCGCTCCCAGGACATCCTCGAGCCACGCCCCCACGAGGACCAGCCCCAGCAGCGCGATGCCCAGGGCATATCCCGCATGCAGATTTGCCCAGAGCAGGATCAGGGGAACGATCCAAAAAAGCTGCTGTTCCCGCCGGTCAAGAAGCCACAACACAATACTGGCCAGCAGCATCGACAAAGTTTGCGGCCGGATGCCCCAGGTCGGCCGACAGGCAAATGCTGCCCACACCACTACCAGGCCTGCTGCATAAGGCTGTCCCGCGCAACGCAGGTACAGGAAAACAAAACTCGCCGTAGTCAACAGTCCGAAGACCACGATCAGGCCCGGCCAGCCGGCTGCTGCATAGGTGCCGTAGATCAGAACTTCCGAGAGCCACTCGTGTGTCACCCAGCGCTGTCCCTGGCGCGTGAACGAGAACGGATCCGTGCGAGGTACCGCATGGTCCTCGACTATGAGTTGGCCCGTCTTCAGGTGCCACCAGACATCGGGATCGGTAACGTCGCGGGCGGCCAGCGCAAAGATGCCGGCATAGAGCAGCACCAGAAAAACACTGCGCGTGCCGAAGCGCTCAGCCAACCGCTGCGGCCTGCCGGTGGGCGTGGTCATGGCTGGAGGACCGGCAACCTCACCCCCGCGCTCGCAGACCTCCAGCGGAACACCTTGCCTGTCACCCCGAACGCCGGCGAGCTAAGCAGCCGATTCCTCATGAGCACGCAGCGATCAGTTGTAACATACTGGACTTCCTCTCCCGCACCGCGATGACGCCAAGCCGCCCCAGGCTCTTCAAGCACGGACTGGTCGTAATTCTGGCCGCGCTGCTGGCTGGAAGCATGTGGTTCTACTTCCTGCGGATTCTCGTACCCTATGAGCGCGCCGACGCCGCAACCCATGACCGCCCGCGGGGCAATCTCTCCGACCTCTATCCGCGCTGGTTCGGCTCCCGCGAACTCCTGCTCCACCACCGCAACCCCTACCGCCCTGAGATCACGCGCGAAATCCAGGCCGGCTACTACGGACGGATACTCGACGCAAACCGTCCTGGGGACCCGAAGGACCAGCAGGCCTTCGCCTATCCAGCATATGTCGCCTTCCTGCTTGCGCCCACGGTGACGCTGCCGTTCGAGCGCGTCCGCGCCGGTTTCGGATGGCTGCTGGCGGTGCTGACCGCCGCCAGTGTCTGGCTGTGGCTTCGAGCCTTGCGCTGGCAGCCGTCGTCGACCGCGATGGCGGTAATCCTAATCCTCAGCTTCGGCAGTTTTCCCGTCATCCAAGGCCTGCGGCTGCAGCAATTAAGTTTATTGGTGGCTTTCTTGTTGGCGGCCGCCGCGGTCTTGCTCCTGCGAGGACAATCCTTTCTCGCAGGCGTGGTCCTGGCCCTAGCGACCATCAAGCCGCAACTGGTCGCGCCCTTGCTCCTGTGCCTGTTTCTCTGGGTGGTGGCCGATTGGGCCGAGCGGCGTAGCCTCATGAGGGGATTCGCGGTGACCATGGCCCTGCTGGTTGGCGGAGCGGAGTTTCTCCTCCCGGGTTGGATCGCCGATTTCCGCGGCGCCATGCGCGACTACTACCACTACGCCGGCGGACAATCCGCCCTGGACCTGCTCCTTTCCCCGGATTTGGGCAGGCCTGCAGCGATCGTGGTGGTTTGCATGCTGCTGTGGACTTGGTGGAGGCTCCGCCGAACCGACTCCCGGCCGCAAGACTTGGCTCTGTTGTTCACGCTCACCCTGGCCGCGACGCTGATCGTCATTCCGACCTTCGCGTCCTACAACCAGGTTTTGCTCCTGCCTGCCCTATTTGTTCTGCTAGGCGAGCGCCACAAGCTTTGGAAGCGCGGCTCCTGGGCGCGGGCGGTGTGCGTGCTGGTCCTGGGCGTTCTCGGCTGGCCCTGGGTTGGGTCCGCCTCCCTGGCCCTCGCGGCGTTGGTGCTCTCTCCCGGGACCGTGCAGCGGGGCTGGCAGATTCCCCTCGCCACCACTCCGGCCATTCCGTTTGCCTGCCTTCTGCTGCTCGTCCCCGTGGTGGCCGAGGCCTGGCGCCGTCCGGTTCACTCTGGCTGAACCGCGTCTCGAGGCCGCAAAATCTCCAGGTGCGTGATTACAAACAAGACCAGCACCGCCAGAGCCAAAAGGGAGTACAAGTGGGCGCGCAGGGCGAAGACATACGCCGGAGGCAGAGCCAGGGCCACCGCCGTCAACAGCAGTGCCACCCGCAGCCGCGAGCTGCGAGCGCCCATCGTTCCCAGGTAGGCAAAAGTAATGGCCAGCGGCATTGTGAGGAGCGTCAAGTCGTGCGGACTGGCGTGGTAACTCAACAGCACCGCGGCGAGGACCGTGTTCGAAACCGCCAGGATCGTCTTCCCGCGCTGTGCCGCAGCCTGTTTCCACCCATCCCAGGCGAGCACAAACACTATGACGGACAACGCCAGCAGGGCGGCGGGTTCTGCCCGCGGTGAGCTGGAGAGCGCCAGCGCGCACAGGCCGCGCAGGTTCGGCATGGCGTAGGGATGAATCCCGCTGAGGCTGACCCCATCTAGGCTGCGCAGGAAGCGCGGATACGCCACGAGAATCGCTGGGCCAGAGATCGCGATCGATGTCAGCAGCAGGGCCGAAGCCGCAGCCGCCAACCCTGCCGCAAAGGGTCTGCTCCTTCTCGCCATTAGAATGAGCGCCGCCGGAAGGACGAACTGAAACTTGATCAGCCCCAGCCCCAGCCACAGGCCTGCTTCCAGCTCGTGGCCCGGCATCCGGATGAGCGCCGTGAAAGCCAGCAGCAGCAGGATCGAGTCCTGTCCTTGTAGCAGGCTGAGCAGGACCGGCGGGAAAGCCAGAAACAGCAGGAACAGAGTCGGGAGGTTCAGCGGAGCGCTCAAGTGACCTCGCAGCCGCCATGCCGCCACGGCCAGCACAAGCAGGTTGAACCCGGACCAGAGCAGGTACGCGAGCCGGTAGGGAAACCGCGAAAACGGCAGGTACACCAAAGTCTCGAACGGTGGATGGTTGAACAGGGTACCGATCCGCCCGGTGAGGTGCGCCTGAAATTGCCATTGCAGGGATGCGTCGTAGAGACGGTGGCCAAAGCCCGCGCCCACCAGGCGCGCGGCCGAATAAAATTCTGGGAAGTCGATCCCTTTTCCCCACCGTGAGAAGTACGCGCTGCACCAATACAACATCGCCAGGCAGGCCAGGGCGGCGAACAGCCACAGGATTCTCGGTGTTCTCGGCATCCGGGTCTGATCCAGTCGGCCGGGTCCGCCGGCCCTCAGCCCACCGCGGCAGTGTACCGCGCGCCGGCGGAGTGCATCAGGCGGTTGCAGTTTCCGGCGTGCCGGCAATACAGGCGATTCCTCTCAGGGCCCGCCTGCAGGCATGCCGCGAGGGCCGACAATGCCTGCGGATTTACGAACGTGCCCTCATCTTCCCCTTGCTATCCGGCTCGGCCGGCGCTAGTCTTCTCAAACTCTCTCACGGTTCGGCACGGAGGGGGGGATGAACCTCAAGACGGAAACACGTGAGGCCGACGGCATCAGCATCGTCACCTGCACCGGCAAAATCATCTTCGGCGAGGAAGCCAACACGCTGCGCGACGTCCTCAAAAAGCGTCTCAGCCAAACCAAGCACATCGTTCTGAACCTGAGCGGCATCTCCTACATCGACAGCGGCGGCCTGGGCACGCTGGTGGGAGTCTATTCTTCCGCCCGCTCCGCCGGAGCCGACATCAAGATGGTTGGCCTCAGCCCGCGGTTGCGCGACGTGCTCACCATCACCAAGCTGGCTGCCGTATTCGAGATGTACGAGAGCGACAGCCAGGCCGTCGCGGCTTTCTGGCATCACCCCGCCTGAGGCCGGCGCGTCTCCGGAAATCAGGATAGCCCTTCCCGATCGGCCCGATTCCTGTCATTATTCTTGCAATTGAGCTCGCGGCAACGCTGCGAAAGCTGGGGTTGCGGTCACTTATGTCCTCGCATTCCATTCTCGGGCCGATCTCCGATGCCGGCTCCGGCGTCTTCCCCTCGCTCATCTATGTGCAGGGGAACGAGCAGCGCTCCATCGTGCTCAACCGCACCCCTTTCTCCGTGGGGCGCAAGGTGGACAAGGACCTCGTCATCCCGGACCCGCGCGTGTCGCGCGATCACGCTCTCATCGTCGCCGAGAACGGTGACTTCTATGTCGTGGACCAGGGCAGCAAGCACGGAACCTTCGTCAACGGCGAAAAAGTCCAGCGCCAGAGGCTGCAAAGCAACGACCGCGTGGAATTTGGCGTGCGCGATGTCGCCTATGTCATCTTCAGCCCCCAGCACACCTCCTCAAACACCGCGCGTGAGTTCCTCAGCCAGATCTCCGGCATTCAGATCTCTACCGATACTACCGACCTGGAAAAGCTCGCTCTGTTCCTGGAAGCCGCACGCAAGCTCAACACCATCGGGGTGCTCGATGAAATCCTGGTCACTATGGTGGATACCACGCTCAAGCTCACTCGGGCGGAGCGCGGCTACGTCTTCCTCAAGGACGATGACGGGAACCTGCGGCTGGCCGCCGGGCGCAACTCGAAAAGTGAGGCCTTGCTGGACGACAAGACCATTTCGCACTCGATTCTCAACGAGGCCCTCAAGTCGAACTCCGAGTTCCTGCTGAGCGACACCAGCCAGTCGCTCGACCTCGCCGGGCGCGCCAGCATCGTGGCCTACGATCTTCGCACCGTGATCTGTCTGCCCTTGCGCCGGCCGCAGGTGCAGGCTACTCGTGGTAACGCTCCCATCGTCGCCTCCGGCATGGCCGAGGTGATCGGCGCGCTCTACTTGGATTCGCGCTTTGCCTCCCGCGACATTTCCAGCGTAAGCCATGACATCCTGCGCGCTATCGCGACCGAGGCAGCTTCCCTCATCGAGAACGCGCGCCTGGTCCAGGCCGAAGAAGCGGCGCGCCGCTACCAGCAGGAACTGGCCATCGCAGCTTCCATCCAGCAGGGGCTTATGGCCGTCAACGTCCCGGATGTGCCCTTTGCCAAGCTGCACGGCCGCAACCTCTCCTGCAAGGAAGTCGGCGGCGACTTCTTCGATGTGGTGCAGACCGAGGAAGGGCTGTCAGTGGTGCTGGCCGATGTCAGCGGCAAGGGCGTCTCTGCCGCCCTGCTGGCCTCCACCCTGCAGGGTATGGTCTACTCCCACCTCATCGCCCACATGCCCCTGCCGGAAATCGTGGCGGCGGTGAACCGCTTCTTCATTCAGAAGCACCTGGGCGAAAAGTACGCCACCGTCATCCTCGTCCGGCTTGGCAAGGGCGGGGAGTTGGAATACGTCAATTGCGGCCACGTGCCGCCCTTGCTCGTTTCCGGAAACCGGGTGGAACGTCCCGAACACGGCAACCTCCCGGTGGGATTACTGGCGGATGCCACCTATGAAAGCGACCGCCGCCAGCTCAAGCCCGGAGATCGCTTCATCATGGTGACCGACGGTGTTACGGAAGCGGAAAACGCGCACGGCGATTTCTTCGACAATGAACGCCTCGAGGCCGTTGCCGCCCGTCCCGGCACTCTGGAAGACATCTTCGCCGCCGTCTCACAGTTCTGCGCCGGAACTCCCCTCGGGGACGATTGCACGGTAGTGGAATTGCGCTACACCGGCTGACTCCACCTCCGTCGCGTCGCGTCCGCCTTGCTGAATTCGATGATGCCAGAAGATCACCCTGGCGAGCTCCACCGCGCGTCCCTGGAGGCCAATTCGGTATCGGGCATTCATGAGAAATTTACCGCCCTGTAACAAAACTGTAACATCCTCTCGTTAGAACCTAGGCGGCCCGAAAACCTAGGCGGCCCGAAATAATTCGATCATTAGGAGGACTCGTCCAGTGATGCGTCGCATTGCGTGGCTGTTGCTGTCGGTTGCGCTCGCTCTGCCGGCTGTGGCGCAGACGACCTTGAACGGAGCTGGCGCCACCTTCCCCTACCCCATGTACTCCAAATGGTTCAGTGAATACCACAAGGAACATCCCGATATTGAAATCAACTATCAATCCATCGGCAGCGGCGGCGGTATCCGCCAAGTGCTCGCCGGAACAGTGGATTTCGGCGCCAGCGACGGTCCCATGACGGACGCCCAACTGGCTGAGGCCAAAACCAAGATCCTCCACGTCCCCACCGTGCTGGGCGGCGTTGTCCCCGCCTACAACGTTCCGGGCGTCGGCGAGGAGATCAAGTTCACTCCCGAAGCCCTGGCCGGAATCTACTTGGGCAAGATCACAAACTGGAATGACAAGGCCATCGCTGGCGCCAACCCGGGCCTTAAGTTCCCCGATCAGCCGATCATCGTGGTTCACCGCTCCGACGGCAGCGGCACGACCTACATCTTTACCGACTACCTCTCCAAGGTCAGCAGTGAATGGCAAAGCTCCGTGGGCAAGGGTACCTCGGTCAAATGGCCCGTCGGACTGGGCGGCAAGGGCAACGAGGGCGTAGCCGGAGTGGTTCGCCAGATGCCAGGCGCGATCGGCTACGTCGAGTTGATCTACGCCGTGCAGAACAAGATCCCCTACGGCCCGGTGCGTAATGCGGCGGGCAATTTCGTAAAGGCTTCGCTGGAGAGCGTCACGGCGGCGGCCGGTTCGATGAAGAGTATGCCGGAGGACTTCCGCGTATCCATCACCAATGCCCCAGGCAAGGACGCGTATCCGATTGCCAGCTTCACCTGGCTGCTCATTCCGGCTCAGTCCAAGGATCCCGCCAAAGGCAAGATCCTCGTGGATTTCCTCAATTGGATGGTCCAGGACGGCCAGAAGATGACGGCAGCCTTGACCTACGCCCCTTTGCCGGAAAACGTGGCCGAAAAGGTGAAGGCCGAGATCAAGCAGGTTCGGTAGGGAGACTCGATCAGGCATGGCGCGGGCGCCCTCCCCCGCGGACCGCGCCGTGGCACAGGAGGTTCGGGAAAGGTCGGTGTGCTCAGACCGACGTTCACTCGTCAACCTTCATCCTGAGCGAGGCGAAGGACCTGCTTTTCGTCCCGCGAAGCGACGTTCTGGCGGACCCCTCATGCTCCGGTAGGTTGCTGGACGCTTGGTGCGCCTTAGCCCTTTACCTTTCCGGGTGCCCCCAGACTGACGGGCTGCGTGCGCGGACGGTCCCAGCTGCTTTATACTGACGTGCGGCATGCGGCCGTGAACGCGGATCGCTGGCAGTCTGCAGAAGAAGTCGGGCTGGGGCGGAGCGGTGCTTGCCGCAGCCTCCCGGGCGGGCAAAGGCAATTTTTTCCCCTGAGCGTCCCCAGCCGGTCTGAACCTCTTGCCGTAGCAAGTTCTTGATGGATAGGGCGATACCCTGCGAGCCTGGGCGGGGTTCCCGGTGAAATATGGCGCGTCCCGCACTCGATAACCCGGCCTACTACCTCAATCGCGAACTGTCCTGGCTGGCTTTCAATCACCGTGTCCTCGAAGAGGCCCGCGATGAAAGCAATCCTCTCCTCGAGCGCCTCAAGTTCCTGGCCATTTCCGCCAGCAATCTCGATGAATTCTTCGAGGTGCGCGTGGCCGGCCTGGTGCAGCAGATCGAGGACGGTTACAACGAAGGTGCCGCCGACGGCCTGACCCTGGTCGAGGAACGCGACCAAATCGACCGCGAGACCCACAGCTTCGTGGAGGAACAATACGGAGTATGGAATGACCTGCTCCGCCCCCAGCTTGCCGAGCGCGGCATTCGCGTCCTCGGCCTGCATGAACTGGAGTCCGCCGCCAAATCCTTCATCGAGGAATATTGCGAGCGTGAGCTAGACCCCCTGCTCACTCCCGTTACCGTCGACCCCGCCCATCCCTTCCCGCGCGTCATCAACAAGGCCCTATGCGTGGCGTTTCTTTTGCGCCGCCGCCGCCGCTCGTCCCTCACCTACACTGGCGTGGTCACCGTCCCCCGCGCCCTGCCCCGTCTGGTGCGCTTGCCCTCGGAAGGCACCGACGACTTCATCTTCCTGGCTGACCTCGTGGCCTTCCACGCTTCCCGCATGTACCACGGCTATGACATCGTCTCTGCCGCCGCCTTCCGCGTCACGCGCAACAGCAATCTCTACCTTGCCGAAGAGGAGGCCCGCAGTCTGCTGGAATCGGTTCGTACCGAGTTGCATAACCGGCGCAAAGGCGACGCTGTGCGCATGGAAATCGAGGCCGGAGCCGATCCCGAGATCATCGAGCGCTTGCGCGGCGTCTTCGAAATCGATCCCTGGCAGGTCTTCTCCGTGGACGGCCCCGTCAACCTCTCCCGTCTGTTCAACGTCTACGAGCAGACCCAGCATCCCGAACTCAAATTCCGAACCTTCATTCCCCGCGAGCTGCGTCTCACCGCCAAGTCCCAGGACCTGTTCGAGGAACTCCGCCGCCATGACATTCTGTTGCACCATCCCTTCGACTCTTATGACGCGGTGGTTTCCTTCATCGAATCGGCTGCCGAAGATGACCGCGTCCTGTCCATCAAGCAGACGTTGTACCGCACCAACGAGCAGTCCCTGATCGTCCCCGCGCTCATTGCCGCCGCCGCCAAGAAAGAAGTGACCGCGGTAGTGGAACTCAAGGCCCGCTTTGACGAGGCCTCCAATATCCGCTGGGCCCGCGACCTCGAGGATGCTGGCGTGCAAGTCTTTCACGGCCTGGTCGGCCTGAAAACTCACTGCAAGCTTTCCCTGCTGGTGCGCCACGATCCCGATGGCGTGACCCGTCGGTACCTGCACCTCGGCACCGGGAACTACAACGCCAGTACTGCGCGCATCTACACCGACCTCAGCTTGCTCACCGCCGATCCCCAAATCACCAGCGCCGCGCACGATGTGTTCAGCTTCCTCACCGCCTACGCCGAGCACTCCAGCTACGGGCCCTTGCTGGTCGCGCCCCTGGACCTGGCCGAGAAGTGCCTGGCCCTAATCGAGCGTGAAGCCGAGCATGCTCGGCAGGGCCGCCCCGCCCACATCATCGCTAAGATGAATGCCCTGCTCGACAAGAACGTCATCATGGCCCTCTACCGCGCGTCGCAGGCGGGCGTGGACATTGATCTGCTCGTCCGCGGCATCTGTGCTCTGCGCCCCGGGGTTCGCGGCGTCAGCGACCGCATCCAAGTGCGCAGCATCGTGGGCCGCTTCCTGGAACACAGCCGCGTCTACTATTTCGCCAACGGCGGCGCTGAGGAGGTGTACATCGGAAGCGCCGACTGGATGCCGCGCAACCTCTACGAGCGCGTCGAGGTCCTGACCCCGCTACGCGATCCCATGCTGCGCGAGCGCGTGCACCAGGAAATTCTCGACTGCTATCTGGCCGATAACCTGAAGACCCGCATCCTCCAGAAGGACGGCACCTACGCTCGCGCCTGGCAGGCGCCCGGCCAACGTCACGTCAAGCCTCGGGCAGGCGCCGGCTTCAATGCCCAGGAATTCCTCATCGCCTTGGCGGAAGGGAAGCAGCCGCTGGATGCCATCCCCAAAGCGCCCGTGCGCGCCCACCGCCGCATGGCAGTTGGAAAGGAACGATAAGCCCCGATGATCGTCTACCTTCTCCGCCACGCCAGTGCTGGCCAGCGTCTGGCTAGTCCCAAAAAGGACGAGAAGCGCGCCCTCGACAAGGAAGGCATCGAGCAGTGCGGCTACGTCGGCCGCGCCCTCGCCGCCCTCGACGTGCAAGTCGACATCATCATCTCCAGCCCTCTTAAGCGCTCTACCCAGACGGCTGCCCTGGTCGGCAACGAGATGGGCCATGAGGGTAAACTTCAGATCGAAGCCGCCCTCCGTCCCCAGGCCAGCTTTGCTGACTTCCGCAAAATGCTGGACAAGTACGCCTCTCAGGAAGCCGTCCTGGTCGTCGGCCACAACCCCAACCTCAGCGAGTTCCTCGGTCGCCTGGTGAGCCAGACCGGCTGCGAAGCATCGCTCGACCTGCGCAAAGGCGCGGTTGCCCGGGTGGAATTGCGCCGCAATTCCGGCTCCTTGCATTGGTGCCTGACGCCCAAAATCCTCCGCTCCCTCTACGCCGCCGCTACCGAAAGTTCCCGTCCGAACAGTTCGCGAAAGTAGGCCCGGTCCTTTTCCATGGCCCACAACTCCAGGTCCGCCCCCTGCCGGCTGGAAACCAGCGTCAGCCGGACGCTGCCATCGTGCACCGCCACCCGCGATTTCTGCACCGAGCGGCTCCGTCCCAGGTTCATCGCCCGCGCCAGCCGTAGCAGCATTGATGCCTTCGCCACCCACGCCTGTTCCCCCGGCAGCAGCCCCTTCATCGGCGGATCCCCCGGCGTGGGCCGTGACTTGCCCAGATAACGTGCGATGGCGGCGATGATCCGCCGCTGCTTCGGCGTGTAGCCCAGAATCTCTGAATTGGCGATGATGTAGTGGGTATGCCGGTGCCGCCCATTGCGGTTTACAAAATCTCCCACCTCGTACAGCATGGCCGCCGCCGAGAGCCATTCCCGATACTCCGGCGGCAGCCGGTGCACGGACTTCAACTCCGTGAACAACTGCATCGCCGACTGCCGTACCTCCAAGGCATGCCCCATGTCCACGCGGTAGTGCTCCACCGCTTGGCGGATCGAATCCCATCGCTCCGATTCGATCTGCCTTCCAGAACGCGTGCTGCGGTCGTACTCCGCCGCCATCTGCGCCAGTAGCCCGTCGCGCAACCCCAGGGGTGAATAGCGGAAAGTCCGCAGCTGCAGCCGCTCCATCAGTTCGTGGTAGGCCGACGCTCCCGCCACGATGATCTCCGCCCGCCGTGGCCCGATCCCCTGGATCTTTTGTCGTTCCTCCAGGGGAAGCCCACTCAGGCGCTTGTTGATCAGCCGCATCTCAGCCAGCGTCACCGCCAGCGTCCGCCGCCGCCTCCCGCTGAGCAGGTGGCTTGCCGCAGCCGCCAGGGCCGCGGCCGTTCCCGATGTCGCGATGGCCGTACGCACTCGCGTCCGGACGATCTTTTCCCGCACCCTCCTCACTTCCCGCGCCACGAAACCCTGGAGCCGTTGCAGCTCTCCCTTGCGCGGCGGGTCATGCTGCAGAAACTCGTTTGTCAGCCGTACCGCTCCGAGCGGCAAGCTCGTTGTGGTGTGGATGTGCCCCCGGCGCGATAACGTCAGCTCGCAGCTGCCACCGCCCAAGTCGATCATCAGGATGGTCAAAGTGTTGAGGTGAAGGTTGGAAATCAGTCCCAGATGAATGAGCCGCGCTTCCTCCAGCCCCGAGATGATCTCCACCGTCCATCCCGTGGCCGAACGTACCCACTCCAGAAACGACCGCGAGTTGCGCGCGTCACGCAGCGCGCTGGTGGCCACCACCCGCACCGAGTCCGCGCCCAGCCGTTGCGCGGTGCGGTGAAATCGGCGCAGCACTTTGATGGTCTCCGCCATCGCTTCCGGAGAAAGAAAATTGGTGCGGAAGACACCTTCACCCAACCGCGTGACTTCGCGGTCTTCATGGATGGCCCGCAGCCCGCGCCCGCGCAAACGCGCAACCTTCAGCCGGACGGAATTGGACCCAATGTCAACCGCGGCGAAGGTCGGCATACGTTCGCGGCGTCAGGGCTGAAGTCCCTGGGCCTCCCGCCTTCTCTCATCTCACAAACCCAACCGCCGACGCAACCCGAAAACCCATTCGGCCTGTGGAAGAGTAGACGCGATTCGCGTCCCACACCATCGCTGGAACCACGGCAGTGTTCTGCGCGAACGATCCTCGCCCGGCCTACGGTGCCGCCCTGTCCCGTCGGCGTTCTCCTACGCACGTGGGGCGGACGCCCTCATCCCCCCACTGGACTCGTAGCTCGACAGCCGGCCACTGCACGGTTCATCGCCCGGGTGGGCGACGTGAAGTCAGATGAGATTCGAAGTCCGGCCGTTGATTAGCCGCGAGCACCGCTCAAAGAGGAAGCCATAAGGGAAAAGGTCCGGTTGGAGCAGCGTTTCTCCGCGCTGCGGGGCTTTTCTTTCGAACGCGAGGCTCTCCCGCCAACATCCGGCCTCTAGGCCACCCTAGCCGTAGGCCCCGCCGCCCAAGCGCTCACCGCGCCCGAGCTTTTCCGGGGTTTCACTTCACCCAGAAACTCCGCCCGCCCCGCCGCCAGCACCTGCACCGCGTGGCGGAACTTTACCTGCGTCAGGTTGCGCAACGCGGCTACCAGAGACGATTCGCGCACGCCGCCGAACCGCTGCTCGGCGCCCGTGGTCAGTACCAGCCAGTCGTGCCAGTCTCCCACCGCGTCCTGCACGCGCCGCAGCCGGCTGATCAGCTGCTCGCGCCGCGCCGACTTGGGTGCGAATTCCGCCAGATAGCGGGCCTGCTTGGTAGCCCTCCGGTAAGCATGCAATATCTCTTCGGTGATCGGCTCCTGCTTGCGGCACGCGCTGCCAAACAAACCCAGAGCCAGCGCCAGCGGATCGCTCCCTTCCTGCACCCGTAGCCGTGACTGGGCTTTTCTCAGCCTCCGCCGCAGTTCCCTCAAGGTCTTCCGATCCAGGGCCTCATGCCAGCGCTGCTCCTGCCTCCGGCGGTTCTCCGCCAGCACCGAGGCCAGCTCCCTCTGGCGGCGCGGCTCCTGCGAGGTCTTCAGGCTGCGCAGCACCGCTAGCTGCACATCGAGGTCGCGCACCTTTCCCGCCCGGCGCCGCAACCGGGAGAGCGACTTGAGCAATCTCTTCTCGTTGTTGCCTTGCTTTTCTCGGAGATGAATCAGCAGCGTCTCCAGCCGCCGCGTGTAGGTGCGGAAGTCGTGAATATCGCGCGCCTCCGGTTTCACCCCGAGCCGGTTCAGTTCGTGATCAAGCCTGGCAAAGACAAGTCGGACCTGTTCGTGCTCAACTGGCATAGGGCAGACCGTCGGGTGACCCGGGGAGGAAGTCGGACTATCCGTAGAAGTAGAACAAGGGCGGGATCTCCACCCGGCTCACCGCTTCCAAAAAGCAAGTCATTTTAACATTGCTGTAACACGCTTCTGCTAGCGTCGCCTGGATGGCCAACCAAGCTCTGCCCCGCCCCCAGGTGCCCGGTCCCCAACCTGTTGCCGGGGCTGGAGTTAAGGGTGCACAGGGCACGCGCGTGAGCCCCCTGGTTTCCGCCCCGGACGGGGTCATGGCCGACCGCGCCTTCATGGGCCTGATCTTTAGCTGCGCCTTTGCCGTCCTCCTCATCCTCATCCTCATCGTTTACGAACTCGTCCTTCGCTCCCAGCTTTCCTGGCACGCCTTCGGCTGGAAGTTCTTCGGCGGGCAGGACTGGGACCCGGTCAGCGAACAGTTCGGTGCCTTGCCTTTCATCTACGGGACTCTGGTCTCCTCCCTGCTCGCCCTCATACTGGCGGTTCCTCTTTCCATCGGGGTGGCCGTGTTCACCACCGAAATGTGTCCGCGTTGGCTGCGCGGGCCGCTTTCCTTCACCGTGGAATTGCTGGCCGCCATTCCCAGCGTCATCTACGGACTGTGGGCCATTTTTGTGCTCGTGCCCATCTTGCGGAGTTATGTCCAGCCTTTCCTCGCCAAAAGCCTCGGCTGGACCGGACTCTTCAGTGGCCCGCCCTACGGCATCGGCATGCTGGCAGCGGGAATCATTCTCGCCATTATGATCGTGCCCATCATCTCCTCCATCACCCGTGAAGTGCTGGCCGTCGTGCCTCAGCACCAGCGGGAAGCCGCGCTGGCTCTGGGCGCCACTCGCTGGGAGATGATCCGCATGGCTGTCCTGCGCAACGCTCGCGCCGGCATCGTCGGGGCCATTATCCTGGGCTTGGGCCGCGCGCTCGGCGAGACCATGGCAGTCACCATGGTCATTGGCAATCGCCCGGAAATCTCCGCTTCGCTGTTTGCCCCCGGCTACACCATGGCCAGTGTTCTGGCCAACGAGTTCAGCGAAGCGACCGGGGATGTCTACCTGTCGGCGCTAATCGAGATCGGGCTAGCCCTGTTCCTGGTCACCATCATCGTCAACGCCCTGGCCCGCTTCATGGTCTGGAGCGTGACCCGTGGCACGCCGGTGAGAAGCAATGCCTAGAACTGCCACCAAGTCGGTTCCCGCTCACCGGATCGCCGAGATCAGCCTCTGGCGCCGCGCCCGGAATCAGGCTGCCACGAGCTTCGCCGTCGCCACCGTGGTCGTCGTGCTCGTCCCGCTGGTGGCAATCTTCGCTTATCTGGTCTACAAGGGCCTCGGGTCGATCAACTGGGCATTCCTGACGCAGACTCCCAAGCCTCCCGGCGAAGCGGGCGGCGGCATGGCGAATGCCATCGCCGGATCTGTGCTCATTCTTGGCATCGGCAGCCTGCTGGGTGTGCCCCTCGGAATTGGCGCGGGAATTTATCTGGCGGAATTCGGGCGCAATCGTTTTGGCGACAGCATTCGCTTTGTCTCCGACGTCTTGAACGGCGTGCCCTCGATCGTCATCGGCATCGTGGCCTATGCCATCGTGGTGTTGCGCCAAAAGCACTTCTCGGCGCTGGCCGGCGGCACCGCGCTGGCCATTATGATGGTGCCCACCATCACCCGCACGACCGAAGAAATGATCCTGCTGGTGCCGAACGCCCTGCGCGAGGCCGCCTACGGCCTGGGCATTCCCCGCTGGCGCACCACGCTCTCCATCGTCCTGCGCACGGCAACTTCCGGCGTAATCACCGGGGTCATGCTGGCCTTCGCCCGGGTCGCGGGAGAAACCGCGCCCCTGCTGTTCACGGCTTTCGGCAACCAGTTCTGGAACTGGAAGCTGGGGCAGCCCACTGCCGCTTTGCCTCTGCAGATTTTCACTTACGCCATCTCGCCCTATGACGACTGGCACCGCCAGGCCTGGGCCGGCGCGCTCGTCCTGATCATCCTGATCGTGGGAGCGGTGGCGGCGGTGCGCGTGGCGGTGCGCCACGGCACGCTTGGAGGAGTAATGTAAGCGCTATGGGAGTCGGCATCCAAGTTGAGCATCTCAATGCCTGGTATGGCAAAAGCCACGCCCTGCACGATATCAACCTCAAGATTGAGGCCAACCACGCCACCGCTCTGATCGGGCCTTCCGGGTGCGGCAAGTCCACCTTCATCCGCTGCCTCAACCGCATGCACGAGACCACTCCCGAGGCGCGCGTGGAAGGCACGGTGAAGATCGGCGAGCTCGATGCCTACGACGGCACCTCGCCCACCCAGCTCCGCCGCCGCATCGGCATGGTCTTCCAGAAACCCAACCCGTTTCCCGCCATGTCCATCTTCGATAACGTCGCCGCCGGTCTCAAGCTCAACGGCTACCGTGACCGCAAGCATCTGGCCGAGATCGTCGAGCGTTCCCTGCAGTCCTCCGCACTGTGGGACGAGGTCAAGGACGTCCTTCACAAGAAATCCGGCGCCAGCCTCTCCGGCGGCCAGCAGCAGCGCTTGTGCATCGCCCGCGCTCTCGCCGTCGAGCCCGAGGTGCTGCTGATGGACGAGCCCTGCTCCGCCCTCGACCCCATCTCCACCGGCAAGATCGAGGAGCTGATCTTTCAGCTCAAGGAGCAGTACACCATCGTCATCGTGACCCACAATATGCAGCAGGCAGCCCGGGTCGCGGAGTACACTGGATTTTTTTTATTGGGTAAGCTGGTCGAGTACGACCGGACGGAGAAGATCTTCACCAATCCCTCCGACAAGCGTACCGAAGACTACATTACAGGCAGGTTTGGATAATGCGTACGCGCTTTCAGCAGGGTCTCGACGAGCTGCGGCAGAAGTTGCTCCGCATGGGCGGGCTGGCCGAGCAGGCGGTGGAACGCGCCTGCCAGGCCTACCAGGAACGTGACTTGACACGCTGCCAGATGGTGCTGGAGGGCGAAAGCCAGATCAACCGCTGCGAGCGCGAGATCGACGAACTCGCCTTCGATCTGCTCGCCATGCAGCAGCCCATGGCCGTGGACCTGCGCTTCATCCTCGCCGTCACCAAGATTAACGCCGACCTGGAACGCGTGGGCGACCAGGCTGTCAACATCGCCGAGCGCGTCATGGACATGGTCGGGCTGCCCGCCGCCGATCTGCCCGTCGACATTGCCCGCATGTCCGCCGCCGTCAGCGCCATGGTGCGGCGCGCGCTCGAATCCTTCATCGAGGGCAAGGCCGAGCTCGCCCAGGCCGTCCTCGAAATGGATAACGTAGTCGACCGCATGCGCGACGAGGCCTTCATCACCCTGGTGAAGACCATGAACGATCACCCCGAACTTACACGCCAGGCGCTGGATGCGCTCCTCGTGGCACGCAATCTCGAGCGCGTTGCCGATCACGCCACCAACATCTCCGAAGATGTCATCTTCTGGGTCCGGGGCGCCGACGTCCGCCACAACGTCGCGCTCGAAGGCGGCGATCAGCAGAGCCCGCAGCAACCCACTGCCCAACCGGCGGTTACCGAGAGCCACTGAAGGCCGACTTGAGCACCGTGAAAACTGGGAGCGGCGGACGTCCTTGCCCGTCCAGCTCGAAATGGTGCCTGCCTCCCGCCGGCTGCCCCGAGGGCATCCTGCCCTCGCCCCCGGTCTGGCGCCAACCTTCTCCCTCAGCGGTGCCCGGGGCGGCGCCCGATCCGACAGGCAACAGAGGGCGAATCGTCCAAGCGGGTAAGAGTGAAACCCACGGCGCAAGTCAGGGATAAACGTGAAAAAATGACCCCGCCCTGAACCGGCAGAAAAACTGATGTCTACGCGGCCACTTCCTGGAGAACTCGTGAAGCCTCTCGCCATCCTGCCTGCTATTCCCCTCGCCGCCCTCCTGCTCGTCGCGCAGCAGGCTCGCCACCAGTCCGACCTTCGCCTCCCCACCAGCAAGCGGCTGAATTCCTCCCCCGGCCGACTCGACCATGTCAATAGTTTCCCGGTGACCCTTGTGCTCAGTCCCGATGGACGCTATGCCGCCATGCTCAACGATGGCTACGGCACGCAGCAAAGCCGCGTCCGCCAGTCCATCTCGGTGCTAGATCTCGAGAAGAACGCGGTTACCGATTTTCCCGACGATCGCCTAGGCGAGGACGCCCACCAGAGCTACTACGTGGGAATGGCCTTCAGCACCGACGGTAAGCATCTCTACGCCTCCATGGGCTCCATCACCGACCCCACCGGGGAGAAGCCAAAGGACACCGGCAACGCCATTGCCGTCTATGGCTTCGCGGCTGCGAAGGTGACGGCGGAACGCCTCATCAAGCTCGCACCGCAGAAACTGGCCGCGGGCAAGTGGGTGGCGAAGGGATTGTTCATCACGCCCCGGGGCACGGCCATCCCCTATCCCGCGGGCCTCGCCGTGGTCCCGGGCCCGCGCGGCGAGCGCTTGCTCATCGCCAATAATCTTGCGGACAACGCCGTCCTCATCGACGCTGCCAGCGGCGAGGTCCTTCAGAGCATCGACCTGAGCACGAACCCGCTGGTTCCCTCGGCCTATCCCTACGCCGTGGCCGTCTCCGGCGACGGCCGCCGCGCCTGGTGCAGCCTATGGAACGCCTCCCGCGTAGCCGAGCTCGATCTTGGCAGCGGAAAGATCACCCGCTGGATTCCGCTCCAGCAACCGGCTTCCCCCACCGCCCCCGGCTCGCATCCCACCGCGCTCCTGCTCAGTCCGGATGAGAAGCATCTCTACGTGGCACTTTCCAACACCGACCTGGTCGCCGCCGTCGCGACCGCGACCGGCGAGCCCGACGCCTGGTTCTCAACCCGTCTCCCCGGGCAGAACTACGGCGGCACTGCGCCTGTAGCTCTCGCCTTGTCCGGGGACGCGAAGCGCCTGTTCGTCGCTGCCGCCAGCTTGAACGCGGTGGCCGTCTTTAACACGGCGGGCGCTTCGGGAGACAAGCCGCAGACCGCCCTCGGCTTCCTCCCCACCGACTGGTGGCCGAGCGCCCTCGCCGTGCACGCCGGCGACCTGCTGGTGGCCACTGCCAAGGGCCAGGGTACCGGTCCCAACAGTGCGCCGAACAGCTTCTACGAGGGGCGCCGCCGTCGCGAGCATCCTTACATCCCAACTCTGATGTACGGTTCGATCGCCCGCCTCCACCTGGCCGATGCGGAGAAGAATCTCGCGGAACTGACCGCGCAGGTGGAAGAAAGCAATCTCTTTCGCAACGATCCCGGCAAGCTGCTGTTCCGCAGCGGCCCCAATCCCATCAAGCACGTGATCTACATCATCAAGGAAAACCGCACCTACGACCAGGTCTTCGGCGACCTCGGAGTCGGCGACGGCGATCCCGCGCTCACCCTGTATGGCGAACAGATCACGCCCAACGAGCACAAGCTCGCCCGCCAGTTCGGCGTGCTCGACAACTTCTACGATAGCGGGGAGGTCTCAGGCGACGGCCATGTATGGTCCACGGCGGCCATCGCCAGCGACTACAACGAGCGCAACTGGCAGATCGCCTATCGCGGCCACGAGCGCACCTACGACTTCGGCGGGCTGGTGGCCGATGAGATCGCCCTGGATCGCGGCATCCCCAACGTCGATTCTCCCCAGACCGGCTATCTCTGGGTCAACGCCGCCGAACACGGCATTTCCTATCGCGATTACGGAGAGTTCATCGACACCGAGTTCTGCCCTGAGCACCAGGCCGCGCCCGCACCCAAGCAAAATCCTCCGGCGCCGTGTGAGCGCAACGCCATCCGCCAGGGCGAACCGCTGCCCCGCAACCTCGGCCAACCCAAAAACGGACCCAGCCCCTACCCCTGGCCCGTTCCCTTGAGCAAACACACCCAGGCTCCGATGGCCGAACTGCGCGACCATACTGATCTCGAGTATCCAGCGTTCAACGTGGACTATCCCGACCAACTGCGCACTGACGAATTCCTCAATGAGTTCGCCGCCTTCGTCACAGCACGCCAGGAAGGAAAGGGAACGGAACTGCCCAGTCTCATCATCATGCATCTGCCCAACGATCACACCGGCGGCACCCGCCCGGGCAAACCAACTCCCGCCGCCTCGGTCGCCGATAACGATCTCGCCGTGGGAAGAATCGTCGAGGCTGTTTCCCGCAGCCCCTACTGGGACGACACTGCGATCTTCATCCTCGAAGATGACGCCCAGGATGGAGCCGATCACGTCGATGCCCACCGCTCCCTGGCCCTGCTCATCAGCAAGTACGCGCCCTTCTCACCCAAGCCTGTGGTCGACCACGCCTTCTACACGACGGTGAGCGTCGTCCATACCATCGAAGCGCTGCTCGGACTGCCGCCCATGAATCTCTACGACGGCTATGCCCCGCTGATGACCGGTCCACTTTCCGGGGCCGGTAACCAGCCCACTTTCACTGCTGACACCCGCAACCTCGACAACGGCTTCATCTACCGCACCAACGCCAAATCCGCTCCCGGAGCGAAACAGTCCGAGCGCATGGACTTCACCCGTCCCGATGCCGCTGACGCGCACGCGCTCCATGCCATCCTGTGGCGCGACCGCAAGGGCGACACACCCATGCCCGCTGCCCGCCACACCGTGATCCCTGCCCGAGCAGAGCGCGACGACTGAGCCATCGGATCACGGGTGTGGCGCACGGGCGCCAGATGAGGGCAGGAGCCTGCAGGAACCCGCGTCTTGAGGGGCGGCGCCTCAGCGCCTCTTCATCAGCCCTCTGCTGATTTATCCGTCCCCGTCACCCCATGGGGCAATGATTGCCCCGGGTGTTGTACCTCCTGGGGCGCAAAGTGCTGCCTACGCGTCAGTCGGGTATTCCAGCAGGCCAGAGATCCTGGCTGCCACTTCGCGGACGATCGATCACAAATGATTTACCATTTTCCCCGCCTGATCCGGTCCAGGTCTTGCTTCGATGAAAACTTCGCTCTTTCGTTCTACCGCCCTCACCCTGGTTCTCGCTATCGGGGCCGCGGTCGCGCCAGCCAATGTCGACCCCAAAAAGGGCCGGGTCACCGCCAACCCTACCAAGGGCATCAGCTATTCGCTCGACCAGGAGGTTCAGTTGGGCCGGCAAGCCTCGGCCGAGATCCAGAAAGACCTGCCGCTGCTGCCCGCGAACCATCCCACTTCGAAGTACATCAAGGCGCTCGGCGAGAAGCTGGCCGCCACGGCGCCGGGATACAAGTTCCCCTACACCTTTCGCGTGGTGAAGCAGAAGGAGATCAACGCCTTCGCCATGCCGGGCGGACCGATCTACATGAACGTGGGAACGATCGAAGCCGCCAGCGAAGCCGAACTGGCTGGTGTGATGGGCCACGAAATCGCGCACGTCGTGATGCGCCATTCCGCGCGCCAGGCGTCGAAGCAAGCCAAGGCGCAGCTGCCGCTGGCCATCCTCTCGGGCGTGCTGGGCGTGGGCGTCGGTGGCTGGGCGGGTTCGCTGGCGCAGATGGGCATCTCCCTGGGCGCCGGTTCGGTGTTTATGAAGTACTCCCGTGACGCCGAAACGGAAGCCGACATGGTGGGCACGCAGATCATCTACGACACCGGCTACGACCCGCGCGCCATGGTAACGTTCTTCGAGAAGCTGCCAAAGCAACAGGGCGGCGCTGGTGGTCCAAGCTTCCTCGCGTCTCACCCGGATCCAGGCGACCGTGCCAAGAATGTAGCCGGCATCCTGTTGCGCTTTCCCCCCAAACAGTATCCGCGGGGCGACAGCCCTGAATTTCTCGCCGCCAAGCAAGCCTTGTCGGATGTGACCGCTCAAACCGACGCCCAGACCGCAGCCACCGAGCCCCTCGTCTGGTTGAAGCGCCTCACGGCCCAGGAATTCGCCGCCAGCCCAACTTCCAAGAGCTTCGACCACACAGCCTATCGCGTCTCCTACCCAGAGAACTGGCGCCTCAAGGGAGACCGCAATACCTCAGTCACGATCTATCCCGAAGGCGGTGCCTCTGACGAGTCGGTGGCCTACGGAGCGATTCTGAGCGGCTTCCAACCCGGGCGGGACGGGAACCGGCTGGATGAGGCTATGCAGCAACTGGTGCAGTCGGTGCAGGACACGAATCCCAATCTGAAGCCCGCCGGAAAGACCGTAGATCTGAGCGTGAGCGGCAGAGCGGCCCAAGCTCTGGAATTCCTGGGCACATCCGCCGTCACTGAACACAACAAGCCAATTCCCGAACGGGTACGCCTCATTGCTCTGCAGGGAAAGGGAAACATGGTGCTCTACCTGGTTTTCGTCGCTCCGGACGGGGATTTCGACGCGCTTCGACCCAGCTTTGACGGCATGGTGCGCAGCTATCAGGTGCGGTGATGCGGCACTTGCTCCGGGCCCGCCCCTCCTCCTGGAACACACCCGAGCCACTGGCAAAGGCCGGGATCGTGGCCCAGCCCACGATTTTCCGGATAACCCGCTGCAACCTTCTGGCGTCAAAGGGACTAGATTCCGGAATTGCGCTGAGAAACCAAGCGTATAATCGGAATGTCTGAAGAGCCCAGGTTCAGGGGCAGAGTGGAGTGGTTTATGAAGCTACGCCTGTTGCCAGGAACCGCTATGCTGGCTGCCCTGCTGTGGACCCCGCTGGTTTTCACACAGCAGTCAGATCCCGCCCAGCCGCAAAATTCCACCTCGCCACAACCGACCCTGAACCGCCCACAGGCCGACACCACTGCCCCGCAGCCGGATGCGTCCAAACAACAGCCCGGCACCGGAACCCAGCCCGACGCAACCAAGCAACCCACGGCCCCAGCAGATGCGAATGCCCAGCAACCGGGCGCCCTTCCCCCGGTGGTCGAGCAACCCGATGACAGCCGGGTTAAGCACGACGGCAGCAAAAGCGATGTCAACGCCATCGGCAATCGCAACGTGGGCAAGCGCGGCCTGGGCGACTGGTATTCGCTGGACAGCGAGATTCGCATGGGCAAGTCCTATGCGCAGCAGGTGGAGGCCAGCGCCAAGCTCATCCGTGATCCCGTCATCACCGAGTACGTGAACCGGATCGGGCAAAACCTGGTGCGTAATTCCGACGCCCAGGTGCCGTTCACCATCAAGGTGATCGACTCCGACGAGGTCAACGCCTTCGCGTTGCCCGGCGGATTCTTCTACGTGAACTCTGGACTGATCCTGGCAGCGGACGAAGAAGCCGAACTGGCGGGTGTCATGGCGCATGAAATCGCGCACGTGGCCGCTCGTCATGCCACGCGCCAGATGACGCGGGCGCAGTGGGCGAACCTTGGGACCATCCCGCTGATCTTCGTGGGCGGCGGCATCGGCTATGCCGTGCGCTCGGTGGCTAGCCTGGCCTTACCCATGACGTTCCTCAGCTTCTCGCGCGGCTTCGAGTCCGAAGCCGATTACCTCGGGCTGCAATACATGTATAAGTCGGGCTACGATCCCAACGCGTTCGTACAGTTTTTCGAGAAGTTGCAGGCCCGCGAGAAGAAGAAACCGGGAACGCTGGCCAAGGCTTTCTCCACCCACCCGCCTACTCCGGACCGCATAGCCAAGTCGCAGGACGAGATCGCCCGCATTTTGCCTGCCCGGCCGCAGTACATCGTGACCACCTCGGAATTCGACCAGGTGAAGGCGAGGCTAGCGGCGCAGGAGAATCGCCGCAAGCTGGTCGAACCCAAGGATGGCAACAAGCCCAGCCTGCGGCGCGCCTCCACCGACAAATCGGGCAGCGACCAGAAGCAGCCCGACGACGATCGGCCCACCTTGCACCGGAGGGATGATTCTGACTAAGCGACGGACAGCGGTCGGCGCGCCCGACTTTTAGTTCTCATCGCCCGTCGGGTTCCCGTCCCTTCGGCTGGCCTGTGCCCGATTCCTGATTCGACTGGCTCGGGTTTCCTCGTTTCACCCCTCTTGCGTCAGCTTCACTCTCCGCGTCGCCGTGTCTGGACCCGTAAGGCATGGTGATGTCGCAAGGCACCTCGGGTGACCGCTTACCCATGCAGATTGGAATACCGGGTGACGCGCTGACTGGGCCGGAATTGGCATAGCCTCGTACCTCCCCTCCGAGGGGTAGATTGGGTATCGGTTCGACACCGCAGGGCCGCTCTTGTGCAGTCTCGCTCAGCGCCTTACGGACCATGGCAAGGTGCTTGGCCGGCTCGGGCGCCTCCACGACAGTGCTGGCGCGAACGAGGAAATGGCGAGAAAATGGCCGGCCCGGGGTATCGCCAGCCAATGTCTGGCGTTTCTCCGCCGGGACCCGTCGCTGGGACCGGCAGGTTAGAAGTCAAGGAGGGAAACATGACGTCTTTGCCAAAAATCAGGCTGCTTGCGGGGTTCGGGCTCATCCTCTGTCTGTTGACGACTGGCCTGGCCAGCCGTGCCAGCGCGCAGAAAGAGGAGGGTTCGGACCGGCATTTCCGGCTGCGCAGCTCGCAGTTCAAGAACCACGCCACTCTGCCTATCGTCACCATCTTCAACAACCTATCCAATGGCGTGAACACGTGCTCCATCGATGGAAGTCCGGGAGGTGATCAGTCGCCCGAGCTTTCCTGGACGGGTGCGCCGCGACACACCCGCACTTTTGTGCTGGTCGACTACGATGTCACTGCAGCCTTCACGCACTGGGGCATGTACAACATTGTGGGGTCCATCAGCGAGTTGCCGGCGGATGCGGGAGTGGCGGGCAGTCCTTACGGAATGCAGATCGTCAACGACTATTTCCTAGGCGCGCAGTACGATGGTCCCTGCCCGCCAACCAATGTTGCGCCGTTCGTCCATCACTATGTCTTCACGCTGTACGCGCTCGACGTCGAGTTGAAGTTGCCGAGCTCGAGCAATTTCCCAGCGACTGCCGAGACTCTGTATCACGCCCTGATCGATGCCGCACGACGAGGCCATATCCTGGGCAGCGCTTCGCTTACCGGACTGTACTCGAGCACGCCGACATCGAACTAGGCGATCCTCTGAGAACGGCTCTTGACCGCAGAAAACGCCGTGGAACCGCGAAGGAGGGAGGGCGAAGCAAGAGCAGACTTCTGGGGAGGTTGCTTCTGTGGCACCGCGGGATCTGAAATTGCCGTGCTCTGAAGCACAAAAGCCGCGAGCAGGACTCGCGGCTTGGCGGAGGGTTGTGCGGGCGTAAACTTCAGGCTTCCTTCGTGGCGAAAGCTGCCACGCGGTGGCTTGCAGCGGGCTCGGTTACAACCTTCATGCTCTGCCAGTCGTAGGGAAACTCGCGTCCGCAATCCAGGCAGACGACATAAGTGCCGGTAACACCGGCAGCCACGCAGCCGCGGTGCGCGGCATGACGAACCGTGATAGGAAAGCTGTAGTGCAAGTGCCAGCATCCGAATAGGGTATCGAAAACCTTCGATAACATCGCGCACCTTCCTTTCCCAGAGCCGGCAAAGCAGCCTGCAGCCAAATCAACTCGAGATCTGCTGGATTAGATTCCGGGGAGCGCGAAAAGGTTCGATCCGGCGCAGGCCGGATGTGCAGCCGATTCGACACATGGGGTCGAACCGAAGGCAGGCCAAGCGCTAAGCCATGTCAGGGAGATAACTCGCGCTCAGGTTTGCTGGCTTTTCTTGTAACCCTGGCACTTGGCCATGATGGCGGTGCGCAGGCGAACGCGCAGATCGTCAGGTAGTTCGTAGAGTTCGGAGTCGCGATAGATCTCGATGGTCTTGCGGGTGGTGTCGCAAACCACATAGCAGTTGTGACACCAGGCCAGATGATCTTCGAGTTCGGCCTTGGTGCGATCGTCGAGCGCACCATCCAGATAGTTGGTGAGCTCTTGCAGGAATTCAGAACATTTCACTGTGTTGCATCTCCGGTCTCTCGTTTCTGGAAGTAACGGCTCAGCCGCTCCCGAAGCTGCAGCCGAGCCCGCAACAACCTCGATTTCACCGCCGGAATGCTGAGACCCAGCGCCTCAGCCGTTTCCTCGGTCGAGAGACCTTCCACGTCTCTGAGCACGAACACCGTTCGAAAGCTCGGGGGAAGTCCCTGGATGGTGCGCGTCAGTATCTCCCGCAACTCCGACTGCTTGTACAGTTGCTCCGGATTCGGACTCCAGTCCGCGATCTCCCGCGGTAGAGAATCTTCTTCCGTTTTTACGTCCTCGTCCAGCGAAACCATGCGCTCGGGCCGACGCCGGCGCAGCTTCATCAGCGCCTCGTTGACCGCAATGCGCACGAGCCAGGTGTAAAACTTCGACTGGCCCTGAAACTGAGCGAGATTCCCGTACGCCTTCAGGAAAGCATCCTGCACCACATCTTCCGCGTCTTCGCGGTTCTGCGTGATGTGCTGTGCGATCCGAAACACGTTACGGTCGTAGCGCCGGACCAGCTCCTCGAATGCGGAAACATCGCCGCTCTTGGCCGCCTGCACCAGCGCCATTTCGTCGCTGACAGGCTCATCTAGTTTGGGTTGGATGGCGCCCATAGTTCTGACGATGCAGTATTTTGAGACCCCACAGGAAACACAGGACTGTTATTTTACTTGGTAACCGCACATCGCGCGATGGCTTTTGCAGATACCCGACTGCCACAGTTTGCGATAGAGTTCCGGAGAAGGCAAACCCGCGCCGGGGGAACACGTCCTAAGGGTACCTCGCCGAATGCGTGCAAGTACCGTATAATCAAGAGTTAACCCGACTTGCAAAGACTCCCTGCGCGGGGCAACGAAAATGGCGGACGCGAACGGCATGGAACACGTAGTGGAGCGCGTAGTCTCGCAAGTGCTCGAGGGACATGTGTCCCAGCTTCGCGAGGAGCTGGTGCGACGCGTGCTCGCCGAACTGCCCGCGGAACTGCAAGAAGGCGCAGGAGCCGCCGGGGAGAGCGATACTGCGCACGAGCTGCTGCGCGCCGTGGTCGCGATCCACGCTGGAAGCACACAAAAGGAAATCCTGCGCGCGCTGCTTGACCATGTGGCACAGTACTGCGGGCGGACCGCGCTGTTCGTGATCAGGAGCGGGGCCACAACCGGCTGGCAGGGGCGGGGATTCGAAGACAACGATTCCATCCGGGACTTCCACCTGGAAGTAGGGCGCGGCCTGCCGCAGCGCGTGCTCGAAGAAAGGGCTTCCTACAGCGGGCAAGTCATCGACATGGACCCGCGCTTCGTGGATCTCTGCGGCAAACCGGCGGAGGAGCCGGTGTTGATGCTCCCCTTGTTGCTGAAGGACCGGGTGGCAGCGCTGGTGTATGCCGACAGCGGCCTGGAAGCGGGGCGGAGGCTGCAATCGGCGCCGATCGAGTTGCTGGTAGCGGCGGCTGGCGCCTGGCTGGAGTTGATGTCGTTGCGCAAGCAGGTCCCGCGCGAAGGCGCCGCACCCCCCGAGAAAGCCGAGGCCGCCGCGGCGCAGACAGTAGGGCAGTTCAGCGATCCTTTTGCCGGGCATGCACCCCGGCACGCCGCCGCGGCCGCCGCCGGGGCAACGGAGATTGTCTCGGCGCCGCCCGCCCACCCCGACGAGGCGCCGGTGAGCGCCCCCGGCGCGGCGTCAGAACCTGAGTCCGAGGTTCACAGAAAGGCTCAGCGCTTCGCGCGCCTGCTGGTGGATGAGATCAAGCTCTACAACCAGGCCAAAGTGGCCGAAGGACGTAAGAACAAGGACCTCTACGACCGCCTGAAGGATGACATTGAAAAGAGCCGCACCACTTACAAGAAGCGCTACGGAAACACGGCGGCGACGGATTACTTCCAGGCTGAACTGGTGCGCAGCTTGGCCGAGGACGATGTCTCTGTCATGGGCGCGAATTTCCGGCGGTAGAGTGCGAGTGTTGCGGCGTGGGCCACGGTTGATTCTTCTGCTGATCCTGGGGATTCCCAGCATGCCGGCGGGCCCGCCCGCGTTCGCGGCAGGGCAAAGCAGCGGTTCCGGTGGTGCCAGCAAGAGTTCCTCTTCTTCCACGCACAAGGGCACATCCTCCTCGCGCAAATCCACGCATCCCGCTGCGAAGGGCAAGCATCACCCGGCTTCGCCACGCGTGCGGCGCATGCACGAGGCGTTCGTGGCTTCGGCCAGCCTCAAGCCCATGGCACTACAACTGCTCCGCGACCGGACGCCAGCGGCTTATGCCGGAGTGGAGGCCTACGCCCGGCGCCACGCCAAGGAAGACGCGGGCGCGCTGGCCTGGCTGGTGGTGGGCTACGCGCAGGTGCTCGACAAGGACTACGCCAAGGCGATCGATCCCTTGAACCGCGCCCGGCCGCGGGCCGGCGATCTGGGCGACTATGTTGCTTATTACCTGGGCATCGCTTCCCAACAGACCGGAAACAGCGCCGAAGCGGTGGCTACCCTCGCGGAATTCGAGCAACATTTTCCAGAGACGCTGCTGGCGCGCGACGCCCACGTCGTCTATGCCCAGGCCCTGATGGCAGAAGGGCGCGCAGGCGAGGCGGCGGTGCTGCTGGAGAACGATCGCGAACCCATTCGCGCTGACGTTGAACTCGCACTGGGCCGGGCCTATATCGTCTCCGGGCAGATCGCAAAGGGCGGAGCTGTGCTGCGCAACCTCTACTACACCCTGCCGACCAGTCCTGAAGCGGACGCCGCTGGGGGCGATCTGAAGAAGCTGGGCGGCGCGCTCGCTCCGCCGCCGCTGGCAGACCGCAAGATCCGGGCAGACTTGTTGCTGAAGGGAAGACGCTATGGCGATGCTGCCGACGAATATCGCGGTCTGCGGGATGAAGTGAGTCCGGAGGAACGTCCGGCCACTGAGGTGGCGCTGGCGGCGGCGCTCGAGAAGAACGGGCGCTCCAAGGATGCCAAACAAATCCTCGATTCCATTCCACAAAACGTACCGGAAGAGGTCAACGCGCAGCGGCTTTTCCTGCTGGGGGAGATCTGCCGGGCGATGGATGATCAGGACGGATTCTTGCGTTTGCAGGACGAGCTACGCAAGGCTGCTCCTGTCAGCCCCTGGCTGGAGCAATCGCTGCTGGCGAGCGGAAACATGTATCTGCTTAAGAAAGACTACGATCACGCCATCGACGCGTACCGTGAATTGCAGCAGCGCTTTCCGGGTGGGAGCCGGGCCTCGTACGCGCACTGGAGAGCAGCGTGGCTTAGCCTGCGGTTGGGCAGGACGGAAGAAGCGGCCAAGGAATTCGAACGGCAGCTCGCGCTCTACCCAGCATCGGGAGAGATTCCGGCGGCGCTGTATTGGCGCGGCCGTCTGGCGGAGGAGGCCGGCGATCCGGCCATGGCGCGTGCCTTCTACGAGAAGCTCTCGGAGCGCTTTCGCAATTATTACTATGCAGAGCTGGCGCGGCAGCGCCTGAAGTTGCTGCAATCAGCCGACCTGGTGCATTACGCCCTGCTCGACCGCGTGCCGCCGCTGAATGCCGGCCCGGAGATTGCCATCGCCGACCCTCCGGCTAATGACTTCCGCGTGCAGAAAGCGCTGCTGCTGGAGAACGGCGGCCTGGTTGACCTGGCGGTGCGCGAGATTCAGGGCGGGCCTAACGACCAGCCAGGGAATTGGGCGACGGCCGAACAGGCTTGGCTCTACCAAGACAGCGGCCGCTACGACCGCGCCATCCAGGTGCTGAAACGCGCCGTCCCGAACTACTTTGCGGTCGATGTTCCGCAACTGCCGCGGGCGTACTGGGAGGCGTTGTTTCCCAAGCCATATTGGGCAGACCTGAAGCGGTATGCGGCGCAGAACGCCCTGGATCCCTACCTGGTGGCGTCGCTGATTCGGCAGGAATCGGAGTTCAATCCGGCAGCAGTGTCCCGCGCCAACGCGGTGGGCCTGATGCAGCTGCTCCCGGTAACGGGAAAGAAGACAGCGCGGGAGTTGAAGCTCCGCCATTACAGCTCCAGCCAGCTCTACACGCCCGACATGAACCTGCAGCTGGGTACGCACTACTTCAAGAGCCTGGTCGATAAATTCGGCTCATTCGAATACGCGCTGGCCGCCTACAACGCAGGCACGGACCGGGTGGAGGACTGGCTGTCGGCAGGAAGCTACCGCGACCAGCAGGAATTCGTGGAGTCGATCCCGTTCACCGAGACTCGCGAGTATGTGCAGGCAATCTTGCGCAATGCCAATGTGTACCGTCAACTGTATGGCGCGCCCTGAAGCACGCCAGTTGATGGGAAACACAGCCCCGTCCGAAATGTCGCCGCGCGGAAGCCTGAAGGGCTCGGCCAGCCTCTCCTCTACCGTCCGAGGAACATCACGTGAACGTAGGTACCCAGCCGCACGTTGTAGGCGAGGTACCAACCGATATGGTCGGGATCCTCGTAGAGGACGATGTCATCCGAGTCCCACAGCCAGCCCTGGCAGAAGCCCACGTCGTAGGGAGCGACGCTGAAGTAGAAACCGTCGAACCAGAAGCGGCCGGGGCCGCCACCCTGGAGCCGCCACAGATGATGAGGCCCGAAGCCGCCGGTGAAGTGGCCGTGCTCCCAGGGATGATCCAGGTGATAGTGGATGTCGTTGCGACCGGTGTCGTGCCCGATCCATTGTCCATTCGGATGGACATGAGGCTCCTCGGGATGGCCAGGCTGGTCGCTGTAGTGACGGTCCTCCGGCGCAGGATGAGGAGCCTGGGTGGGAGGGGGACCGTGTTCCGGAATATAGTGGCCGTGCTGTTCGGGCCGACCGCCTTGATGCTGCTCAAGCTGAGGGTCTTCATGTTGGTCAGGTTGGGCGAGCGCGGGAAAAGCGAGAATCAGCGACACTGCCAGAGTCACAAGGAACCTGTTCATCCTCCGCCCTCCGATCTTTCTGAGCATTGGATGTCGCTTCAGGGGTAAGGGTTGGGCACTTTCGGCGGAGATACAGCCGGTTCTAACCTGAACGGCGCGGGCCACGGCACCATCCCCGGGAGGCATCCTGATCGGCCTGGGCGATGTCGGAATAAGCGCAGAGGGTGGCGCGCTGAGCGTATTGCTGTTCTTTCGCAAGGATGCAGTAGGGCATCCCCTGGCACAATCCTAGGTGGGGTTTCCAGCTCTTGGATCGCAGCTCAGGCCCTTGGAAAGCTGCTCTCGCAGCACCTCTCTCGCCCACGTCTCCACAGTCTCCCGCATCTCGCGCAGCCGGCCCTCGAAAAAATGGTCTGCGCCCTCGAGGATGACCAGCTGCTTCGGCTCAGGAAGTGCAACAGCCAGCGCCTCCAGTCCAGCCCTCGGCCCGAACTGGTCGCGGGCGCCACTCACCATGAGCTTCGGCTTGGCGCAGGTTTTGAGGAACTCGTAGGCATAGACACGGTCCCCGACCGGAGTCAGGGGGGTGCCCAAGCTGATGAGGGCGCACACCCTGGGGTCAGGACAGGCAGCGCGCAGGCCGACCGCCGCACCAAAGGAAAATCCGGCGAAGACCAGGGGAAGATGGAACTCGCGGTCCAGCCAGTCGAGGGCGGCACGGACGTCGTCGACTTCGCCGGCACCGTTGTCGTGCTCACCTTGGCTGAGCCCGGCGCCGCGAAAATTGAAGCGCAACACGGGCAGTCCCAGCGCGTTCAGCGCTTTCATGGTGTGGAAGACCACCTTGTTGTGCAGCGTGCCGCCGTAGAGGGGATGGGGATGGGCGACCAGAGCGGCGTGGGTGGCCTCGGGTGTGCCGGCATTGAGCAGGGCTTCCAGCTGGCCGGCGGGGCCGTTAACAAACAGAGACCGGATCGCCGACGAAGTCTCAAACACGGATACAGGGTACAACGAAGCAGCTGCTTCGAGGGTGAGAGCCGATGGCACGGCGGCGCAACGGACCAGGCGGGCAGCAGCTTTCACCGTCCTATGGGTGGCTGGCCAGGTAGTTTATCCTCTCCCCATGGACATTGTCGCCCTGACGCGCCGGCTCGTGGATATCGAGTCGGTCACCGGAAACGAAGCCCGCGTTGCGGAGGCGCTCCTCGCCGAGCTCAGCAGCCGGGGATTCACTGCCCGCAAGATGGCGGTCGAGAACGACCGTGTCAACGTGGTAGCCACGCCAGCCGAGCAGCCCCATCCTGCTGTGTTTTTCTCCACCCACATGGATACCGTACCGCCCTTCTTTCCTTCATCCGAGGACGCAACACGCCTGTACGGGCGCGGTTCGTGCGACGCCAAGGGGATCATCGCAGCGCAGATGACGGCGGCGGAGCGCCTGCGCCGCGAGGGTGTGCACGTCGGTCTGCTTTTCCTGGTGGGCGAGGAGTGCGACAGTCAAGGCGCGCAGGTGGCGAACACACAGGCTCCGGGCTGCCGTTTCCTGGTGAATGGCGAGCCGACGGAGAACCGCATGGCGATCGCATCCAAGGGAACGCTGCGCGTGGAGCTGACGGCCTCCGGCCGCATGGCGCATTCCGCCTATCCCGAGCTGGGCGAGTCGGCAATCGACAAGCTGCTGGAAGCCCTGGCGCGGCTGCGGGTCATGAAGCTGCCTGAGCTGCCGGAGGTGGGGCCATGTACGCTGAATATCGGATTGATCGAGGGCGGCCGCGCCCCTAACGTGATCCCGGACCACGCCACGGCGCATCTGCTTTACCGGCTGGTAGGCCCCAGCGACGAGCTGCGGCGGCAGATCGTTCAGGCGGTGGGCGGACTGGCGCAGGTCCGCTTCGCGCTGGAGATTCCTTTCATGCGCTTCCGCACGCTCGACACCATGCCGACGATGGTGGCCGCCTTCACCACCGACATTCCGGCACTCAGCAACTGGGGCGAGCCCCTGCTCATCGGGCCGGGATCGATCCAGGTAGCCCACACCGAAAGCGAATACGTAGAGAAGGCGCAGCTTGCCGAGGCAGTGGACCTGTATGCAGGGATCGGGAAGAGGCTGGCACGCGTAACGTAGCTGCATCCTAGTCCGACGACAAGAAGTTTTGCCGCCTTGCAGCGTCCTGCACCCGCCCCTTCCACTCCCCACCCCGGCCCAACCAGTACCTCACCGCCGAGTGGAGCGTCGCCCCGAGATAAAACACCGCCGCCGCCGGAAGGGTCAATGCCCACAAGGGATCCTGCCCGTAATAGCGCACCATGGGCACATACGTCACGGTCGCCATGGCCCAGGCCGCTGCCCCGAGGATCATCGGCCATCTGGTTCCCGTCAGGAGCAGGGCGGGCGGCGTGAGAAAGGTGACCGCCATACCGGCCACGGTGCCGAACAGCAGCAGGTACGAGTGCCGCAGTTGGTGGAACGCCGTCCGCGAGATCATGCTGCCGATGGCGCCAAAGCTCTCGTGCCGGCGCAGGCTGCGGCTTGCATCGGTCAATCCCAGCCACACGGCTCCGCCGTTCTGCTTGACAGCCCGTGCCAGCGAGCAATCGTCAATCAGTGCGCCACGAACGGCTTCGACTCCGCCCGCGCGGTCGAGCGCCGCCCGCCGCACCAGCACGCATCCTCCGGCCGCGCCCGCGGTGGAGCGCCGCGGGTCACAAATCCATGCCGGCGGGTAGAGCATAAAAAAGAAATACACGAACGCCGGAATGAGCAGCTTCCCGGCCAGGCTCGGACAATGCAGCTTCACCATGAACGAGACCAGGTCGTAATTGCCCTCGCAGGCAATCGCGCCCAGCCGCGCCGCGGTCTCCGCCCGGTGCAACACGTCGGCGTCTGTGAGCAGCAGCCACTCCGCACTGTACGGCCGCGCCCGCTCGATCCCCTGATGGAGAGCCCACAGCTTGCCCGACCATCCCGGCGGAAGCGGGGCGCCCTGGACCACGGTGAGCGCCTCGGCTTTTCCCACGGCTCGCGCCGCTCGCCGGGCGACGTCGACCGTGCCGTCGGCGCTGTTGTCATCAACCAGGATGACAGGCATCTCGACGGTCTGGTGGAGAAGGGAAGGGATCACATCGCCGATGATGTCCGCCTCGTTGCGCGCGGGAACTACCGCCACCAGCTTGCCGAGAAATTCCTTCGCTGCTGCAGCCACCGCTGTGGCCTTTTCCACTCGCCAGAAAAAGCCGCGCGCCAATGCCAGCCATGCCCAGATGGCCACGGCGATCGCGCCGAGATAGGTTGGAATCAGAGGGAAGCTGGATTGCATGTGTGATTTGTCCGAGGTTGGTGTCAAATAGCCTTCAGCTTCTCTCTTTCAGAACGGATCTTTCCCGTTCGGCGCGTCCGCGGTCAAGGTTAACTCGCTTCTTGCCGGCAATATGTACGCTAGGTCCGTCAACCACTCACCCGCATCTCTGGGCGCTCTCGGCGTCCCGGCAGCCAAGGCTTCGCTTGCAATCGCGCGCCCTCTTTATAATCGCAGGATGCTGCCCGCCCACGCCACCCGCGACATCGCCCGGATTATCTTTCAACGCGCACTCGCCGAAGCCAGCATCCCCAAGGCTTTCGGCCGCCACGTGCACTGCGAGCGCGGTGTCCTGCGCATTTGCGAGGATCTCTACGACCTCAGCGCCTATGCGGGTATGCTGGTGGTCTCGATCGGCAAGGCCGGGCACACCATGGTGGAGGCGCTGGCAGCCCAGATGGGCAGCGGCCTGCAAGGCATCATTGCCAGCCCGTTCGAGCCTGAGGCGCAGGTTCACGGCTTCCGTTACTTTCGCGGCGGGCATCCTACGCCCAACCTCGACTCCCTCCGCGGCGCCGATGCCATCCTGAAATCACTCAGCGCACAGAACGCCTCCTCGCTGGTGCTTTTCCTGCTCAGCGGCGGTGGCTCCGCCATCGTCGAAAAGCCCATCGACGACGAAATCTCGCTCGACGACCTCATCGCCGCCTATCGGGCGCTGGTGCACTCGGGCGCCCCGATCGCCGAGATCAACGCCATCCGCAAACATCTCTCCGCCGTGAAAGGGGGACGGCTGGCTCAGGCTGCCTATCCGGCGCAGCAGGTTTCGCTGCTCGTTTCCGACGTGCCCGATGCCACGCCCGACGCCCTGGCCTCCGGACCCACTATGCCGGACTCGACCACGGTCCGTGACTGCTACACGCTGGTCGAGAAGCATGGCTTGCTCGAGCAGTTTCCCGCGTCGGTGCGCGAACTGTTCCAGCGTCACGCTCTGGAGGAGACGCCCAAGTCGGACGACCCCGCCTTCGTGCGTGCCCGCTGGTGGCCGGTGCTCACCAACCGCTCCGCCCTCGATGAAGCGGGCACGGCCGCCACAGAGGAAGGCTTCGCGGTCGAAGTCGACAACCGCTGCGATGACTGGGATTACCGGCGTGCCGCTGACTACCTGCTCGACCGCCTGCGTGAACTGCGCCAGAACGTCTCGCGCGTGTGCCTGCTCTCGGGCGGGGAAGTGACGGTGAAAGTGACCGGCGGAGGTACCGGTGGCCGCAACCAGCAATTCGCCCTATACTGCGCTGAGAAAATCGCCGGGGAGCAGATCACGGTGCTGAGTGCCGGCACCGACGGCATCGACGGCAACAGTCCTGCCGCGGGAGCAGTCGTTGACGGCTCGACCGCAGGGAGGGCCAGAGCTCGCGGCTTCGATTCCGCGGCAGCTCTGACCCACTTCGATGCCTATCCACTGTTCGACGCGCTGGGAGACGCCATTGTCACTGGCCCCACCGGCAACAACCTGCGCGACCTGCGGATTTTGCTCGCGTACTAGACCAGGTTTCTTACGCCGACTTCTTCATTTGCTTGGCCATTTCGTCTTGCGCGCGCTGCATCTCCTCCGGCGACACGTCGCGCACGTGCTGAGCCAGTGCCCAGCGGAAGCCGTACGGATCAACGACCTGTCCGTAACGGTCGCCCCAGAACTGGTCCTGCAACGGCATTTTCACCGTGGCCCCGGCCTTCACCGCAGAATCCCACAGCTTATTCACGTCTTCGGTATAGACGTTGATGGCGAAACCGACTGCCCCGTCGCTGGGAGCGTGGGAGCCGAACTCGGGAAACTCGTCATTGAGCATGATGATGGAGTCGCCGATGCGCAGGGACGCATGCATCACCTTGCCGTTGGGCGTGTGGCTGACGTGCAATATTTCCGCTCCCAGCGCCTTCTGGTAGAACTCAATGGCGCCCTTGGCATTACGCACCGTGATGTGAGGAGTCAGCGTGTGGAAGCCTTCAGGAATGGCCTTTACGTTCGATGGCATGGAATCTCCTTTTAGTTGCGGATAGTTGGAGTTGAACGAAGAGGCAGGTCCGAGAAAAGTCTACTCCCCCGCTGGGAGGGCGGTCAAAGACCTGGGAGCTGACGAACTCGACGATCGTGGCGCCGTCTCGTTTGTCACCGCACCCTGGGCTAACCGTTTCATGGGGCGCTACAATTAAGGATAGGCAGTGCACGGAGGTTTACGATGATTGCACTTCGCCTGACGCGCTTCTTCGAAGAGCATTCCGACGAACTCGCCGCCGGATTAACTCACCGCATCCTGGCCTCGAATCGATCGAAGGCGCTGCACCGGGTTCCGGCCAGCGAGCTCCACGAAAGCTGTTACGCGATCTATCGCAACCTCAGCGACTGGTTGCTGAATAAGACTGATCACGATATCGAGCGAACTTACAAACAGCTCGGAGCACGCCGCGCCAGCCAAGGGATTGCGCTCGCCGACGTGGTGTGGGCTCTGTTCCAGACCAAGGAACAGCTCTGGGGATTTCTGGAGAGGGAGGGCCTGTACGCCCAGCCGCATGATCTGTTTGGTGAGCTCGAACTGCTGCGGCTGCTCGACCAGTTCTTTGACCGCGCCGTGTATCACGCGACGGTCGGCTACGAGGCGGCGATAGCCAAGGTGGGGTGAGTCCGATAACGAATCATGTCCGGATAAGCCTCCGCGGGTCCCTACCTGGAATGGCGCGAAAGGTCATTGCGGCGGCCGGGCTGCCGGTTCGCCGTTTCCAGGCGAAGAACAGTCCGGCGTAGGTGTCGGTGAGGTAATCCCTGGGATCAATACCGAGGAGCTTGGCTGTCCGGTCGATCCAGCGTGCCGGGCCCTCAATCTCCCCGAAGTTTCCGATCGGGGTTTCATCTACCAGCACCTGGCCGTGCCCGTCACTCCACTCGGCGCGGAACTTCTCATAGCGGAAGGTGGACCGGAAGCCGAGCGCCCGCAAAATTCGGTCCATCCCTTCCCCGTCCGCCACGCGAGTCTCGATTTCGATGCGCATCTTGTGCCGGCCTGTGTGTCCTTTGGCCTTGTGCGTGAGCACCCATCCTTCGCCGTAGTGGCGCAAGCGCAGCAATTCTCCTCGCTTGCGCAAGCGTTGCCCAGGCAGGTCATAGAGCGCATTCATCTCGTGGGTGCGCGGCGTGACCAGACGAAACCTGGCCCGCCGCAACCGGCGATTGAGCAAGCCAAGATCTAGGACGCGAAACTTGATTTCGATTTCCTGACCCAAGGGCATCCAGGAAAGGGTATCAGGAGTCAGGAGTTGAGAGGCAGGAGTCAGCTGCCATCATTAGGTCTCCCGCGAAAATTGAAGCCGCTCGGCTCACTGCGCCATCTACAATCAGGAAGCCGAAGCGAAGCGGGGACGCCGTTGCCCCGCTGCTACCGGAGAGAGTTGCCATGCCCGATGAACCCGCGAGCCGCCGCCGCAGCATTAATCTGCCCGGCCGTAGCCCCAACCTGCCGTTCAGCGATGCGGTCCTGGTGGATGACACGCTGTATCTGGCCGGGCGCATCGGCATCGATCCTGTCACCGGCCGGGCTCCCGCCGACGTGAACGCTGAACTGAAGCTGCTGTTCGACGGCGTGGAAGCCGTCCTGGCAGAAGCGGGCATGACCATGGACGACCTGGTTCATGTGCAGATCTACTCGCCGGATGTTTCCCTCTGGGAGAGCTTTAACACCGCCTACGTGCAGAGATTCTCGAAGGGACTACCGAGCCGTGCCTTCCTGGGCTCGGGCCCGCTGCTGCTCGGAGGCCGGTTCGAGATGATCGGAATCGCGGTGCGAGAGACCGCAGAAAACCGCCGGAGAGGACAGGAAGAGGAGCAGAAGAGGGCAGGATTGCTTCCCCACGACGACTGATTGTCTACACATGAGAGTAGTCGCGGTTCCTGCTGGCTAGGCTCACAGGCAAGGCAAGCTGGCTGAGTCTGGCAAACCAATCCCAGGCGCCAGCGGGTTTTGATCGCAGCCCCAAGAGTTTCCTCTGTTTCAGTCGTGACGCGGTCAGCCGTTGATTGCCGCGGAACGATCTGGGGACGGACAAGCCTGAAACCTGACTCTTATTTCTCACGCGCCACCACAAACTCAGGCGCCCATAATAGCGCCTGCTTGATCTCGCCGTCCGGGAAGATGCAGATCGCCTTGCGCGCCGCCTCCGCATACTCGGCGGCCTTCTCCGTCGCCGCTTCCAGCGAGGCATAACGCGCCAGGATGGCCAAGATATCGGCATGGGTGACCCCGTTGAAGGCGCGCTCGCGGAGCACGGCAGAAATCCGTTCGCGCTCCTCGGCAGTGCAGCGTTCGAGCGCGTGGATCACCGCCATCGTAACCTTGCCTTCGCGCAGATCGCTAGCCACGGGCTTGCCCAGCACCGTCTCCGAGGCGGTCAGGTCGAGCACGTCATCAACGATCTGGAACGCCATGCCCAGGTTTCGCCCATATTCACCGGCAGCCTGTTCCTGTTGCGCCGTGGCTCCGCCCAGGATCGCACCCAGCCGCATGCACACCGAGAACAGGCACGCCGTCTTGCGATAGATGAGCTCGAAATGCTCTTCCAGCGAAATCAGCTTGCCCAACTTCTGCATCTGCAGCAGTTCGCCCTCGACCATCTGCTGCGTTAACTCGATCAGCGTGTCCAGGATGCGGAAGTTCCGCTCCTCCACCGCGATTTTGAATGCCTGCATGTAAAGCCAATCACCCGCCAGCACGCACTGGGAATTCCCCCAGCAGGTGTTGGCCGCCGGGCGCCCGCGCCGGATTTGCGCTTCGTCGATGATGTCATCGTGCACCAGCGTGGCCGTGTGGATGATCTCGACGACCGCCCCCAGCCGCACCGCCCCCGGCCCGCGATAGTGGAACAGCTTCGCGGCCAGCAGCAGCAAAGCCGGGCGGATGCGCTTGCCCCCGCCCCCGCGCAGGTATTCGCCGATTTCAGTAATGGCCGAGACATTCGAGACGGTGTCGCGCCCGAACTCCACCTCGATGGCGAGGAGATCGTCGTGCAACAACTCGAAAATCTCTTTCCCCTTAGTGGTCGAGGATGTGTCCATTCCGTGCTTCTCAACTCGTCCGAAAGCGCTCGCTCATTTCCACTTGCCCCGGCGGCAATTAAATTTCCAACGCCGCAGCATGTCTTCAATCTGCCCGGGGCAATGAAAATCCTAGTTCGTCCGGTAATTCGTAAACTGCATGTCGATCCCGAAGTCGTGGTTGCGGAGCAGCGTGATCACTTCCTGCAGGATATCGCGATCCCGCCCGCTGACCCGCACCAGGTCGCCCTGGATCGAGGCCTGCACTTTCTTTTTCGAGTCCTTGATCAGCTTCACGATGTCGCGCGCCTTCTCGATCGGGATCCCCTGCTGAAGCGCGATGCGCTGCTTGGCGGTTCCTCCCAGCGCGGACTCGAGCGGCCTATAGGTTAGTCCCTTCAGCGGCACGCCGCGCTTCACCAGCTTCTGCTGCAACACATCGTTCACGGCCTTGAGCTTGAACTCGTCGGCCGATTGCAGGACGATGGCGTCCTTCCCTTCAAGCACAATCGCGGACTTCGAGTCTTTCAGGTCGAAGCGGGTGCTGACTTCCTTCATGGCCTGGTGGATGGCGTTGGTTACTTCCTGAAGATCGATTTTGCTGACGATGTCGAATGTGTTGTCCGGCATAAAGTCTTTGAACCGTGGCCAGAGCTGCGCGGCTTTTGTTGAAGCAGATTCACCCCGCCCCCGACGGGTCGCATGTACAAGCTAAACGCTCACGGCCTTTTCGGGAAGGGAAAAGAAGCGGCGGAAGTTCTGCGTTGTCCGCCACCCTGCCTGTTCGGTCGAAAGCCCGCGGAGTTCCCCCAGTTGCCTCGCCACCTCCCGCACAAAGGCAGGCTCGTTGCGCCGGCCGCGATGCGGGATCGGTGCCAGGTACGGCGAGTCGGTCTCGATCAACACCCGGTCCAGCGGCACCGCCGATGCCGCTGCGCGAATCTGCTCGGCCCTGGGAAACGTCAAGTTGCCCGCGAACGAGATCATGAATCCCATGTCCAGCGCCCTTTGCGCCTGCTCCCGGTTCCCGGTAAAACAGTGCAGAATTCCACCCAGCCCTCTGGGCGCCCACTGTTCTGAAATCATGCGCAGGCAGTGGTCCCAGGCATTCTCGCTGCCCTCCGATGGGCGGCAGTGGATGATGATGGGCAGCTTCGCCGCCGCTGCTAACTCCATCTGCGCGGCAAACACGCGCTGCTGCACGTCGCGGGGCGAGTGATCGTAGAAATAGTCCAGCCCGATTTCGCCCCAGGCAATCACCTTGGGCCGCTTGGCCAGCTCCGCCATGCGCTCGTAGGCCTCCTGGTCGGCCAGTTCTGCCTCATGCGGATGAATGCCGATGGTCGCGTACATGAATTCATACCTCTCTGCCAGCCGGATCCCGCAGTCACAATTCGACGGCCCATCGCCGTTCCCCACAGCGACGATGGCCTCCACACCCGCTGCCTGGGCCCTTGCAATCACCTGCTCGCGGTCGCCCGCGTAACGCTTGCCTTCGAGATGAGCGTGAGAATCGATGTACACAGTCGTTGGTCGTCGCCTAAAAGGCAGTTGAAGAAGTCGTCGGTGGTTGGCCGCAGATACGCTGGCGAGGATCGTCCCCGTAACCCGACTGCTATTTCAATCTCGCCCCCACCGGCACTTCCTCCAGGAAGCCGGCCAGCACGGGCTGTCCGCCTTCGGGCGATGCCGCCACGATCATTCCATTGGACTCCAGTCCGCGCAGCTTGCGGGGGGCGAGGTTGGCTACGATCACCACTTTCCGGCCTACCAGCGTCTCCGGGGCGTAGGCTTCGGCGATCCCAGCCACAATCTGCCGGATCTCGGTTCCAATATCGACTTCAAGCCGCAGCAGCTTATCGGCGTTCTTCACCTTCTCCGCCATTTTCACAACGCCGACGCGCAACTCGACCTTGGCGAAGTCGTCGATGGTGATCTTTCCGTCGGGCACCACGGCCACCGCCGCGGCCGGGCGTGAAATCGGGGCTGCCGCGGGCGCTGAAGCGCTCGCCCCCGGAGTGCTGCGTCCCTGCTCTTCCATGCTCTGCATCCTTTCAATGGCGCTCTTGTCGGCACGGGGAAACACCGGGCGCACCTCGCCCAGCTTGGTGCCCAGGTGGAGTTGCCCCCAGTGCAACTCGGGAAGTGGAAATTTCCTGATATCGCCCAGCCCCATCTGTTCCCAGATCTTCGCCGTCGCCTCGGGAATCACGGGATGCGCCAGCGCAGTCACGATGCGCAGCGCCTCCGCCGAGGTGTAGAGAATCGTCGCCAGCCGCGCCTGGCTCTCTTCATCCTTCTTCTCCCCCAGCGCCCAGGGCTCGTTCTCCACGATGTACTTGTCCACGGCCGCCACCAGGCTCCAGGCGGTTTCCAAAGCCCGTGAGAGCTGAAACTGGTTGAACTGCGCGTTGTACTCCGCGATCACGTTGCGCGCCACATCGGCGATGGCAGCGTCGGCCGCCGTACGCGAAGCGGTGTGTGAGGGATGAGGAACCTGGCCATGGAAATAACGCGTGATCATGGTGAGCGTGCGACTGGCGAGGTTGCCCAAGCCGTTCGCCAGGTCGGAGTTGTAGCGCTGCACCAGCGCGTCGAAGGAAAACGATCCGTCCGAGCCGAACACCACCTCGCGCAGCAGGAAGTAGCGCAGCGCGTCGCCGCCCAGCACGTTGAGAATCGTCTCCGCCCGCACGATGTTGCCGCGTGACTTCGACATTTTGTTTTCTTCGAACAGCAGCCACCCATGTGCCCGAATGCTCTGGGGCAAGGGCAGTTCCGCCGCCATCAGGAATGCAGGCCAGTACACGCAGTGAAAGCGCACGATCTCCTTGCCTATCATGTGGACGTCAGCGGGCCAGTAGCGATCGTACTTCGACGTGTCTTCCGAGCCGAAACCCAGCGCGGTGATGTAGTTGGCCAGCGCGTCCAGCCAGACATAGATCACATGCTTGGGATCATCCGGTACCGGGATGCCCCAAGAAAAGGTGCTGCGGCTGATCGATAGATCCTTCAACCCGCCGCGCACAAACGAAATCACTTCGTTGCGCCTGGTTTCCGGGCGGATGAAGTCCGGTTGCCCGGTGTACAGGCGGAGCAGTTTGTCGGCAAAGAGGGAAAGCTTGAAGAAGTAATTCTCTTCGTGGATCGTTTCTGTGACTCGTCCACACTCCGGGCACGTTCCTCCCGGGGGAACATCGATGTACATCTCATCGGAAACGCAGTACTGGCCGGTGTAGCTGCCCTTGTAGATGTAGCCGTTATCGCGAATCCGGCGAAACAGCGCCTGCACGCCGCGTCTGTGGCGGTCTTCGGTGGTGCGGATGTAGTCATCGTAGGTCAGCCCCATCCGCTTCCACAGCGCACGGAAATCAGCGGAGACTTCATCGGCAAATTGCTGCGGCGATTTTCCGGCGGCGGCTGCGGCTCGCTCGATCTTCTGGCCATGCTCGTCGGTCCCGGTCAGGAAGTATGTGTCCACTCCCAACATGCGCTCGCGCCGGGCGATGGCATCGCACACGATGGTCGTGTACGCGTGCCCGATGTGGGGCCGGGCATTCACGTAGTAGATCGGGGTCGTAATGTAAAACTTCCTGCTCATGTTTCAGTCGGCAGCCCTCCGCTTCCTGCCGTGGGTGAAAACCAAGTCGTTAGGCGTCGGTGGTCTAACCTCGTGCCGGGGCTTCGCCGGCGACCGACGACCCACGGCGAACAACGGCTGATGTTCGCTGACGACTAACCCCTGTCGACGGTCTTCAAGTACTCGCGCGTTGCCTCCTGCAGCACAGTTTTCAGCGGTACGTGATGCGCGGCGGCGATCCGCCGGCAGTCCTCGTACTCCGGGGCAAAATTAGTAACGGTGCCGTTCAGGCTGGCGACCTTCATCCGCACCTCGCCCCACGGAATTCGCACGTTCACCCAGCGGCGTGCCAGACTCTGCCGCCGCTCGTCGCGCCGCCGCACGCCCAACGTGGTCGTCTCGGTGAAGATGAGCTGCGTCAGCTTGGCCGCACTCTCGGGCTCGCATAGCACGGTCAACAACATCCCCGGACGGTTCTTCTTCATCTGCACCGGCATGCCGAAAGCCTCCAGCGCGCCCTCCGCCAGCAGGCGGTCCATCACGTAGCCGAAGACCTGGGGATTCAGATCATCAAGGTTAGCCTCGAGTACGGTGATCGTTTCCATCGCGGTTGTCGCCCCCAGAGCTTGCTCTCCGATGGTCAGCCGCAACACGTTGGGGTACCCGGGAAAATCCCGAGTGCCGGCGCCGTAGCCGGCGTTTTCGATCTTCATCTCGGGAAACGGAGCAAAGCGTGTGGCCAGTGCCTTGACGATCGCCGCGCCCGTGGGTGTGACCAGTTCCGCCTCGATTCCCGAGGAGTAAACTGGCGCCCCCTTAAGTAGTTCGACTGTCGCCGGCGCCGGGACCGGGAACGTTCCATGGGCGCAGACCACCGTCCCGCTGCCCACGTTCAGTGGGGAGCAGACCATTTCATCCACACCCAACGCTTCGGCTCCCACCGCCGCGCACACGATGTCGACCATCGCATCGATGGCCCCCACTTCGTGAAAATGCACGGACTGAATGTCGACGTGGTGGATTGCGGCCTCTGCGGCAGCCAGAGAATCGAAGATTTCGAGGGCCGTTCGCCTGGCCGCGTCACTGATAGCCGCGCGGGAAATGATCTGCTTGATCTGCGCCAGCCCGCGGTGGGTATGCCCGGGTAACGCCGCTCCCCCCGGTGTCGATAGGGTCAGATCCGGCGAATGGCAGTGAGCCAGAGTCGATCCTTTGGCTTGCCCGTGGGAATGGGCGTGCCTCTCAAGCTCCTGCGTGACGGGCGAGGGCGCCGGCGTTACATCGCGCGGCCGATCCTTCTCGCCAACTGCGTACACATCCACCTTGGTGGCCGCAATCCCGCCGCGCGTGACTTTCGCAATCTGGAGCTGCGCTTCGACGCCGAGCGCGGCTACGGTCTTCTGCAGCAGCGACACCGATACCCCGGCATCGACGAGCGCGCCGAGAAACATATCGCCGCTCACGCCCGAGAAGCAGTCAAGGTACGCAATCCGCATAGCACCCGTCGGTTGCTGGCAACAGCCAGGTCGCCACCTCGATCGTCGCCGAAACCTCGAAAGACGAGGCCGGACGAACAAGCGTGCTGCACTCCAGCCTGCGCTGGCCGGTCGGGACTGGCCGACGACCGACGACCAAGAACCGACGAGGCGCTTGCTAACGACCGAAGACGAACCACCGTTTTTTCATCATAGGGAAGCTATGATTCTCCGTCAAACCGGGAATCGGCTGCCCGTTTGTTACAATCACTATTTTCTTCAACAGTTTAGAGGGCCTCCTTGTATCGTGATCTCGAACTTCGCCTGATCCTTCATGTGCGCGACTACCTGCGTCGTGCCTACCATCTCGAACACGCCCGCATCGTCGTCGACCAACCTCCCGGGGTGGAGCTGGGCGAGTACGCCCTGCCGCTGGCGTTTGAACTGGCTCAACAACTGCGCCGTGCGCCCCGCAAAATCGCTGAGGAGATGGTTGCTGGCCTTGGGCGAATCCAAGGCTTCGAGAAACTGGAAGTCGCCGGCGCCGGCTACATCAACGCCCGGGTCAACCGCGCCGCGGTCGCCGCCGCCCTGGCTGCGGATCGCAAGCCGGCCGCCCAGATCCCCCCAGGCAAGATTCTGGTCGAACATTCCAGCATCAACCCGAACAAAGCCGCGCACATCGGACACCTGCGTAACGCCATTCTCGGCGACACCTTTGTGCGCCTCTTGCGCTACGCGGGCAAGGAAGTGGATGTTCAGAACTACATCGACAACACCGGCGTGCAAGTGGCCGATGTGGTCGTGGGGTTCCTGTATCTGGAGAAGAAATCACGCGCCGACGTCGAAGCGCTGACTCGTGTGCCGCGGTTCGACGATTACTGCTGGGATCTCTACGCACGGGTCTCCCAGTGGTACACGGAAGACCAGCAGAATCTTCGGCTGCGCGCAAAGACCCTCCACGAAATTGAGGTGGGGGGCAACGAAACCGCTGCCCTGGCCGATCTCATCTCGGTTGCGGTCCTGCGCCGGCACCTCGAGACCATGGATCGGCTGGACATCGAATATGACTTCCTGCCCCGCGAAAGTGAGATCCTGCATCTGCATTTCTGGGAGGCCGCGTTCAGCAAGCTCAAAGACGGAAATGTGCTGTTCTACGAAACCCAAGGCAAGAACCGGGGTTGCTGGGTGATGCGGCGGGCGGGCACGGCAAAAACCTTAACCCCAGAGGGCACTGGGGGCGTGGAACAGCCACACCCGAACGATGGAGACGATCGAGATGCCGAGCGAGTTTCGGAAGAAGACCAGAAAGTGATCGTCCGCTCCAACGGTACGGTGGGCTATGTAGGCAAGGACATCGCCTACCACCTCTGGAAGTTCGGGCTGCTGGGGCGGGACTTCGGGTACCGTAGGTTCTATCTCTATCCCAACCAACACCAGTGCTGGATCTCCGCCATCGAGGGCGAAGCGGACCATCCTCACTTCGGCGACGTGACCGAAATCTACAACGTCATCGACGCCCGCCAGGCGGAAGCGCAGAACACTGTCATCGAGGCTCTGCGCGGCCTCGGATACATAGACCAGGCTGACCACTACACGCATTTTTCCTACGAAATGGTGGCGCTCACCCCGCGCTGCGCCGCCGAACTGGGGTACACGCTGTCGGAAGAAGACAACCAAAAGGCCTATATCGAAGTCTCCGGCCGCAAAGGCTTTGGGGTGAAGGCCGACGATCTCATCGACCAGCTTGCCGCCTCCGCAAAAGCAGAAGTGGATGCGCGCCACGCACAGCTCGCCGAGGATGAGCGCCGCAGCATCGCTGCCCAGATCGCAGTGGGCGCGTTGCGCTATTTCATGCTCAAGTACACCAAGAACTCGGTGATCGCCTTCGATTTCAAGGAGGCACTCAGCTTCGAGGGCGAGACCGGCCCTTACGCGCAATATGCCGTAGTGCGCGCCACCAACATCTTTCGCAAAGGCGGGATCGATCCGGAGAGGTTCGCCTGGGATCTGGAAAGCACCTCACCCGCGGACTTTGCGCAGTTCTTGACAGGCGAATCCGGCAACCAGCTCTGGGAGCTTTGGCTTACTTCCTCCAAGACAAGTTACGTTGTAGATCAGTGCATCGCCACAACGGAGCCCGCCTACCTGGCGAAGCACGCTTTCCAACTCGCGCAGCTGTTCAACGCCTTCTACCATCGCCACCCCATCCTCGCGGAAGCCGACCCGGGGCGAAGAAAATTCCTCCTGGCAACTGCGGCTGTCGTGCGCCGGGAACTGATCCGAACTCTCGCCGTGCTGGGGATTACGGTGCCACCAGTCATGTGACAGCAGCCAATATTCCCTGCAGCCTGCGTAATCGCGCTCGTTTCCTCAAAGTTGCAAGTGGTCAGGACCGGCGCGGAGACATCTGCAACCTTCGCTCCGGGCGCACGCATCCAATGGGTTAGCGAGCCAGGCTAAAGGTAATGGTCAAGATGTTGGGGAGAATGCTCGGCGGTGCAGTCCCATGGATGTTCGTTCTCGGAGCGTTGGCGATGGCCGCGCCCAAGCCTGCCCCGGGGGAACAGCCGTTCCCGGGCACGTTGCGCAACGCGCGCTACGTCTACGTCACGTCCTATGACGGCGACCAGTTCAGCCCGAAGCTGTTGCCTGAGGACCGCGAAGCCATTGCCGCCGTCCAGAACGCGATTCAGAAGTGGGGCAAGCTGGTGCTGGTTTATCGCCCACAGGACGCCGACATCGTGCTGGTCGTCCAAAGCCACCCCTCCGAGGATGTGCTCGCCGTATACGAGGCGAGCGGGTGGCCGCAAGGCGAGTACCTATGGCGCGCGATGGGTCGTGACGGGTTACAGGCCAACGAGACGCCGCTGGTCACGAAGTTTGAACGGGGTTTTGACGGCCTAGGGAGGCGGGGCAACTGATGGTGTACGGCCGGCAAGCGGGCCACGGGCCGGATTCGCCATCGGGAAATCAAACCAGGTTTCCACCCCGGCTTCCGACCCGTGGCCGGCGTGCGGGTAAGCCCGTAGCTCAAGCTCATCAAGCGCGCTTTCCCGGCGACAAGCTGCGAGCGCCAAGCCACTAGCTCGCGAAATCGCGCACTAATTCCACCACGCTGCGTACGGCGATCCCCGACGGACCCTTAGCGATCCATGGTTTCGCTTCTTCGGTCCACGCCGTTCCCGCAATATCCAGGTGCAGCCAGGGCGTGTCTTCGGCGAACTCTTTTAGGAACATGGCTGCCGTAATGGCGCCACCCCACCGCCCTCCGGAGTTGACGATGTCGGCGATGCCGGACCGGATGACTTCGCTGTACTCGCCGTCGACCGGCAAGCGCCAGAACTTCTCGCCCGCCTTCTCGAGGGCCTTGCGGAAACGCTCGTAGAGGTCGTCGTTGTTGGCGAAGACGCCGGCATTCACGTATCCCAAAGCGACCACGACCGCGCCGGTGAGCGTAGCGGCGTCGACCAGGTGGGTACAGCCCAGCTGTCGGGCATAGTAAAGGCCATCGGCGAGCACGAGCCTACCTTCGGCGTCCGTGTTGATGATCTCGATCGATTTTCCGGACATCGCGATCTGCACGTCCCCCGGCTTCTGCGCCTTGCCCGAGGGCATATTTTCCGTGGCGCAGATGATGGCCGTGACTTTCACCTTCGGCTTCAGAAGGGCGACGGCACGCATGACGCCGATCATGGCGGCACCTCCCGCCATGTCGTATTTCATCTTCTCCATGCCGTCGGCGGGCTTGATGGAAATGCCGCCGGTGTCGAAAGTGATGCCCTTGCCCACCAGCCCGAGCACCGGTTTTTCCGGAGCACCGGCCGGCTCGTATTTCAGGATGATCAGTGCGGGCGGTTCGTCCGAGCCCTGAGCCACGCTCCAGAAGGCACCCATCTTGAGTTGCTTGATCTTGTCGGCGCCGTACACCTCGCACTTCAAGCCGACCTCCTCAGCCATCTTCTTGGCGCGTTCGCCAAGCACGGTCGGGGTCATGCGATTGGAAGGCTCGTTCACCAGTTCACGCGTGAAGTTCTGCGATTCGCCGATGATGCGGGCCTCGTCGAGGGCGGATGGCAGCCTCCCCTGCTCTCCGGTTGCGACTACGGTCACCGCCTCGATCCTCTGGTCCTTGCGATCGCTTTTATAGGTATCAGGCTCGAAATTACCGACGAAGGCGCCTTCGACGATGGCCTTGACCGCCTCCTCGCTCTTAATCCCGCTCTGCGGCGCCACGAAGGCAAAACTGCGCAGGCCGCGGGACTTGAGGGTGCGGACGGCAGCTCCAGCCAGGCGCCGTAACTCGAAGCTGGAAAAATTCTTCGCCTTGCCGCCGCCCAGTAACAGCAAACGCTTGGCCTTGAGATCCGCAGGGTAATGCAGCAGCGTGGTCTCGAAGCTTTTGCCGCTGGTTTCGCCGCTAGCGATGACGTCGACGGCGGCTTTCCTGACCGCCGGGTCGCTCGATTCGACCGCCACATCCGGTTGGTCTTTCTCGCCGCGGTCCAGTGCCACCACGACCAGGCAATCGGTTTCCAGTTGAGCAGGTGCAGTCAGAGCAAGGTTGGTTTTCATAGGAATGAGTTCCAGTATCGTCGGGGGACGGGAGAAAGCGCAAGCGAGGCGGCTCAAGCATGCGGCTCGATGTGCCGGTGATCCAATCGGGACTCCGATCCGCGGCAAGAACGCGGGCAGTGCGCCCCGATCTTTGTGTAAGGCGTGCGCCCGCCGTTCCCTGCTCACAATCTTTTTACAAACCTGAGACCTAAGCATGACACCCCCTTTTTTCTTCCTCCGTATCGTCTTCTTAACAGTAGGAACGCGTTCTGCCCCGGGGCTGGCGCAAACACGATCGGAGGAGAAAGCGGTGACAAAGAATGTGAAAGGCGCAAGACTGTTCCTTTTGCCGGTGCTGCTGGTCCTAGCCACGGAGGGCCTGGCCCAGCAGACCAGCTATAAACAAACCAACCTCGTCGCCAATGTGGGGGGAGTCGCGAACCACACCGACGCGCAACTGAGCAACCCCTGGGGCATCGCGTTTATTCCGGGCCAGCCTTTCTGGGTCGCCAACAACAACGGCGGCACTTCCACTCTGTACGACGCGCAAGGCAACAAGATGCAGCCCACGGTCACCATCCCCAGCGCGGCGATGAATCCCTGCAGCCCTGGCTGCCCGACGGGCATCGTCGGCAATTCGACGCTCACGAATTTCAACGGAGCACTTTTCATCTTCGATAGCGAAGATGGCATCCTTGCCGCCTGGAATGGCGCCGGCAACGCCACCACCGTGGTGGACAACTCGGCCGCCAACGCGGTCTACAAAGGGCTGGCCTTGGTCTCCGCAAGCGGAGGAGACTTCCTGCTGGCAGCAAACTTCCACAGTGCCAAGATCGACGTCTTTGATCACAACTTCCATCCGGCGACGCTGGCGGGTTCGTTTACCGATCCGAATCTGCCCGCGGGCATGGCTCCGCACGGCGTGCACCTCGTCAACAATCAGGTGTATGTCGTCTACGCCATGCAGGACGGCGCCAAGCATGATCCCGTGCCCGGCGCGGGCAGCGGGGTCGTCGACGTGTTCGACCTGAACGGAGATTTCGTCAAGCGTTTCACAGCGGGTGGCCCGCTCAATGCTCCCTGGGGCGCGGTGCAGGCTTCGGCGAATTTCGGAGGGTTCTCCAACGACATCCTCATTGGGAACTTCGGCGACGGCACCATCCAGGCCTACGACTCTGCTGGGAACGCCGAGGGAACGTTGGCTGACAGCAACCACCAGCCGCTGACCAATCCGGGGTTATGGGACCTGGTGTTTGGCGCCAACGGGACTGGAGATCCCAACACCTTATATCTCACCGCGGGCGGGAGCGATCAGACCCAGGGACTGTTTGCCTCGATCGTGCCCGGACAGGCGGTCAGCAGCGCGGACTTCTCCCTGAATCTCTCGGCCAACAGTGCGAACGTGTCGGTTGGTCAGTCCACCAGTCTCATGGTCAGCGCCAGCGGCGCCGGCGGATTCAATAGCCCGGTCAGTCTCTCGTGCTCGGGGCAGCCGGCGGGTGTCACCTGCGCGTTTTCGCCAGGATCCATCACTCCGGGCTCGAGCGCCTCCAGTTCCACGCTCACCGTTTCGGTGGCCAGTAGCTATACGCCAACGGGCTATCGGCTGATGGGAGTGATCCTGGGGGGACTCCCCGGTCTTGGTTTAATGGGTCTCGTTTTGGGCGCGCACAAAAGCGACGCACAAAGACGCAGCCGGGCCTGGGTCACCGCTGCGGCCCTGCTGCTGCTTGGGTTGCTGCTCGCAGGTGTGGGCTGCGGCAGCAACTCGAGCAAGTCGATGACGGCGGGAGCGCAAACCCTCACGGTCACGGGTTCGGGTGGGGGAATCACGCATTCTGCAGTGTTGACCTTAAACGTTCAGTGACGATCCAGGTTCTCTCTCTCAGATGGGCCCGGGGAAATCTTTCCGGGCCCCTTTTTCAGGTTGCTATTACCACGGGGCGTGCTAACGAGGACGGGGCATGGTCGCGGCCCGTGCACTGCGACGCCAGCAGCGAGGCTTGGTCGGCTACCATCGCAAGTCTATGAGTTTCTTGGGGGTAGGGCGCCCGCGCCACAAAGCTCTGGTTACCTGGCCTTGCGCACCCGCGCGATGGCTTCACGAGCCTCCCGGTCGGCCGTGCGGCGGCGTTCCGTCTCGCGTTTGTCCCATAACTGTTTACCCTTAGCCAGCGCCAGTTCGAGCTTTACGCGGCCATTCTTGAAGTACATCCGGGTGGGGACAAGGGTAAATCCGCGCTGCTGCGTCTTGCCCACCAGCTTACGGAGTTCTTCTTTGTGAACCAGCAACTTGCGCGTACGGAGAGGGGCGTGGTTAAAGATGTTTCCGTGTTCGTACGGCCCAATATGGGCGTTCAGAAGCCAGAGTTCGCCTTCTTTGATCAGTCCATAAGCGTCTTTCAGGTTGACTCTGCCCCGGCGGACCGATTTCACCTCGGTTCCAGTCAAAACCACGCCGGTTTCGAATTTTTCCAGCAAGAAGTAGTTGTGCGCAGCGATCCTATTAACAGCCGCGTCGCGTTGCCCGGCCGCGGTCGGTTGCCGGCGAGGATTCTTCTCCAGGCCTGGTTTGGTCTGATGGGTGGACGGGCGCGGCATAGGGTTCAGTGGGAAGGTAGCACAGGAACAGACTCCAGGGCTTCAGCTTTCAGGCCTCCGGTTTCAGCCCTCCCTTGAGAGAAGGACTGAAAACGCCCAGTTCGAAGTCCAAGGGCTCGAGCAACGTCATTTGGACCTAAGACCAAAGAGTGTAAACATCAGGAAACCAGTCACTTCGCACTTGAGGCGATGCTATAATCCGGCAGCTGTAGTGTCCCCTTGCGGGGCACCGGCGAAGGAGCTCTCCCCACCTGGGGCGAAGGCCCGCCCGGTGGATAAGATTTCCCTACGAGGGATGACTGAATGACACGTGTCTTCCGGGCGGCGGCAGTAGTCCTGCTGGTCGCAGCCGTCGTTTTGCCCGCTGCTGCCAACAAAGCCAACTCCCTGTACAAAGAAGGCCGCGATGCCGAAGCCCGCCAGGACTACGAAGCCGCTTTCGGTTTCTACAAACAGGCTTATGAGCTGAAACCGCAGGACTTACGCTACCGCACGAGCTACGAGCGCCTGAAGTTCCTGGCTGCGGCTTCTCACGTGCACAAAGGTCAGCTGTTGCGCGATGACGGCAAGTTGCAAGAGGCCCTGGCCGAGTTCAAGCTGGCCAGCCAGATCGATCCCTCCAGCTTCATAGCCACCCAGGAATTGCGTCGAACGATGGATATCATTAACAAGGCTGCCAACCCCCCGACGCCCGTCGCCCCGCCGCCTGGAGCTATCGAAAAGCGTCTGCAAGAGGCTGCCGGTCCGGTTGAACTGGCCTCCATCTCCAACGTTCCCATTACCCTGAAGCTCACTGAAGACTCGAAGGTTATCTACGAGACAATCGGCAAGCTCGCGGGCGTCAACGTGCTGTTTGACCCCGACTACACTTCCCGCCGAATCCGCATCGAACTTAACGGCGTTACTTTGGAGGAAGCCCTGAGAATCGTGGCCCTGGAGTCCAAAACCTTCTGGCGGCCGGTGACTCCAAACACCATTTTCATCGCCCAGGACAATGCGGCCAAGCGCAAGGAGGTGGAACAGAGCGTTCTAAAGACCTTTTACCTCTCCAACCTGTCGCAGGCCACGGAGCTGCAGGATGTCGTCAACGCCATGCGCACCCTGCTGGAAGTGCAGAAGATACAGCAATTGCCCTCACAGAACGCCATCATCGTCCGCGGCACGCCCGACCAGATTGCCCTGGCGCAAAAGCTGGTCAACGACATCGACAAGGCCCGTCCGGAAGTTATCGTCGAGGTGGCCGTCCTCCAGATCAGCAAGGATCGTGCCTACAATCTCGGCATCAACCCCCCCACCAGCGCAACCATTTCGCTGAACAGCAACATTAGCAATACCACCAGCAGCTCAACTTCCGGTACGACCAGCACCACCTCCTCTACCACCAGCTCGAGCAACACCGGCATCAACCTGAACCGCCTCGGGAACCTTAACGCCACCGACTTCACCATCACCATTCCCCCGGCTTCAGTCAATGCGATGATGAGCGATAGTCGCACCAAAATCTTGCAGAACCCACAAATCCGGGCCTTGGACGGGCAGAAAGCTTCGCTGAAAATCGGTGATCGGGTGCCGGTAGCCACCGGTTCGTTCCAGCCCGGCATCGGCGGAGTGGGCGTCAACCCGCTGGTCAACACTCAGTTCCAGTACCTCGACGTGGGCGTCAACATCGACATGACCCCCTACGTGCACGCCGGGCGGGAAGTGACCCTCAAGGTCGGCCTGGACATCTCCTCCGTGACCGGCTCGTCAAACATCGGCGGCATCAGCCAGCCAATCATCGGGCAGCGCAAGATCGAGCATGAAATCCGTCTCAAGGAAGGAGAGGTGAACCTGCTCGGCGGAATGTTTGAAAACGATTCAACCAAGTCGTTGAACGGTCTTCCCGGCCTGGGCAGTATTCCTGTTCTGAAATACCTGTTCGCAGCGGAAAGCACCGACAATAAGGAAAGCGAAATCGTCTTTGCTCTGATTCCCCACATCGTTCGCGGGCCCGACGTGACTCCGCAAAATCAAGAGATGCTGGACGTGGGCACTGCTACTTCGCTCCAGTTGCGCCGCGTGATCGCGGCGGCCACCCCGCCTGTGGTGCAGGCCCCCGGGCCGCCCACGGCGGCTGCCGCACCACCTCAGGGAATTCCGGAGCGTCCCGGCCAGCCCGCCCCCGCGCCCGCACCGGGTCCCGCCGTACCTACCAGCTTCCTGTTTGATCCGGCCACCGTGACTGCGGCTAAGGACTCGACCTTCTCCATCAACATCAACATCGGCGGCGCCCAGAATGTCTACTCCGTGCCGCTGCAGCTGAACTATGATCCCGCCAAGATCCAGCTGGTGAATATTTCTAACGGCGGTTTCCTATCCCAGGATGGGCAGTCGGTGGCCCTGGTGCACCGCGAGGATGAGGCCACCGGAACCGTGCAGATCACCGCCACTCGCCCGCCCAACTCTGGCGGGGTCTCCGGTCAGGGTTCGGTGGTCACACTCACGTTTCTGGCTAAGGCCCCCGGGCAGGCCGCGCTCACCATCACCCGAGGCGGCGCCCGCGATCCTAGTATGCAACCCATCACGGTCAACGGCGCGCAAGCCGTGGTAACGATTCAGTGAGCCTCATGAGTACCGTGTTCCAGAGCCAGGCTGCCGTATCTGCGGTCCCGCCTGCCCCTCGCCGACTGCGCCGAGAGGCGGGCTTTACCCTGATGGAGCTTATTGTGGCCACCATCATCATGGCCGTACTGACCACCATGGCCATTCCCCTGGCCCGGGTCACCATCAAGCGCGAAAAGGAAAAGGAACTGCGTTACGACCTCTGGCAGATGCGCGACGCGATTGATCGCTACAAAGACGCCGCCGATCGCGGCGCCTTCCAAATCAAGGTGGGCAGCGAAGGCTATCCCCCTGACCTCGATACCTTGGTCAATGGCGTTGACGTGCAGGGCAAAAAGCTGCGCTTTCTCCGACGCATCCCGGTTGATCCCATGACCGGCAAAGCCGAATGGGGCATGCGCTCCATGCAGGACGACCCCGATTCCGAATCCTGGGGCGGCGACAATGTCTTCGACGTCTACAGCAAGTCCGAGGGCAGCGCGCTTGACGGCACCAAATACAAGGATTGGTAAATGACACGGCCAATCAGACAGCGCGGCTTCACCCTGATCGAAATGATGATTGTCGTGTCCCTGATCCTCATTCTGGTGTCGATTGCCCTGCCCGTCTACAACCGCTCCATCCTCCACGCCAAGGAAGCGGTGTTGCGTCAGGACCTGTTCACCATGCGCCAGGTCATCTCCCAATACACCCTCGACAAGGAGAAGGCTCCCCAGAGCCTGGATGACCTGGTGCAGGCCGGTTACATGAAGCAGATTCCCAGGGACCCCTTCACCGGCGAGTCCAACTGGACCACCGACCAGGAGGACTCCACCATGGCGGTCGACCAGACCGAGCCTGGCATCGTCGACGTGCACAGCGCCTCCAACCTCACTTCGCAGGAAGGTACAGCGTATTCCTCCTGGTAGAACAGCGGTCTCGCATTTGTGGTTTCAGATTTCGTGTCAAGCTTTGCCTGGCGGGCAGGCTGAACCGCCAGACCTCGCTGGGGCCGGCTATTTGCCGCGAATTCCAGAAGACCCTGCCGAAAGGGAAGTTGAAAGCGAAATACGGACCAGCGTACAGCAGTTGGTAGTTCCCGCCCGAAAATCCCACGGATCACCGCGCCATGGGCCATGAAAGGTCTCCCCTCGACCTAACCGCTGACAGCCAAGACGGATTGCCCCAACATTGCACCTGCGTCCCCAACCCACTACCATGGAAACATGCCGGTCGAAACTGAGATCTCGCGCGCTACATACACGCCCGTTCGCGCCCCCCGCGGCGCCAGCCTCTCCTGCAAAGGCTGGCAGCAAGAAGCCGCCATGCGCATGCTGATGAACAACCTCGACGAGGAAGTCGCCGAGCGCCCCCAGGAGCTCGTGGTGTATGGCGGCACCGGGCGCGCGGCCCGCAGTTGGGAGGCCTACCACGCCATCATTGCGGCCCTGAAGTCGCTGGCCAATGATGAGACCTTGCTGGTGCAATCCGGCAAGCCAGTGGGCGTCTTCCGCACGCACGACTACGCGCCGCGGGTCCTGATCGCCAATGCCAACCTGGTCGGCCACTGGTCGAACTGGGAGAAGTTCAACGAACTGGAGCGTGCTGGGCTGATGATGTACGGGCAGATGACGGCGGGCTCCTGGATCTACATAGGCTCGCAGGGCATCGTCGAAGGAACCTTCGAGACCTTTGCTGCTGCCGGCGAAAAACATTTCGGGGGCAATCTTGCCGGCAAATTGATCGTCTCCGGCGGCATGGGTGGCATGGGTGGAGCTCAGCCCCTGGCTGCCACCATGGCGGGAGCCGCCTTCCTCGGCATTGAGGTCGATCCCGAACGGATCAAGAAGCGCCTGAAAACGGGCTACTGTGACTTCATGGTCACGAACCTGGACGAGGCCCTGCGCATCCTGAAAAACGCTGTGCGCAAGAAAGAAAACATCTCCGTCGGGCTGGTGGGGAACTGCGCCGACATCGTTCCCGAACTCGCCGAACGCGGCGTGGTACCGGACCTTCTCACCGACCAGACCTCAGCCCACGATCCACTGAACGGCTACGTGCCCAACGGCATGAGTCTCGAAGCAGCGCTCGAACTGCGAAGGCGCGATCCCAACACCTACCAGGAGAAGTCCCTTGATGCCATTGCCTGCCACGTCGAAGGCATGCTGCGCCTGCAAAAGATGGGCTCGGTCGCGTTCGACTATGGCAACAACATCCGCACCTTCGCCTTCGGGCGCGGGGTGAAACACGCGTACGACTTCCCTGGTTTCGTGCCCGCCTACATCCGGCCGCTGTTCTGCGAAGGCCGCGGGCCGTTCCGCTGGGTGGCGCTGTCGGGGGAACCGTCGGATATCGCGGCCACCGATGAGTTGGTGCTGGAGCTGTTTCCCGAGAACCGGATTTTGCGCCGCTGGATTGAGCTGGCGCGCAAGCGCATCAAGTTCCAGGGTCTGCCGGCCCGGATCTGCTGGTTGGGCTACGGCGAACGCGCGCAGTTTGGGCTGGCCATGAACGAACTGGTGAAGAAAGGGAAGATCAAGGCTCCGATCGTGATCGGACGCGATCATCTGGACTGCGGGTCGGTGGCGTCGCCTTTCCGGGAGACCGAAAACATGAGAGACGGCTCAGATGCGGTGGCCGACTGGCCCATCTTGAATGCGCTGTTGAATACCGCCGCGGGCGCGTCCTGGGTGTCGGTGCACAACGGCGGCGGCGTGGGCATCGGGTATTCGCTGCACGCCGGACAGGTAACCCTGGCCGACGGGACCGAGATGATGGCCAAGCGCATCGAGCGCGTGCTGACTACCGATCCGGGCATGGGAATTATTCGCCACGTGGATGCGGGGTATGAGGAAGCGAAGCAGTTTGCGGACAGGACGGGCGTGCGCATCCCCATGCAAGAGCGATGAACCCCCGCCCAGACGCAGGGTAGTTGTCCCTCACTTCAGCGATCGACCGATAACGACCGAGTTCGAAGATGAGGTAAGAGCGATGTCTCTTCATTTGCTTCAACATCGCTTCCCCGTCGCCGGTTAGAAGAGCTGACGGGTATCTTTCGTCCGCCAGCAAATGGCCGCCAGTTTGGCTGAGTGCCCGTTCGTGAACCTGAAGAATTCCTGTGCGATCTAAGCGGTGTGCAGCAGTGAACTGCGAGGAACCTGCCAGACGACGGCTCGCAGGCTCGTGAAGCGGAGAATCATTGTCGGTTTGCCGGTGAACCAGCGCTTGACGTTTGCGCTGCAAAACCGACTTTTTCGCAACCTGTTACACTTTCTGCCGGCGTGGTCGCATCGACAAAATCAAGTTATCGTGCCCCGTGTCCTCTACTGCTGGTCGACATCGGCCAGCTCCTGACCCTGCGTTCGGCCTTCGGCAACGGCGGCCCGCGTCGCGGCCCCTATCTAGGCGACCTGGGCATCCTCGAAAAGGCTTCCGTCCTCTGTCTTGGCGGCAAGATCGTTTCCGTCGGCCGTACCCGGGATGCCCTCCATGATCCCTGGCTCGTAAAAAATCGCAAGCAGGTCATGGAGATCGACTGTGCGGGCCAAGTAGTCGTCCCGGGATTTGTCGACTCCCACACCCATCCGGCGTTCCTGACGCCCAGGCTGGTCGACTTCGAGAGGCGTGCCGCCGGCGCCACCTACGAGCAAATCGCCCAGGCCGGCGGCGGCATCCCCTCCAGCATCGATCCGGTGCGCAGGGCAGGGAAGACCCTCCTGGCCGAGAAGGTCCGCCTTGCCTTGCATGAAATGGCCGAGCAAGGGACGACGACCGTGGAGGCCAAGTCTGGTTACGGCCTTACCCTCGACTCCGAGCTGAAGTCGTTGGAGGCCATTCGCCACGCCGCCTCGCACTGGCCCGGCACGGTTGTGGCAACCCTGCTGGGGGCCCACGTTGTCCCACCAGAGTACCGGGAACGCTCATCAAAGTACCTCGACATGGTCTGTAGAGAGATGATTCCGCAGGCCGCCCGGCGGAGGCTCGCTCACTTCGTGGACGTGTTTTGCGAGCGTGGGGCGTTTACCCTAGAAGAAACGGAGAAAATCTTCCAGGCCGCCGAGGCCAATGGCTTGGCGGTCCGCGCGCATGTAGGGCAGCTCTCTCACATCGACCTGCGCCGGCTATTGCGTTTCAGCCCGGTTTCCTTCGATCACATGGACCACGTCCGCGACGAGGACATTTCTCACTTGGCCCGGCACGACACTGTGGCGACATTACTACCCGGGTCGAATTACTTCCTGGGTCTGGAGATGTTTCCTCCCGCACGCCAGTTGATCGACAGCGGGGTACCGGTGGCGCTCGCGACCGATTACAATCCAGGGAGCTCTCCCACAGCCAGCATGCCCTTCGTGCTGTCGCTGGCTTGCACCCATATGCAGATGTCGCCGGCCGAGGCGATTGCCGCCTCTACCATCAACGGTGCTTATGCGTTACGGCTGCAGGACAGGAAAGGATCGGTGGAGGCCGGGAAGGACGCGGACCTGGCTGTATTTGAGGTCAATGACTATCGCGAAATCGCTTACTGGTTTGCCTCGAATCGTTGCGCCTTCACCATCTTGAACGGGGTGTTGGTGGCATCCGGTGGTTTCGTTGCAGTGGGGTGAACGCCCGTGCAATGAACCGCTGAGCGATTTAAGGATCGGTAGGCTTGTGTGAGCGGGCTTGGGTATGGCCAGATGCGGCGAACGAACTCTGAGGTTTCAATTTCAATCTGAGGACAGAATGAGACGGATCCTTGCATTCATAACATTTTTCACACTGGTCGCTTCCTTCGCCTCCGCCCAGCGCCTGCCGCAACTGGCGGTCCCCGAGAACTACAAACTCAGCTTCGCCCCCGACTTCGACAGGGACAACTTCGCTGGCGACGAAACCATCCAGATCCGTGTGGTCCAGCCCACGTCGCAGATCATCCTGAACGCGGCCGAAATTCAGCTCGGCGATGCCACCATCAGCAGCGCCGGCCTGACCCAGCCCGCCAAGGTCACCGTCGAGAAGGAAAAAGAGATGGCAACGCTCACCTTCGAGAAGACCATCGAACCCGGGCCTGCCAGCGTACACCTCAAGTACACCGGCCTCCTTAACAGTGCGCTGCGCGGCTTTTACCTGGGCCGCGACAGGGAAGGGCGCAAGTACGCCGTCACCCAGTTCGAGCCCACCGATGCCCGCCGCGCCTTTCCCTGCTTCGACGAGCCCGCGTACAAAGCCACCTACGAAATCACGGTCATCACCGACAGCGGTCTTGCCGCGATTTCCAACGCCAAGGCGGTGTCTGACACCCCCGGTCCGGTCGAAGGCAAACACACCGTGAAGTTCGCCCCCACCGCCAAGATGTCGTCCTACTTGGTAGCCATGGCGGTTGGGCGGTTCGAGTACGCCGAAGGCGAAGCTGACGGGATCCCCATTCGCGTCTACGGTACTCCCGGCACCCAGCCCTATGACACCTACCCGCTGGAAGTGGCTGAGCAGTGCATGAAGTATTACAACCACTACTTCGGCATAAAGTACCCCTTCGAAAAGCTGGACTTGATCGGCCTTCCCGACTTCGCCGCCGGCGCCATGGAGAACACCGGCCTTATCACCTTCCGCGAAGTCATCCTCCAGCTTGATGACAGGCAGGCCTCCGTCGGCCTGCACAAGGAAGTCGCCGTCGTCATCGCGCACGAGATGGCGCACATGTGGTTCGGCGATCTGGTCACGATGCGATGGTGGGATGACATCTGGCTGAACGAGGGCTTCGCTACCTGGATGGAGAGCAAGGCCGTGGGCGCCTGGAAGCCAGAGTGGCACATGGATGAGGATGAGGTGCGTGACACAGCGGACACGCTCAACGTCGATTCCCTCAAGAACACGCGCCCCATCCACCAGACCGCCGAGACTCCGGCGCAGATCGAGGAGCTGTTTGATGGCATCGCCTACGGAAAGGCAGCCTCCGTCCTCCGCATGCTCGAAGCCTATCTCGGACCCGACGCATTCCGCGCTGGCGTCGACGAATACCTTAAGCGCCACTCCTACGCGAACGCCACCGCCGATGATTTCTGGAAAACCTTGGCCATGGTCTCCCAACGACCTGTCGACCAGATCATGCCCAGCTGGGTTCAGCGACCCGGGGCCCCTATGGTCAGTGTCAAGACACACTGCGCCGGCAAATCGACCACAGTCACACTCTCCCAGACGCGCTACTTCTACGATCGCGTCCTGTTCAATGCCGGTAGCCCCGAGGTTTGGCAGGTTCCCGTGTGCATGAAGAAAGGTGGAGGGGGCAAGGGTTCAGAGAAGTGCGTGCTGCTTGGAAGCCGGCATGAGAATTTTGAGTTTCCTGGCTGTGCCCCCTGGGTGATGGCGAATACTGAGGGCAAAGGCTATTACCGCTCCGGCTACTCCCCTGACATGATGCGCTCTATGAACCTCGATTTAGAGAATGAACTGACGCCAGCCGAGCGCATCGTGCTGCTGAGCGATTCCTGGGCGGCTGTGCGCATCGGGCGCCAGCAGATCGGCGATTACCTCTCCCTCGCCGAAGGCTTGCAGGCGGACCGTAACCGTGCCGTGCTCGAGCAGGTCACCACCCAGCTGGATTTCATCAGCGACAAGCTGGTGACTGACCGCGACCGTTCCCAGTATCAGTTCTGGGTGCGACGCCTGCTCACTCCTGCCGCGCGCGACCTGGGGTGGCAGCCGAAGCTCGGGGAAAGCGATGAAACCCGCAGCCTGCGGGCCCGCGTCATGTACTCCCTAGGGTATGCTGGCCGCGATCCCGAAGTTCTCGCCGAGGCTCGCCGGCTGACGGATCAGGTCCTCGAGAATCCCGCGTCGGTCGACCGTACCATCGCCTTCACCGCCTTCAAGCTCGCTGCCCTGAACGGCGATGCCGCGCTTTACGACCAGGTCTACGACCGCCTCCAGAGCAAAGACGCAACACCCGAGGAGTACTACCTGTACTTCAGCACGTTGTCCCAGTTCAGCGATCCCAAGCTGCTCGAGCGCACTCTACAGTTTGCCGTCTCGGCGCAGGTTCGCACCCAGGACACGCTGGGGTTGATCGCCGACGTCATGCGAAATCCGGCAGGCACCGCGCTGGCCTGGGACTTCGCACGCAACCACTGGGCCGACATCCAGAAAGTCGGCGGCGGTTTCACCAGTGGAGAAGTGGTGGCAGCCACTGGTTCGTTCTGCGATCCCCAGTTGCGCGATCAGGCAACCGACTTCTTCTCCGCTCACCAGGTGCCCACTGCGGAACGCACCCTCAAGCAGGCGGTCGAGCGCATCAACTATTGCGTGGACCTCAAGTCGCAACAGACTCCGCAACTTTCCGCCTGGCTCGGTCAGCACGGAGCCGCGTCAGGCAGGTAACCGCGCTTGCCCGCTCCATCCGGTTTCGCTGGCGGAGGACGCTTCCCGACTGCAGGTCGGTCGAGCTAACAGGGCAAACGCTTCCTTCGTGAAATGCCCCCCCTCTTACCTTGCTTTGGAGTGAATGTCCCGCGTTGCTATAATCTCTAACGGGTGTTGGTGCAGTCGGCGACCGACGAAGCCCAAGAACATGTTTTTAACGTTCCTCCGCGAGGCTCGCGCCGTAAGTGGCCAGGTAGCTCAGGTGGTAGAGCGCAGCCCTGAAAAGGCTGGCGTCGGCGGTTCAACTCCGTCCCTGGCCACCATTGTTATCAGTCATTTAGCTATCCTAGTTCGCTTCGCTTAATGTGGGTCGCAACCCACAATAACCAAGAAAATGTGGGTGTTAAGCCTACATCGTTTGTGTGCTCTCTGGTTTCGCCTCCGCCAGCGACGTCTTCGAGTCCTTGGTTAGCAACTGCTGCATCACCCAGCCCTGCGCCTCGATCTTTGCCGGTGTCGTGGAGCGGGCGTAGGCGTCGAGTGTGATCAGGGGGCTAGAGTGTCGCAACAACTCCTGAACTAGTCGGACATCACTTCCGTTTGCAACCAATGCACTGGCTAGCGTAGTGCGTCTAACGCTTCTTTACATTTGGCGACCTTCGCAAGGATCCGTTCCACTGAGGCACTCCAGACGAAGACTCGCGGATTTTGATTGTTGTTATCGATGTAGTGGTTGATCGCATGAA